>Ga0070672_100001055_pt1 | contig 16808 bp, 17 predicted proteins | sample KBSM13metaG_FD_66151 | JGI IMG/M metagenome (GOLD analysis project Ga0070672, IMG submission 66151) | Miscanthus rhizosphere microbial communities from Kellogg Biological Station, Michigan, USA - KBS M1-3 metaG | ecosystem: Host-associated > Plants > Roots > Rhizosphere > Soil ... | reverse complement strand
AGCTGCAGCACTTCCTCGAGAAGGCGGTGCCGCACAAGCACGCGGTGCCGATCTGCGTTCGCACCGGCCAGGTCGTCGAGCCGATGCTCACCGACCAGTGGTTCGTCGCGATGACCAAGCCGGGCAGGGACGGCACGAGCATCGCCGGCAAGGCGATCGATGCGGTCGAGACCGGCGCCGTCAAGTTCTATCCGGCGCAATGGGTCAACACCTACAACCAGTGGATGAAGAACATCCAGGACTGGACGATCTCGCGCCAGCTCTGGTGGGGGCACCAGATCCCGGCCTGGTACGGCGACGGCGGCGAGATCTTCGTCGCGCGCAGCGAGGACGAGGCGCGCACGAAGGCCGAGGTCGCGGGCTACGCCGGCGCGCTGCGCCGCGACCCCGACGTGCTCGACACCTGGTACTCGTCGGCGCTGGTGCCGTTCTCGTCGCTCGGCTGGCCGAAGCAGACGCAGGAGCTCGAGCTCTTCCTGCCATCGTCGGTGCTCGTCACCGGCTACGACATCATCTTCTTCTGGGTCGCGCGGATGATCATGATGACCTTGCACTTCACCGGCAAGGTCCCGTTCCACGACGTCTACATCCACGGCCTGGTGCGCGACGCGCAAGGCAAGCGGATGAGCAAGTCGGAGGGCAACGTCCTCGACCCGGTCGACCTGATCGACGGCATCGCGCTCGAGCCACTGCTCGAGAAGCGCGCCACCGGACTGCGTCGTCCCGAGACCGCGCCGCGGGTCAGGAAGGACACCGCGGCCGAGTTCCCGAACGGCATCCCGGGCTTCGGCGCCGATGCCCTTCGCTTCACGTTCTGCTCGCTCGCCAGCCTCGGCCGCAACGTCAACTTCGACTCCAAGCGGTGCGAGGGCTACCGCAACTTCTGCAACAAGCTCTGGAACGCGACGCGCTTCGTGCTGATGAACTGCGAGGGCAAGGACTGCGGCCTCGCCGAGCACACCAAGGCCGAGTGCGCGCCCGGGCAGCCGTTCCACAACTACCTCACCTTCTCGCAGGCCGACCGCTGGATCACCGGCGAGCTGCAGCGCGTCGAGGCGGCGGTCGCCGAAGGCTTCGCCGAGTACCGCCTCGACGCCGCATCGCAGGCAATCTATTCGTTCGTCTGGGACGAGTACTGCGACTGGTACCTCGAGATCGCCAAGGTGCAGTTGCAGTCGGGCAGCGAGTCGGCGCAGCGCGCGACGCGGCGAACGCTGCTGCGCGTCCTCGAGACGGTGCTGCGCCTGATGCACCCGATCACGCCGTTCATCACCGCCGAGCTGTGGGAGCGCGTCGCCGTCGTCGCCGGGCGCAAGGTCGACGGCACCGAGCACGGCATCGTGCGCGCCGCCTATCCGAAAGCGCAGCTCGAGCGCGTCGACGCGAAGGCCGACGAGTGGGTCGCGAAGCTGAAGGCGGTCGTCGGCAGCGCCCGCAACCTGCGCAGCGAGATGAACCTGCCACCGGGCGAGCGCGTGCCGCTGAACGCGATCGGCGACGCCGACTTCATGCGCGAGGCGACGCCGCTGCTGCGGTCGCTCGCTCGCCTCTCGGAGGTGACGATGTTCGCCGACGACGCGAGCTTCGCCGATGCCTCGAGCGACTCACCCGTCGCGGTCGTCGGCGCGACCCGGCTCGCGCTGCACGTGAAGATCGATCGCGCCGCGGAGAGCGCGCGCCTCTCCAAGGAGATCGATCGCCTCGCCGGAGAGATCGCCAAGGCGACCAGCCGGCTCGCCAACGAGAGCTTCGTCGCCCGCGCGCCTGCCGCGGTGGTCGATCAGGAGAAAAAGCGGGTCGCCGACTTCACGGCGACAGCGAATCGGCTTCGAGATCAGCGAGCGCGCCTGGAATCGTCGACTTGAAGTCGGCGGGCGCCGATGCCGGCGCCTCGAGGAGCTCGTCGATCCGCCGCGCCACGGCCCAGGCGCTGCGCTGGCGCGACTCGCGCGTCGTCGAGGCGACGCGCGGCGTCACCTGCAGCGTCTCGATGCCGTGCAGCGGCCGGTGCGGATCGAGCGCGCCCGGCTCGACGCTGTCGAGCCAGGCGGCGGCGATCCGGCCGCTCTTCAGTGCCGTGGCGAGCGCGACCTCGTCGAACAGGCGCGAGTGCGCCGTGCTCACGACCACCTGGTTCGGCTTGCAATGGCGCAGGAACCGGTCGCCGAGGAGGCCGTGGTAGCGGCTGAAGTAGTCGAGCTGGACGCAGAGGACGTCGGCGCGCTCGACGATCTCGCGCAGGCCCGCGTGGCTCACGTGCCAGTCGGTCCACGACGGGTCGGTGGCGTGCAGCGCCGGGTCGTAGCCGAGGATGCGCACCCCGAAGGCGCCGAGCAGCTGGGCGATGGTGCGCGCCGACGGCGGCATGCCGACCAGCCCGATCGTCGCGCCGCCGAGCTCTCGCCCGGCGACCGAGCCGTCGGGCCCGCGCACCGGCACCCGGCGCAGCATCGACAGCATGGCGCCGATGACGAACTCGGCCTCGGCACGGGCGCTCGCCGTCAGGCTGCGGACGACTTCGACGTGGCGCCGCTCGCACGCCTCGAGGTCGATGTTCTCCGAGCCCGCGCTGACCCGCCCCACCGCCTTCAGGACCGGTGCGAAGTCGAGCGTCTCGGCGTCGATGCTGACCGACGAGGGCACGATGGCTGCCCTGACGTTGTAGAGCGCGCGGCGCAGCTCGCGCGGGGCGAAGGCGAGCTCGGGGGCGAAGCGGAGACGGTGCCGCGAGGCGAGCCAGCGCATCACCTCGGCGTCGATCGGATCGATGACGAGCAGGTCCACCTGAGGCGTTTCCCTTTCCCTGCTGAAGCGACCGTGCGTGCCAGAATCGTTGGAGACTGTCCCGGCATTGTAAGTAGGTGAACGGCCCGAAATGACCCTCAGACACGCGATCTTTCCGGTGGCCGGCCTGGGCACCCGTTTCCTTCCCGCGACCAAGGCCCTGGCCAAGGAGATGCTGCCGGTGGTCGACAAGCCGCTCGTGCAGTACGCCGTCGAGGAGGCCTACGCCGCGGGCGTGCGCGAGATGATCTTCGTCACCAGCCGGCACAAGCGGGCGATCGAGGACCACTTCGACCGCACCTTCGAGCTCGAGGACGCGCTCGAGAAGGCGAACAAGGCCGAGCTGCTCGCCGTCGTCCGCGCCGTCAAGCCCGACGACATGGAGTGCATCTTCGTGCGCCAGCCCCAGGCGCTCGGCCTCGGCCACGCCGTCCTGTGCGGCCGTCACGTGGTCGGCGACCATCCCTTCGCCGTCCTCCTTCCCGACGACCTGATGATCGGCAGCCCGCCGGTGCTGGCCCAGATGGCCGAGCAGTTCGCGGCGCGCGGGGCGTCGATCGTCGCCGTCCAGGAGGTGCCGGCCGAGCACACCCGGCGCTACGGAATCGTCGGCGGGCGTGCCGTCGGCGAGCGGCTGGTCGAGATCGACCGGATCGTCGAGAAGCCCGCGCCCGAGGTGGCGCCGTCACGCCTCGGCGTCGCCGGCCGCTACGTGCTGACGCCGCGCGTGTTCGACGAGATCGCCGCCCAGCCGCGCGGCGTCGGCGGCGAGATCCAGCTCACCGACGGCATCGCCGGCCTGCTCAGGCACGAGAAGGTATTCGCCTACCGCTACCAGGGGCGCCGCTACGACTGCGGCAGCAAGGAAGGCTTCCTGCAGGCCAACGTCGAGCTGGCCCTCGAGCACCCGGAGCTCGGGCCCGACTTCCGCACTTACCTTCGCTCGCTCGCGCTCTAGCGCCGGCGCAGGAAGTGCACGAACTCGTCGTTCGCGCTGGTCTGCTCGAGCAGCTCGTTGCCGGTCTGGCGCGCGAACGCCTGGAAGTCGCGCACCGAGCCGGGGTCGGTCGCAACGACCTTGAGGACGTCGCCGCTCGCCATGTCGGCGAGCGCCTTCTTCGCCTTCAGGATCGGCAACGGGCAGTTCATTCCGCGGGTATCGATTTCCTTGTGCGCTTGCATCGTCGTCGCCTCAATCCACGTCCACTTCGGTCGCCCGCTTGCCCGGCGGCAGCTCCATCCACTTCGGCTCGATGCCGCGCGAGCGCAGCCAGTCGGCGACCGCCCGCCCGGTGCCCGCCGGCCAGCACTTGATCTCGGCCGGCGCGAACAACCGGTACGAAACGAGCTCTGGCGACAGCACGATCTCGCCGCGCGCCGCGACATGGTAGGCAATGATGACCTGGTTCATGCGCAGAAACTCGTAGACGCCGATCAGCGACAGCGACTCGACCGTGAGCGATGTCTCCTCGCCGACCTCCCGGGTGATGCCTTCCTCGGGCGTCTCGCCCGCTTCCATGAAGCCGGTGACGAGGCCATAGAACTTGCCGGGCCAGGCGGCGTTGCGCGCGAGCAGGACCTGGCCGTCGCGATCGACCATCTCGATCACCGCGGCGAGCACCGGCGTCGGGTTGTTCCAATGCGTCCAGCCGCATGCCGGGCAGCGCAGCCGCGTCTTCGCGCCGCCGTCTTCCTCCACGGAGATCGGCGCCAACGCGGTGGCACAGCTGACGCAGAACCTCGTCTCGAAGCTCATGCCGGAAAGACGCCGGTCGAAAGATATCGGTCGCCGCGATCGCAGACGACGAAGACGATGGTCGCGTTCTCGACCTTGGCGGCGACCTGCAGCGCGACCCAGCACGCGCCGGCCGCGGAGATGCCGGCGAAGATGCCTTCCTCGCGCGCGAGGCGGCGGGTGACCTCCTCGGCGTCGACCTGGCTGACCAGGACGAGCTCGTCGACCGCCTTCGGGTCGTAGATCTTCGGCAGGTACTCGGGCGGCCACTTGCGGATGCCCGGAATGCGCGAGCCTTCGTTCGGCTGCGCGCCGATGATGCGGACGTGCGGATTCTTCTCGCGCAGGAAGCGCGACACGCCGGTGATGGTGCCGGTCGTCCCCATCGCGCTCACGAAGTGCGTGATGCGCCCGCCGGTGTCCTTCCAGATCTCCGGCCCGGTCGTTTCGTAGTGGATGCGCGGGTTGTCGGCGTTGGCGAACTGGTCGAGGACGCGACCCTTGCCGTCCTTCTGCATCTGCGTCGCCAGGTCGCGCGCGTATTCCATGCCGCCCGAGCGCGGCGTGAGGATGAGCTCGGCGCCGAACGCCTTCATCGTCTGCGCGCGCTCGACGCTCAGGTCTTCGGGCATGACGAGCAGCATTCGGTAGCCGCGGATCGCCGCCGCCATCGCCAGCGCGATGCCGGTGTTGCCCGAAGTCGCCTCGATCAGCGTGTCGCCGGGCTTGATCTCGCCGCGCTCCTCGGCGCGCCGGATCATGCTGATCGCCGGCCGGTCCTTGACCGAGCCGGCCGGGTTGTTGCCCTCGAGCTTGCCGAGGATGACGTTGCCGCGCGCGGCGTTGTCGGCACCGGGCAGGCGCACCAGTCGGACCATCGGCGTGGCGCCGATCACGTCCTCGATCGTCGGGTAGGTCGGCGCGGAGTCGCTCATTGGAGAAGGTCGGCGACAGGCCCTGGTGCCTCGGGTCGGAATCGAACCGACACTCCTCGCGGAACGGGATTTTGAGTCCCGCGCGTCTACCAATTTCGCCACCGAGGCGCGGTGCGTGCAGCAGGCGGTCAGTTTGCCACACGAGCCGTAGACTAGCCGGCCATTGCCACCCTCCGGACGCCTGCATGCTGCCGCTTCCACCCGCCACGCAGGCGCTCCTGCTCACCAACGTCGCGATCTACTTCCTCACGCAGCTGCTCGGGCCGGGCCTGTTCAGCACGTTCGCGCTCTGGCCGCTCGGCCACGGCTTCTGGCCGTGGCAGGTGGTCAGCTACGGATTCCTCCACTTCGACTTCAACCATCTGTTCTTCAACATGCTCGGCCTGTGGATGTTCGGAGGCGAGCTCGAGCACGTGTGGGGCCAGAGGCGCTTCCTGGTCTTCTTTTTCGCCAGCGTGATCGCCGCGGCGCTGACGCAGCTGCTCGTCAATGCCGTGCTCGGGTCGGGTGCACCGACGGTCGGCGCGTCCGGCGGCCTGTTCGGCCTGCTGCTCGCCTTCGCGATGATCTTTCCGAACCGGATCATCCTGCTCTTCTTCGTCATCCCGATGAAGGCGAAATGGCTGGTCGCGCTGTACGGCGCGATCGAGCTCTACCAGGGCGTCTACGTGCTCAACTCCGGCGTCGCCCACTTCGCCCACCTCGGCGGCATGCTCGGCGGCCTGCTGACGCTGCGCTACTGGCGCGGCCAGGCGCCGTTCGGCCGGCGCTGACGGCCGCGCGTCCGGAAAATGTCCCTGACGCGCGCACGCCTCTTGCAAGCGCTCATGCTGCGGACAGCACGCGGAGGCGCCATGAACCCGTCGCGATCTTTTCTCACCTTCCTCGCATCCGAACAACGCACGAACGGTCGCGGCTGGTGCCGCTGGGCATCGCTGCTGGCCGTTGCCGGCGCGCTCGTCACCGCCGGCGCCGGCGCCGCCGAGCCCCCCACCGACAGCGCGACGCAGGTGCGCGCGACGCTCGCCCGCCTCGAGGCGCACAAGGAGGCGCTGGCCCGGGCCAACGCCGCCGTCGTCGGCCTGCAGGTCGTGGCGGTCGAGGACGCACGCTCGATCGCGACGCTCGGCAAGGAGCGCCAGGGCTCGGGCGTCCTGATCGGCGACGACGGCGTCGTCCTGACGATCGGCTACCTCATCCTCGAGGCCGACCAGGTCGAGCTCGTCGCCGGCGACGGTCGCCGCATTCCCGCCCGCGTCGTCGCCTACGACCAGGCTTCCGGCTTCGGTCTCGTGCAGGCGCTCGCGCCGCTCGGCATCGCGCCGGCGCCGCTCGGCGTCTCGGCGGCGGTCGCCACCGACGAGCCGCTCCTGTTTGCGAGCGGCGGCGACGAGCGCGACCTCAGCCTCGCGCGCATGGTCTCGCGCCGGCCGTTCTCGGGCTACTGGGAGTACCACATCGAAGGCGCGCTCTTCACTGCGCCGGCGCGCACCGACCACAGCGGTGCCGGTCTCTTCAACGCCGACGGCGAGCTGGTCGGCGTCGGCTCGCTGGTGGTCGGCAATGCCAACGGCAGCGGCCCGGCGATACGCGGCAACATGTTCGTGCCGGTCGACCTGCTGAAACCGATCCTTGCCGAGCTCAAGGCGCGCGGCAGCTCGCGCAACAGCAGCCGCGCCTGGCTCGGCCTCAACTGCGTCGAGGTCGGCGGGCAAGTCCACGTCGTCCGTCTTGCTGCCGACAGCCCGGCCGAGGCGGCCGGAGTGCAGCCTCAGGATGTCATCGTCGCCATCGACGGCGTGCGAGTCGCCGACCTGGCGTCGATGTATCGCACGCTGTGGCGCGGCGACCGGCCCGACCGCGACGTCGTCCTCGACATCGTGCGCGACGGCGAGGCGATTCGCCTGTCGGTGCATGCGATCGACCGGATGATGATCCTGAGCAGGCCTCGCGGCGTGTGAGTCGGCGGCTTGGCCGCCGACTCACGCGTCGCTCGGCCTTCGGCCTGGCAGGACTGCTCCCTCCCCGCTTCGCTCCCCTCCCTCCGCGAGGGAGGGGACGGCCCCTTCGGGGCCGCTTAGTAGCCGCGGGCGCGGTCGACTTCGTTGAGCATCGGTTCGCCGCGTTGCAGCGCGCGAATGCTGGCGACGAACTGATCGACGACCGTTTGCGTCGACGGCTGGGCGGCGATGTGCGGCGTGATGGTGATGCCGGGCACCGACCAGAGCGGGTCGTCGGGCGGAAGCGGCTCGCGCCGCTGGACGTCGAGCGCCGCTCCGCTGAGGTGCCCGGAGCGGACGGCGGCGATCAGGTCCGCCTCGACGATGTGCTGCCCGCGCGCGACGTTGATGACGTACGCGCCGCGCGGCATCGCCGCGAAGGCGCGCGCGTCGAGGATTCCTTCGGTCGCCGCCGTCAGCGGCAACGCGCAGACGACGATCTCGCTCTGGGCGAGGAGCTCGTCGAACGATTCGGTCGAACGCCGGTTCCAGCCGCGAACGACGAGGCCGCAGCGCTCGAGCCAGGCCGCGATCTCGCCGCCCATCGCGCCGGTGCCGAGCACGCCGACGCGGTGGCGCGCGATCGGCAGCGGCCGGCGCGTCCAGTCGCGAGCGCGCTGCTGCGCTTCGTAGAGCTCGAGCGAGCGCGCGTGGCGCAGCGCCATGGCGACGACGAACTGGGCGATCCCCGCCGCCTGCTCGCGGTCGACGACTCGCGCGACGCGAACGTGCGGCGCGAGCTCGGGGGCGAGCAGCTTCTCGACCCCGGCGGCGACCGAGCAGACCCAGCGCACGCGCGGCAGGCGCGCCGGCAAGCCGGCAGGCATCTGCCAACCGAGGACGACGTCGACGTCGGCGAGCTCGGCGTCGCTCAGCGCCGAGCGGTACTCGACGAGCTCGAGGTCGGGTTCGGGTGCGCGAGCGCGGATGGCGTCGATGAACACCTTGGCCGGCATCGGCTGCGTCGCCAGCAGGACCTTCATGCGGCGATGACGTTGCAGCAGTGGCACAGCGTCGCGTCGGTCGACGAGCGGCGTGACGGCAGGCGTTCCATTTCGATGTCTCCTCGCGCGACGGGTGTCGCTTCGATTGTCACTCGCGCGCCCGCGCCGCCGCAGGCGCGAGCCCTTCCGCGACGGTCGGGTAGCGAAGGACGAGGCGCAGCTCGCCTTTCAGGCGCGCGTTGACGAGGCGCCTCGACTCGCCGAGAAAGCTCATCTGCACCGGCGAGAGCACCGCCGCGGCGGCGTCGCGCGCGACCCGCGGCGGCCTCGCCATCGCGAAGCGATCGGCGACGAGGTCGAAGTAGTCGCCCATCTTCAGGTCGCTGTCGTCGGCGACGTTGACGGCGCGCTGCGGCCGGCCGCGATGCAGGGCGGCGACGCAGGCGCGCGCCAGGTCGTCGGCATGGATGTGGCTCGTGTGGACGTCGTCGCCGGCCGCGAGCACCGGCGTGCCGCGCGCGACGCGCTCGCGCGGATCGCCGCCGCGGCGATCGAGCGCGTAGATGCCCGGGATGCGCAGCAGGGCGACGGCGACGCCATGGGCACGACCGAAGTGACGCAGACGCTGCTCGGCGTCGACGCGGCGACGGGCGCGCTCGGTCGCCGGCCGCACCGGCGCGCACTCGTCGGTGAGCGCGCCGGACCGGTCGCCGTAGACGCCGCTGGTCGATCCGTAGACGAGCCGGCGAAGGCGCGCGGACCTCGCCAGCGCGGCGGCGAGGTGACGGGTGCGCGGGTCGCCGGTGCCCGTCGCCGGCGGCGGCGCGAGATGGAGGACGGCGTCGGCGAGACCGGCCAGGCGGGCGAGCGACGCCGGCTGGTCGAGGTCGCCGCGCAGCGGCAGCGCACCCGCTGCGCGCAGCTCGACGACGCGCGTCGCGCTCGACGTCAGCGCCAGCACGCGCCAGCGGCCGGCGAGCAGTCGCACGACGCGCAGGCCGATGTCGCCGCAGCCGACGATCAGCAGCACCGGTCTCTTGAAGCGGGTCGGTCGGTCGGTCACGGCGGCAGGAGTCGCCCCGGCATGTCGGGGGCCTTCGGGGAGCGCGGCGGCAAGCGGGCAAAATCGCGGGCCGAGTCTAGGCGACGCGCCTCCGCGTCGCGGCTCGCGATTCCCGATGCCTTTCACCGTCACTGTCCAGCCGAGCGGCAAGACCTTCAGCGTCGAGCGCGACGAACCGATCCTGCAAGCCGCCATCCGCCAGGGCATCGGCCTGCCCTACGGCTGCCGCGACGGCGCCTGCGGCTCGTGCAAGTGCCGCATGCTCGAGGGCCGCGTCATCCACGGCGTCCATCAGCAGAAGGCGCTCAGCCACGAAGAGGAACTCGCCGGCCTCGTCCTGACCTGCCAGGCCGCGCCGCAGACCGACATCGTCCTGGAAGCGCGGACGGTGCCGGGCGCGGGCGAGTTCGCGATCAGGAAGCTGCCGAGCCGCGTCGTCTCGATCGACAGGCCCGCCGCCGACGTCGCGATCGTTCGCCTGCAGCTGCCCGCCAACGACCTGTTCCAGTACCGCGCCGGCCAGTACGTCGAGTTCATCCTGCGCGACGGCTCCCGGCGCAGCTACTCGATGGCCAACGCGCCGCATACCGTCATCGACAAGCCGCAGCTCGAGCTGCACATCCGCCACCTGCCCGGTGGCAAGTTCACCGACCACGTCTTCGGCGCGATGAAGGAGAAGGAGATCCTGCGCGTCGAAGGGCCGTTCGGCAGTTTCTTCCTGCGCGAGGACAGCGAGAAGCCGATCATCCTGCTCGCCTCGGGAACCGGGTTCGCGCCGATCAAGGCGATCATCGAGTACATGATCTGGAAGGGCAGCGAAAGGAAGGCCGTCCTCTACTGGGGCTGCCGCAGCAAGGCCGACCTCTACCTGAACGCGTGGGCCGAGGAAGCGACCGCCAAGCTGGCGCACCTGCGCTACATCCCGGTCCTGTCCGAGCCCAAGCCCGAGGACGATTGGCATGGCCGCACCGGCCTCGTCCACCAGGCCGTGATGCACGACTTCCCGAACCTGCTCGAGCACCAGGTCTACGCCTGCGGCGCGCCGATCATGGTCGAGTCGGCCCAGCGTGACTTCATCGCCCGCTGCGGCCTGCCCGACGACGAGTTCTACGCCGATTCGTTCACGTCGGAGGCCGACAAGCACGGCCCGCTCGGCTAGGCGACGAGTCGCGCCGGCGCCCGGCGGGATCCTGCGTCGCGCGGCCCGGCCCCAAGACCCCAGCGGCTTGGTTCCGGCCCCGGACCACCAGCCAATTCGAGGGGGGTCGAAGCGGTGGATTTGGCGCGTCTTCTCTGGCAACATCGCATGCCCGATCGTCGAGCTGCGCTTCCGATTCCATGGAGCGCTCCCTGGGAGACACGACATGGCGACCAACGCATCTACGACCGACCGGGGCTGCATCGGCGCCGGCGTATTCCGCCGAGACTCGATCGTGACGGTCCTGGCTCTGGCTGGTTGCCTGGGCGCCACGACGGCGGCTTTTGGCCAGGCCGGCAACGCCAGCGGCAACGCCAGCGACACCCTGGAACGCTGCAACAAGACGCTCGGTGTCTTGCGCATCCAGGAGGACACGTCCGCCGCGTGGTATCGCTACTACGGACCCCGGCTGGGATCGACGGCTCCGCTGCTCAACATGATGATCCTGCAGTCCAACTGTTTCGTCGTCGTCGAACGCGGAACCGGTGAGCAAAGCCTGACCGACGAAACTCGCCGCGCCCGCGGCGACGAGGCACGCGAGAGCGGAACACGCGGCAAGGGCCAGCAGGTGGTCGCCGACTATTTGCTCAAGCCCGAGATCGTGATGGCGAACAAGGACAACGAGGGCGCACGGATGGGTGGAGCCGGCCTCGGCAGCCTGTTCGGCAAGGCCGGCGCGGTACTTGGCAATCTGAACATGAAGTCGAGTGAGGTCGGAGCCGTGCTGACTTTGGTCGACATCCGATCGACCGTGAGACTCGCTGCGGCCGAGGGCTACTCGAAGAACACGAGCTTCGGCTTCGGGGGCGCTGGCTTCGGAAACAGCGGCGCGCTCGCGGGCAGCGCTTATACCAACACCGATGAGGGCAAGCTCGCCAGTGCCGCCTTCTTCGACGCCTACAACAAGCTGGTCGTGGCGGTGCGCCAGTACAAGGCGCAAACCGTCGAGGGTGGCCTCGGCGAAGGCGGTGCGCTGGGCGTGCAGGGCGGGACGACGAATGCGTCGAAGAAGGTCGGCAGGTAGACGTTCGCGGTGAACGCGCATCCGGCGTCCGGGCGGCTCCTGGTCTTCGCAGTGGCCCTGCTCGCGGTCGCGCCGGGCGCGGCGCAGGAGTACGGCGTCTACCTGAATTGCAGCGGCCAGGTTCTGGTCAACGGCCGGTCGAAGAGTGCCCACCTCGAACTGGCTTTGCGCCGCAACAGCTCGCTCGCGCTCATCCAACGCTCCGACGTATTGCCGGTCGGCGACAAGATGAAGCTCGACATCACGCCCGCCTTCTATTCGATGGTCTTTCGCGCGCCTGTGCCCACCAGTGCTTCCTATTACGACTGGATGAGAGGCACGCTCATCGTGTGGAGTCCGGTCTTGCGCGAGTTGCAGACGGTGCGCATCTCGGTCGACCGGCAGAGCGCCGCGCTCGAAGGCGATATGCGAGACATCAACGATCGCTCGCTCGGGCGCCTCAAGATGCGCTGCAAGCCGAGCGACAACGACAGCGCACCGGAGCCGAAGTTCTGATCTCGCGCACGCCGGACGCAGGGAGCGGCTTCGTTGCTGCGACTTCGGAGTGCGATGCAGCCCGGGTCGGGGCCCTCCCGCCGAGAGCTCCTTGAAGCGGCGTGGTGTCCTCGGGACGATCGGCTCGGCCCTGCTGGGCGCGGTCGGGCTGGCCTGGGGCCAGGCCAGGCCGATCCGCTTCGTCGTCCCGTATCCTCCCGGCGGGCCGCTCGACATCGTCGCCCGGGCACTGGCCGAGCGCGTCAAGGACAGCCTCGGCGTCGTCATCGTCGACAACCGCGCCGGGGCCGGCGGCAACATTGGCGCCGACGCAGCAGCCAAGTCGGCAGCCGACGGCACGACGATCGTGATGGGCGCAGTGGCGACGCATGCGATCAACCCCTGGCTCTACGCGAAGATGCCGTACGACCCGATCCGCGACTTCACGCCGATCACCGGCGTCGCCCGGGTGCCGAACGTCCTCGTCATGAGTCCCGACGTGGCCGCGCGGCTCGGCATCGCCGGCGTCGTCGACCTCGTCGCCTACGCCAAGAAGAACCCCGGCAAGCTCAACTACGGCTCGGGCGGCACCGGCAGCGCCGGGCACCTCGCCGGCGAGATGTTCAAGGCGCAGGCCGGCGTGTACATGGTCCACATCCCGTACGCCGGCGGCAACCCGGCGCAGCTGGCGCTGCTCGCCGGCCAGGTCGACCTGAACTTCGACAACCTCGCGGCGGCGTCGGCCAACATCAAGGCGGGCAAGCTGAAGGCGCTCGCGGTGACGACGGCGGCGCGGTCGAGCGCGATGCCCGACGTGCCGACGATCGCCGAGGCGGGCGCGAAGCTCGGGCTGGCGCGCTTCGATATCGACACGTGGTTCGGCATCTTCGCGCCCGCCCATCTGCCCGCCGAGACGGCGGCTCGGCTCAACAAGGCCTTTGTCGACGCGCTCGCTTCCGCCGAGGTCCGCGCCCGCCTCGCCAGCCTCTACGCCGAGCCGATGCCGATGGCGCCCGAGCGATTCGCCGCCTTCGTCAAGGCCGAACTCGCCAAATACGAGCCGCTCGTCAAGGCCTCTGGCGCGCGGGTGGAATAGGGTCCGTGGGCCACCCCTTTGATAAACTCGACTGTTTTTCCCGCAATTCCCCGCGTCCGAGATGACTTTCGCCCATACCCCCTTGCAGAGCGAGGTCGCCGCACTCCTGGTCGAGGCCCTGAACCTCGACATCGCGCCGGAAACGATCGACCCGGAGGCACCGCTCTACGGCGAGGGCCTTGGTCTCGACTCGATCGACATCCTCGAGGTCGCGCTCGTCGTCTCGCAGCGCTACGGCTTCCAGATGCGCTCCGATGATGAGGACAACGTGCGCATCTTCAAATCGCTGGCGAGCCTCGCCGAGCACATCGGCGCGCATCGAAAGAGCTAGCCTGTGGGCGCCCGCGTGATCGCGCTGGCAGCGGCGGCAGTCGCCTATCTGCTCGTCTCGCACTGGCTCATGACCAGCGCGCCGGCCTCGCCCTGGAACGCGGTGATCGTCGTCGGGCCCATGCTCGGCGCCGCATCCGTCTTCGCCTGGCAACGGCGCCACCGGCTGCTCGCGCTGCTCGCCGCGATCGTGCCGGCGGCGCTGATCGTCCAGGCGTGGCGCGGCCACGAGGTGCCGGCAGGCTCGCTCTACGTCTGCCAGCACGTCGCCATCCATCTCCTGCTCGCGCTCGTCTTCGGCCTCACCCTCCAGGCCGGACGCGAGTCGCTGGTCACGGCGCTCGCGCGGCGCGTGCACGGCACGCTGACACCGGCCATGGTGGCGTATTCGCGCAAGGTGACCGTCGTGTGGACCGGCTACTTCGTCGCCATGGCGACGCTTTCGATCGTTCTCTACGCGGTCGCGCCGTTCGACGTCTGGGCGACCTTCGCCAACCTGGTGACGCCGTTCGCGATCCTGGCCATGTTCATCGGCGAATACCTCGTGCGCTATCGCCTGCATCCGGAGTTCGAGCGGGCGACGCTGGCGCAGGCGGTTCGCGCCTATGCCGACCGTGGCTCGCATGACTGACGTCGGCCTGATCGGCCCGGGCGACCTCGACGCCCCGTTCGCCAACGTCGGCGCAGCGACGCGCTCGCGCCGCCAGTACATCGCCGACGCCGCGGCGCTCGCCGAGCGGCTGCCGAGCGCGGGAGCGATGCTCAACCTGTCGGTCGACCGCTACGGCTTCGCCGTCGGCCTCGGCGCAGCGCTGCTGCGCGGCCACACGAGCCTGCTGCCGCCCAACCACGTCACCGAGACGGTGGCGCGCCTGCGCGAGCACTTCACCGGGGTCTACGCGCTCGTCGAAGGTGCGGGCGACGACCATGGCCTGCCGGCGGTCCGCCATGCGTCCGCGCCAGCGCGCAGCGCCGGCATCGACGCCATTCCGGCGATCGATCCCGATCTGGTCGCCGCCTACGTGCTGACGTCGGGCTCGACCGGCGCGCCGGTTCCTCACGCCAAGCCGTGGGGCCTGCTCGTCCGCAACGCGCGTGCCGAGGCGAGCCGTCTCGCCGCCGCGCTCGGCCGCGTCGACCTCGCCGGCGTCACCGTCGTCGCAACGGTGCCGGCGCAGCACATGTACGGCTTCGAATCGAGCGTCCTGATCGCGCTCCACGGCGGCGCGGTTCTCGATGGAGCACGACCGTTCTTCCCGGCCGACATCGTCGCCGCGCTCGCTCGCGTCGCCGCGCCGCGCATCCTGGTGACGACGCCTTTCCACCTGAAGACGGTGCTCGACGCCGGCCTGCCGCTGCCGCCGCTCGCCCTCGTCGTGAGCGCGACGGCGCCGTTGTCGCCGCAGCTCGCCGCGCGCGCCGAGCAGCACCTGGGCGCACCGCTGCTCGAGATCTACGGCTGCACCGAGGCAGGCCAGGTAGCGACGCGGCGAACGACCGCCGGCGCGGAATGGCGCACCTTCGACGGCGTTCGCGTCGACGGCGACGGTGCCGCCACCACCGTCAGCGGCGGCCACGTGCCGCAGCCGACCGTGCTGGCCGACGTGCTCGAGGTCGTCGACGCCGAGACCTTCCGCCTCCTCGGCCGTTCCAACGACCTGATCAACGTCGCCGGCAAGAGAAGCTCGATCGGCCACCTCGACTTCCACCTCAACTCGATCGAGGGCGTCCGCGATGGCGCCTTCTGGATGCCGCCCGAGAGCGAAGGCGACGCGGCCGGCGTCGTCCGCCTGGTCGCGTTCGTGGTGGCACCGGGCGTCGCGCGCGAGCCCATCGTCGCGGCGTTGCGCGACCGCGTCGACGCGGCGTTCCTGCCGCGCCGGATCGTCCACGTCGACGCGCTGCCGCGCGAGGCGACCGGCAAGCTGACGCGAGCACGCCTCGACGAGTTCGCGGCGCAGCGCCTTTCGCGCGGGCGGCGATGAGCGAGGGCGTCTTCGCTTCGCGCCGGGCCGAGATCGCCGTCGACCATCCGGCGTTTGCCGGCCACTTCCCCGGCCAGCCGGTGCTGCCCGGCGTCGCCCTGCTTGCCGAGGTGCTCGAGGCGGCGCTGCGCGAGCCCGCGCTGGCGGCCTGCATCGGCAGCGAGCCGCGCCTGGCGGTCGTCAAGTTCCTCGCGCCGGTCGGGCCGGGCGCGTCGCTGGCGATCGAGTTTCGCCTCGGCGCGCGCATGCTCGAATGGCGCGTCGCCGACGGCGCCCGCGACGTCGCCAGCGGCCAGATCGGGCGCGCCGACATCGGCGCAGCGGCGGCGACGGCGCCATGAAGGTCGACGTCCGCGCCGCCCCGCCGACCGCGTGGATGCACCAGCGCGAGCGCAGCAGCCGCTCGTGGCTGCGCTTCATGCGCGCGGTCGCGATGTTCGCCGGCCGGCGCGTGACGCGCCTTCTGCTCCATCCGATCGTCTGGGTCTACATCCTCGATCGCCGCGCCCGCCAGCACTCGGCACGCTACCTGGCGCGAGCCCTCGGCCGACCCGCCACCTGGGGCGACGTCTACCGCCATCTCCACACCTTCTCGGCGACGGTGCTCGACCGCGCCTACCTGCTGCAGGAGCGCTTCGACCTGTTCCGCTTCGAGGCGAGCGGCGTCGAGGCGATCCTCGAGCCGTTCGGCCGCGGCGAAGGCGTGCTCGCCTTCGGCGCCCATCTCGGCAGCTTCGAGGCGCTGCGCACGATCGGCCACGAGAAGGGCCTTCGCGTCGCGATGATCATGTACGGCGACAACGCGCGCCTGATCAACGAGACGCTCGCGGCGCTGGCGCCGCGCGCCGAGCTGCACACGATCGCGCTCGGCCGCATCGACGCGATGCTGTCGATCCGGCGCTGGCTCGACGAAGGCGGCGTCGCCGGCCTGCTCGCCGACCGCAGCCTGCCCGGCAATTCGCAGCGCTCGAAGGCGGTCGCGTTCTCCTTTCTCGGCGAACCGGCGTACTTCCCCGACGGCCCGTTCCGGCTCGCGGCCATGCTGCGCCGAAGGGTCGTTTTCATGGCCGGCCTCTACCGAGGGGGCCGCGACTACGATCTGCGCTTCGTCGAGCTCGCCGATTTCAGCAATCTTCCCGGCGCCGGCGCGGCGGGCGCCGGCGAGCGCGACGCAGCGGTCCGCGCCGCAATGCAGCGCTACGTGTCGACACTCGAAGCCTTGTGCCGTGAGGCGCCCTAC
>Ga0070672_100001043_pt1 | contig 16892 bp, 12 predicted proteins | sample KBSM13metaG_FD_66151 | JGI IMG/M metagenome (GOLD analysis project Ga0070672, IMG submission 66151) | Miscanthus rhizosphere microbial communities from Kellogg Biological Station, Michigan, USA - KBS M1-3 metaG | ecosystem: Host-associated > Plants > Roots > Rhizosphere > Soil ... | reverse complement strand
TGTACAAGCCGATGTCCAGCGCGAAGAGCGCCAGACCGCGCGCCGTGCTGGATTTGGCGTAAACGTGGACTTCGCGGATGAGTTCGCGCCGCGAGGGAATCGAATGGAGGGCGGGCGGCATTTCCGTCAGACGTCGTTCCCAAGTTGCGAGGCTGCAAATGAAAGTGCGCGCGAACAATCGACGCCCGTGCATGGAGTCATGGACGGGCGCTATGATGTTAGCACCCGCGGAACAGCGGGCAAACGACGTCCCGCGATCGTCCGACGAGAGGCGGGGCGCTTCCTCCTCCGCCTATTTATTCACCCGTCATGGCCACCGATCCGTCGAGTCCCGTACCCGATGTCCGCGAGCAGCCCGTAACGTTTGCGGCGGACGACGATGTCCGCCTGGCGGGGATCTGGTTCGACCGGGGCGAAAACGCGTCCGTGCCGTCGACGGCAATCGTCATCGCATGCGGCGCCGGCATCCCCGCCAGGTTCTACTATCGTCTCGCGCAGTACCTGGCGAGCCAGGGCGCAGCGGTCCTGACGTTCGACTACCGGGGCATTGGCGCATCGCGCGAGGGAAGCCTGCGCAACGTCCAGGGCGGAATGGACGACTGGGCGCTGCGCGATATCGGTGCGGCGTTGAAGGAGGCACGCACGCGCTACCCGATGGTCCCGATGTCCGCGGTGGCGCACAGCGTGGGCACGCTCCTGATTGGCGCCGCACCCGGCGCCGCGCGGCTCACCCGGGTCGTTTTTCTCGGCGCGCACACCGGATACTGGCGCGACTACCGCGCCAAATGGCGGCTTCCGCTCTACTTCGTGTGGCACGTCCTCATGCCGACCGTCACCAAGGTGGTCGGGTATTTCCCGGGGCGCGCGCTTCATCTCGGCGAAGACCTGCCGAAGCAGGTCGCGATGGATTGGGCGGGCCGAAGGCAGCCCGGGCTCATCCGCACCGCAAAGGACGAACAGCGGTTTGGACCTTCGATGCCGCGCTTTCGCGATTTCCGTGCCGCGACGCTCGCGCTTTCCGTCAGCGACGATGCCTTCGCGCCGCCCGATGCCGCGCGCACGCTGCTGGCGATGTATCCGAACCTGGTCGCCGCGCGGGAGACCGTCACGCCCGCGAGCCTTGGCTGTCGCCGGCTCGGACACTTCGGCTTTCTTCGGCGGCCGGCCGGCGAGTATTTCTGGCGCAAGACCGCGGCCTGGCTTATTCCCGGCGTGAGCGCGGGTGAGCCGGCCCCAAGCGACGCGCTTGCAACCGGGACGACCGCCGGCCGCTGATGCGGGAAGTTACGCCGGCGCGGCTGCGGGCGGCTGGGTCGACCTCATTTCCAGCATCAGCTGATTCATCCGCTTCACGAACGTGGCAGGATCGTCGAGTTGCCCGCCTTCGGCCAGCAGGGCCTGGTCGAGCAGCACTTGCGCCCAGTCGTCGAACCGGTCGTGCTCGTCGTGAAGCCGCGCCACGACCGGGTGGGTCGGATTGATTTCGAGAATCGGCTTCGCGTCCGGCACCGATTGGCCCGCCGCCTTCAGCATCCGCGCGAGATTGCCGCTGACGTCGTGCTCGTCCGCGACGAGGCACGCGGGAGACTCGGTCAAGCGCCGCGTCACCCGCACGTCTTTCACGCGCTCGCCGAGACTCTTCTTGATGCGGTCGACCAGCGCCTGCATCCCGGTCGCGTCTTCCTCGCTTTTCTCCTTTTCGCTCGTGTCGTCGAGCGCGCCGAGATCGAGCCCGCCCTTCGCCACTGACACCAGCGGCTTGTGATCGAATTCGGCGAGGTGTCCCACCACCCACTCGTCGACGCGCTCGGACAGCAGCAGCACTTCAATGCCCTTCTTGCGAAAGACTTCGAGGTGCGGACTGTTCCGTGCGGCGTTGAAGGTATCCGCGGTGACATAGTAGACCTTGTCCTGGCCGTCCTTCATCCGGCCGATATAGTCGGCGAGCGATACGGTCTCGTCCGCGTTGTCGGCGTGCGTGGATGCAAAGCGCAGCAGGCCGGCGATCTTTTCCTTGTTGGCGAAATCCTCGCCGACGCCTTCCTTCAGCACGCGGCCGAACTCGCCCCAGAACTTCCGGTACTTCTCGTTTTCGTTTGTAGCCAGGCTTACGAGGAGATCGAGTATTTTCTTCGTGCAGCCGCCGCGGATCGCCTCGATGTCCCGCGACTCCTGCAGGATTTCCCGCGACACGTTGAGCGGCAGGTCGTTGGAATCGACCACACCGCGGACGAATCGAAGATACGAGGGCAGCAACTGCTCGGCGTCGTCCATGATGAATACGCGCCGCACGTAGAGGCGAATACCGTGGCGCGCGTTGCGGTCCCACAGGTCGAACGGCGCGTGTGCGGGGAGGTAGAGGAGTTCCGTGTATTCCTGCCGGCCTTCCACCCGCGCGTGCGTCCACGCGAGCGGGTCCTCGAAATCGTGTCCCACGTGTTTGTAGAACTCGCGGTACTGCTCGTCGGTGATCTCGCTTTTCGGACGCGCCCACAGCGCCGACGCCTGGTTGACCCTTTCCTCTTCCGTCGATTTTTCGTACTTGCCGTCTTTCCACTCCTCCTTTTTCATCAGGATCGGCTGGACGATGTGGTCCGAATACTTGCGGATGATCGAGCGAAGCCGCGTGCCCGAGAGAAGATCGTCCTGCTCCTCGCGAAGGTGCAGGGTGATCTCGGTGCCGCGCGAAGGCCTGTCGATGTTCTCGATCGAGAACTCGCCGCCGCCGTCGGACTCCCACCGCACGCCCTGGTCCGCGGCCAATCCCGCGCGGCGCGTCAACACCGTCACCTTGTCGGCGACGATGAAGGACGAATAGAAGCCGACGCCGAACTGCCCGATCAGGTGCGCGTCCTTCTGCTGGTCGCCGGTCAGGTGGGAGAAGAATTCGCGCGTGCCCGACTTGGCGATGGTGCCGAGATTCGCGATGACTTCCTCCCGGCTCATGCCGACGCCGTTGTCGGCCACGGTCAATGTCTTCGCAGCGGTGTCGTAGTCGACGCGGATCCGTAGGTCCGCATCGTTCTCCAGCAGCGACGGGTGGTCGAGCGCCTCGAAGCGCAGCTTGTCGCAGGCATCGGAGGCGTTGGAGATGAGCTCGCGCAGGAAGATCTCGCGATTCGAATACAGCGAGTGGATCATCAGGTTGAGAAGCTCTTTTACTTCGGCCTGAAATCCGAGCGTTTCCGGGCGGTGGTTCGGTGTGGCGGTATCGGTCATGGCGAGTGGGTTCTGCGATGGGTGACGATGGATGCGATTTTACGCGCGGGCGAAGAGGCGGGCGGCTCCGGGCCCTAACGTCTCTGCGGGAGCCTGGCAGAAATGACGATCAGTGACCGTCCGCGACCGACCCGGGAGCGATCACGATGCCGTGCGTTTTTTTCGGAAGGTCGATTTCGACGTGGAGGCGCTCGCGCAGTGGCGGAAAGGACTTCCGGATCGCGTGCGCCAGCCCGCGCGCGAACGGAACTGCGTCGACAGGTTCGTCTTCGACGTAAAGCGTGCGAGAGATCACGAAATCCGGCGAGAGCAACTCGAAATATCGAACGACCTCGCGCCGCGAGAACTCCTTCCAGTGATGACCGTACGTGGGCGTCCGCAGGATCTCGTCCACCGTGATGCCGCTGCCCCAACCCCGCCACGCGCGAAATTCGTGGAGATGGCGGCGCGTCAGGGCGTAGTAGTTGGGCGTCGTCAGCACGATCCTGCCGCCTTCCGCGAGCACGCGATACAACGCTTGCCACAGGCTCACGGGATTGAACGTCACGTGCTCGAGGACCTCGCCCAGGATCACAACGTCGACCGATCCCGGCGACAGCGATCTGAAGGCGTCCGGTGCGGACAGGTCTCGCACGCAGACAAGGTCGATGCCGCAGGCCCGCGCAAGGCTCACGACGTTGGGAGCCTCGATCGTGGCCGCGAGATCGGCGGCGGTCACCCGATAGCCGTCGACTGCGAACAGCAGGGCCTGATGCAGCCAGTGCGCGCCAACGTCGAGCACGCGCGGCTTGCCGCCCCGCCACTCGGCTTCAAAGATGCGTTTTGTCGCGCAGAACCGCGGCCAGTGCCGCCGGAGATAGTCGACGTCCGTTCCGCCGTGCGCTTCGAGGATCTGAAGGTACGCGTCGAATGAAATCATCGTACCCAAGGGTGCGCCGCTCGCGGGCGCAGGTGGGGGCGGAACGGGAGGCGTCCCGCCTGACGCCGATCGACGCAGCACCTCTCCCCCGACAGCCCGGGAGAGAGGCCTTCGGTGGCGTCAGTGCATGATCACCATCTGCGTGAACGGCGGGACATAGGCCTGCAAGGTTACCAGCAAGCCCACGAGGCAGGCGAGCGCCAGGCTGTGGAAGAACACGTAGCGCAGGATTTCGCTTTCATGCCCGTACCAGTTCGTGGCGGTGGAGGCGACCACGATCGACTGCGCGTCGATCATCTTGCCCATGACCCCGCCGGAGCTGTTGGCCGCGGCCATCAGCAACGGGGGCAGGCCGAGCTGCTCGGCCGTGATCTTCTGCAGGCTGCCGAACAGCACGTTGGATGCCGTATCCGAGCCGGTGAGAGCCACGCCGAGCCAGCCCAGCAGCGTGCCGAAGAATGGATACAGCACGCCGGTCTTGGCGAAGGCGAGGCCCATGGTCGCGTCCAGTCCCGAATAGCGCGTGACCACGCCGATCGCCAGCATCGCGGCGATCGTCAGCAGCGAATACTTGACGGTATTGAGCGTGCGGCCGTAGGCGGCGACGATGCCGCCGATGCTGACCTTCATCACCAGTCCCGCGATCACGGCCGCGATCAGAATGCCGCTCCCCGTCGCCGAGAGCCACGAGAACGCGTAGACGGCGCCTTCGGGCTTCGCATTGGCGGGCGCGACCGGCGGCACGCGCTGGATCATGTTGTGCAGGCCGTCGATCGGGAATTGCGGATTGCTGATGCCGTTCAGGAAAGTCTTGAAGGACGGCAAGCCCCAGATGAAGACGATCACGCAGAGGATGATCCACGGCAGCCACGCCGACCACACTTCGGCCGAGGTATGCGTGTGGCGCACCATGCGCTTTTCGGCTTCCTCGACGGTCACGAACTCGGAATCGCGGGTCGTGCCCACCATCACCGACTTCGGGCGCCACACCTTGAGGAATCCGGCGAGGCATGCCATCGACACCAGCGATGCGACGATGTCGACCAGCGTCGGCCCGTGAAAGTTGGACATCAGGAATTGCGGAACCGCGAATGCGACGCCCGTGATCAGGATCGCCGGCCATATCTCGATCATTCGCTTGAATCCCGCGAATGCCCAGATCAGCCAGAACGGGACGATCAGCGAAAAGAACGGCAGCTGCCGTCCCACCATGGCGGACAGGTCTTCGAGCGGCAGTCCGGTCACGCTCTGCAAGCCGAGGATCGGCGTGCCGAGCGCGCCGTAGGCGACCGGCGCCGTGTTGGCGATGAGCGAAAGCGCCGATGCGGCAAGCGGCGAGAAGCCGAGACCGATGAGGATTGCGCCAGTAACCGCGACCGGCGTTCCGAATCCCGATGCGCCTTCGAAGAACGCGCCGAATGCGAATGCGACCAGGAGCAGCTGCAGCCGTCGATCGGACGTGATGCCCGCGATGCTGTCCTGCAGCACCTTGAAGCGGCCCGTCATCTCGGAGAGCTTGTAGAGGAAGATCACGTTGAGAATGATCCAGCCGATCGGCAGCAGTCCGGTCAGGATGCCCAGGAATGCCGTCTTGCCCGCCATTTCGACGGGCATGTGAAACACCGCGATTGCGATCACGAGCGCGACGACGAGCGCGGCAATGGCGGCCCAATGCGCCTTGATACGAAAGATGCCGAGCGCGGCCAGCAGCACCACGACCGGCAGCGCGGCGAGGATGGTGGACAGGAACGGACTGCCGACGGGGTCATAGACTTGATGCCACATTTGGTCTTCTCCTTTGTCATCGCCGGCTCGAAGAGCAACCGGATGAGAACTGTCGTCGCGGGGTGAAACGCTCCTCCCAAGGAGGCGACGTTGCCTGTTCGCATGTCATGGGTTCGTGGGCCGGATTTTGCGATCTCCTGTGCAATATAGGAAGACGGAACGGAACTTCACTGGCAGAGCGTGCCGGGCGAGCGGAACACCTGCCGGGTGATGGATTTCGTCTGGGCGGTGCCATTTACGGTGTAGGCGAACGTACCCGCGTTGCCGTTGCCGAAGTTGAAGGTGGCGGTTCCGACCGGCGTCCGCGACACGGCGGTGGGATTGAACGGGACGGCGTTGAAGGCCGGACCGATCGACCGGTAGAGCGTGCCGCTGAAAGTCGCCGGTCCGACGCTGGGTGCCGTTGCGGACAGCCACAGCGGATTGCCGTTGGCGTCGTAGGTGAACCATGTGGCGAAGATGATGTTGCTCTGCTCGGTCAAGTTCACACCCCAGCCGGACTCCGACCCTGCCGGCGCGTTCCACCAGATATCCTGGTAGTTGGTGGCGGTCGAGAGATCCGCGTGCAGGCCGAACGTGCAAACGGGCAGCGTGCCGAATACCTGCCGCGTGATGTTCTTCGTCTGCGCGACGCCGTTGACCACGTAGCTGAAGCTGCCATTGTTGGCATCGGTGAACGCGAGCGTGCCGGCGCCTACGGGCGAGAGCGTCACCTGGCTCGGATCGAAAGGCGTGGTGCTGAACGCGGGTCCGCGCGACTGGTAGAGCGTGCCGGAGTAGACATTGGTCGCGGTCCTGGCCGCAGTCATCGACAGCCACCACGCGTTGCCAGCCAGGTCGTATGTGAACCAGGTAGCGAAGACGACATCGCCCTGATGTGCGAGATTGATGCCCCAGCCAGACTCCGATTCGGCGGGCGCGTTCCACCAGAGACCTTCGACTTCCAGGTCGGATGAAGGAACGCCGCCGGTGGCCGCCATCACGGCCGCACCCGCGTCGAGCATGCCGGCGCCGCAGGTGCTGGTGGTGCAGTAGCACTCGAGCTGGTCGACGGGATTGCCCATGGGGTCCAGTTGTGGTGCCGTGCACTGGTTGACCGGACCGGTGCTGGTATCGGCGCCGGTCACGGGAAATGCGCGCGCGGTCGATTGCAGCAACAGCTTGATCTGCTGGGGCGTGAGCGAGGGCTGCGCCGACAGCATCAGCGCGACGGTGCCGGCCACCAGCGGAGAGGAGAAGCTTGTCCCGATCGATGGGTTCAGGCTGTCGGTATAGATCGAATCGCCGGGCGTGGTTGCGCCAGCGTTGGAGGTGGTGAGGATGGGGTAGAGGCAGGGCGTGCCGGCCGCCGTGTTCACGCAATTGCCGCCGGGGGCGCTGACCGTGACGTTGGGCCCCAGATCCGAAAAGCCGACCTTGGTGCCGATGTGGCGCAAGGCTCCAACCGCAATCACACCCGTGCAATTGGCGGGGGTCTGAAGGGCATGCCCTGCGGAATTCCCCGCGGCGACGACGATCGTGCTGCCCGCCGCCACTATGTCGTTCACCGTCTGCTGATACGCGGAGTTGCAGGTGCCGTCGCCGCCCAGGCTCATGTTGAGGACCTGCGCGCGGTTGGTGTTGACAGGCACGCCCGGGACCGAAAGCGCGGCGGCCCAGCGCATGCCGGCGAGGATATCGGAATCGAAGCCGCCGCACTTGCCGAGCACGCGCACGGGCAGCAGGCGCACGCTGCGCCCCACGCTCGCCATTCCGATGCCGTTGTTCGTCAGCGCCGCGATGAGGCCGGCGGTCTGGGTGCCGTGCCACGAGCTGCTCTCGGGCGCTGTGGTGCATTGGTAGAAGGGCCCCCCGCGCTGGGAGATCTCAGCCTGCGTTACCCAATCGCCGGGATCCGACGCGTCGGCATCGCGTCCATTGCCGTCGTTGGCGACGTTCGAGTCGGAGACCATGTCGTAACCGGGGAGCAGGTTGCCGCCCGCCGCGACCGCAAGCAGATCGGGATGCTCGAAGCGCACGCCCGTATCGAGGTCGGCGACCACGATATTCGCGCTGCCGAGCGTGACGTCCCACGCGGGTTCGACGTTGATCGAGGCCTGCACCGCCCCTTCGGGTGCACGCAGGTACCACTGTCCGACCGCAGGTACGCTGCCTGTCTGCCCGCTGCCGTAAAGCGGATCGTTCGGCGCGGTGAAGTGGCGGCGCCGCCGGTCGGGCACTGCGTACTCGACATCCGGCTCGCTCGACAGGCGTGCCGCGAGCTCGTCGGAGGTAACGCCGTCCGCGAACACCACCTGCGTCAGATCCGAGATCGCCCTGCCGTCGCTCATGGCAACGCCGATGCGCGTGCCCAGCGCCTTGGCGAGCACCCCGTCGCGACCGGCCGGTGACGCTGCCTTCTCGAGGACAAGAGGGGACGTCGGCCGAATTTTCACGATCACCCGCGCGGGACCGCTGTTCGCGGCAGCATCCGGCACCTGGGATTCAGCGCGGAGCGCGACGGCGCTGCACCAGAGCGCGCTCAATACCACAAGAAGGATTCGCATCGACGACGAAAGAGAATGGGTTCAGAAATCAGCCGCCACCATAGCGCGCCCTGCGCATCCTGGGCGGCGTGAAAGATTTGGTTGCAACTTCAACAGAGAGAAAACTGCTCGATAATCGCCCAACTCCAACAATCAGCGCGCATGACACTGCCACTTTTTGCGGGTCGGGGTCACATGCCGTCAAGCGACAAAACAAACACCCTGCGCACAGGGGCGCGACCGTCATCACCCCGGCGATGCCAACGTCCGGAGCAGTCGACAACGTCGTGGCGGTCGTGCGCCTTCGGGAATGGACAACAACTCTTGGATCAAGTGCCGCGCACCCCGTCTGCGGCTTGCTTGACACTGCCCGACCATTACCGATAATACGGCAGCCGCGGACAGCCCTGTCCGGGAAGGAACTCGACGCAGTGAACACCGTGGTGCAACCGAAGGGCGTGTGTTCGCCTGCGACGCCGGCGATGCCGGGGGCCGCGATTGGATGAGCTATACGTGGCGCCGCATGCCTGGCAGCCATGTCGTCCCGCGATTCGGTTGTTCCTGCTCAACACCTCGCAGCAATCGTGAGATGCGGTGACGACGCATCCGCGTAAGCCGATGTCGATCACGCGATCGGCCCGTTCGCGGCCGATCGGAAACGCCACGCGGCCTTTCGGGGCCGCCGTGTTCACTGCAATCACAACAAAAGTCTGATTGGGAGGAAACATGCCGAGATCGTCGAAGCTCGTTTGCGGGATCGCGCTTTGCCTGGCCGCCGCCTGGCCCGCGGCTGGGTGGGGCCAGGACGCCAAGCATTACCGCTTTGCCTACGATCAGCCGCGCAATACCGGCTACAGCATCGCAGGCGACATCTTCGCCGACAAGTTGAAGGAGCTGTCCAAGGGCACGATGCTGATCGACCAGTATCCCGGCGCGCAGCTCGGCCAGGAGCCGCAAGTCCTGCAACTGATGAAGGCCGGCGACATCGAGTTCTGCATCAGCTCGGCCGCGAATGCCGCGACGATCACACCGCAGGCTGGTGTGATGTCGCTTCACTTCCTGTTCCGGTCGGAGGATCACCTCAAGAAATCCCTGGCCGACCCCAAGGTGGTGCAGGCGGTCAAGGACATGGTCGAGGAGACGGTCCAGGGCGGGCATGTGATCGCACTCATCACGCTCGGCCTTCGCGACATGTACAGCAAGAAGGAGATCAAGAAGCTCGAGGACATGAAGGGACTCAAGGTTCGGGTCCAGGCCACGGCCACCGAGGACACCATGTTTCCCGCTTATGGCGCGCAGACGGTGCACATGCCGTTCGGAAACGTCTATACCTCGCTGCAGACCGGCGTGGTGGACGTGGCGGAAAACGGCGTCAACGTGTATCTCGTGAACAAGCATTACGAGGTTGCGCCCGTGCTGTCGATGACCGAGCACGAGGCGAACAACAACTTCATCTGGATCAGCGACAAGCTCTGGAAAAGCCTGACCGACGAACAGAAGAAGTGGGTTACCGCTGCTGCCGACGAGGTCGGCAGGACGCAGCCTGCCAAGTCGCTCGAGCTCGAGCACCAGTCGGCCGACAAGCTCAAGGCGATCGGCGTAAAGGTCGTGACCGGCGTCGACAAGTCAGGGTTCGAGAAGGTTGCCGCGCCCTACAAGGACAAGCTCGCCAAGGACCTCGGTCCGCATGCCGTCAAGATCAAGGACCTGATCGACGGTGTCAAATAGCCGCGCGCCCGCGAATAGGGGTTCGCCCTCGCGGCCCCTCGTTCGTCCTGTTTCGTTTTCTTCCGCGGTGACCGATGCGTATCGCCCAAAAGCTGGTGCTCGAGCGGCAGCGTCATCTCAAGTGGCGCGCGCTCGACGCCCTTGAGCTCGTCCTCATGATCCTGTGCGGCGTGTTGCTGTTCGGATTCTCGACGACGGTGATGTTCGATATCGTGACCCGAACGATCGGTCATCCCTGGCTCTGGCTGCAGGAGGTGACGCAGACGTTCTTCATCTACGGGATCTTCATCGGCGCGTCGGTGGCGACGCGGCGGAACGATCATCTCTACCTGACGGCAGTGGCCGAGGCCTTGCACGGTACCCCCCGCCTGGTCGCCGAAATCGTGATCCGCCTGGTCGTGCTGGGCGTCGCCTGTTGTCTCATCTATTTCGGCTATATCAATTTCCTGCGCGGATTCTCGAGCTTCCGCATGCCGTCGCTCACGCCGATCGCGTCGCTCTACGCGGCGATTCCCATCGCCGGCGCGCTGATCGCGCTCTTCACGGTCGAGCAGCTCGTCAACGGATGCCGCAAGGGCTTCGATCATCCGGAACCGCCCGACGAGCCGATTGCGATCACGCCGATCGAAGCGCTGCCCATGAACGCGAGCCGCCCGTGACGCCGACGATGATCCTCGGTCTCATGACCGTGCTCTTCCTCTGCTTCGGCTACCTGGGCGTGCCGGTCGCGTTCTCGCTGATGGCGGGAGTTTTCATCGGCGCGGCGTTCACCGACGTGACGTTTCCCGCAATCGTCCAGAAGATCTTCGACGGCATGGATTCCGAGGCGCTGCTGGCGATTCCATTTTTTCTGCTCGTGGGCGAGCTCATGAGCTCGGCGAACGTCGTGTCCCGCATCACGCAGCTCTCGCTCGCGCTCGTCGGCCACATCCGCGGCGGCCTGTCGCAGGTCGTCACGGTGTTCAGCATGTTCTTCTCCGAGATGTCCGGGTCGACCACCGCCGACGTGGCCGTGATCAGCCGTGCGCTAGGCGGTCCGATGAAGCAGGAGGGCTACACGCCAGCCTTCACCGCGGCCATCATCGCCGCGGCATCGACCATCGCCGCGCTGGTGCCGCCCAGCATCACGGCGGTGGTGTACGGCGCCGTCGGCAATGTCTCGATCGCGGGTCTTTTCATGGCCGGTGTCGTGCCCGGCTTCATGATCGGCTTCGGACTCATGCTCTATTGCTATTTTTTCGGACCGGCGGGCATGCGGCGTCCTCGTGCGCCGTTCCGGGATGTCGCGCGTGCGTTCAAGAACGCGTCCCTGCCGCTGATGATTCCGTTCATTCTCCTGGGCGGCATCCTGACGGGCTGGTTCACGCCGACGGAGGCGGGCGTGGTCGCCGCGATCTGGATTCTCTGCGTGATCATCCCGTGCCTCAATCGCGGCCACATCAGGCTTCTGCCATACGACTTCTGTCTCGCGGGCCTCATTTTTTCGCTGCCCCTCATCACCATCGGAGCAGCCAACGCCTTCGGCTGGCTGCTCGCCTATCTGCGCGGCGCCATCGTCATCGCCGAATGGATCACGGGCATCGCGGGCAGCGATCCCCACATCATCATGCTCATGATGGTGCTGCTCTTCACGATCATCGGCGATTTCATCGAGCCGGTTCCGACGATCATCATCTTCATGCCGCTCGTCAACGCGCTCACCCAGGCTGGAAACGTCAATCCGGTGCACATGGGCGTGGTGCTGATCGCGACGCTCGCGTTCGGCCTCATCACGCCACCCTATGGGCTGGTGTTGCTGATGGCGTCGAAATTCGTCGGCGTCCGGTTCTCGCGCGCGCTCCGCGCCGCATTGCCCATCTACGTCGTGTTCCTCGGCACCATCGCCTTCACGATCTATTTTCCGCAGGTGGTGCTCTGGCTGCCGAAACAGGTCATCCCAGAGTCGGTCGGCTGTTTCAAGAATCCCAGCGGCGCCGGCTACATCTGTCCGCCGTGACGCCTCGGCGCAAAGGCTCCAATGGACACGCAACATCCGCCGCGCACACGCACCTACTCAGATGCGAATCCGAACAAGCGGGCCGGGTTGTCCCAGAGCGCTTTTCGCCGGTCGGCAGCATCGGGAAACCAGCGGGCGAGGCAGGCGAGCGCCGGCCCGTAGTCCATGCGCGACTGCATGCGCAGGAAGGGCCAGTCGGAGCCCCAGACGCAGTGCGCTGGCGTGAACGATTCGATCAGCGCGCGCACGAAGGGCTCGGCATCGGGATATGGCGGGGGTTGCCGCGAATAGCGGAAAGGGCCGGACAGCTTGACCGCGTGGCCCTCGCGTCCCATCTCCAGCAAGGCGGCGAAACCCGGCTGCTCGATGCCGCCGGCGGGATCGGGACGACCGCAGTGGTCGAAAACCAGGGGAATGCGCGCGGCGCGAAGCGTTCCCAGGCAATCGTGCAACTGGTTGCCTTCGCACTGGACATGAATCTGCCAGCCGAGGTTGCGCACATGATCGAACAGGCGAGGAAGCGCGGCATGGTGCATGAGGCCCACGCCGTCGGTGATGAGATCGAGGCGGATGCCGATCACGCCGGCCGCCGCGAGCTCCTCCAGCACGCGCGCGTCGACGTCGGGGCGAACCCGCGCAATGCCCCGGAAGCGTCCCTTCGATGCCTCGATCGCCGCGACCATGCAGCGATTGTCGTAAACGTAGCCGCCGGTCGGGGTGACGAGCAGGGCATGCGACAGTTCGTGCGCGTCGAGAACCGCGGCGAGTTGTGCACCGGTCCCCGCTTCGTGGGGCGGCGGCCTGTATGCGGCGTCGGGCGAAAAGGGAAATGCGCCCGGGTCGAGCACGTGACAATGGGAATCCACACCGTAGCCCATCAGCGATTCCTCGCACGAACGATTGGCGGCCGGCGCATCGGGCATGCGCCGGTGCATCCGGAAAGGGGACTCCTATCATGAAAACGGCATCGCAAGAACACTGGCCGTTCGAGGCGCGACCATTGACGCCGCACCTGGGCGCGATGATCGCCGGCGTCGACCTCACGGCGGACGTCGACGAGCGCATGTTCCGCGCGCTCTACGAAGCGTTCCTGCGCCATCAGGTGCTTCTATTCGAGCCGCAGGATCTGCCGCCGGAACGGCAGGTGGCGCTGGCGCGGCATTTCGGCGAAGTGCAGGTCCACGTGATGAGCCAGTATCACGCCGACGGACATCCCGAGCTGTACCGCTTGTCGAACCTTGACGCGTCCGGAATGCCGAGCGGGCGCCATCCGGACAAGGGCACGCTCGAATGGCACACGGACGGCTCGTGGCGCAGGGTCACGGGACAGGCCACCATCATCTATGCGGAGATCGTGCCCGAGCACGGCGGCGACACGCATTTTTGCGACATGTACGGCGCGTACGAGCGCCTCGACCCGGCGTGGAAAGTGCGGATCGCCACGCTGCGCGCAGTACACAACCTCGATTTCTCGCGCACGCGCCGGCATGGCGAGGATCCGATGACCGACGCGCAGCGGGCCGCCACCCCGCCGGTAGATCATCCGGTGGTTCGCACGCATCCAGAAACGGGACGCGACTGCGTCTATCTCGGGGATCACGCCGAGTCGATCGTCGGCATGCCTTACGCGGAAGGTCGGGCGCTGATCGAGCAGCTGAACGCGATGGCGGTGCATCCCGACCTCACGTACGAGCATCGGTGGGCCCGGCGAGCTCATTGTCTGGGACAACCGCTGCGTCATGCACCGCGCGACGGCGTACGACCCGTTCACCGAGCGCCGTGTCGTGCGTCGCTGCACCGTGCTGGGCGAAGTCCCTTCGCGGGCCGGCCGCCTCGCATAACGGCTGCAGGTCGCGACGGGCGCGATGTGGGTTGCGCCGCGTGCGCGTCGCGGCTTCGGGGACTCGTCCGGATTACTGCATGAACCAGCCGTGGCTCACCACCAGCGACTGCCCGGTGAGCGCGTTGGACGGAAACGACGCGAAGAGAAGCGCCACTGCGGCGACGTCTTCGAGCGTCGTGAACTCGCCGTCGACCGTTTCCTTCAGCATGATGTTCTTGATGACGTCCTGCTCGGAAATGCCGAGCGTCTTCGCCTGTTCGGGAATCTGCTTTTCGACGAGCGGCGTGCGGACGAACCCGGGACAGATCACATTGGCGCGCACACCGTGCGCCGCGCCTTCCTTGGCGACGACTTTGGCGAGGCCGATCAGGCCGTGCTTCGCGGTCACGTAGGGTGCCTTCAGGAGCGATGCCTCCTTGGAATGCACCGATCCCATGTAGATGATGCTGCCGCCGCGACCGGACTTGTACATATGCGGCAGGCACGCCTTGGTCGTCAGGAAGGCGCCGTCGACATGGATGGCGAGCATTTTTTTCCATTCGGCGTACGAGAATTCCTCGATCGGATGGACGATCTGGATGCCCGCGTTGCTCACCAGGATATCGACTCCGCCGAACGCAGCGACCACGGCCGCGACGCCGTCGTTGACGCCTTTCTCGTCGGTCACGTCCATCGTCACGCCTATGGCTTGTCCACCGGCGGCCCGAATGTCGGCCGCCGCCGCATCGGCTGCGGCCTGGTTCATGTCGGCGATCGCGACGTTCGCGCCCTCCTGCGCGAAAACATGCGCGATTTCCTTGCCGATGCCGCTGGCGGCGCCCGTGACGATGGCGGATTTGTCCTTGAGCTTCATGATTGCTCCTGTCGGAAAGGTTGACGGGTGAGCCCGTGCCGGGCGTCTGGCCAGGCGTGGCCTAGAAGCCTGTGTAGTAGGGGTTTGTTCGGGCGTCGCGAATGCGGGCGGATTCTGACCGATCGGCGGGATTTTGTTGCACTGCGATGCTAGCACGCACGCGTGCGCGTTTAGCCCGGTCTCGGGCACATGCTGGGACATGCGTCGAGCGCCGCCTGCCACCGGCGAACAGGGGGAATGTTGCAGTGCAGATTGACGCACCGTGCAGTCAATGCTCAAACTGGTTGACCAGCAGCTAGTTTCCAATTCGCAAACTTGTCACGCGCTTCCGCCTCATCCACCCGGCCCGACGTCCTCGCTTCGCTCTCCGCCATCGACGTGGAGCGTCCGGCCGACCTGATCCTGCGTCAGTTGAAGCAGCTGATCGCCACCGGTGCGCTGCGTCCCGGCGACCGCATGCCCGCGGAACGCGACCTGGCCCAGCAGTTCGGGGTCGGCCGGTCGCACGTGCGCGATGCGCTGCGGCGGCTCGAGTTCTACGGGATTCTCAAGACCAACCCGCAAAGCGGGACTGTGGTCGCCCGCCTGGGCGTCGCCGCGCTGACCAATCTGATCGGCAACGTGCTCGCGCTCGATCGCGACGACATCGCGGCGCTTCTGGAGACGCGCGTCATCCTCGAGGTCGAGACCGCGCGCCTCGCGGCCGAGCGCGCGTCCGCCGCCGACCTCGACTCGATTGCCCACGCCCAGCAATCGTTTCGATTGAAGGCGGTGGCCGGCGACCCGGCATTGCACGAGGATCTCGCACTGCACCTGGCGATCGCCCAGGCCGCGCGCAACGCGGTGCTCGCCTCGCTCGTCGGCCTGATCGCTCCCGACATCATGCGTCACCACGGCGAGCAGCGAACCTGCGACCGATCGCGCCTACTCGCCGTCATCGACGAGCACCAGCTCATCTGCGACGCCATCGTCGCCCGCGACCCGGGCGCGGCGGCCGAGGCAATGAGCAACCACGCGCAAATGGCGCGCGATCAGTATCGCGACTCGCAGCGACCGGACATCGCGCCCGTGGAATCGCGGCGCACCGGCCGCGTCCCGTCGATTCGCCGGATTCGGCGCACCGACCGCTCCGCATGATTTCCGGCGCCGATCGGGTTTCGCAACCGCGCGATCAGCGTCGACGGCACGTCTTTCATGCATTGCCGATTTGCAGCACGTAACTACAACCAGGAGGAGAACAGGATGAATCCCCGCGACAACTCGAAACGGACGTTCCTCAAGACAGGCCTGGCACTGGGCGGCTTCGCGCTCGCCGGCGGCCGCGCGCATGCGCAAGGCTCGGCGGTCACGCTGCGCATGTCGTCGACCCTGCCGAACGACCCTGTCAATTCCGCCCATGCGGTCTGGTACAACCGGTTCGCCAGCAATCTCAAGTCGGCGGTCGGCGACAAGGTCGTCGTCAACTACTTCCCGAGCGACCAGCTCGGAAAGGAGGCCGACATGGTGCAGCAGGTGCGCCTTGGCAGCGTCGACATGATGATCTCGGGCACGTCGATCTGGGCCACGCTGATGCCGGAGATGGGCGTGCTCGACATGGGATACCTCTTCAAGGACAACGATCATTGCGGCCGCGCGCTCGACGGCAAGGCGGGCACGATCCTCGGCAACATGCTGGCGGAACGGACGAACGTGGTGGCGCTCGGCTGGGGCTACAGCCTCGGCGCGCGCAACGTGTGGACAAAGAATCCCGTGCCCACGGCGGCGGACCTGAAGGGCGTGAAGCTCCGCGTGCTGCCGGTGCCGAACTTCATCGCAACGATCAAGTACATGGGCGCCGTCCCCACGCCGCTGCCGTTCGGCGAGATCTACACGGCGCTGCAGACCGGCGTGGTCGACGGCTTCGAGCACGATGCGCCGACGGCGCTCGCGGGGAAGTTCTACGAGGTGGCCAAGCACTGCGCGCTGACGCAGCACATCTACAACCCGCAGCTGCCGTGCATCAGCAAGCGCTCGTTCGAGCGCAT
>Ga0070672_100001023_pt1 | contig 17002 bp, 21 predicted proteins | sample KBSM13metaG_FD_66151 | JGI IMG/M metagenome (GOLD analysis project Ga0070672, IMG submission 66151) | Miscanthus rhizosphere microbial communities from Kellogg Biological Station, Michigan, USA - KBS M1-3 metaG | ecosystem: Host-associated > Plants > Roots > Rhizosphere > Soil ... | reverse complement strand
TCTTCGATCAGCTTGATGCGCATGAGCACATTCTGTCGATGCCCGGCGCGTCTGCGTTCAGGCCGCCAGCGGCATGTCCTTCGCGCTGGCGTCATCCGCCCACTTCGCGGCGACCACCCACGGCAGCAACTCGTCGATGCGGTTGCTCGGGTGATCGGCCAGGCACTCGAGTCGTCTGATTTGACGACCTTGCGGTGGGAGTGACGGCGGATGGCAGCTTTTGGCCGTGATCGCCACGACGAGGGCGAGAGTGCTTCGGCCAGAGAAGGGTTCGACAGCGGGCTGCTTGCGACAGGATGTGCCGCCGGCGTCGGTCAACTTTGGGGCGACCTCTCAAAGTGGTTACCCCATTTAGCGCCAACCAGCGCCTGCTAGAGTGCCCATGTTCCCGGTCAACGACCCGGAACTCCGCCACGGAGCGCTTCCTGTGCTCCAAGGTGCCCTTTCATCGGGTACGTTCCGCGAGAGAACGACCCTGCTTGGATGAGGTGCTGCACGTGGACGCAAGGGGAGCCGTGGAGGCCCCTTGGTCGCCCTTCATCTCATCTCAAGGAAAATTCATGCAATCCAATATCGTTCAAACCGAAGCCATTCAGCCGTTCGTGAAACTCGCCCAATCGAATATGGAGCTGTGGAGCAAGTTCTCGCAATCGCCGGAGGTCATGGCTGAAGCGACTCGCAATGTGAAGAGTTTCATGGAGCAAGCTCAGACCTCGACGGCAAGCCTTGCTGGCTCGAACGCATTCACCGGCCTCATGCAGGGCATGGTGAAAAACTACACCGACTTCGTTTCCGAGCTGACTCAGAGCGTGTACGCAATGATGAGCCAAGGTCAGGCGACATTCCTGCAACAAACTCAAGCTGCAGCGAGCAACGTCATTGACGCGGCGGACGCTCGGACGCGTCGCTCACGCCACGCTGCCTAAGCAGCCAGGCATCCATGCGACAGGGGCGCTTCGGCGCCCCTTCTTCATTTCTTCGAGGAACCTCTTATGAGCCAAATGAAAGCTGCTGTTTTCGTCGAGCCCGGACGCATCGTCCTCCAGGACAAGACGATCCCCGAGGTCGGCCCGCAGGACGCGCTGATGCGCATCACGACGACCACGATCTGTGGCACGGACGTGCACATCCTCAAGGGCGAGTACCCGGTCGAGCGCGGCCTGATCATCGGGCACGAACCTGTGGGTGTCATCGAGAAGCTCGGCTCCTCGGTGCAGGGCTACCGCGAGGGTCAGCGGGTGATTGCAGGTGCGATCACACCGAGCGGCTGGAGCAACGCCTGCCTATGCGGCGTTGGTTCGCAGGACGGCGCAGGCACCGCCCACGGCTGGAAGGCAATGGGCGGCTGGAAATTCGGCAACACCATTGACGGATGCCAGGCTGAGTACGTTCTGGTTCCCGACGCTATGGCGAACCTCGCCCCCGTTCCGGATGAGCTGTCGGATGAGCAAGTGCTGATGTGCCCGGACATCATGTCGACCGGCTTCAGCGGCGCCGAGACCGCCGGTGTCCGCATCGGCGACACAGTTGCCGTTTTTGCACAGGGGCCTATTGGCCTGTGCGCCACCGCTGGCGCGAAGCTGAGCGGGGCGAGCATGGTGATCGGGGTGGATCGGCTGCCCGACCGACTGCGAGTGGCCCGTCAGATGGGCGCGGACCACGTGATCGACAGCAGTCGGACCGATCCGGTCGCCGAGATCATGCGGCTCACCGAAGGCCGCGGCGTGGACATCGCGATCGAAGCGCTTGGCCTGCAGGAGACGTTCGAGGCAAGCCTTCGAGTTCTGCGTCCTGGAGGCACGTTGTCCAGTCTCGGGGTCTACTCGACTGACCTGACGATTCCCTTGGGCGCCTTTAGCGCCGGCCTCGGCGACCACAGGATCGTCACGACGCTTTGCCCTGGCGGCAAGGAACGCATGCGGCGTCTGATGTCGGTGATCGCGGGGCGCCGCGTCGACCTCGAGCCATTGGTCACCCACCGCTTCAAGCTTGCCGACATCGAGGCCGCCTATGAGCTTTTCAGCCACCAGCGCGACGGTGTGCTCAAAGTGGCCATCACGCCGTAAGGCGCTTTGGGCAACAGCGCGATGCTGCAATCGAATCGATGAGCCATGCTCAATGCCAGAGGGTGGTCGCGCTGCGTGCGCTGACGAACAGATCCAGCGCAACGATCGCTCTACATTCGTCGCTGCTGGCAGCGTTGTGGCACCACGGCCACCGGCTGAGGACCAGACAGCGACAAGCTACGGCTGCAGACACTCCAGGGGTTCAGGTGGTCAAGGTGTCACGAAGGCAGTTCGTTTCCACAATGCCTGCCGTCTTCGGCGGAACCTCGATCCTGTCCGCGTGCTCTCCGGCATCCGATCCTCAGGGCTACGAAGCCGTCGCAGCGAGCACTTGGCGCGCCAGTCCACTGGCCGGCGTTGAGGGCGCGGCGCTCACCCGTGAATTGGTGCACTGTGCGACCCTTGCACCGTCGAGCCACAACACACAGTGCTGGAGGTTCGTGGTCGAAGACAAGGCCATCGCGATCCGGCCGGACCCGGCGCGGCGCTGCCCTGTGGTGGACCCCGACGCTCACCACCTGTTCGTGACCTTGGGCTGCGCGGCGGAGAACTTGGTGCAGGCGGCCCTGGCGCACGGGCTCGTTTCGGAACCAAGCTTCGACGCCACCCATGGCCTCGTGCGCGTGACACTCGCTCCAGCCACCGCCCGAGCGTCACCGCTGTTTCTTGCCATCGCGTCGCGGCAATGCACTCGCGGCGACTACGACGGCCAGCCGCTGTCTCGCCAGGACCTGAACCTGCTGGAACGGGCGGACACGTCGAACGGCGTGCGCATGTTGCTGGTGACCGATCGCCCTGCGATGGAGCGCGTGCTGAAGCACGTGGTTCAAGGCAATACGGCCCAGTTGGGGGACCCAGCCTTCGTCCGCGAGCTCAAGTCCTGGATCCGTTTCAACGTCGGCTACCTGCGCACGCCAATGCCCGCCGATGCATCAGCGGCGGCGCAGGCGGATGCGCACGCGTGCCTGCTCGACGCGCTGGGCATCCGCCGTGCGGCCGTGATGGGCGGTTCCGCCGGCGCGCCCTCGGCCCTCCAGATGGCACTTCGCCACCCGGACCAGGTCAGCGCCCTGATCCTCGTGGTGCCGCTCACCTACAAGCCGCCGACTCAGGCCGACTCGGCGGCATCCATGCCAGGGTGGGTAAAGAACACGATGATGCGGCTGCTCGGCTCGGACTTTCTGTTCTGGGCGGCGATCCACGTCGCGCACAACCAAGTGCTCAAGGTGGTCCTGGCGACACCGCCCGAGTTGCTGCCCGGCGCCAGCCCCTAAGAGCGTACCCGGGTCAACGCCATGATCGACAACATCCTCCCGGTGTGCGAACCTCAAACCATCACCGATTCGACCGGCCGGCGCAACGACCGTGGCAGTGTCGGCCCGCGGCCAAAGCCCACCGCCAGGTCGGGCCGCTGGGCCCGCGAGCCCCAGCGCCGTGGCGAACGGTGAGCAGGAAAGCATTGCTCTAGCCGGCCACTTCCTGACGCTCAGGCATCAAGAAGATCATGCTGGTCAACGACCGGTTCCAGGGTACTGCAGACGCATCCCATCGTCTCCGCAAAGTGTCGAGCTATCCAAAGCGGTCGCTCAAGAACTTGTCATGCCAGCCAGCCTCAGGTACTCACCGAATGTCTGCTGGGTCAAGCGCCCGAACTGGGCACTGCTGACCGAGATTGTGTGAAAACGCGCTGGTGATCGCCTAGATTGGAGCAACACGACTCGGAGTTGCGCATGAAGCGATTCATCGAGGGCGAGGACCGCAGGCAGGTCACCTTGCTGCCCGAGTGTCTCGACGACTTCATCAGTGAAGACAACCCCGTCCGTGTAGTCGACGTCTTCGTCGAAGAACTCGATCTTCGCAAGCTCGGCTTCGACGGTGCCGAGCCTGCAGCAACCGGCGCCCGTCGTACCACCCGGCGGTGCTGCTCAAGATCTACAACTGGACTTTCCGCCCTCACAGCGCCCGTTCCTTTTGGCTTGGGGCGCCGTGCTCTTGTTCCTGACGCATATAACGGCTTGATTGCGGCGCTGGCGGGCGTTGCTTTGGCGATGACCATGCCGGGTGTCCTGAAGGTTCAGTCGCCTCCGGTCTCGTCGGCGCATTAGGCCACTTCGTCCGGTAGCGCACAATGTTCCTGTCGAGCGCGTCACCGCCTGCTTGTGCCTCGGGAGCATCCATGAAACGCACGGTTGATCCGAAGGGGAATCACTTGCTCGCGGCGCTTCCAACCGCAGAGTGGACGCGGTGGTCGTCGCGGCTGGAGCCGTTCGATCTCACCTTGGGACAGGTGCTGTACGAGTCAGGCGGGACGCTGTCGCACGTCTACTTTCCGACCACGGCCATTGTCTCGCTGCTATACGTGATGGAGAACGGGGCTTCAGCTGAGATCGCCGTGGTGGGCAATGAGGGGATCGTCGGAATCTCGCTCTTCATGGGCGGCGAGTCGACGCCGAGCCGTGCGGTGGTGCAAAGTGCCGGCCAGGGCTTTCGGCTGCCGGCCGCCGTGATGAAGGACGAGTTCAATCGAGCACCGGTCCTTCATCTCATGCTTCGCTACACGCAGGCCTTGATCACCCAGATGGCGCAGACCGCCGTGTGCAATCGGCACCATTCGCTCGATCAGCAACTCTGCCGCTGGTTGCTTTTGAGCCTGGATCGCCTGCACGGCAAAGAGTTGGTGATGACGCAGGAACTCATTGCCAACATGCTGGGCGTACGGCGGGAGGGTGTAACCGAGGCAGCGCTCAAGCTCCAAAAAGCTGGCTTGATCCGTTATTCCCGCGGACACATCACCGTCTTGGACCGAAGCGGCCTGGAAGAACGCACCTGTGAGTGCTATGCGGTCGTGAAAAAGGAATACGACCGCCTGCTGCCTGACAATGAAGCGGTCTAGCTCAGCCGTGAACCCAATGTGCGGTGGCAGACGGACGGGATCCGCCCATCCGCGCACACTCGGCCGGTTCCGCCTTGTACAGAGGGCGAGCTCCGAGCCGACACTTTGAAATTCGCACCGCCGCCTGCCGAGAACCACCTGATCCGGCACCTGCCTCGCAAGGAGCGCGAGAGTCTCGTCGCTGAGTGCACGCGCGTTGATTTGGCCCTGGCCGACGTTCTGCACGAGCCTGGCAAGCCGGCACGGCACGTGTACTTCCCGACCGCGGGTTTCGTCTCGTTGATCGCGGAGATACAACGCAGTCCCGGCCTGGAAGTGGGCATGGTGGGCAGCGAAGGCTTGGTCGGTGCGCATGTCTCGCTGGGGGTACCGACGGCGCCATTGCGTTCTGTCGTTCAGGGCGCGGGAACCGCGCTGCGCATCAGCAGCGCTGCGTTCCAGGCCCAACTGCGACTCAGCCCGGCATTGCAAGGTGAAGTGAACCGCTACCTCTACGTGCTGATGGCACAGTTGGCCATTTCGGCGGCCTGCTTGCGCTTCCACGAGATCGGCCCGCGCTTGGCCCGATGGCTTCTCATGAGCCAGGATCGGGCGCGAGGCGACCGCTTTCGCCTGACGCACGAGTTCCTGGCCTACATGTTGGGAGTACGCCGTGTCGGCATCACCGCGGCCGCCGGCGTCCTTCAACGTGCCGGGGTCATCAGCTATCGGCGCGGTGACCTCATCGTGGTCGATCGGGGCAAGCTCGAAGCAGCGGCGTGCGGGTGCTACGCGGCGGGCGAAGTCGCTTATGACGCGTTGCTGTCTTGACCAAGATTTCGGGCTGGCGTACTCCTTCGGCGTCAACCTATTTTCGACACGCGCCCAGCGCATGCTGACCGACGGCGACATAGGCCCGGCGAATACTGGCGCGCTCGGGAGGCACCTCCACTTGTCCTGGGAGCGCGCGCTTCACGCATCTCGCGACGCCTGGCGGACCACCGGGGCACATGCCGGTTTCCGCCCTCGGGGTTTATTGAACACCTGCCCTCGGGCCAGTGTCATGCGCGCCATGGTCCTGCGCGACGGGCAGATGTCGGACAAACCTAAAGCACAAAGCCGACGGACGCGGATAACCGCTGCAGGAAGCCCTGTCAGCACCTGCCTCTCCGCAAGTCGATCACTCGCCGCGCGTCTTCACGTAACGGCCGGGTGCCGGTTCGATCGGCCCGTGCTTTCCATTGCCCATTCGCGTGGGCGCGGGCACCAGCTTGCCGACGTGGGGCTTCAACCACTTGATCCAGTGCGTCCACCAACTGCCCGGGACCGCCCGCGCCGAGGCCAGCCAATGATCAGCGTCGCCGCCCAATGGGCCGTGGGTCCAGTAGCTGCGCTTATTCTTCGATGCCGGATTGATCACACCGGCAATGTGGCCGCTGGCACCCAGCACGAACTGCGACTTGCCGCCCACCAGCTGTGTGCTGCGGTAGGCCGCGCGCCACGGCACGATGTGGTCGTCTTGCGTAGCTAGCACGTAGCTCGGCATGTCGACTTTGCCGAGGTCAACACTCGTGCCACACATCGTCCGCCGGCCCGGAACGCACAGGTTGTTTCAAGGTATGTGTTGCGCAGGTACCAGCAGTACATCGGCCCTGGCAGGTTGGTGCTGTCGGCATTCCAGTACAGCAGATCGAACGCATCGGGCGACTTGCCCTTCAGGTAGTTGCTGACCACATAGGGCCAGATCAGGTCGTTGGCTCGCAGCGCGCTCGTCTCGCTCGAGGGCCAACTCGTCGCGGCTGCGCAGTCGCTTGTCGATCGCCTGAAGCATCGGCGGCCCCGGATCGTGTTTCTCGAGGTCGTCCGGAACGACGCCGGGGACGTCGAGGGCATGCGGCCTGAGTATGAGGAGACAAACTGATGACCACCGAAACGACTGAGGCATTGGTCGACCAGCTCGTCGAAGAATTTAAGGGCCTGATCGACGACCGGCTGGGCCTCGATGCGAAGGTGCTGAAGTCTCTCGAAGAACGGGTCGGGCTGATCGAGCAGTCGCGCCGGATGAGTTTTTGTGGTCCGCACGATCCGAGCAGCAAGTACTTCCATGGCGACTGCGTGCAGAGATCCTCTTCGTTGTACGTGTGCCTGTCCGACACGCTCGAGACGCCCGGCACTAGCTCGGCCTGGCGCAGGATTGCGACGGATCGCTCGTGAGCGGCGATTGGCTGCGCATCGTTGCCGACGATGCATCACCCGAGCAGCGCCTTGGCGCGATGACCATTGGCGAATTACGCGCCTCGAAGATCCAAGCCCTGATCGCGACCTTGCCTCAACAGATCGCCGACGCGCTCCAGGACGAAAAGCTCACGATCGAACAGCTGCAGACGATCGTCGGGAAAGTCTTTGCGGGCTGCGTGGCGCTGATCGACGCGGACGTCGACAGGATCAAGCTACGCGTGCAAGGTCGAGAGCCGATGCACTGACATGCCGCAGGACATGAATTCCGCGCGGGTGGCTGGTCCCGCGACGAAATGCTCGGGCTCCCCGAGTGCCGGCGGCGAGGACGCGCGCGGCCGGCTTTTCCAACCAGTGCTAGGCAACTATGGGAGCGGCGCGACAAGTGTGTTGGCACATTCCACTGTGCCGGTGACTCTTGAGATCACCGAAGCCGCCCTGGAGGCAGGCGACGTCTACCTGCAAACGAACACCGACGAGTTCAGTGTTTGGGGTTATGGGGAGGCCCGACCTGGAATCAACATCAGGTTCGTCAAAAACTTACTCGAAGCGGTATGCCAAGCATCAGGCATAGAGCTTCGTATCGTTGCGTCGCCTTCGTCAGAAGCTGGGACGAGTCCTCTCGCGCCTTCTTCAAGGAAGCCTCTGTGACGCGCTCGCCACCAGGCTTGCCACTCTTCGGCTTGATGACCTTGATGTGGTCGTCGATGCCGAGCAGGTTGTGGAAAACCAAGAACGAGTGAGCGAAGTCGTTGCGGTGCCGAGCTGTCTGGCGCACGGCTTCTCCAAGGTCCTGGATGAGCGCGAGGGTTGCTTTATCTGCTCCAGCCACCGCCGCCGCTCGTGAGACGAGAGCCATGTGCCCGGCCACGGCGTCGACAGTGAAGAAGATGGCACGCGACATTTCTCGCTTGCAGCCTGCGTAGTGGTGAAAGGCCTCGTATAGAAACGCATCCGCGAGAGCGGCGTTGTGGGCAATCTGACCGTGCGTGATCCAGACCTTGTCGACGAGTTCTTCTGTCTCGGGCGTCACTTCGCTTTGTCCATCGACTTCGACCACTCGAGCGCTGCGAGCTGCGGGTCGATGCCCTTCGTTCCCTTCTGGTTCCAAGCCATCAAACCGATCGTGGTGAGGACTCGCAGTCCCATATGCGGTCGCAGCTTGACCATCGCATCTTCGAACGATGAGATCCATTGGTCCTTGTTGTAGACCTGAGGGGCGGGCGCGGCTGCCTTGGAGGCTGGCGGTTTCTTCGACGCCACGGAGTTAGGAAAGCATTGAAGCGGCCAGCCAGCCTGCGCCGACGAGACCAGCGGTCGATGAAAGCAGCAGGATGCCGGGAAGCCCCGGCGCGCCGTCGCGCAGGAACTGGAGAAGGCCGTAGTCTTTGCAATAGAGCAGCCGGTCGTAGGCAGTGAGACCCGGCGGACGGTGGGAACGACGATCGTGGCGGGTTTGCATGGCCGCATTTGGACACCGCCAGCGCGGTAGTGGAACGCCACTCACCCCCTCGAATTGGTGGCATACGGCACCCAAACGGGCAGGCCTGCGGCTTTCGCACGCTCGACGAGGTCCGCCGTCTCCTGGTCGTCTCCGAACACCGCCACACCGTCTGGGCGTTCAGCGTCAAGCATCCGTTGATTCCGAATCTGCTCGGCCGCCGGTCCCGTTGTCACGTCAACCGGGTACGGCGCACGTCGGACCGCGTGCTCTTCGGCCCATCGGTTCGCCAAGCGATCGGCGCCCGGTGCGTCTCCGTGGATCAGCAGCGTGATCGGGCGCTTTCGGTGCGCCCGGTTCAGAGTATCAAGCTCTCCTCGAGTTTCTGAAGCGCTCAGGCGGTACAACTCCCGGGCGCTTGATCTTCAGCCAGTCGGGTTGCGAAATGCCAGCCCGGGGCGCGCTCGCTGGCACCGGCGTCGGAGCGAGCATCTTTTTGATTCGCCGGTCCAGCGCTCGCTGCCTTTCGCTTAGCTCGTGCTCCAGGTACATCGTTGGAATGGCCAAGAGCAACAGGACCAACAGCATGAGCATCAACGCAGCGAAGCCTCTTTGGCGGTTCATGAGCAGGCCTTACGTAGCGCCGACCAACCGCCTCATCTCTCGACTTTGATCGTGGGCGGGCACGTAGTGTCCTTCCCTTGAATCTTCTCGAGCTGATGCTCGCCGCGGACGTCGCTGTACCGATAAATGCATGTCGTGTTCGGCATCCCAGTCATCGACGATCCGCCTCGCGACTCGACCAACTTGGCGGTGACGACCTCTCTGGGCACGCATGCTGTGACCGCTAGAGCCGCGATTGCGATCGCCAGATAAAACTTCATGACTCGTTCCCTTCCAAGCGGTAACCGCGCTACTTCGCCTTGTCCATCGACTGCGACCACTCAAGCGCGGCGATCTGCGGGTCAATGCCCTTCGTTCCTTTCTGGTTCCAGGCCATCAGGCCGATCGTCGTGAGGACGCGCAGGCCCATGTGCGGCCGTAGCTTCACCATCGCGTCTTCGAACGACGAGATCCACTGGTCCTTGTTGTACTGGGTCACGGCTTCCGCAGCCCGCCCACGCTGTGCTGCTCCTCGTACGTCTCGGACAGGTTGCGAATCTCCATCGTGCCGGGTACCGGTACGGCGTCCGGATGGCGCTTCAGTGCCTCCTCGCGAGTCATGCGGTACGAGGTGCGGTGGCGTCTGCCCAGATCGTCGGTGATCCACCAGCGCCAGAACTCGGTCGGCGTCGGCACTTCCCTTAACCTCGAACAGCCGAGCCCGCCAAGTGTCAGCGCACTAGAAATGACGTGATTACATGAGCAAGCCCGCTGCCGGCAGCGCGTTCTGCGACCCCGCGCAAGAACGAAGCCACCCCCGCTCGATTACCTTCCGGGAACTGTCGCAGCGCCTCGATCGCGCGCGGGAACTCCGCCTGCTGCTCGGGCGTCATCAGGTGGAAATGCGGCGCCACGTCTTGCACAAACCTGTCTAGGGCTGCCGTATCGTGGGGACCGATATCAATGCCGCTGCCTTCGATACAGGAGAGCTCGTTTCCGATCAGATCAGGGCCCCGGGCGGTGGGGGTATGCCTGACCTTGATCCCGGTCGCACCTGGAGCGACGCCGCTGATGATGTTGTTGCTGACCTGCTGGCGTTTTGGGTCGTCTTTTCCAAAGATGCTCATCAGAAGCTTCACCTCGGGGCCGATGGGGGTCGGGATGTGGGTAGGAAACAGAAACGGCCGCAAGGGCGCATGGAATCTGGCTCTCCGGCGGAGAGGGCGGGATTCGAACCCGCGGAGGGCTGTTAACCCTCACACGCTTTCCAGGCGTGCGACTTAAACCGCTCATCCACCTCTCCCCGGGCGCGCATCTTATCGCAGGGGGTGGCCATCGAGCCCGCTCAGCGCGGGCCGGCGGGGGATGCTTTGATCAGCGCCATCGCCGTGCCGATCAGCGCGGAAACCTCCGTCATGTTGCTCGGAACGATCATCGTGTTGTTCTTCTGCGCAAGTTGCGCATAAGCCTCGACCGCCTTCTCGGCCACCTTGAGCTGGACCGCCTGATCGCCGCCCGGCGACTGGATGGCTTGGGCGATCTTGCGGATCGCGTCGGCCGTTGCGTCCGCCACCGCGACGATCGCGGCCGCTTCGCCCTGCGCCTTGTTGATCTCGGCCTGGCGCTGCCCTTCGGACCGCGCAATGAACGCCTCGCGCTCGCCGGTCGCGATGTTGATTTGCTCCTGCTTGCGACCTTCGGAAGCTGCAATCAACGCGCGCTTTTCGCGTTCCGCGGTGATCTGCGCCTGCATCGCATGCAAGATCGCAGCCGGCGGCGTAAGGTCCTTGATCTCGTAGCGCAGGACCTTGACGCCCCAGTTCTGCGCGGCTTCGTCGAGCGCCGCGACCACCGACAGGTTGATGTGGTCGCGCTCCTCGAAGGTCTTGTCCAGTTCCATCTTTCCAATCACCGAGCGCAGCAGCGTCTGGGCCAACTGCGTGATCGCCGAGAGGTAGTTGCTCGAGCCATAGCTCGCCCGCATCGGATCGGTCACCTGAAAGTAGATGATGCCGTCGACCTGCAATTGCGTGTTGTCGCGCGTGATGCAGACCTGGCTCGGCACGTCCAGGGGCACCTCCTTCAACGAGTGCTTGTAGGCGACGCGTTCGATGAACGGAATGACGAACTTCAGGCCCGGCGTCAAGGTCCGGTCGTAGCGCCCGAGGCGCTCGACGATCCAGGCGTTCTGCTGCGGAACGATCTTGAAGGTTTGAAAGATGAAGATGGCGGCGATGACCGCGATGACGATCGAGACTTCCATGTGATGCCTTGTGTATGTCAGGCGCTGGCGGCCGGCGTCAGGATGAGCCAGTTGCCTTCGACTGCGCTGACGATGTGTTCTCCGCCTCGAGCCTCGGCGCCGGGCGCGAGGCGCGCCGTCCACTCGGTGCCGCGATGGCGGACGCGCGCCGTCCGCTCGTCGGTCCAGCGATCGACGTGGACGCGGTCACCGATGTCGAGGTTGACGTCGCGATTGGTCGCGGCGGGCTCGTCGCTGCGCTGGCGCGCGCGCGTCAAATGCCAGGCGGCGGTGGCACCGCCGCCAACGAGCGCGGCGACGGTCAACTGCGCCGTCACATCGACGCCGACTTGCGCCGCCACCGCCGCTGCTGCCAGGCCGAGCGCAATCATTAACAGATAGAACGTTCCCGTTCCGAGTTCGGCGGCCACCGCGATGCCTGCAGCCACCCACCAGAACGTTGCGCCGGGAATATCCATGCCGAGCGTCCTCGCATTTCGTGCGACTGCGAGTGTAGGGCGCACCTGCGCAGCAATCGATGCGGCGGGGGCCGGCATCGACCCGACGCGGGCGCGAACGTGGCCCTACACTCGCCGTCCTGCGCCCATCCTCACCAGGCCCGCCATGCTCCGCTTCCAGTTTCCGATCGTCATCATTGACGAGGATTTCCGCTCCGAGAACGCCTCGGGGATCGGCATCCGCGCGCTCGCGCAGGCGATCGAGAAGGAAGGGTTCGAAATCCTTGGCGCGACGAGTTACGGCGACCTCAGCCAGTTTGCACAGCAGCAGAGCCGGGCGAGCGCCTTCATCCTGTCGATCGACGACGAGGAGTTCACCTCCGGGCCAGAGATCGACCCCGCGGTGCTGAACCTGCGCAAGTTCATCCAGGAGATCCGGTTCAAGAACTCCGAGATTCCAATCTATCTTTATGGAGAGACGCGGACCTCGCAGCACCTGCCGAACGACATCCTGCGCGAGCTGCACGGCTTCATCCACATGTTCGAGGACACGCCGGAGTTCGTGGCGCGCCACATCGTGCGCGAAGCCAAGGCCTACCTCGACGGCGTCGCGCCGCCGTTCTTCCGCGCCCTTGTCGACTATGCGCAGGACGGCTCCTATTCATGGCACTGCCCGGGCCATTCGGGCGGCGTCGCGTTCCTGAAAAGCCCGGTCGGACGGATGTTTCACCAGTTCTTCGGCGAGAACATGCTGCGCGCCGACGTCTGCAACGCGGTCGAGGAGCTCGGCCAGCTGCTCGATCACACGGGCCCGGTCGCGGCGAGCGAGAAGAACGCGGCCCGCATCTTCAATGCCGACCACTGCTTCTTCGTGACCAACGGCACCAGCACCAGCAACAAGATGGTCTGGCATCACACCGTCGCGCCGGACGACGTCGTCGTGGTGGACCGCAACTGCCACAAGTCGATCCTGCACGCGATCATCATGACCGGCTCGATCCCGGTCTTCTTGCGGCCGACCCGCAATCACTACGGGATCATCGGCCCGATACCGCAGAAGGAATTTCTGCCCGAGACGATTAGGAAGAAGATCGCCGCCAATCCGCTGTTGGCCGGTGTCGATGCGACGAAGGTGAAGCCGCGCATCCTGACCCTGACCCAGAGCACGTACGATGGCGTGCTTTACAACACCGAGACCATCAAGCACGCGCTCGACGGCTACATCGACACGATGCATTTCGATGAGGCGTGGCTGCCGCACGCCGCCTTCCACCGGTTCTACGGAACGTTCCATGCGATGGGCAAGAACCGGCCGCGTCCGAAGGAGCAGCTGGTCTTCTCGACCCAGTCGACCCACAAGCTGCTGGCCGGCATCAGCCAGGCATCACAGGTACTGGTGCAGGACGCGCAGAACCAGAAACTCGATCGCCACCTCTTCAACGAGGCCTACCTGATGCACAGCTCGACCAGCCCGCAGTACGCGATCATCGCGTCGTGCGACGTGTCGGCGGCGATGATGGAAGCGCCGGGCGGTCGCGCGCTGGTCGAAGAAAGCATCTCGGAGGCACTCGACTTCCGCCGCGCGATGCGCAAGGTCGACGGCGAGTACGGCAAGGACTGGTGGTTCAAGGTATGGGGACCGGACAAGCTTGCGCCGGAAGGCATCGGCACCAGTTCGGACTGGATCCTGAAGGCGAACGCCAAGTGGCACGGCTTCGGCGACCTTGCCGAAGGCTTCAACCTGCTCGATCCGATCAAGAGCACGATCATCACGCCGGGGCTCGACATGTCGGGCAAGTTCGCGCCGACCGGCATTCCCGCAGCGATCGTCACCAAGTTTCTCGTCGAGCACGGGGTCGTGGTCGAGAAGACCGGCCTGTACTCGTTCTTCATCATGTTCACGATCGGCATCACGAAGGGCCGCTGGAACACGCTCCTGACCGCGCTCCAGCAATTCAAGGACGACTACGACCGCAACCAGCCGCTGTGGCGCATCCTTCCTGAGTTCTGCGCGGCGCACCCGCGCTACGAACGGATGGGGCTTCGCGACCTGTCGCAGAGCATCCACGAGATGTATGCGAAGGGCGACGTCGCGCGGCTGACGACCGAGATGTACCTGTCGGATCTGCAGCCGGCGATGAAGCCGAGCGACGCGTTCGCGTACATCGCGCACCGCAAGACCGAGCGAGTGCCGATCGACAAACTCGAAGGCCGCATCACGACCTCGCTGCTGACCCCGTACCCACCGGGCATTCCGCTGCTGATTCCCGGCGAGCGCTTCAACCGCAAGATCGTCGACTACCTGCAGTTCACGCGTGCCTTCAACGCGGCGTTCCCCGGCTTCGACACCGACGTTCACGGCCTGGTCGCGACCCAGGAGATGCAGGGCGTGACGGTGGAGGACGGGCGGTACTTCGTCGACTGCGTGCGCGCGGACTGATTGACTACTCGGCCGCGCCGGCCATCGCGTGGCTGAAGCCGCCGTCGACGTACATGATCTCCGATGTCACGCCGGCGGCCAGGTCCGAGAGCAGGAAGGCGGCGGCGTTGCCGACGTCGTCGATCGTCACGTTGCGGCGCAGGGGCGCGTAGGTCTCGACCACATCGAGAATCTTCCCAAATCCCTTGATGCCCGAAGCCGCCAGCGTCTTGATCGGGCCGGCCGAGATGCCGTTGACCCGGACGCCCCGAACGCCGAGGTTTGCGGCGAGGTAGCGGACGCTGGCCTCGAGCGACGCCTTCGCTAGACCCATGGTGTTGTAATTCGGCACGCTGCGCAGCGCGCCGAGGTACGTCAGCGTCAGCAGAGCGGAGCCGGGCCGCAGGCGCTGCAGCGTAGCCTTGGCCAGCGCCGGAAAGCTGTAGCTCGAGATGTCGTGGGCGATTCGGAACGACTCGCGCGACAGTCCGTCGAGGAAGTCGCCCGCGATCGCCTCGCGCGGCGCGAAGCCGATCGAATGGACGAAGCCGTCGAATTCCGGCCAGGTTTCGCCGAGTTGCGCGAAAGTCCGGTCGATCTGGGTGTCCTCGGCGACGTCGAGGTCGAAGAGGAGATTCGAGCCGAACTCGCCCGCAAAGCCGGCGACCCGTTCCCGGAAACGCTCGCCCTGGTAGCTGAACGCCAGCTCCGCGCCTTCGCGGCGACACGCTTTCGCCACGCCGTATGCGATCGACCGGTTCGAGAGAACGCCGGTGATGAGGAAGCGCTTGCCGGCCAGAAAACCCATGGTGGTCAGTCCTGTTGAAGTGGCGCGGAATTCTGGCATGCAGCGCCTCTGGGGCCATCAATCACCCGCGCGGCTTGCTCGAGGGAGGCGCTCGCGTTACAATCCCTCTTTTCCCAAAAAAGCTCGAATGGGCGGAGTCTTCCGGCCCATTTTTTTTGCTTGAACGTCTTAGCTTGATCGAGTTAGTACAGCACCCATATCCAAAAAGGTTGGACTTCGCGCACATGAGCTGGCAGGGCGCCGTCGAGACGACGGTCACGGGTCTCGGTTACGAGCTGGTCGACGCTGAAAAGGGCGCCGGTGGGCTGTTGCGCGTCTTCATCGATGTCCCGCAAGCGCCTGGTGCCGCCGAGGCTCCCCGCGCTGTCACCGTGGATGACTGCGAGCGGGTGACGCGCCAGCTCCAGCATGTGCTCGAGGTCGAAGGTTGTGCGTATGAGCGCCTCGAGGTGTCGTCGCCCGGGCTCGACCGGCCGTTGAAGAAGGCGACCGACTATGCGCGCTTCGTCGGCGAGCAGGTCGAAGTGACGCTGCGGCTGCCGTTCAAGGGGCGCAAGAAATATCGTGGAGCGCTGGCGGAGCGCGAGGGCGGCTGGCGCTTGCTGCTGGAGGCGGGCGGCGGGGCCGACGCCGATCAACGCGCGCTCGATTTCGTGCTCGACGAGGTGCGTGAGGCAAGGCTGGTGCCGGTGGTTGACTTTAAGGGTCGACGGCCGGCAGCCAAGGCGGCGCCGACCCGGCAGGGCTCGGCGGTCGCGGCCGGAGATGAAGTGGACGGAGGTCGAATTCAATGAACCGCGATTTGCTTGATTTTGTGGACGCCATCGCGCGTGAGAAGAGCGTCGACCTCGAAGTCGTGTTCGCAGCGGTCGAGGCGGCGTTGGCCTCGGCTTCGAAGAAGCTGCATGGCGGCGAAGTCGACATGCGGGTCTCGATCGATCGCGAGAGCGGCGACTACGAGACCTTCCGTCGCTGGCACGTCGTTCCGAACGAGGCCGGCTTGCAACTGCCGGATTCCGAGATCCTCCACTTCGAGGCCGTCGAGCAGATCCCTGACATCGAGGTCGACGACTACATCGAGGAGCAGGTCGAATCGGTGTCGATCGGTCGCATCGGTGCGCAGGCGGCTAAGCAGGTCATCCTGCAGAAAATCCGCGACGCCGAGCGAGAGCAACTGCTGACCGATTTCCTGTCGCGCGGCGAGAAGATTTTCGTCGGCACCGTCAAGCGCCTCGACAAGGGCGATGTGATCGTCGAGTCAGGCCGGATCGAAGGGCGCCTGCGCCGCAGCGAAATGATCCCGAAGGAAAACCTCCGCACCGGCGACCGGGTCCGGGCCTACATCGCGGAGGTCGACCCGACGCTGCGCGGTCCGCAGATTCTGCTTTCGCGCAGCGCGCCGGGCTTCATGATGGAGCTGTTTGCGCAGGAAGTGCCGGAGATCGAGCAGGGCTTGCTCGAGATCAAGTCGTGCGCTCGCGACCCCGGTTCGCGCGCCAAAATCGCCGTCGTCTCGCATGACAAGCGGGTCGATCCGATCGGCACCTGCGTCGGCGTACGCGGCTCGCGTGTCAATGCGGTCACCAACGAGCTGGCCGGCGAGCGGGTCGACATCGTGCTGTGGTCGGAAGACCCGGCGCAGTTCGTGATCGGCGCGCTGGCGCCGGCGAATGTGCAGTCGATCGTCGTCGACGAGGAGCGCCATGCGATGGACGTCGTGGTCGACGAGGAGAATCTCGCGATCGCGATCGGCCGTGGCGGGCAGAACGTCCGGCTGGCGTCCGAGATGACCGGCTGGCGCATCAACATCATGACCGCCGAAGAATCGGCATCGAAGCAGGCCGAGGAGTCCGACAGC
>Ga0070672_100001018_pt1 | contig 17020 bp, 16 predicted proteins | sample KBSM13metaG_FD_66151 | JGI IMG/M metagenome (GOLD analysis project Ga0070672, IMG submission 66151) | Miscanthus rhizosphere microbial communities from Kellogg Biological Station, Michigan, USA - KBS M1-3 metaG | ecosystem: Host-associated > Plants > Roots > Rhizosphere > Soil ... | reverse complement strand
GGCGAAGTGAGCGCCGAAGTCGAGCGATCCGAGCGGCAGCGGCGACAGAGTCTGGCTCACCTGGCTGCACGCTTGGTGGAGAGTGGCAACACTCGCCTGGAAGTCAGCGCCGCGACTGCGTTGCTCGCGGCGTTGACTAGCTTTCAAGCCTTCGAAGCCTTGGCTTTCGATACCGGCCCGCGGCTCACTGAGCGTCGCTTGCTCGAGTTGGCGCGAGCCGGTTTGGCTGCAAACAAGAAGGGTAGGGTCAGATGAAGATCTTGGTTGCCGGTGCCACGGGCGTGGTGGGTCAAGAGGTGACGCGGCTATTGAAGCAACACGGTCACTTCGTGCGCAGCGTGTCCAAAGATCCGCAGCGCGCGGAGCGGCTCCGCCCCCTGACAGACGAGCTGCGGCTGCTGGATGCCACCGTCGCTTCCGAAGTCGAAGGGCTGTGCCAGGGGCTGGAGGTCGTGGTGTCGGCGTTGGGCGCGCCCGTCTCACCGAGCGGCAAGGGCCGCCGGGCTTTCGCGGACGTTGACCTCAAGGCAAATCTCAACCTGCTGGCGGAAGCGCAACGCGCTGGCGTGCGGCGCTTCGTGTACGTCGGCGTCTACACGGAGGCGGTGTACGCGGGCACGGCGTATGTGACGGCTCACACGCGCGTCGAAGCGGCGGTGCGCGCAGCCGGGCTCGAATACGGCTTTGTGCGAAGCACGGGCGTTTTCGGGGCTTTGGCAGAGTTGTTGCCCATGGCGAGCAAGGGGCCGGTCCCTGTGATTGGCGACGGGAGTGCCGTCACCAATCCGATCGATGAGCGCGACGTGGCCGACGCCGTGCTGCGTGCGGTCGAAGCGACGGACTCTACGGAGGTGGACGTCGGGGGACCAGAAATACTCTCGCGGCGGCAGATCGCCGAAGCCGCATTCAGCGCGCTCGGCCTGCGCTCACGGCTGGTCGCACTGCCAGCGTGGGCTCTGCGAATCGTCGGCTTCATCTATGGCCTGTTCAATCCACGCATGGCCGAGCTCTTGCGCTTCGTGCAGCTGGTCGCGACGCACCCGTGCGTGGCGCCGGCTCGGGGTAACAGGCATTTGCGCGATTACTTCGCCGAGCGCGCGAAAGCGCTACGCGCAGTAAGCCCCGACGCTCCGCGCTGAAAACCGGATGTCGGTCGTGTAAGTCAGCCGCCGAGCTCGGGATGCGCGCGCCAGTGATCGCTGCCGGGCAGGGCCAGCCGTAGCTCGGCGCTCATCGGGGCGACTCCGCGGAAACCGGCATCGCCCTCGAGCTCGTACTCGCGAACCTTGTTCCATGAACAGCCCGCGTTCAGCAGCAGCTCGGCCAGGCGCACGGTGCCGGCAGTGCTCGACTCCACGAACACCGTGTCACGTTGACGCCATTCATCCTCGCTCAGCACGGACTCGGTTTCGTTGGACAGCGCCAATAGCGGCAAGCTCGATAAGTCCTTCTCGTGCAGCCAGGGATGCTTCTTGGTCAGGCTGGGAAAATAGCGAAACGTCGCGGGGCGCTGAACTAGCCCGAGCGGCGGGTCGTCCTCCGGCCATTGCGCGCGGTACACCACGCTGCGGACCTCGCTCCAGGCGCTGCTCAGCTCGAGCACGCTGTGCTCCGGATCGTGGAAGGCGCAGGCGAGCAGAAATAGCCCCAGATCGCGGCAGGCCTGCTCGTCCACGTAGAGTGCCAGATGATCCACTCGATGCCAGCCGTTGTAGTCGCGGGCGATCTTACGAAAGTGCAGGCGATCAGTCGTGAGCCGTGCCGGCGGCACCGGCAAATTGTCGTGCTTGAACAGGAAGTCCACCTCGTCCGGGGGACCGTCGGGCACACTCGCTCGAAGCTCAGCGAAGAGTTGATGCAAATCGGCCATCAGCGAAACTCTACCGCGGCGTGAGCTGAAACGCGACCCGAGTGATACGCGGAACGGCTCAGGTCTCGGAGCCGTCGATCCAGCGCGTCACGGGCTCGGCGCGGTAGCTGATCATGCGCTCGAGCAAGGCGCTGGGGTCGGCCTCCATCAGCAAGGCTTGGCGTTGCTTCGGCTGCAGAAAACCTTGCGTGACAACATGGTCCATGAATGCCGAGAGGCCGCCGTAGAAGCCAGCGACGTCGAGCAGCGCACACGGCTTTTCATGTAACCCGAGCTGCGACCAGGTCCAGACTTCGAACAGCTCCTCGAGCGTGCCAATGCCGCCCGGCAGCGCGACGAAGCCGTCGGAGAGCGAGGCCATGAGCGCCTTGCGCTCGTGCATCGACGCAACGACGCGTAGCTCCGTCAGTCCGGAATGAGCGAGCTCGCGCTCTACGAGTGCCTCGGGGATGACGCCGATCACCTGCCCACCGCCGGCCAGCACCGCGTCGGCCAACGCGCCCATCAAGCCCGCGTGCGCACCGCCGTACACGAGCCCGATGCCCCGCCCCGCGAGCAGCGCGCCGAACGCCTGCGCCGCGTGACGGTAAACCTCGCGCGCGCCGAAGCTCGAACCGCAGAACACGCACAGGCGCATGCGCCGAGGATGGCGGCTCGCGGCTCGACGAGCAAGCACCTGGCAAGAAGCCAGGCATTGCGGGGGCTTTGCGGCCCGCCTCGGCTCAGCACGACAGAGCCTTGATGTCCGCCGGCTCGAGGACCTTCTTCGGCGCGCCCTCACGCACGCAACGGATCATGGCCCGACCCACTTGGCTCAGGGTGAGCCCGGGGAAGAAAAGGTTCAGCAGCGGGTAGGCCACGAGCATGACGCGGTAGCTCGTTTTTACGTTCTTTTGGCCAGGTACCGGTTTCATCAGACTCGGTCGCATGTTGTACACCGCGTGCAGTGGCAAGCGCATGAGGGCGTTCTCCGCCTTGCCCTTGACTCGAGCCCACATGACCTTGCCTTGCTCGCTGCCGTCGGTGTGGCTACCGGACACGTGCACGAGCGTCAGGTTCGGGTTGAGTCGCGCCAAAGTCTGGGCAAACGAAAGCGGCGTCTCGTAGGTAATGCGCGTGTAGTCGGCCTCGTTCATTCCGACCGAGCTGACCCCCGCACAATAGAAACAGCCATCGTAACCGCTCAGCTGCCCCTCCACCGCGCCGAGCTCCCGAAAGTCCGCCACGAGCAACTCTTGCAGCTTGGGATGCACGTGTCCCGAAGGGCGACGCGAGACTGACAGCACGCGCTCGACCGCGGGGTGGTCGAGACACTCGAGCAGCACGCCTTCGCCCACCATCCCGGTCACGCCGGTGACGATCACCTTCATGCTCCGAAGGGTCGCTCCGTTCCGACGAGGAGGCAACGAAGCTGAATCCGTGGGCGATTGTGCAACCGTTTCGACGAGAGCGTGATCCGGCGCTCGCTTTTGGCTCGCATGTCCGTTCGGTATCGGCGCAGATACCGTGCTCGAACGACAGAATTCACGCGCGCCGGCAGCGGTAGAACGGAAGCCCTCGACTCACGACCTGGCCTTGGCCTTCTTCGCCGTGCGCTTGACACCGCGCTCGCCGGATTGAACCTTCAGGGCGCCGACGATCGCCTGCAGCAAACCGGGGAAGCGCGTCTCGATCTCGGCGCAGCGCGAGCTGTTCAGCATCTCCACGCCCATCCGTTCCGAACGCACGAGCCCCGCATCGCGCAGCACTTTGAAATGTTGAGATAGCGTGGACTTCGGAACCGCTTTTTCTCCCACGGTCAGGAAAGCGGAACAGTTGGCCGAGCGGCCCGCGTCCGCGATCTTCGCGAATATCTCCACACGGGTGGGGTCGGACAGCGCGTGCAGAATGCCCTCCACGGTGATGTCTTCCAGCGCCGGGTGAACCAGGGGCTTCATGAAATCAGTCTAGCCACCCCTTGACGAAGTTCAATTGTTCCGCAGTTTAGAACTAACGAACAAGGCGGCGCCTGGAGCCTCCATCAAAAAAGGGAACGAACATGAGCAAGCTCAATGGCAAGGTGGCAATCGTGACCGGGGCATCCAAGGGCATTGGCGCGGCGATCGCCAAAGCGCTGGCTGCCGAGGGCGCTTCGGTGGTCGTGAACTACGTTTCGAGCAAACCTGGCGCGGACAAGGTGGTCGAAGCCATCACGGCCCAGGGTGGAAAAGCGCTCGCGGTGAAAGCCGACGTCTCGAAAGCCGACCAGGCGCAGGCTTTGATCGACGACAGCTTGAAGGCCTTCGGCCGACTCGACGTGCTCGTCAACAACTCCGGCATCTACGAGTTCGCGCCCATCGAGGCCATCACCGAAGACAGCTTTCATCGGCAATTCAACACCAACGTGCTCGGTCTCTTGCTCGTGACGCAGGCCGCTGCCAAGCACCTGCCTGAAGGCGGTAGCGTGATCAACGTCGGCTCCGCCGTCAGCCGCACCACGCCTCCGAACAGCGCCGTCTACACCGCGACCAAAGGCGCCGTCGATGCCATCACCGGCGTCCTCTCGCGAGAGTTCGGCGAGCGAAAAATACGCGTCAACACCATCAACCCCGGGATCGTCGAAACCGAGGGCACCCACAGCGCGGGCTTCATCGGCTCCGATTTCGAGAAAGCGATCGTGGCGCAAGCCCCCTTCGGTCGCGTGGGACAACCCGAGGAGATCGCCGACATCGCCGTCTTTTTGGCGTCCAAGGAGTCGCGTTGGCTGACCGGCGAAACGCTGATCGCGTCAGGCGGTATGCGCTGAGACCAGTAACTTCGGGCCATCCCACGCCCGTCGATTGGCCGAGTCCGGTTGGCCGGAATAGGTCGCCGCAGGGCCGACTTCGGCGCGAGCGAGCGGGGCGTGGGTCGCTTTGGAGCCGCGATCCGAGGATCGGTTGGCCTCGGCCCGAAGCCCGCCTCGGACACCGCGCATCTGATTTGGATTATCGGTAGAGCATCCACAAAGATGCAAACGAACACCCGAAGACTGGCACGTTTCTGGGGCGCGCGGACGAACCCGGAGCCGTCCGCATTGGCTGAGCAGGTCGCTCAGGGCCGTGAGTGCTCGCAGGCTGGGACGCGCGCCTGCGGTGTAACCCGGCTCCCAAGCCTCGCTGAGCGCAGGCCATCGCCCGCAACCCGGCGCTGGCTTGCTTGATGGTTTTTGATGGTCACGCGTGTCGGCGCGCCGCGGCGTAGCCTTCGGCGTCGCACTGCGGACGCGACGCCAGTGACGCCGAAGGCTGGGCCCGGCTGCGACGCTTTGGGTGACCATCCACAAAACAAATCTCGGAGGGCACGGACCCAGCACTCTGGAGCGCGCCGATCCGTTGCCGACGGCTCCTGCAAGCTTGTGGATATGCGTCCCGTCGAAGCGCTGGACGAGAATGGCCCCCTCCGACCCAGCGTGATCGTCGTTCGACGAGCCGACCCTCTCGCTGGGATCTGGCGAGGCACGCTGTCAGTTCCGCGCAAGACTCCAAGGTCGCGAGCGCTGGTCTGAACTTTGTGGGCTGCGGATCTCGACCACGAGGATCTGGGGTGAGACGGCGCCCTTCACCACTCGAGCTTATCGAAAAGCTTGGCCCTCTTGCCATCGCGCTGTGCGGCGGCGCCTGGGTGCTCTTTCAATACGTTGAATTTGCGAAGCTGCAGGCGAGTCTTTCGGAAGCGATTTCGAAACACCAACTCGAGCTGACCGAACGCTGACGCAAAGCTGACCCCATCAAGCAGAGCATGCGAGTAAACCGGGCGCATGAGGGAACTTCAGTACGTGAGGGCGCGGAGTTTGCTGTGGAGGGACGTCCCCGAACCGAGCTTGTTGCTGGAAACGGACGCGCTCGTGCGGCCGTTCGTGGCGGCACGGTGTGACGGCGACGCGCTGTTTTTGCAACGCGATGCGGGGCGCATGCTGTCATTGGGTGCCAAGTTGCACATTTGCGATGAAGCTTTCGACTCGCCAAGTTCGAATCCGCTGCTCGGGCCTTTCGCCTACGGTCACGAGTGTGTGGCCGAAGTCACGCACTGCGGCGCAGGAGTGCAGCGCTTTGCCGTGGGCGACGTGGTCAGTGTTCCCTGGGCTATTTCGTGCGGAAATTGCCCGGAATGCGCTGCCGGTCTGACCTCGAAATGCCGAGCGCTACGCGCTGAGCGTGCCGTCTCCGCCTATGGCTTCGGCGCGGGTTTCGGCCGTCATGGGGGCATGGTCAGCGATGTGCTGCGCGTGCCGTTCGCCGACGCCATGTTGGTCCGGGTGCCTTCGAACGTGGATCCGCTTGCTGCAGCGAGCGCGAGCGATAACCTGCCCGATGCCTACCGCACCGTGGCGCCGCATTTACTGCGAACGCCAGGCGCGCCGGTGCTGATCGTCGGTGGCAGCGCCAAGAGCATCGGTCTGTATGCCGTGGGCATCGCAAAGGCGCTCGGCGCATCGCACATCGACTATCTCGATAGCAGCAGAACACGCCTGGCGTTGGCGGAGCAGTTGGGGGCAAATCCAATTCCGATCACGAGAAAAGAGCCCTGGTACAGACGCGGAGAGGCGCTTCTGTCCGGCGGATACCCTATCTCTGTCGACGCGAGCAGCACCACCGAAGGCCTGAGTTATGCCATTGGCGCGCTGGCTCCTGGTGGCACCTGCACCGCAATTGGCTTTTATCTGCGGCGCACCACGCCGCTGCCGCTGTGGAAGATGTTCTTGAAGTGCGCGACGCTCCACGTCGGCATCTCGCATCCGCGTGCGGATTTGTCAGCGGTGTTGCAACTACTGGAAAACGGGCTGTTCGATGCGCGCAAGGTCAACACGCTGGTCGCTGATTGGGACGATGCCCCGCGTGCTCTCCTCGAACGCACGACGAAAGTAGTGCTCAGCCGAGCACCGCTTTCAGCCCGCAGCATCAGTTCGGGCCACTCACGGGTTGCGTGACGCTCCACGGGCGTCAGCGTGCGGTCGTCAACTCGCAACCGTTCGCGGTGACGATCACGGTGTGCTCCCACTGGGCAGAGAGCGTTCCGTCGGCGGTCGTGACGGTCCAGCCGTCGTCGAGGAACACGACCTCGGCGCGGCCTTGGTTGACCATGGGCTCGATGGTGAGCGCCATGCCCGCTTTGAGACGAATGCCAGCGCCGCGTTTGCCAGTGTGAGGCACGTGCGGCTCGAGGTGCATCTTGCGCCCGATGCCGTGGCCGCCGAGCTCGGTCACGACGCTGACGCCCTCCTTCCGCGCCTGTTCCGCGATGGCCGCGCCGATATCACCCAGCCGGGCTTGGTCGCGAACCACCGCGATCCCTGCGTCGCGGCAGCGGCGCGCGGCTTCCACCAGCCGCACCGCCTCTGCTTTGACATTGCCCACCAAGAACGTGGCAGAGGTGTCGCCGTGATAGCCGTCGACTTCGGTGGTCACGTCCACGTTCACGATGTCGCCATCGACGAGCAGCTCATCGTCTCGGGGGATGCCGTGACACACGACACTGTTGCGGCTGGTGCAGACCGCGGCCGGGAAGCCCTTGTAGCCCAGCTGGCTGGGCGTGCCACCGCGACGCGCAGTGTCCTCTCGTACCCAGCGTTCGATGTCGCCCGTGCTGATGCCCGGTTGGATGCGAGCAGCCACGTAGGCCAAAGTGTCCGCCGCCGCCTGCCCAGCCTTGCGCATCTTCACGATCTCGACTGGCGTCAGGATTTCGATACCCATGCCAGCACCATGCAAAGGCAACGCTCGCCGATCCAATACCGTTTTGGTATGCTACCGCCGTGAGCCTCGCGCAGATCCGCTACTTCGTTGCCGTTGCAGAAGAAGGAAACGTGGGCCGCGCCGCGGAAAAACTGCACATCGCGCAGCCCCCGGTCAGCCGCCAAATCCAAGCGCTCGAAGCAGAGATTGGCACGCCGCTCTTCGCGCGCACCCCCCGTGGCATGCGCCTTTTGCCTTCCGGAGAAGCTTTCCTGCAGCGCGCGCGTAGCATCTTGAACGCCCTCGACGAGGCCACCGCCGCAGCAAGAGCGGCGGGGCTTCCCCGCCCGTGAACGGCGTTTGCAGGCCCTGCCTAGCGCGGCGTAAACAGCTAGGGGGCGGGCGGATAGCCGCTGCACACGCCGCCATTCGCAAGTGACGGCGCGTGGCACTTGTCGTCGTTGCCGCAGGTCAGCTCGCGGAGACAACCTGCGCCGCAGGCAGCATTGAGCGACCCGCGTGCCTGACAGGTCGTGTCGCAAAGCCGAGCGCTGCCGCAGGCATCGTCGCTCGTGCAGTTGTCACCCGCGGCGATCAGCGACTTGCAGAGGGGATTGCTACTCGAGGTGTCACAGTAGAGACCGTCCTGCTCGAAGCACAGAGTGAGGTTCGTATCGCTAGTGCCGGCCGTCACCGAAGAGCAGTCTTCGCCCGCTGGGCAGCTGCCCAAGCAGGCGTCCCCGGCCTTGCCCTGGGGCACTCGCTTGCACACGCCGATGGTCGCGTCGTTCGCGAATAGGCAGACCATTGGTCCCGCGGTCCGCGCGCACTCGTACACGTTGCTGCACGCTTCGCCGGCGGCCTTCGTGCCCAAGAAAACGCCGTTGCACGCGCTGAGGAGCGCGCTCTGATCGCACTTGGCTGCCGCCTGCTGGTAGGCGGCAGAACACTTCGCCAGGGCTGCCCGATCGACCGCGACGCTGCCCTTGTCGACCGAGGCCAGCGCGGATTGACGAGTGGCAAATTCAGTTTCGCAATCAGTGAGGGTCGTCTCGACATGTTGCTCGCTGCAACAAGTTCGAGCGGCCGCACAAAATGCCGAGGCGATGGGCGCAAACTGTTCGCTCGCCGAGGGCTCGGAGCCCGCAACCCCGACTGCGCCGCCGACGCCCCCCGCAGCAGAGCCGCCCGAGCCGCTCGCGCCAGGTGAAGTCCCGCCCGCTGTGCCCTTGCTGCCCGCCGAGCCAGTGTCACCCGCGCTGTCGCTGCCCGGGTCTGTCCCCGCCGAGCCGCTGTCTTGACCAGCCGCGCTCATGGCGCCTGCTGCATTGGGGTAGCCGGCCCCGGCACCCGAGGCGTCATCGCTCGAGCTGCTACAGCCCGTGCCCGCGAGCAACAGCAGCGAAATCACTAGGCGTACTACAGACTCAATGTACCGCACAGAATCCTCCCGAAAACCGAGCCTACTTTTTCAGAGCGTAAGTATTGACCAATGTCGAGGTCCCGTGGTGACTCTCGAGCGTGAGCTTGCCAGGCGCGACGCTGAAGTCGCGCGTCGTCCCGGCCGCGCTCCCTTGTGACACGCAAATGGGGTTGAGGGTGACCGCTGTTCCTTGCTCGGCCGAAGTGTAGTTCGTGCGAGTGACCATCGCGTTGCTCGCAACTGCGACGTCCCACAGGTCGCCGCACACGAGCCACGTGCTTTGGACCGTTTGCGTGTCCTGACAATCACCGTACCAAGTCGCTGTCTCGAGCTCGTAGACGCCGTCGACCGGAGTGCCACCTTCTGCCGGCGGGGGCGCCGTGGTGGAACAGGTACTCGTTACCGGAGGCCCTGAAGGGATCAACGCATTGCACGGCGGCGCAAAGTCCCTGTTCAACGGGCACGACGACGCTCCGCTGTCGTCGGTGCTCGTGTCGCCGCCCGCCCCGCCTTGCCCAGAAGCGTTACCGGCACCGCCCGCAGTCTCGTTGCCCGCTCCGCTCACGTTGATTGCGTTCATTCCACTCATGCCGCCGCTGCTGATGCTGCCTCCCTGTGCAGAGCCGCCAGCGGCTCGCCCGCCGCCATCGCTGCCTGCTTCGCCTCGCGCGTTTGCGTAAGGTCCGTCGCCCGCAGCCGAGCTCCCGCAGGCGCTGAGACCTGAAAGGGCAATCACCAGTGCCGGCATGAGAGCAATCATGCGATGAGCATCGACGAAAGCCGACACAGTGAGGCCAGCCGTGCTCGCTGAGCTGGTGTTCGATTGACGATGGCTGCCGGGCATGTCGGGGCAAACGGTGGTAAGCGTCGACATCGACATGAGATCAATACTGTTCGGGGTACTCATGGGGCTCTTCAGCGTCGTCGGCTGCGGTGGGAAGGAACGCCAGAGCTCGCCTGCAGGCGGAGGCGGCATGGCTGGCGAGCTGAGCGCAGCTGGCGCGCCGCCGACCGGTGGCACGGCTGGCACGCTGTCGACCGCTGGCGCGGCTGGCGCGCTGGAAGCCGCCGGCACGAGTGGCGCATCGGCTGGCAGCGCTGGAGCCGCACAAAACACGGGCTCGTGCGAGCCCTATTGCGCAACGAAAGCAGACTGTTGCAGCGACTGCTCATACCCCAACAATCTCGACTGTCAGGATCGGCATTGTGTCTCGCTGGGCTGCACCGCTGACGCTGATTGCGCGCAGACGAACGGGCCGAAGAGCATGTGCCGTTCGGTCTTGGGTTTCCCACGTTGTGTCGAGCCTTGTCTGATGGACACCGACTGCAGCAATCCGAAAGCCTTCTGCTCGGCTGCGGACGACGACGGTGACAAGTTCTGCGGTGCCCTACCGGGTCTCATCAAGCCGTGCTTCGAGAATGCCGATTGCGTAGGCATCTGTGATCTGTCTACCCATCAATGTGGTTGCTCTGCAGATGGCCAATGCCCGTCGGGCTCCATCTGCGCTCCGCTCGAGTGACGGGAGCACCGGGAAGTCCGGTGCCCCCGTCTTTTGTCTGCTGATGCTGTGACGATCGGCTCAGCCGGGGTTGACCGGGGCACTCACGACGCACGACACGCCGTTGGCGACCACGACCGTTCCGGTGCCGTCTTTGAGCGTCGCCTGTACCTGGAGCGTCGTCTGCGATTCGCCGGTTCCAAGCGTCACCTGGTCGGTCGCGGTGATGGACTGACCCGCAGCGATCGGAATGGGCGCCAAGGTGACGCTGACCTGACCCAGACGCACCGTCGTCAGGCCGCCGGCCTGAGAGAGCCCGTATGCGGTGCCAGATCCCGCCAGCCAAGCGTTGTAGAACGTCGAGCCCGGGTCGGGAAACGTGACCGAGAGACTGTTCGCTCCGCTGAGGCTCGGGGTCGCTCCGACCGCGCTAATCGTCAGCGTCACGGTTCCGTTCGTGGCCGTCGCGTTCGTGATGGGTACGTGGCAGTTGTCGAACTCCAGATTGCGCTGTCCAACTTGGAATGTGGCAAGCGGGTTGGTCGTGTCCGCGGGACCGGGTTCGTTCTGCGCCTGGATCGCGGCGAGCAGGCATTTATGCCCATCGCCGACATTCATCGGTGCCAGGAAGGAGAACGGGCCGAGCAGAGCTCGACCACCGGCGGGCACGTTGACGCCCGGATTACCGGGGCCGCTTTGGTACTGATTGCCGGTAATCGAGATCCACTGGGTCGAGAGCGCGGAAGGATCCGCAATGTACACGAGGGTCTGAGCCGTGTTGACTGCGCTGCAACCGAAGTCATTGTTGACCCGCACGTAGACGTCGAACGTGTTGCCCGGGGTGATCAGCGTCTCGGTCGAGATGCCGTTCACGGACACGGGCGTTCCTTGCGGCACTACGAAGATATCGGGACTCTCCCAGAACGGCGTGACACCGACGTTGATTGGCCTGGCGCCGGTGTCTTCGTCCGTGGAACGAATGAAAATGCGGTTTGCGTTGGAGATGCAGGTGGGCGCAGGCGCGCACGTGCTCGACCAGAGGTCCTGAAAGAACACCAAGTTGGAACTGGCAGCGGCGAGCGGTGTCGATGCTCCCACCTGGCAGAGATTGTTCGTCTCGCCAGTGGGGGAAACCGAGGTGATTCTCGTCGCCGGCAACAACTGCGGTGAGCCCGTGCAGTTTCCCGGCCAGGGGATCCCTTGCAGCGGAGGCGTGCCGTTGGCGCAGGAACCGGCAAGCGTTCGATGCAGCACGGACGTATTGGTGAAGTTGGCGGCCGAGCCGGAGCCAGCTCCGAGCACGGCGCCGCTGAAGTCGGTCCACCTGCCCGCCAAACCGTACTGGTCGGGGGCGACGATCGAGTACAAGCCGCGGAAGTTGTTGGGATCGTTGTTGGTGTCGAACCAGCTGAATTGAGCCACCATGCCGATCACGGGCAGGTTGTTGGTGTCATTGTAGACCGAGCCCGCAACCGTCGAAAAATCGAACTGAGTGAATCCAGTCGGGCGCGTGGGAATACTCCCGGTACTCATGCCGTATGTCGTGCAGCCGCAGGCGATGCTGCACACGTTGCCGGGGCACACGCCCCCGACCCGGTTGAACTGACTGACGTCCCAGGTCTGAATGAACACGGCCGTGCTGCTCGAGCTAGCCGACAGTGCGAATTGCACCCAGTCCGTATCGGGCGTGACACTGCCGGCCGGCGTATTGTTGCCGGGAAAGGGCACGGTATTTCCCTGAATGCTGAAGCTGTTGTTGCCCGTGGTCATCCCGCCAAGGGTGTCGACTTCGGACTGGTACGCAGTGAATGTTTGCTCCAGCTGCGCGAATTGAAATGGGATCGTGGCTGAGCCGGCATTGGGCGTGGTGACCGCATTTTGACTGACCGCTTCGGGCTTGAAGCTCGAGCTCGGGTCACACGTGACCGCGACCCAGCCGTTGGCCGTTCCCCGGTAACAGCCCAGCGTCTTGGGGGGCAGCGGCAACTTCCGTGGTGCATGCGTCGAAACCGGTGGCGGCGTACCGGCGCCTCCGCTCGACGGGTCGCAATGGGCGGAATTGTCGGTGTGCACGGCGGATCCGGAATTCAGCGTGACGCTGCCACCGACCACGGACCCGAACACCTGAGAGTTCAAGTTCACCGTGGAGGTTGGCGCATAGATGAGGCCAAAGAGCTTGCCGCCGCTGTTCACGTTCACGGTCGCCGAGCTGGTGACCATGAAGGCCAGGTTGCTCGGCAAGCCGTTGACGTTTTCGTTGCCGCCCAGGTTGAGCGTGCCCGTCACCCAAATGCGAACCACGCCCGGAGGCGAGATGGTGATCGACCCTGGGAAGTTCACGTTGATGTTCGCAGCGACGTAATTTCCAGGCGCGAGCGTGATACTGCCACTCGCGTTGTTGATGTTGACGGAGCCCGGCGTTGTCGAGCCCAACGGCAAGTTCCTCGCGCCAGCCGGCACGGGCACGACCGCGAGGTGTGCAGGTGAGCTCGTGATTGCTTTGCCCCTCAGAGTTCCTCCGTTGTTGGTGAAGGCTGCCGCGGCTTCGATGATGGCGTCACTCCCCACGTTGGCACCGCCGTACGCGCCGGAGCTCGAGCGATAGGAATCGACGGTGGCCTGTGAATTGAGGAAAGTGACGCTGCCCGTGTTGGCCACCACCGCGTGCGACCACGACTCGCATGGGATGGAGTTGACCGTGAGTGCTGCGCTTTGCGACGAGATCGCCTCTTCCCCCGGCGATCGTGCGCTGCACGAATAGATCGCAGCGCTGCCTAGCGCTACCCCAAGCCCCAAAACAAACCTCCACCCGCCCGTTCGAAGATTTTTCATCCACTCCTCTTTTCTGTTCGGGTCGCGGCATCCCAAATCCCAGGCCGCGACGCGCTCACCAAAGCTCTCCCCGTGTCCAAAGATCAAGTGTGCAGAACCGGCAGCGACCGCTCGTGCTCGCGTTGTCGTTGGATTGGTGAAAATGTAAATACCGATCGAATGCCGACGATGGTTCCTGTCGGAAGCGATCTTCGCGAATGGGAGGCGTCACGCTCGTAACCGCGACTGTCGGATGTCGACAGTCGACAAGGCCGGCTCCCGACAGTGATTGGAGGTCGACGGAGCGCCGCAGAGCGCGTACAATGGCTGGCGGCTCTATACGTTCGGCTCCGACACTTCAGTCGGCGACGTGTTGGGTGAGGGGGCTACGGCGGCACAGGGTACATGGCGAAGTCCGTGTTGGATCCTGGGCCCGTGACCGTTCATCGGCGCTGGGCGCTGGCACTTTGCCGGTCCCACAGCAAGCGGGTGCCTTCGGAAGTCCATTCATGACCGCGCTCGCCCTCGATGATCAACGCGGCGCTTGCCGCCCGCTCGCTCGAACTGAGACCCACGTCGACGGCGACCAGGCGTCCCGAGCCCGTGACCAGGATCCGCCCTGCTCGACCGCGCGGCAGCGAGGCGGTCTGTGTGTGACCGATGACCATGCGCTGGGCGCCGAGTAGCTCGAGGGTTTCGCGAAGTTGACGGTTGGCTTCGGGCCCACCTCGCACCAAGCTGCGATCCCAAAGGGGACCCGTAGCGCTGCGAAACAAGCTCCTTTTAGGCAAGGACCAAAGATTGACGCGCGCTGCCGCCCAGCACTCGCGCGCCTGTCGATTCAAGCCTTCGACACCTGCCTCTGCCCAAGCGGGCAGGAGGCCCCCGTGTACGAACAAGGTCTGCGAAGTGACGTAGGCCACGGGCAGGGCGCGCAGCGCGCGACCGAGCGCGCCGCGCGGACCGAGCGCGCGCCGAAGCTCCGTACGCCCCGGCACGTGCTCGATCTTCCAAGCTTCGAGCCGTGGCTCGATCGGCAACAAGATGCCCTTCGGTCGCTGGCGAATCAGTCGCCACATCGCTCGCTGCACCCGCGCTGGCCAAGCACGTCGCTCTGCCGCGCTGGCAAACGTGAGGTATTCGTCCTCCGTACAGTAGCCTTCGTGCCGCAGCGCGGTCATCACCTCGTGATTGCCGAGCAGGATGGTGACCTTGCCGCCAGCCTTGCGGGCCTGTCTTTTGAGCTCGAGCAGCAAGCGGAGCGCCTGCGCGGCACCGCCCCCGCGGTTGAACAGATCCCCCATCTGAACCAGCTCGTCGCGCTTGCCGGTCCAATCGAGCTTACGGTTCACGAGGCCAGTGCCGCGTAGGAGATCGAGCAACACGTCGTAGGCGCCGTTCAGATCGCCGATCGCGATCACTCGCCCGGTCAGGTTAGCGTCCATCCTGGGCCAGGCTACTCAGCGCAGCTGCGCGATCCAAGCGCAGTTCGTGTTGCGCTCTGCGCTACGGCTTCAGCGCGAAGCAGTAGAAACCGCCGTAGCCGCCGCCGTTCCCAATGCCGTTGCCGGTGCCGCCGCCGGTTTGGACCAAGGCGACGCTCGGCTCGCAGCCAGGTGCGGTGTGGGCTTCGATCCACGATTTGCCGCTTTGAGCGGGCCAAGAGTGACCGACGCGCGGCCCGTCGCTGCCCGTGGCGCTCGTCCAGTCGCTGCAAGTCCCTCCGCCGTCCCACTTGCCCTGAGTGTTCGAGCCGGTGATGGTGTCGTGGTTGTCGTCCATCCCCGTGCCGCTGCCCGCTCGATTGGGGACGCCGAGCTCATTCGGCAAATCATTGACCGTCGTGCTGCCGCTGGGCCGCTCTTGCAGCAGACCCGCACGATCGCTGGCCACCAACTTGTCGTTGCGATCGTACCAGGGGCCTGTCCCGATGCGCTCGATGGCATTGACCGTGGAGGTGCTCAGGAACGCTCTCCAGCCTTTGGCACCAGACCCGGGCACGGCCGCCTCGGCAATGCGCGTGCAGATCGCATCTGCGCCGGCGAGACCACCGAGGTTTCCGCCGTAGCCATTTTGGTTCTTCGATTCGCGTCGAATTGCTTCCAAGCTAGTCACGAAAAAGCTGAAGTGCGCGGTCGAGGTGGTGCTGCCCGCGCCCGCCGATCCGACGTTGCCTGCGCTGCCCGCCGATCCGACGTTGCCTGCGCTGCCCGCTGATCCGACGTTGCCTGCGCTGCTGCTCGTGTACCCGGCATTGCCCGCGCCGGCGCTCGAGCCGCTGCTCACACCTGCGGATCCCGCGGGCGAGCCGGCGCTCGAGCCGCCAGCGCCAGTGCCGGCTGCGTTCGTGCCGCCCTGGCCAGCGAGCGAACCCGCGCCCGCCGTCAGCGAGCCAAACTCTCCGGCGCTTCCGCCCGCAGTTGCGGTGCTCGATAAGCCGCCGTCGCTGCTGCCGCAGGCACTCGCAGCGCTCAGGCAAAAGCAAAGGGTAAGTGCATGTTGCCGGACGAGGCCGCTCGGGATACTCATGTTGTCATTGAATTGTCACCGATCGACGACGCCGGCAGGCTTTGTGACGGCGCATTTGTCGTATTTTTATCTGAAAATTAACGCTGCAGCTTCAGAGGCCATCAGACGCGCGTCGCTAGTGGCTCTGCAGCAGGGGGGTTGGACCCCGTTCAGTGGCTGCCCTCGGATGGCGCCCCTGCCGCCTGAGGTCCGCTATCGGACGGCGCCCCTGCCGCCTGAGGCCCGCTACCGGACGGCGCCCTGCCCGATGAGGCACCTCCGTTGGATGCAGGACTGCCGGGTGCAGGACTACCCGATGCACCACCGCTGCCGGATGCAGCACCGCTGCCGGATGCAGCACCGCTGCCGGATGCAGCACCGCTGCCGGGTGCAGCACCGCTGCCGGGTGCAGGAGTACCGGGTGCAGCACCGCTGCCGGGTGCAGGACTACCGGGTGTAGGACTACCGGGTCCAGCACCGCTGCCGGGTGCAGGACTACCGGGCGCAGCACCGCTGCCGGATGCAGGACCGCCCGTTGCAGGACCGCTCGGATAGCAAGAGAAGCAATGCGGGCCTTGGCAAATATCGATTCGGCTCGCGTCGCCCGACCAGGTGTATGCGCGTCCATCGACGGCTGGCGAGGTTCCGTCGGGGCCGAGCTCCAAACTACCAAGGTAGCAACGACCCGCGTTGGTCTTGGTCAGCCCGGAATCGACGGGCTCGCCGTCGATTACGCAAATGTATGAGCCACGGCAGGAAGCGGTGAGCGACTTGCTCGTGCCGTCATCGCCACCCGAACAGGCAGCGAGCAGAAATGGGATGGCTAGCAAATGAGCGAAGGCCGAGAAGGCGCCGGATTGATTCATACTTGCGACTTCGGGCGCAGTGAGGCGGCAGTTGCGCACTATTCATCAGTGGCAGCGCCGTCGCGTTCTGAGGCATTCTGAAAGCTCCTTGACGCGAAGAATTTGTTCTCCGCGCGGGCAATTCGCCGCGATGGTGATATATAAGGTCGCTCGCCTGCACAAGGGTGGATCGACCGATGAAGACGTGGCTGAATTCGGGGGCTTTCTGGATATTTGTCCTAGTGGCTGCGCTGGCTCCCTCAGCCTGCTCGGAGCACGCTAGGAAGTTCAATTCGGACGGCGGCGCTGCAGGCGAGCTGGCTACGAGCGCCGGAGCATCAGGCAAGGCGGGCGGCGCTGGGCGCGCCGGA
>Ga0070672_100000993_pt1 | contig 17147 bp, 14 predicted proteins | sample KBSM13metaG_FD_66151 | JGI IMG/M metagenome (GOLD analysis project Ga0070672, IMG submission 66151) | Miscanthus rhizosphere microbial communities from Kellogg Biological Station, Michigan, USA - KBS M1-3 metaG | ecosystem: Host-associated > Plants > Roots > Rhizosphere > Soil ... | reverse complement strand
GATCGGCCTGCCGTACTTCGCGTCGGCGTTCGGCATCTTCCTGCTGCGCCAGACCTTCAAGACCGTGCCGCGCGAGCTCGACGACGCGGCCCGGGTCGAGGGCGCGAACGCGCTGCAGGTGCTGATGAAGGTCTACGTGCCGCTCGCCCGGCCGGTCTACCTGGCCTACGCGCTCGTCTCGGTGAGCTACCACTGGAACAACTTCCTCTGGCCGCTGATCATCACGAATTCGGTCGAGACCCGGCCGCTCACGGTCGGCCTGCAGGTGTTCTCGTCGACCGACCAGGGCGTCGACTGGTCGATCATCACCGCGGCGACCCTGATGACGTCGGCGCCGCTGCTGGTCGGCTTCCTGCTGTTCCAGCGCCAGTTCGTCCAGTCCTTCATGCGCGCGGGGATACGGTGAGCGGCGTGCGACCGGCGCATCGCGCGCCGCAGAATCGAACCGGCCTGTTGCTCGCGAAGGAAGCGCGTTGAAGCTCGTGACCTGGAACATCCAGTGGTGCCGCGGCTGCGATGGCCGGGTCGACCCGGCGCGCATCGTCGCCCACGCGCGGGCGCTCGCCGACTTCGACGTGCTGTGCCTGCAGGAGGTCGCATCGAACTTTCCGACGCTCACCGGCAGCCAGGGCGAGGACCAGTTCGGCGCCATCGCCGCGCTGCTGCCCGGCCACGCCGCGGTGCGCGGTGTCGCGGTCGACGTCGCGGCACCGGACGGCCGGCGCCGCGAGTTCGGCAACATGATCCTGAGCCGCTATCCGGTGACGCAGGTCCAGCGCATCCTCCTGCCGTGGCCGAGCGATCCGGCGGTGCGCAGCATGCCGCGCCTGCTGCTCGATGCGACGGTCGAAACGCCGTTCGGGCTGCTCCGCGTGATGACGACGCACCTCGAGTACTACTCGGCGGCGCAGCGCGCCGCGCAGGTCGAGGCGCTGCGCGGACACCATGCCGAGGCCGCCGGCCATACGCGCAACGACCGCCCGCACGACACCTCCGGTGGGCCGTTCCACAGCCGTCCGCAGGCGGCCGCGGCGATCCTGACCGGCGACTTCAACTTCCGGCCGGAAGACCCGCTGCGGGCGCGCATCGCCGCGCCGTTCGACGACCCCGACGTGCCGCCGCTCGACGATGTCTGGCAACAGCTGCGGCCCGGCGAGCCGCACGCGCACACCAGCGGCGTGCACGACCGTGCCCAGTGGCCCGAGTCGTTCGCCTGCGACTTCGTGTTCGCGACGCGTGACCTGCGAGAGCGGCTGCGCTCGATCGCGGTCGATGCGGTCACGGACGCATCGGATCACCAGCCGATCGTCGTCGACATCGGTGAAGGTGCGGTCGAGCGCACAAGCGACGCCGGCGATCGATCCCCCTGAACGCGGGGATGTTCGGTTCACCCCGGATGGTCGAGCGATGAAGGGGCATGTACTCTGCGTCGAACCGGTCATCCTGTTGCCCGGTTTTCGCGAAGCAGATGGAGCAACTGGCGAGCAGCCGATACCGACGACGCGCTGGTTACGGCGTCTTTGCTGCAAGGAGGCTGATCTGCACAACGGCCTCGACGAACCACACAAACGCGGCACCCTGTGCCCATAGGAGACGAGATGCGATACAAGAGTACGGCGGCACTGGCTGCTTGCATCCTGCTGTTGATCGGCTGCGGCGGAGGAGGTGATCAGTCCGGGTCCGGCGAGCGCGCGATACCGCTCGCGGCCACGCCGTCCGATTCAGCGATGACCGTCAAGCTGAGCGTGTTGTCGAGCGCTCCGGAGTTCGTCTCTGGCGGCGATGCGCGCATTCACCTGCGCGCCGCCCCGGGTTTGCGCGACAAGCTGGTGCTGCTTCTGAACGGACAGCCGGTCAATGTCACGCTGAAGGAAGTGGCCGACGGCCTGGAAGGCGTCGTCACCGGCCTGCGCAACGGCGATAACTTGCTCCAGGTCAAGCACGGCAACGTGCGCGACTCGATCACGCTGACCAACTGGCCGATCACCGGGCCGATGTTCACCGGCCCGCAGCAGACGCCCTTCGTCTGCACAACGATCCAGAGCGCGGTGAACCGGCAGCCGCTGGTCGACAGCCCGACCGCGCCGGGCTACAAGGTCGCCAACGCAGCAGGCAGCACCATCGGCTACAGCCGCAATTGTTCGATCGAGACCTTCGTCAGCTATTCCTACCGCAATACCAGCGGCGCTTTGTCGCCGCTGCCCGCCGATGGCAGTCGGCCGGCAAACATGAGCACCGCGACGCTGGCCGACGGGCGCGTCGTCGACTTCGTGATCCGGCGCGAGATCGGGTCCATCAACCGTTTCCTGTACAGCATCGCGATGCTCGCGCCGATGCCGGCCGCCGACACGGCCGCCCAGGACGACACAAGGATGTGGAACGGCAAGCTGCTGTACTGGTTCCAGGGCGGCGTCGCGATCGGCCACTCGCAAGGCACGGTGCACGGCGGATCGATGAACCTCGACGTGCTGGGCCTGGGCTGGGCCATCGTGCACAGCAGCGGCAACAACACCGGCACGCACTACAACATGAACCTCGCCGGCGAGACGGCGCTGATGACCAAGGAACGCTTCATCGAGCGCTACGGCGTGCCGCTCTACACCGTCGGTCTGGGCGGCTCGGGCGGTGCGATCCAGCAATACCTGATCGCGCAAAACCACCCGGGCGTGCTGAACGGCCTGCTGCCGGTGCAGAGCTACCCGGACATGGTCACGCAGACCATCCACGTCGGTGACTGCGAACTGCTCGAGCACTACATGGACGCCACCGACCGCACCAATGCCAAGTGGCGGGTCACGAAGAACCGCACCTTGCTGGTCGGCATGAATGCCGAGCAGGACGACGTCGGCAACAACGCCAAGGTCAACGACGCGCTGGCGCCGTTGAAGGTCGCGCTCGGCTACAGCACGGCCAAGGGTTCGACGGAGTGCATTCCGGCATGGCGCGGCCTGACGCCTCTGGCGATGAACCCGCTCTACGGGCAGGCGCCGAACTCGCAGTTCTACGAGCCGCAAAGCGACATCGCTGCGATCCGCTGGACGCACTACGACGACCTGCGCAATGTCTATGGCGTCGATGCCACCGGCGCAGCGCGTCCGACCTGGGACAACGTCGGCGTGCAGTACGGCCTGAACTCGCTGAAGGCCGGCAAGATCACGCCGGCGGAGTTCGTGCACCTGAACTGGAACATCGGGGGTTGGAAGCACCCGAGCCAGATGGTTCAAGAGGGCTTCCCGTTCTTCGGTACCACGGCGGCCGAGATCCAGAAGGCGCTGACGATTCCAGGCTACTTCGACCCGTGGAGCCGGCGCAACCTGAACCTCGGCACCGCGAATGCCCCGGCGCCGCGAACGGCCGGTGACCCGACCGCGATGCGGGCGGCCTACAGCTCGGGCCACGTATTCAGCGGCCGGCTCGACGTGCCGGCGCTTGACCATCGGCAGTACATGGAGCGCGAACTGGACATGCACAACTCGCACCAGTCGTTTGCCGTTCGCCAGCGCGTGCAGCAGAAGATGGGGAACAGCGACAACCTGGTGGTCTGGTTCACCGACACGACCCCCGGCACGCCGAAGGCCAGCCAGACGCTCGAGGCGCTGGCGGTGATGGACGAGTGGATGACGAACATGCGCCTGGCACCCGGCAAGGGCATCGTCGGCAACAAGCCCGCCAAGGCCGTGGACAGCTGCTTCGACCTGCAAGGCAAGCCGATCTACGCCGGCGGTGACGCCTGGAGCGGCATCCTGGACAGCGGCGCTCCGGGTGCCTGCGCGCAGAAGTTCCCGCTCTATGGCACCTCGCGCATCACGGCGGGGGCGCCGATCGAGGGTGGCATCTACAACTGCTCGCGCAAGACCGTGGAGCAAGCTGTGGCCGACGGCACGTATGCGCCCTGGGTCCCCGGCGCCGACGACGTGATGCGGCTGAAGGCGATCTTCCCCGAAGGCGTCTGCGACTACCGCAAGCCTGATCAGGCCCGACCCTGAGGCCAAGCGGAGCCAGACCACGGCGGCCGACGCCGCCGAGGTCGGGCTCCGCTCCTTGCATGCGCGGAGTCGGTCAGAAACAGGACGATGGGGGTGCCCGCGGTCAATTTCATGAGCATGGGTTCTCCACCGTGCGTTTCAAAGGGTCAGGGAGGGCGACGACCACAACCTAAAGGGCGATGCGCCCTGACGCGTTCGCGCATTGCTCATGGAATGACCTTGTCGGCGCGTTGCAGCAACGCCGGCGGGATCGTCAGGCCCAAGGCCTTCGCGGTTTTCAGATTGATGACCAGCTCGTACTGCGTCGGCTGTTCGACCGGGATCTCTGCGGGCTTCGCACCCTTCAGGATCTTGTCGACGAAGCCGGCTGCCCTGCGCCAGTGCCAGGCGTTCGACGACAGATAGGACATCAGACCGCCGATCTCGACATAGTCGCTGCCGCCGTAGATCGCCGGCACGCCCGCGCGGAGGGTCAGCGCGGTGACGCGCTCGCGGTGCAGGGAGAAGAGCGGATCGCCGACGACCACCAGCGCCGTTCCCTTCGCGCGGGCGATCGCGGCGTCGAGGTCCTGCTCGCCCGCCACGTCGATGCGCTCGAGCTTCAGGCCCAGCGACTTCGCGCGCGCCGCCATCGCGTCGAAGAAGAAGCCGTTCGCCGGGTTGGTGCTGTTCATCAGCACGCCGATCCGCTTGAGATGTGGCGCAGCGGCCGACAGCAGCTCGATCTGCTTCGGGAGGATCTCCTCGCCCGAGGCCGACGTGCCGGTCAAGTCGCCGCCGGGCCGGGACAAGCTCGCGACCAGGCCTGCACCCACCGCATCGCCGGCATTGACCATCACGATCGGCACGCCGGGTGCCCCGTCGCGCGCCGAACGGATCGGCGTGGTCCCGAGCGTGACGATCAGCTTCACCGGGATCGCCTTGAGCGCGGCGGCGACCTCGCGCTGGCGTTGCGGATCGCCTCCGGCGTAGCGCGTGTCGATCGCGAGAGTCCTGCCTTCGACCCAGCCGAGCTCTCGCAGGCCGGCGTGCAGCACCTGCTCGGCCTCCTGCGCGCGCGGTGTCGGCTCCGGCCAGGGGAGCAGCAAGCCGATCCTGGCGACGTCCCGACCCGGTTGCGAGAGAACCGCGAGCGGCTGCAGCAGGCAGGTGCCGGCGACCAGCGCGACGAGTCTTCGCCTGTCCATCACTGATCTGCCCATCGCACGATCGGACTCGCCGGTGAATCGGAGCAGGATCATAGGCGGCAGACCGGGCGGCACGGCGGTGGGTCGTCGCGATCGAGTCTCCGGGCGGCTTGACTGGCCAAGCCGGTTCACCCCGTTCGGCGGGCGTCACCGTATCAACGGTGTCGCCACCTCAACCCGGAGATCCCATGCCGACCCGCCGCGCCTTGCTGCTCGCTTCGCTCACACTCGCCGGCCTCGTCGCCGCCCTGCCGGCCCATGCCGCCGGCAGCCTGGTCGACGTGCAGATCGTCGACCGCAACCTCAACCAGGTGCTGCCCGCGTACCGCCACCGCGGCGTGCCGTACGTCGCCGGCCAGCCCGGCAACCGCTATGCGGTGCGGATGGTCAACCGCACCGGCGCGCGCGTGCTCGTCGTGCTGTCGGTCGATGGCATCAACGCGGTCAGTGGCGAGACAGCGGCCGTCAACCAGACCGGCTACGTGCTGGCGCCGTACGCCAGCGCCGAGATCACCGGCTGGCGCAAGAGCATGACCGAAGCGGCCGCGTTCTGCTTCACGTCGCTCGCCGACTCGTACGCGGCCCGCACCGACCGGCCCGACAACGTCGGCGTGATCGGCGTCGCGATCTTTCGCGAACGCGCGCTGCGGCCGGACCCGCGCGCCTGGGAGCCGCCGTGGTCGTCGTCAAGCCGCGAATCGGACGGATCGCGCGACGCGGCGAGGGGCGCCGGCTCGGGGTTGAACGAGAGCCGGTCGGCGGCCGCCGCCGCCGAACCCGCGCCATCGTCCGACACAGCCCGCGCGAAGGCGGCGCAGCCGCCCGCCTCACCAGCCGCCGAGGCACAGCGTGCCGACGCGATGGGGCGGCTGGCCGAGAGCGCAAAGCGTCTCGGAACCGGCCACGGCGAGCGTGAGCATGCGCCGATCACGCACACCGCGTTCGAGCGCGCCGGCAGCCAGCCGAACGAGGTCGTGCTGGTCCGCTACGACAGCCATGCGAACCTTGTCGCGATGGGCGTGATCCGGGCTCCGGATCGGCCGTTCGAGCCGCAGCCGTTCGCCCGCTTCGTGCCCGATCCCCGATAGCCCCCGCGGGCGTCAATGCCGCAGGCGCTGGCCTAGGATCGATCGATCCCAGCGCCAAGGAGCCCTGTTGATTCCCCCGTTCATGTTCGCGACCGGCATCGAGAACAGCTACCCGACCTTGCAGGGCGGCACCGTCCGGGTCGACGAGATGGAGAAGTGCGGGCACTACCGCCACTGGCACACCGACTTCGACTGCGTCGAGGACCTCGGCCTGCATGTGCTGCGCTACGGGCCGCCGCTGCACCGCGCCTGGCTAGGCCCCAATCGCTTCGACTGGGAGTTCGCCGACGTCACGTTCGGCGACCTGCTCGCGCGCGACATCACGCCGATCGTCGACCTGTGCCACTTCGGCGTGCCGGACTGGATCGGCAACTTCCAGAACCCGGACTTCCCGGCGCTGTTCGCGCGCTATGCGCGGGCGTTCGCCGAGCGCTTCCGCTGGGTCCAGCTCTACACGCCGGTCAACGAGATGTTCATCTGCGCGACGTTCTCGGCCTCGTACGGCTGGTGGAACGAACAGCTGCGGAGCGACCAGGCGTTCGTGACCGCGCTGAAGCACCTGGTCAAGGCCAACGTGCTGGCGATGAAGGCGATCCTCGAGGTTCGGCCGGATGCGATCTTCGTGCAGAGCGAATCGACCGAGTACTTCCATGCCGACAGCCCCGACGCGATCAAGCCGGCCGAGATCCGCAACGCGATGCGCTTCCTGTCGCTCGACCTCAACTACGGCCGGCGGGTCGACTCCGAGATGTACGAGTATTTGATGGACAGCGGAATGACGCGGGAGGAGTACCACTTCTTCCTCGGCAACAACGTCAAGCAGCACTGCATCATGGGCAACGACTACTACGTGACCAACGAGCACCGCGTGTTCGCCGACGGCCACACCGTCGCCTCCGGCGAGATCTTCGGCTACGACGAGCTGACCTGACAGTACTACAACCGCTACCGCCTGCCGGTGATGCACACCGAGACCAACCTCGCCCAGGGGCCGAACGGCGACGAGGCGGTGTTCTGGCTCTGGAAGGAATGGGCCAACGTACTGCGAGTTCGCAACGACGGCATCCCGATCGTCGGCTTCACGTGGTACTCGCTGACCGACCAGGTCGACTGGGACAGTGCGCTGCGCGAGATGCGCGGCCATGTCAACCCGCTAGGCCTCTACGACCTCGACCGCCGGATCCGGCCGGTCGGCGAGGCCTACCGCAAGATCGCGCGCGAATGGGGCGACGTGCTGCCGACGCAGAGCATCTGCCTGCGGGTGCCGGTGTTCCCGCCGAGCGAAAGCGAATGGGCGCTGCGCAAGCACATGCGTGCCGACGAGCCGCCCGTCGAGGCGCCGGCGACCGCGCCGTCGACGTCCGACGGCGGACACTGAACGGAGGTCGCTCGATGCGCTTCGACGACAAGGTGGTCATCGTCACCGGTGCGGCCGGCGGCATCGGGCTCGCGACCGCGCGGCGCTTCGGACGCGAAGGCGCGCGCGTCGTCCTCGCCGACCATGACGCGGCGAAGGCCGATGCCGCCGCGGCCGCCATGCGAGCCGACGGCGCGCCCGACGCGCTGGCCTTCCGCTGCGACGTCGCCAGTGACAGCGATGTCGAGCACACGGTCGATGCCGCGATCGCACGCTTCGGCCGACTCGACGTTGTCGTCAACAACGCCAGCGTGATGATCTTCAAGCCGATCGAGGCGCACAGCGAGGCCGATCTGCTGCACGTGCTGCAGGTCGACTTTCTCGGCGCGTTCCGGTTCGTGCGGCAGGCCTTTCTCAAATGCCGACCGGGCGCTTCGATCGTCAATGTCGCCAGCATCCACGCGATCGAGACGACCCCGCTGGTCTCGGCCTATGCCGCGGCGAAGGCGGCGCTGCTGTCGTTGACGCGCTCCGCGGCGATCGAGGGCCGGCCGAAGGGCATCCGCGTCAATGCAGTGCTGCCGGGTGCGATCGAGACGACGATGCTGCGCGACAACCCGAACGTGCGGTCGGGCGCCGAAGTGCTCGACCCGGCCGACATCGGGAGTCCCGACGACATCGCTGCGGCGGTCGCGTTTCTCGCCTCGGACGATGCGGCGTTCGTGACCGGCATCGACCTGCGGGTCGACGGCGGCCGGCTCGCGCGCCTCTAGCGCGACAAGGCGCAGGGTCTCAGGCTGCGGCGACGGTCGACGCGGCCGGCGCGTCGAGGCGGGCATGCGCCTGGCTGCGCACCATCTCGTGGAAGAGCGGCTGGCGCTGCTCGACCTCCGGCACGGTGCCGCTGTCGACAATGCGGCCGTCGACCATCAGCACGACCCGGTCGAAGTGCTCGAGCAGGCTCATGCGGTGCACCGACGCGACGATGCACGCGTCCTCGAAGCTCGCATCGAGCCGGCGGTGGACGTTCGCTTCGGTGACCGGGTCGAGTGCACTGGTCGGCTCGTCGAGCAGCAGCAGCGAGCGGCCGCGCGCGGCGAGCAGCCCGCGCGCGAGGCAGAGGCGCTGGCGCTGCCCGCCCGACATGTTGAAGCCGCGCTCGGAGATCAGCGTGTCGAGGCCGTTCGGCATGCCCTCGAGCACGGTCTCGAAGCCGCTGGTGTGGATGGCGCTGCGCAGTTCGATCTCGGCGCACTCGACGTCGAAGGTCAGGTTCTCGCGCACGCTGGCCTCGAAGACGTCGGCCTCCTGCGGGATCAAGGTGCCGACGCTGCCGAGGTGGCGCAGGCCGATGCGGGCGACGCCGTCGATGTCGAAGCGGCCGTGGTGCGGTTCGTAGAGGCCGGCCAGCACGCGCATCAGCGTGCTCTTGCCCGAGCCGCTCGGGCCGACCAGGGCGACCCGTTCGCCGCGCTGCAACGTGAGTGAAACGCCCTTCAAGCCGCCGCCGGGCGCATCGTTCGCTGCCAGCGGTGCCGGGGCGGCGCCGGGCGCGGGCAGCGGCGCGCTGTGGTCGTAGGCGAGGTCGACGATGTCGATGCGCGACCAGTCCACATCGACTGCGGCACCGCCGTCACGGGTTTCGGGCGCACGCCAGATCAGGTCGGCGCTCGCATAGTCGGTGCGCGCCCGTGCGAAGCCTTGGAAGTTGGCAGCCATCGAACCGATCACGCCCCCGGCCTGTTGTGCATAGGTGTAGATCATGAACACGCTGCCCATCAGCAGCGCATCGCCGCGGCCGCGCGTGTGCCAGACATACACCGCAACGAGCAGCCAACTCAAGCCCGCACTCAGCAGGTCGACCGCGCACCACTTCATTTCGTTCAGCACGATCGAGCGTTTCAGCGGCGCGAACACCGCCTGCAGGCGCCGGCGGAGCAGGCGGCGCGTGCTCTGCTGCAGACGCAGGCTGAGCACCGTCGAGATGTTGCCGAGGAAGTCGAGCAGCCCGGCGGCATAGCGCCGCTCGGCCTGGTTCTCGTGCGTCGCGAGCTTGATGAGGGCGCGGTCGAAGCGCAGGATCACCGCCCCGACGACGAGGTAGCCGCCGAGCGCGATCCAGCCGGTCGCCGTCGACAGCAGCGCGAGCGCGACGACCGGGCCGACGAAATTGACGGTGCTCTGCAGGTAGATGAACTGGCTCTGCGCGAACTCGTACAGGCCGTGGCTGGCCTGGTTGACGCGGTTCTGGATCTCGCCCGAATGCTGGCGCTCGTGCCAGGCCAGCGGCGCCCGCGTCAGCTTCGCATAGAGCGCGTCGGAGACGCCCTGGCGCACCCGCACGCCGACGTTGCGTTCGAGCACGCGGCCCGGTCCGTGCAGCAGCCAGGACGCGATGTAGACGACGAGGATCGCGACGACCCAGCCGGCCGCGCTGCGGACCGAGCCGTCGCCGCCGCCCTGCAGCGAATTGATTGCCTGCGCGGCCATCCACGGCAACGAAAGCTTGACGGCCGTCGAGCCGGCCAGCAGCACGGTCGACGCCAGCATCGTCGCGCGCGCGCCGGCCGCATAGCGCCAGATGCTGCGGTACAGATTTGCCAGGGACGGAACGGGTGCGACGGCGACGGACGGGTTCATGAAAACAGGGCTCGAAACACGGAGGGCAACACCGTCACAGGCTAGCGGCGCGGCGACCGCTCGATGAAACGAAAAGGCAGGGCACGGTCACTCACTTCGGCGATCTCAACGTGACGCGGGTGCGCCCGTTGACGCCGCTGCTGTCGACCGCCTTCAGGATGCGGCGGATTTAACGACGGCGGGTGGCATTCCCGAATTGTCGGCAGCGCTTCTCCGCCGCTGGAGCCGATCGGTCAGTCGGTGAGCACGGAGCCGAGTGCGCGCACTGTTCGCGTGACGTTGTTAGCGCGCGGTGCGACCGTCCGTTGCGGTCATGCGACGGCGAATGTCGGAACGGCGCTGGCCTCCGCGCCGCCGTGGATCACGACTGGCCCCGGCGCGTGGCACGAAGGCTCAGCGCCGCGCCGTCGGGGCGTTGTCAGCGCCAGACTTCGCGCGCGGTCTCGACAACCAGGCGCAGCTTCGCGCGCTGCGCCTCGACCGCGATGTCGTTGCCGTGCACCGTGCTCGAGAAGCCGCACTGCGGCGACAGGCAGAGCTGCTCCAGCGGCACGAACTTCGCGGCTTCATCGATGCGGCGCTTGATGTCGTCCTTCGACTCGAGCTGGCTGAGCTTGGTCGTGATCAGGCCGAGCACGACGGTCTTGCCCTTTGGCAAGAAGCGCAGCGGCTTGAAGTCGCCGCTGCGCGCATCGTCGTACTCGAGGAAGTAGCCGTCGACGTCCATTTCGGAGAGCAGCGCCTCGGCCACCGGCTCGTAGCCGCCCTGCGCGGCCCAGGTGCTCTTGAAGTTGCCGCGGCACAGGTGGACTGCGAGCGTCATGCCGGTCGGCTTTTGCGCGACGACGCGGTTGATGAACGTCGCATAGCGGTGCGGCAGCTCGTTCGGGTCGTCGCCGCGGGTGCGCGCCGCCTCGCGCATCTTGTCGTCGCACAGGTAGGCGAGGTTGGTGTCGTCCATCTGCACGTAGGTGCAGCCGGCATCGGCGAGCGAGCGCAGCTCGTCGCCGTAGGCATCGGCGACGTCCTGGTAGAACGCCTCGAGGTCGGGGTAGTGCTCGCGGCTGATGCCGGCCCGGCCGCCGCGAAAGTGCAGCATCGTCGGCGACGGGATCGTGACCTTCGGCGTCAGGCCGGGCGAGACCTGCGCCTTCAGGAACTCGAAGTCGGCGCGCTGGATGTCCTTCACGTGGCGGACCTTGTCGATCACGCGCATGACCGGCGGCGCCAGCTCTTCGGTGCCGTCGGGCTTTCGGATCGTCACCGGGATGTCGGTCTTGACGCCGCCGAGCTGTTCGAGGAAGTCGATGTGGAAGTAGGTGCGCCGGAACTCGCCGTCGGTGATGCTCTGCAGGCCGACGTCCTCCTGGAACTTGACGATCTCGGCGATCGCATCGTCCTCGACCGCACGCAGGCCCTCCTTCGACAGCTCGCCCTTCTGGCGCTGCTGGCGCGCCTCGAGGAGCCGTTTCGGGCGCAGGAAGCTGCCGACGTGGTCGGCGCGGAAGGGTGGTGCGGTGCGCGTGGTCATTTGGTCTCTCCGGGGTGCGATCGAAAGGGTGGCGAAGGCCTGCCGACGATGATAGTCAGCGGCTCGTCGTATGCCGCGCGTGAACACCAGTGCCTGTATGCGCATCGACGCATATGCTCAAGTCCGGCGAGGCAATCGGGGAGCCGGTCTTGGACGAGATGGACGAGGTGTTCGAGTCGGTCGCGCGTTACTTCTCGATCCTCGCCGAGCCGGCCCGGCTGCGCATCCTGCATGCGATCTGCCAGGAGGAAAAGCCGGTCGGCCAGATCGTCGACGAGACCGGCATGACGCAGACCAATGTCTCGCGCCACCTCAACCTGATGTACCAGGCAGGCGCGTTGAAGCGGCGCAAGGAGGGCAGCACGGTGCTGTACGGAGTTTCGGATCAGACCCTAACCGACGTCTGCCGCCCGGTCTGCGTGCGCGTCTCGGCCGAGCTCGACGGCAGCAAGACTCTCAAGCGCAGCTTCCGCGAGCTGATCGAGAACCTGCGCTGAGACCGTGATGGCGCGCCACCGGGTGCAGACGAAACGAACCGGTCGGCGACCGGACGCCGATGCGTGAGCTCCCGCGCTTCTCGGGCCGCATCGCCAAGGCGCCCGAAGGACACCTCGATCCCGTGCTGCTCGAGACGGCGCGCGTGGCCCGGCGGCGCTTCATGGGTCGCGCGCTCGCGCTCGGCGCCGGCGCTGCAGCGACCGGGTTGGCGAATGCGCAAGGCGGCGGCTCGACCGCGGCAGCCGGCCCGCCGGGTAAGCCGTCTTCGTCCGCCGACGGCGATCCGGCCATCCTCAACCTGCCGGCCCACACCACCGGTCTCGGCCAGCCGGTCGCGGCCACCGGCTACGGTGCGCCGTCGACATGGGAGCGCAACATCCAGCGCCGCCAAAGCCCGGGCCTGACGCAGGTCGCGCAGGCGTCGGTCTCGTTCTGCCCGTTGCAATCGCTGTTCGGGATCATCACGCCGAGCGGACTCCATTTCGAGCGCCATCACCAGGGCTGGTGGGACATCGATCCGGCCCAACACCGCCTGATGGTCAACGGGCTGGTGCGCGAGGCCCGCGTCTTCACGATGGACGACCTGATGCGGCTGCCGTCGGTGTCGCGCGTCCACTTCATCGAGTGCGGCGCGAACAGTGGGGCCGGTCGACGGTGCCGAGCGTGCAGTACACGCACGGCATGCTGTCGTGCGCCGAGTTCACCGGCGTCAAGCTGTCGACCCTGCTCGACCTGTGCGGCGCCGACCTGCGCCGCGCGCGCACGGTGCTGGCCGAGGGCGCCGACGGCTCGTCGATGACGCGCACGATCGCGATCGAGCGCGCGCTCGACGACGTCATCGTCGCCTGGGGCATGAACGGCGAGATGCTGCGGCCCGAGAACGGCTACCCGCTGCGCCTCGTCGTGCCGGGCGTGCAGGGTGTCAGCTGGGTCAAGTACCTGCGTCGCCTCGAGGTCGGCGACCAGCCGTACTACACGAAGGACGAGGAGCTCCACTACGTCGACCTGATGCCCGACGGCACCTCTCGCCAGTTCACGTCGATCCAGGAGTGCAAGTCGGTGATCACGACACCGTCGGGCGCGCAGACCCTGCTCGACACCGGCTACTACAACGTCACCGGGCTCGCGTGGTCGGGACGCGGCAAGGTGCGACGGGTCGACGTCAGCGTCGATAGCGGCCGCAACTGGCGCACCGCACGCCTCGAAGGGCCGGTGCTGTCGAAGGCGCTGACCCGATTCAACATCGACTGGGTCTGGGACGGCACGCCGGCGGTGCTGCAGTCGCGCGCGATCGACGAGACCGGCTACGTGCAGCCGAAGATCAACCAGCTGCGCGCGGTGCGCGGCACGCGCTCGATCTACCACAACAACGCGATCCAGTCGTGGCGCGTCGCCGAGACCGGCGAGGTCACGAACGTGCAGGCGTTCTGAGCCGGGGATGGGATGGTGACGGTCGATTGCATCAACGCCGGACGAAGGGCATGGCGTGTCGCGGCCGCGCTCGCGATGGTCACGGTCGACATCGCCGCGCTTTCGGCGAGCGCGGCGATCGCTCAGCCGGCGCAGCGTGCCGCGCCTTCGGCGTCGCCCATGCCATCAACGTCGCCATCGCAGACATCCACCCCGAGCGCCGCGACCTCGGCCGCGTTCGCGCGCGTCGGCCGCGCCGCGACGCCGGCCGAGGTGCGCGCGTGGGACATCGACGTGCGCGGCGATTTCGCCGGCTTGCCGCGCGGCGCCGGCAATGTCGCGCTCGGCGGGCGCATCTGGGAAGCGAGATGCGCGGCGTGCCACGGCGTGTTCGGCGAGTCGAACGAGGTGTTCACGCCGCTCGTCGGCGGCACGACGAAGCAGGATATCGAGACCGGCCGCGTGAAGAGCCTCGTCAGCGGCGGCCATCCGCACCGGACCACGCTGATGCGCGCGTCGCGCCTGTCGACCCTGTGGGACTACGTGCACCGCGCGATGCCGTGGAACGCGCCGAAGTCGCTCGCGCCGGACGAGGTCTACGGCGTGCTTGCGTACCTGCTGAATCTCGGCGAGATCGTGCCCGACGACTTCACGCTGAGCGACCGCAACATTGCCGAGACCGAGCGCCGGCTGCCGAATCGCCACGGCAAGGTCTTCTTCCGCGACCTCTGGGAGGTCGCCGGCAAGGGCGATGTCGCGAACCCCGCCTGCATGCGCGACTGCCCGGTCGAGGGCCAACTCGCGGCCTCGCTGCCCGACGCCGCGCGCAACGCGAACGGCAACATCGCCGAGCAGGTGCGGCCGTTCGGGCCGGCGCGTGGCACCGACACGTCGGCGCCGCCGCGCACCGAGCCGGTCGGCACGCGGTGAACCGGCGGCGGCCGCGGTTCCTACAATTCCGCTTCAACGAAAAACCCGATCCGGCGCCCCCGCCGCATCCTGGAGACAACGAATGAGAAGGCTTATTGCACTGGCTGCCGCGGCGCTGATCGGCGCGCCCGCCGCGGCGCAGTCGTCGGCCGACGAGATCGCGAAGTACCGCGCGATGCTGGCCGACGGCAATCCGGCCGAGCTGTGGGAGGCGAAGGGCGAGGCGCTCTGGAAGCAGCCGCGCGGCCCGAAGAACGCGTCGCTGCAGCAGTGCGACCTCGGGCGCGGGCCGGGCGTCGGGAAGGGCGCGTTCGTCGGTTTGCCACGCTGGTTCGCCGACACCCAGCGCGTGCAGGACCTCGAGTCGCGCCTGCTGACCTGCATGCAGACCCTGCAGGGCTTCGACGCCGCCGAGATCGCGAAGACGCCGTTCGGGCGCGGCGAGCAGGCCAACATCGAGACGCTGGTCGCATGGATCTCGTCGGAATCGCGCGGCATGAAGTTCGCGCTGCCGCAGGCGCATCCGGCCGAGCGCACGATGTACGAAGCCGGCAAGCGGATCTTCTTCTACCGCGCCGGCCCGTACGACTTCGCCTGCGCGACCTGCCACAGCCAGGAAGGCAAGCGGATCCGCCTGCAGGACCTGCCCGACCTGACCACGGCGAAGGGCGCTGGCGCCGGCTTCGGCGCGTGGCCTGCGTACCGCGTGTCGAGCGGCGAGCTGTGGAGCATGCAGCGCCGCCTCAACGACTGCTACCGGCAGCAGCGCTTTCCGTATCCCGGCTACGCCTCCGACGCGACGATCGCGCTCGGCGTCTACATGGGCGTCACGGCGCAGGGCGCCGAGTCGATCGCCCCCGCGTTGAAGCGCTAGGAGCTCGCATGACGTTCACTTCCCGATGGATCGCCGGCGGCGCTGCCTTGCTCGTGATCGCCGCCGTCGCGGCCGGCTGCGCGATGGCGCCGGCGCCCGACTACGACAAGGTCGCGCTCGACATGATCAAGGGCTCGTTCCGCCCGCAAGGCCAGGCCGGCCTCGACCGCCTGCAGCAGGACGAGGCGCAGCGCCTCTGCTCGGGCCCGACGGCGCCGGCGCCGGCCGACCTGAAGCGGATCGAGACCGCGGAGCTGGCGACGGTCAAGCCGCCGCCGAGCGGTCGCTACATCGGCGACTGGCGCGAAGGCGAGAAGCTGGCGCAGAACGGCCGCGGCATGACCTGGACCGATCCGGCCGGCACGCCCGCCGGCGGCAATTGCTACAACTGCCACCAGATGAGCAAGGCCGAGATCTCGTTCGGCACGATCGGCCCGAGCCTCTACAACTACGGCAAGCTGCGCGGCGTGCAGGATCCGGCCGATCCGGCCTCGGCGCCGATCGTCCAGTACACCTGGGGCAAGATCTGGAATGCGAAGGCGTACAGCGCCTGCTCCGAGATGCCGCGCTTCGGCCATGCGAAGGTGCTGTCCGAGCAGCAGATCCAGGACCTGATGGCGTTGTTGCTCGACCCGAAGTCGCCGGTCAACCAGTAGTCGGCCTTGAAGCCCCCGGCTTAAAGCCGATTCCTCTGTTTCACTGGACCAGTCCGTCGTGAGCCTTGCCCGGCGCGACTTCCTGCAGTTGCTGGCTGCCGCGTCGGCGGCTGGCATGGCGCTCGACGGCGGCCGCGTGCTCGCCGCCGAGCCGGCCGCGGCCGAGCGGCTCTACGAGCAGCCGGCCTTTGGGAACGTCAGCGTCCTGCACTTCACCGACTGCCACGCGCAGTTGCTGCCGCTCCACTTTCGCGAGCCGCACGTCAACATCGGCGTCGGGCCGGCAGCCGGCAAGCCGCCGCACCTGGTCGGCGAGCGGCTGCTGAAGGCGTTCGACATCCCGCGCGGCTCGGCACGCGCCCATGCGTTCACGAACCTCGACTTCGAAGAGGCCGCGAAGACTTACGGCAAGGTCGGCGGCTTCGCGCACCTCGCGACCCTGATCAAGCGGCTGCGCGCGACGCGTCCGAACGCGCTGCTGCTCGATGGCGGCGACACCTGGCAGGGCTCGGCGACCGCGCTTTGGACGAAGGGCCAGGACATGATCGATGCCGGCAAGCTGCTCGGCGTCGACATCATGACCGGCCACTGGGAGTTCACCTACGGCGCAAAGCGCGTGCAGGAGGTCGTCGAGAAGGACTACCAGGGCCGCATCGCGTTCCTCGCGCAAAACGTGAAGACCACCGACTTCGGCGACCCGGTCTTTCCGTCGTACGACCTGCGCACGATCAAAGGCGTGCCGGTCGCCGTGATCGGCCAGGCGTTTCCGTACACGCCGATCGCGAACCCGCGCTACTTCGTGCCCGACTGGACCTTCGGCATCCAGGACGAGAACCTGCAGAATGTGGTCGACGAGGTGCGCGCGAAGGGCGCGCAGGTCGTCGTGCTGCTGTCGCACAACGGCATGGACGTCGACCTGAAGCTGGCGTCGCGGGTCAGCGGCATCGACGCGATCCTCGGCGGCCACACGCACGACGGCGTGCCGGAGCC
>Ga0070672_100000986_pt1 | contig 17210 bp, 16 predicted proteins | sample KBSM13metaG_FD_66151 | JGI IMG/M metagenome (GOLD analysis project Ga0070672, IMG submission 66151) | Miscanthus rhizosphere microbial communities from Kellogg Biological Station, Michigan, USA - KBS M1-3 metaG | ecosystem: Host-associated > Plants > Roots > Rhizosphere > Soil ... | reverse complement strand
TAGTCGAGGTCGATCTCGTCGTCGTCGACCCAGAGCGGATGGTCGATGTCCCACGGCACCTGGACGATCTTCTTGAGCAGCACCGGGAACAGATGCAGCCGGCCGGCGATGTGGGCCTTGTAGGTGTCGTAGAAGCTGCCCTTGAATCCAGGCGGCAGCTCGATGATGCTGAGGCCCGCGACGTGCATCGGCGTCTGCGGCGTCTCCATGTAGAGAAAGCTTGCGTCCAACCCCCCGAGTTGCTTCATCGTCGGCTCCGGCCAGATGCGGTCAGCTCGCTGCCTTCGCGGCCGCACGAGAAGCCCGCGGTCCGGGCGCTGCGCCGGCGCCGCGGTTCGGATCGGCATAGATCAAGCCTTTGACGCCCGTGCGATCGAACCGCCGCCAGGCGCCTTCGGGCTGCGCGAGCCGATCGGCGATCGCATAGAGCACCGCGGGGTTGTGGCCGAGCCCGCAATGGCTCCCTTCGACTTCGATGTTCTCCGACACCGGCCCTTCGCGCTCGCGACACCCTTGCCAGGCGACGATGCCGTCGCTTCGGCTGTAGATGGCGGTGCTCGGCACCGGCGGCGGCGTCTTCATTCGTTCGCGCCCGGGCCAGTCGTCGACCGCTCGCTGGCTGGCGCGCTCGTAGAGCTTCCAGGCGTTGCTGGCCTTCGGCGCGCCGGCGAACGGGCTGCCGAGCGTGATCACCGAACGCACGTGCTGCGGCGCGCGGCGTGCCATTTCGCGCGCGAAGACGCCGCCCAGGCTCCAGCCGATCAGGCTCACCTTGCGTCGGTGGCGCTCGGCCAGCTCGGCCAGCCTCGCCTGCATCTTCGACTCCGCGCCCGGACGCGGGCCGTGGTTGGGACCGAGCTTCCAGCCATGGGCGTAGTACCCCTGGTCTTTCAGGAAGGTGCGCAGCGGCCGGGTCGAGGTGTCGCTCGCCGCCAGGCCGGGCAGAACCAGGACCGGGTGGCCGTCACCGCGCGGCGCCAACCTGAGCAGCGGGTAGGTCGCGAAGAACGCGGTCAGCTCCCAGATCGCGCGAATCTCGAGCAGCAGGAGCTCGCGCGACGGCGGTGCGGACGGATCGGTATCGGACATGAGAAGCCTTGTCGGGACAGTGCGCCGCCGTCACACCGCGTGCGCAGCGATCGCGTCGATGATCTGCGGCCACATCGAAATAGGCAAGGCGTGGCCCATTCCCTTGATCACCAGCAGCTTGGCGTCGGGAACGCTTTCGGCGACGTCGACGCCGCAGGCGAGTGGCACCAGCGGGTCGACATCGCCGTGGATGACCAGGGTCGGCACGCGAACCCCCGCGAGCGCCCCCTTGCGGCTGCCCGATGCAACGATGGCCACCAGCTGGCGGGCGACGCCGGCCGGGTTCAGGCCGCGCGCGAAGTTCTGCCCTGCCCGTGTCAGGTCGCGCGCCTCGTCGAGCGGAAAGCTACCGGCGCGAAGCAGGTTCCAGGTCTGCACGTAGCCCTCGAAGTACGCCGCCTGGGTCGTTGGCGGCGGCCTGAACAGCATTGCCATCGCCTCTGGCGTCGGCGGCGGCAGCCCGGGCGCGCCGCTCGTCGCCATGATCGAGGTGAGCGTGCGGACCCGCTCGGGATGATGGATCGCCAGCATCTGGGCGATCGCACCGCCCATCGACGCGCCGACGATGTGAGCCGACTCCATGTCGAGCGCATCGAGCAGGCCGACCACGTCCTTGGCCATGTCGCTCAGCAGGTACGGCGCCTGGACCGGCTTGCCTTGCATCGCCGCCATGAACGCAGCCTGGACGTCGGGGACTGCGGCATCCGCGAACCAGGTCGACTCGCCGATGTCGCGATTGTCGAAGCGGACGACGCGGTAGCCCCGAGCGGCGAGCGCGGCGCAGAAGTCATCGTCCCAGGCGATCATCTGCGCCGCCAGGCCCATGATCAAGACCAGCGGCGGCGCCGCCGGGTCGCCGAAGGTATCGAAGCAGAGCTCGATCCCGTTCGCCTTGGCGCGAGCGGCAGGCGTGCGTTGTTCGGATGGCATTCGCGGGACTCCAGGTTAGTTGACTGAGACCCGGCGATCGATCAATCCTCGCCGCGCCCCTTGAATTCGCTCATCAGCTGCTGCTGCGTATTGGCCGGAACCGCCTCGTAGTGCGAGAAGTCGACCAGGTAGCGGCCCTGGGCGCTGGTCAGCGCGTTAAGCCGGCTCTGGTAGCCGAGAAGCTCCGACATCGGCGCCTGACCACGAACGGTCATCGTCCCAGGCGCGACGCTCGAGGTCGCGCTCACCATCCCGCGCCGCGAGGCCAGGTCGCCGGTGATGTCGCCCATCGCCGGCTCCGGGGCGGTGATCTCGACGTGCACGATCGGCTCGAGGACGATCGGCCGGGCCTCGCGCACCGCGGCCAGGAACGCCTTGCGGCCGGCGGTGACGAAGGCGATCTCCTTGCTGTCGACGCTGTGGTGCTTGCCGTCGTAGACGACGACCCGGACGTCGACGATCGGGTGGCCGGTGATGGCGCCGCTCGCGAGCACCTCGCGCACGCCCTTCTCCACCGCAGGAATGAACTGGCCCGGGATCGTTCCGCCGCGCACCTGGTCGACGAACTCGAAGCCGCCGCCGCGCGGCAGCGGCTCGATGCGCAGGAAGACCTCGCCGAACTGGCCGGCGCCGCCGCTTTGCTTCTTGTGGCGGTGATGACCCTCGGCCGGCGCGGTGATCGTCTCGCGGTAGGCGATCCGCGGCGGCCGCGTGTTGACCTCGAAGCGATAGGTCTCGCGCAGCCGCTCCAACAGCACCCGCAGGTGCAGCTCGCCGAGGCCGTAGACGATGGTCTCGTTGGTGCCGGTCACGTGCTCGAGCTTCAGGCACGGATCTTCGTCGACCAGCTTGGTCAGGATCTCCCACATGCGCTGCTCGTCGCCGTGGCGCTTCGGCTCGATCGCCAGGCCGTGCACGGGCTTGGGAAACGGCAGCGGCGCGAGGTGGATGTGGTCGTCGCCGGCGGCGTCGTGCAGCACCGCGTCGAACCGGATCTCGTCGACCTTGGCGACTGCGACGATGTCGCCGGGAAGCGCCTGCGCCACCTCGACGTGGTCCTTGCCACGCAGCATGAACAGGTGGCCGACCTTGAACGGCTTTCGGTCCTCGCCGATGTAGAGCAGGCTCTCGCGAGTGATCGTGCCCTGGTGCACGCGACACACGCCGAGCCGGCCGACGAAAGGATCGACCGTCACCTTGAACACATGGGCCAGCACGTGCCGCGCCGGATCAGGAAGCGCGACCAGCGGCACGGCGTCCGGGCCCTCGCCGCGCAGGAACTCCGGCGGATTGGCCTCGCCCGGATGCGGCAGCAGCTTGACGATGATGTCGAGCAGCTCGGCGACTCCCGCGCCGCTCTTGGCCGAGACGAAGCAGACCGGGATCAGGTGCCCTTCGCGCAGCGCCTGCTCGAGCGGCGCGTGCAGCTCGGAGGCGTCGACGTCGCCGTCCTCGAGGTAGCGCTCGACAAAGCCGGCGTCGACCTCGACCACCTGCTCGACCAGCGCGCGATGCGCGTTCTCGACGCTGCCGAAGTCGCTGTGCCCCTGCCGGTTATGGAAGCAGTCGACGACCCGCGTGCCGCCTGCATCGGGCAGGTTCAAGGGCAGGCACTCCTTGCCGAAGGTGGCCTGGATCTGGGCCAGCACCGCAGCGAGGTCGACCCCGGGCGAGTCGATCTTGTTGACGATGATCAGGCGGTCGCGCTGGCGCGCGGCCGCATGGTCCATCATCCGGACGGTCACCGGCTCGACGCCGTTGGCGGCGTTGACGACCACCGCCGCCGTCTCCACCGCCTCGAGCGCGGGCAGACTCTGACCCAGGAAATCGGCCGCGCCCGGTGTGTCGACGAAGTGGATCCGAGTGCCGGCGTGCACCAGATGGAGCACGCTGGCGTTGAGCGAGTGCTGCATTCGGCGCTCGAGCGGGTCGAAGTCGCTCGCAGTCGTGCCGCGCTCGAGGCTGCCCGGCGTGACGATCGCGCCCGAGGCGGCGAGCAACGCCTCGGCGAGGCTCGTCTTGCCGGCAGCGGCCGGGCCGAGAAGCGCGAGCGTACGGATCGACTCGACACCGCCGCCGGCGGCTGGAAGGGGACTTGCCATGCGAATACTTCCGCAACGAGTTCCGGTGGGGCGGATTATGGAATCCTATTTCGCCTCGGCGGCGTTGACCCTCGCGCTGTGCGCCCTGACGGCCTGTGCGCCGGCGCGCGCCGCCTCGTTCGTCAACCCGATCGTCGCGGCGAGCCCCGGCACGGGCTCCGCCGATCCTTCCGTGGTCCTGCATCGGGGCTACTACTACTACTGCCGCGCCATCGGCAACGACGCGGTCGGTGTGGCGAGGGCGCGGCGCCTGCAAGACATCGGCGCGGCACCGATGGTCACCGTCTACCGCCCGCCTCCCGGTTCATCGCACAGCCGGGAGCTGTGGGCGCCGGAGCTGCAGCGCATCCGCGGCCGCTGGTACATCTATTTCGCGGCCAGCGACGGCGTCAACGCGAACCATCGGATGTTCGCGTTGCAGGCGACCGGCGACGACCCGCAGGGCAGCTACGCGTTCAAGGGGCGTGTCGCCGACCCGTCGAACACCTGGGCGATCGACGGCGTCGCGCTCGAATGGGGTCGCCAGCTCTACTTCGTCTGGTCGGGCTGGCCCGGCTCGCAAGGAGACTTTCCGCAGGTCCTCTACATCGCGACGATGCGCAATCCCTGGACCATCGCCGGCAGCCGCCACCTGATCGCAGCCCCCGACCTGCCCTGGGAGCGCGCCGGCGCGCCGCTGCTCGAAGCGCCGCAGCCGCTGCGCAGACGGGGCCGGTGGCACGTCGCCTACTCGGCCGGAGCGAGCTGGGGCGACGACCCGGCGCTCGGTCTGCTGTCGCACGTCGGCGGCGATCCTCTGAAGGCAGGCTCGTGGAGCAAGAACCCGGTCCCGTTGTTTGCGAAGAACGCCGGCTCCCGTGCTTACAGCGTCGGGCACGCCAGCTTCGTCCGCTCGCCGGACGGGCGGCAGGACTGGATCCTCTATCACGCCACCGAGCAACCCGGCGCCGGATGGCTGCAGCGAGCCGTTCGAGCGCAGCCGTTCGGCTGGACGATCCACGGCCTGCCGGAGTTCGGGACGCCGATCCCGATCGGCTGCGCGATCGACGAGCCATCGGGGACGCCGGCCCTCCCGCAAGGGCGTTTCAGCCATGACCAGGCCCTGCCGCCGTGCCCCTCGGCGCGCGGCCACATCGCGCTATCGTCGGCGCCGCAACTCTGAATCGCGAGGACGTGAACGTGTTCGTGTCGTACCAGCGCGCCGACACGGCGATGGCGGCGCATGCCCTCTTCTACGCGCTGCGCCTGGCCGGCCACGAGGCGTACGTCGATACCGGCGACATCGGCGCGGGCCAGTTCTATCGGCAGGTCATCGCGAACGCCATTTCGGGCAGTCACCTGCTGCTGGCGCTGATCGGCCCTGGTTTCGACTGCAAGCGGCTGAGCGAGCCGACCAGCGTCGTCACCTTCGAGTGGCAGCGCGCGCGCTTTCACGGCACGGCGGTCGTGCCCGTGCTCGTCGATGGCGGAGCGATGCCGCGGGACGATCAGCTTCCGCCGCAGCTTCGCTGGTTCAGCGGCCGCAACGCGATCGCCTTGCGCCGCGCTTCGTTTGCCGCCGACGTCGCCGCCTGCATCTCGGCGGTGCCGGCGATGGCCGGGATGCCCCGGCGCGCCGCGCGCGTGCTGTGGGTCGACGACCGACCTTCGAACAACGAGTACGAGCGCAAGATCCTGCGCGAGCACGGCATCGTGTTCGACAACGTCGTCTCGACGATGGAGGCGATCGAGCAGCTGGTCAACGAGGCCTATGACCTGGTCATCACGGATCTCGGGCGCCGCGGATCGTCCGATCGCTCGGCCAGCGCCGGGGCTGCCTTCCTCGACCAGCCGCTCATCCGCGAAGGCGGCCCACCGGTGATCGTCTATGCCGGATCGTGGGCAGTCGCGCAGCGCGCGGATCTGGTTCAACGCGGCGCCGTCGACGTCATGGCGAACCGCGAGGCACTGATCGCGACGGTGCTCGAGATCCTCGGGCGCGTGCCCGATTCCACCGAAGACTTGCAACGCTAGCGCCGCATCCGGTCGAAGCGCGTCCTCTGGATGGGTTGACAACGAGGGGGCGCCCGCTACGCTGGTACGGTCATCCGTTCCACTCTTCGGCAAAGCCTGCTAGCGCGCGCTCGCCAGGACGGCCTATTTCCTCACTGCGGTAGGAGCCCCACATGACCTCGCAAGCCTCACGCACCACCGACGGTCGCGGACGCCTCTATGAGAGCGTCGTCGACACCATCGGCAACACCCCCTGCATCCGGCTCAACCGCATCGCGCCGAAGCATGTGCGGCTGTATGTCAAGGCCGAGTTCTTCAACCCGGCCGGGTCGGTCAAGGACCGCCTCGCGATCAGCATCATCGAGGAGGCCGAGCGCCGTGGCGACCTCAAGCCGGGCCAGACGGTGATCGAGGCCACGAGCGGCAACACCGGGATCGGCCTGGCGATGGTCTGTGCCGCCAAGGGCTATCCGCTGGTGGTCACGATGGCCGATTCGTTCTCGATCGAGCGCCGCCGCATGATGCGATTTCTCGGCGCCAAGGTGATCCTGACGCCGCGCACGGCCAAGGGGATGGGCATGTACAAGAAGGCCCAGGAGCTTGCCGAGGCCAACGGCTGGTTCTACGCGCGCCAGTTCGAGACCGCCGCCAACGCGACCATCCACGAGAACACCACCGCACGCGAGCTGCTCGCCGACTTCAAGGGCGAGCGGCTCGACTACTGGGTCACGGGCTACGGCACCGGCGGCACGGTCACCGGCGTCGGGCGCGTGCTGCGCAAGGAGCGCCCGGAAACGAAGATCATCCTGAGCGAGCCGTCGATCGCGCAGCTGCTCGGCAGCGGCGTCGCCCAGGAGCGCGGCGCCGACCACTCGCCCGCAGGCAGCCACTCGGCATTCACGCCGCACCCGATCCAGGGCTGGACTCCCGACTTCATTCCGTACGTGCTGCAGGAGTCGGTCGACAAGCACTACTACGACGAGCTGATCCCGATCGCCGGCCCCGACGCGATCGCCTGGTCGCGCCGGCTCGCCGCCGAGGAAGGCATCTTCACCGGCATCTCGGGCGGGGCTTCGCTCGCGGTCGCGGTTCAGGTCGCCGAGCGCGCCCCCGAAGGCTCGGTCGTCTGCTGCATGCTGCCCGACACCGGCGAGCGCTATCTGTCGACGCCGCTGTTCGAGGGCATCGCGACCGAGATGACCGCCGAGGAGGAGGCCTTGTCGCGCTCGACTCCGGGTTACCAGATGGCCGCTGCGTGAGTGCGAGCGCCGCCACGAAGCGCACGATCCCTGAACGCGATCGCGCCAGCACCCATGACCTGAGCGGCGCCATCGCTGCTGTCCTGCCGGCGCTGGAACGCTTCGTCCAATTCGAAGGTCCGGATCCGGCGCGAGCGCGGTCGCGTTGGCGGCCGCTGCTCGACAAGGCGCTTCCCGCCGCCGGCATCGGCCGGGATGCCGTGCTGGCGGAGCTGGCGCAGCTGGTCGTCGCGAACGGACTTCGCACCGGCCACCCGGGCTTCTCGGGCTGGGTGACGACGATGCCGACCGACATCGGCGTCGCGGCCGACCTGGCACAGACGGTCTCGGTTCCGCAACGGTGGTGGGCCACCGCAGGCAACTTCGTCGACGACCTCGCCATGCGCTGGCTGGTCGCGCTGCTCGGCTTTCCGGCGAGCTTCACCGGAACGTTCACCGCCGGCGGCTCGACCGCCAACCTGATCGGCCTGGGGGCAGCGCGGCAGCATGCCGGCGAGCGGCTGGGATTGCATCCCTCGCGCGACGGCAACGCGGGGCTGGTCGAACCGCGCGTCTACTGCTCGACGCAGACACATCATGTCGTCGGCCGTGCCCTGGGGGTGCTGGGCCTCGGGCGCAGCAGCCTGCGCGAAGTCGCTCTCGACCGCCACGGCACGATCGACCTCGACCGGCTGCAGGCCACGCTCGACGAAGACGCTTCCACCGGGCGCACGCAGGTGGCGATCGTCGGCTGCGCCGGCGACGTCAACCTGGGACGCGTCGATCCGATCGCCGAGCTCGCGCGCATCGCCGGCGAGCGGGGCATCTGGCTGCACGTCGATGGCGCGTACGGCGGCTGGGGCCTGCTCGACGAGCGAGTCCGCGAGCAGTTCGGCGACGTCGCCAGATACGACTCGTTCGCGATCGACCCCCACAAGTGGCTGGCCGCGCCGGTCGGAACAGGCGCCGTGATCGTCGGCGACGGCGCCTTGCTCGCGCGCGCGTTCGAGGTCGAATCCGGCGCGTATGACCGCGAACGCGCGGTTCCGGTCGGCGTCGACGACACGGGCTCGCCGTTCGACGAGCTCGGAATCGGGACACCCGATTTCGGCGTCGACTTCTCGGCGCCGGCGCGCGGACTGGCGGTCTGGGCGATCCTGAGCGAGATCGGCGCCGACGGTTTGCGGGAACGGATCGTTCGCCACAACGACTGCGCCCGTCGCGTCGCCGAACGCGCCCGCACCAGCGAGACCCTGGAGCTTCTCGCCGAGCCGGTGCTCAGCATCTGCTGCTTCCGCTACCGACCCCCCGGGTGGAGCGACGAAGCGCGACTCGACGGCCTCAACGAGGCGATCGTGCGCGCCGTCCGCGCGCGCGGCCGCAGCGTGACCTCGTCGACCCGCGTCGGCGAGCGATTCGCGATCCGGCCCTGCTTCATCAACCCGCGCAGCGCCCTCGCCGATGCCGACGCGCTGGTCGACGAGGTGCTCGCCGTCGGTAAGCAGTTGGCCGCCGCCGCGTGACCGGCAGCAAGGCATCCCGACTCGACGTCGCCATCGTCGGCGGTGGCATCGGCGGCCTGTTCGCCGCCAATGCGTTGATCGCTCGGGGGCTGAGCGTGACGGTCTACGAGCAGGCATTGGCTCTGGGAGAGATCGGCGCCGGTGTCTTCGTGACGCCGAATGCAGTGCGGCACCTGGAGCGCGTGGGACTCGGGAGTGCCGTCGAGACATGGGGCGCGCGCGTCGGCCCTGGCTCGTGCTACCTGCGTCACGACGGCACGCCGATCGCGCCGGTGCAGGTGACCGACGCCTCGGGCTGGAACGCGACCTTCGGCATGCACCGCGCGGACTTCGTCGCTTTCCTCGCTGCCCACCTGCCCCCGGGTGTCGTCCATGTCGGCCACCGGGCCATCGGCTTCGAGCAAGACGAAGACGGGGCTCGGATCGAATTCGCCAACGGCGCGACTGCCCAAGCCGACGTCGTGGTGGCCGCGGACGGCATTCACTCCGAACTCCGCTCTCACGTCGCTCTGCCGTCGAAGCCGATCTTCCACGGCACCATCTCCTATCGCGGTCTGATCACGCGCGAACGCCTGCCTGACTGGCCGATGGACCGCTGGCAGATGTGGGCCGGTCCCTCCAGGCACTTCCTGGTGTTTCCGGTTCGTCATGGCGCGATGGTCAACTACGTCGGCTTCGTGCCGACCGACGAGGAGATGAAGGAATCATGGTCGGCTCCCGGCGATCCCGCGGTGCTGCGGCGCGAGTTCGAAGGCTGGGACTCGCGCATCGGCGATGTGCTGCGCCAGGTTGACAAGACCTTTCGCTGGGCGCTTTACGACCGCGAGCCGTTGTCGACCTGGAGCCGCGGCCGCCTGACGCTGCTCGGCGACGCGGCACACCCGATGCTGCCGCACCTCGGCCAGGGAGCCAACCAGTCGATCGAGGACGGCATGGCGCTCGCGACGATCCTGGCGCAGGTCGACACAGCGTCGGTCGCGCAGGCGCTGCTAGCCTACGAGCGATTGCGTCGCCGGCGGGTCGCCGAGATTCAGCTCGGCGCCCGCCAGAATGGCCTGCGCCTCGATTCCGTCGCCACCGATCTCAGCGTCCGCGATGCGCAGCTCGCCGCGCACGCCGAATTCCGCAAGCACCTGTATGCCTACGACGTCGTGCCGCATGCGCAAGCAGCCGGGGCGGCCCTGGCGACTTAGATCGTCTGCGGGTTGGCCCGTCAGCCCTTCACTTGACGACGCCCGTCTTCCTCGCCATCTCGCCTACCCGCCGCAGCTCGGCGCGGATCTCGGCCGCTGTCTGCTCGGGTGGCGCGTAGCTCTGCAGGATGCCGAGCGATGCCAGCCGGGTCGCGATGGCCGGCGACTTCACCGCCTGCTCGATCGCGCCGACGAGGACCTTCTTCGACTCGTCAGGAATTCCCGCCGGAGCGAAGAAGCCGAACCAGATGCCGAACAGCTCTTCCTGATAGCCGAGCTCGCGCATCGTCGGGATGTCGACGAACTCGGGGTACCGGCTCGAGGCGACCAGGCCCCGGAACACGCCTGACTTGAGGTGCGTGCTCAGGGCACCGAGCGACAGCACGACGGCTTCGATGTGCTCGCCGCGCAGGGCGGCGATGGCGGGAGCGGCACCGGCGTAGGGAATCGGCACCAGCCCCGCGCTCGTGAGTGCGTTGATCGTCTGCACGCAGAAGTCGCCGACCGAGCCGAAGCCCGGGTGGCCGACGCGCACCCGGCCCGGGTTGCGCTTCGAGTACTCGATCAGCTCCGACAGACTCTTGTAGGGCGCGTCGCTGCGCACGACGAGGAGGCTCGGCGTGCGCGATGCGGTGCCGAGCGGCACCAGGTCGCGCAGCGCGTCGTAGCCGACGGCCTGCGGGTCGAGGACGGCCCGAAAGGTCAGCGCGCTGTTTTGCGCGAACAGGATGGTCTGACCGTCCTTTTTGGCCTGCACGACGCTGTGGGCGCCGACCGCACCGCCGGCACCCGGCCGATTGATCGACAGCACCGGCGTCTTGAGCAGCCGCGAGATCTCTTCGCCCAGGGCGCGCGCGGCGATGTCGGCGGCATCCCCCGGAGCCAGCGGCACCACGACGGTGATCGCGCCGTTCGGGAACACCTGCGCCCGGACCGCCGCCGGCAGCCAGATCAGCGCAGAGGCGAGAAGCACGTGCGCTGTGAGCCGCATCATGGCAATGCTGCCTCGCCACTGCCTGAGGCCTCGCGCCGAAGCTCGCTCCGTAGGTCGGGGAACACCTTGCCGACCTTGGCGAGCACGTAGTCGCCGTAGCTGCCTTCGAAGGCGTGCACGCTCGCCCCGTCCCAGCGCGTCGTGTGATCGTCGGTCGCGGCACTGCGGATCGGCTCGATGCGGGCGTCGAAGTCGGGATCGAAGAAGAGCGGAAACGAGAGACGATCGCGGCCGCTGGTGTTGAGGCGGACGCGATGCGGCGTGCTCCGGTACAAGCCGCCGGTCATCCGGTCGAGCATGTCGCCGATGTTGCAGACGAACGATTCGGGCACCGGCGGCGCCTCGATCCAGCCCTGCGTCGCGTGCACTTCGAGGCCGCCGACGGCGTCCTGGCGCAGCAGCGTGAGCAGGCCGTAGTCGGTGTGCTCTCCCACGCCGTCTCGGACGTCGAGTCCTGCGGGAATCGACCGGCTCGGATACAGGAAGATGCGAAACAGGATCAGAGGGTCGGCGGTGTATCGACTCGAGAAATAGTCGGCCGGCAGATCGAGCGAGCCGGCGATTCCCTGCATGACGCGATGGCCGAGCGCGGTCACCTCGTTCATCCATCGAAGGATCGTGTCTCGCAGGCCCGGCAGCACGTCGTCGCCGGGGATCAGGTTGCGGCCGTGCAAGGGGACTCTCGAAGCCACGCGTGGATGGTCTTCGCTCAGCTCGCTGCCGAGGTAGAGGCCTTCCTTCCAATCGGGCCGGCCGGAAGTCAATTCGCCGCCGAGCGGAAACCAGCCGCGCCACGCGCGACCACCGAGAGGCATCGCGAACCGCGCCTTGGTCGCTTCGGGAAGCGCGAAGAAGCGGTGACTCAGCTCTTCGAGGCGCAGGCCGAGCGATTCGTCGATGCCGTGGCCGACGACATAGAAGAACCCGTGCGCGCGACAGGCGGTGCCGATGTTGCGCGCGATCGCGGCCGGCGAGGCGCGCAGATCGATCAGCGGCAGATGGTCCATCTCAGCGCGAACGGTCAACGCAGGAGGGCATCGCTCAGCGGCCAGCGCTGGATGCGGCGAGATGGGAGGCGAGGTGCGCGCTCAGGTCGCGGGCATCGTCGCCGACGCCGTCGATGAGGCTCGACTTGCGCCGTCGCAGGAAGGGCAGTCCCATCACGTACAGGCCCGGCGCGTCCGTGACGACGCCGCCGTCGTGGCGGATGTGCCCCTTCGGATCGAGCACCGGCACCTCCAGCCAGGAATAGTCGGGGCGAAAGCCGGTCGCCCAGACGATCGTCCTGATCCCGGCGCGACCGAAGTCGAGCCCGAGCGGCGGCGATGCCTCGACGCGAGTCGCCTCGGGACGGTGCGCAGGGTCGACGGCGGCGCTCAGATCGCTTGCCGCGGCCCACTCGTCGAACGTGTTCAGCAGCCGGTTCTGCTTGAGGTCGGCGAGCTCGCAGAGATTGCGCAGCGATCCCGAGAACTGGGCCTTGCCATCGCGAACAGCGGCGAGCCGGCCGACGAGGGCTACCCCGATCGATGTCAGCGCGTTCAGATCGATGTTGCGCCGGTCGGCGTAGCCGGCGAGCTGGAACGAGGACAGCGCTCGGGCGCGCCTGAGGTTCTCGACCTGGTCATAGCGCTCGTCGTTCAGGCCGGTCGCGTCCATCCACCACTGAACGTCCCGGCCGCGGTATGTCCGCGGCGCGCGAACGTGCTCGCCCACTGCGAGCGTCACCGGACGCCCCGAGCGGTGGATCTCGTCGGCGATCTGCGCACCCGAGGCACCCGCGCCGACGACCATCACCCCTCCCGGCTCGAGGCTCTGCGGATTCCGATACCGGGCCGTCGTCAGCTGCGCGATGCCGGACGGGATCTCCGCCGAAAGCTTCGGCACCTGCGCGACGTTAAACGCGCCGGTGGCGATCACGACCGCCTGGCAATGCCAAGTGCCCTGCTCGGCGACGACGCGATAGCCATCGCCGTCGCGCCGGACCGAGGTGACCGGGCAGTGCCGGCGCAGCGGCGGCGACAGCCGCGCCGCGTAGCGCTCGATGAACTCGACCGTCTCGGCCATTGTCCGGAAGCCATCCGGATCGTCGCCTTCGTAACCGTAGCCGGGCAGTCGGCTCTGCCAGTTCGGCGTGAGCAGGGTGAGCGAATCCCAGCGCTCGCTGCGCCAGGTGTTGGCGACCTCGCCGCGCTCGAGGACCACGTGGTCGATCGAGCGCTGGGCGAGCGACCAGCTCATGGCCAGCCCCGCCTGGCCCGCGCCGATGACGACGGCAGTCGTGCGCACCGGCGCGGCGTCTCGGGCCGCGGCGGCGCTTACGCCACCTCGACCGTGACGTTGGTCGGGTTCGTGATGATGTCGTAGACGGCGGAGCGCTTTTGCGACTGGGCGACGATCGCCTTAATGTCGGCGGGCGACGCGTCGGCGTCGATCTTGTACGTCACCTTGATGCCGTCGAAGCCATTGCGCACGTCTTCGTCGACGCCGAGGATGCCGCGGATGTCCATTCCGGCCTCGAGCGTCGCCGACACCGAGCGCAGCTGGACCTTGCGCGCCTGGGCGACGGCCGCGACGCCGGCGGTCAGGCAGCTCGCGAGACCGGCCAGGACGATCTCCACCGGCGTGGCCGCGGCGTCCTGCGCGGCGAAGATCTCGGGGTGGTCAGCCTCGAAGGTGAACGGCTTCTTGTGCTTCTGCTCGGCGCCGAGGCCATAGAAGCCCTCGATCGTCGAGCGGCTGTGCGTGCCGTTGATCCACTCGACGGTCGAGCGCCACTTGAACCTCGCCGCCTCGGGCGTCTGTGCCAGCGCCGCCTGCGCGCCGAACAGCGCCTCGACGTTGACGCCGTTGTTGACGGGCTTGTCGGCCGGTGTTGTCGCCATGGCTCATCCTGAAAGTTCAAGGGGGCGAAAAGTTTAGCGCGATGACGACCGCTTTGCCACGCCAGCGGCAAGGGTCAAAGCGCCTGGTTCAGGCGAGGCTTCCAGAACGGGCGGAAGAGCTCGATCTTCGGGCACCGGTTCATGACGACCTTCAGCCCCGCCGCCTCGGCCAGGCGCGCCGCCTCGTCGTCGCGCACCCCGAGCTGCGACCACAGCACCTTCGCGCCGATCGCGATCGCCTCGCGCGCGATCCCGAGCAACGCCTCGGAGCTGCGGAAGACCTGCACCATGTCGACGGGTCGCTCGATCGCCGCCAGCGATCCGTAGACCCGCAGGCCACGGATCTCGCTACCCGCCTCGTTGGGGTTGACCGGGATCATGTCGTAGCCGGTCTCGTCGAGAACCCTGAGCACGCCGTAGCTGAACTTGGTGGGGTCCGGGCTCGCGCCGACCATCGCGATGGTCTTCACCTCCTTCAGGATGGTCGCCAGATAGTCTGCCGGGTACTCCCGGTCATGATCCATGTGCAGGACGGCCGTCATGACGCGTTCTCGAACGTGCCGGGACGCAGCGGCTTGAGCTCGTGCGTCGCGAGCGGATCGGCGAAGGGGTTGCGGTAGAGCTTGTCGTGGCTCTCGACGCCGACGTCGAGCGTGCAGTCGCCCAGGGGCCTGGCCACGCAGAGGAGGACATAGCCGTCGGCAAGCTGGCGCCCGTTGAGCGCCACGCCCGCGCGCTGTTCGACCTCGCCCGACAGCAGCTTTGCGGCACAGGAGATGCAGCCACCGTATCGGCAGCCGTACGGCAGCGACATGCCCCGCGCCTCGAGCGCGTCGAGCAGCGGCTTGCGCGGGTCGACCCGGAACGTTGCGCCGGCACGGTTGGCGAGCGTGATCGTGAATTCCATGCCGAGCCCGAATCGCCTAGACCCAGATATCGGAGGTGCAGTCGCCCCCCGGATAGCGCGTCTCGTGACAGCGCGCGGGCCCGTTCGGCTCCTTGCCGAAATCGACGAAGAAGTCCGGGTTGATCGACATGCCGCCGTTCTCGGCATCGCAGTCGACCATCAGCATGCAGCCGCCGTTCTGCCGGATGTCGGGATAGAACTGGTTGTCCCAGGTCGAGAACAGCGAGGTCGTGACATAGAGCCGCTTGCCGTCGAGCGAGAGCTGGATCATCTGCGGCCCACCGGTGATGCGGCGACCGTTGACCACTGGCGCCTTGTTCAGGAGGCCGCCCATCCAGACCTGGCCGGTGAACCGCGGACGCGAAGGATCCGAGATGTCGTATTGCCGGATGTCGCCGTGCAGCCAGTTGCAGAAGTAGAGGAACCGGTCATCCATCGAGATCAGGATCACGCTGATCAGGCCCGGCACCGGTATCGGCCATTCCGGGTGGCGCACGTTCTCGACGTCGATGATCTTTTCCCAGATCCATTCGCCGTCGCGCTTGCACCAGTGGATGATGTTGGACGAGAGCGCGGCGCCGACGAAGCCGTGGCTGGAGTCCGGGTCGTGATGGAAACGGACCTCGAGCGGCACCAGGCCGTCCTCGCCCAGGTACATCGTCTTCTCGACGCGCTTGTTCTTGAAGTCCCAGAAGTGGATCTCGCGGCCGTACTTGAGCATGCCGACCTCCTCGAGATCGAAGCCCGGCATGAAGGTGTTGGGCGCCGCCCACTCCGACGAGACCATCACGTTGTGGCGCGGCTGGTACCAGAAGTCGTAGTTGAACTTCATGCCGCCCAGGTCGTTCTCCCAGCGACCGACGATCTCGAAGTCCTCGTTCAGGTGCAGGAAGCCGCCGGGTGCGTTGCCGCGCGCGTCGCCGAGCATCGAGATGACGATGTCGGAGCCCAGGCAATGCACCGTGTGCGGTGCCGACAGGTTGGTCCGGGCCTTGATCTCGGCGCCCTCGATCACCTTATGCAGGCGCGGCGCCTTCTGGTCGACGCCGCAGTCGACGATGTGCAGGTTGGACGAGCGCACACCGGGAACGATCAGGTAGCGCCGCTGCTTGGTCGAATCGTGGTGACACGACGAGCACGCGTTCCAGCCCATGTGATGCAGCTCGTCGCCGATGCCTGGCATCTCGAGCCGGCCGATCACCTGGCTGTAGGTCGGGCTCTCGGGGTCGGCGTCGATCGTCGCCAGATAGTCCGGCTTCTGGATGCCGGTGCCGATGTAGAGGGCGACGGTGTAGAGGATCTTCTCGCGCGGCGCCTTCATCGCCTCGGCGGGCGAGGCATATCCCGGGCCGCAGCAATGCGAAGCGCCGTTCTCAGCCATCCTGTTCTGCCCGGTTCGCGTGGTTGGCGCGATGCGCCTTGCGCAGTGTGCAGTGAATCCTGCCGGCGAGCTTAGCTGGGCTTGAATCGCGTCGCAAGCCGCGCGTCTCAGCTGCGCAAGAGGCTGCCCAGGAACGCCGTGGACCGGTCGTGCGCGGGCGCAGCGAAGAACTCCTGCGGCGACGCGATCTCGAGGACCTGGCCCTCGTCCATGAAGACGATGCGGTCGGCGACCTGGCGCGCGAAGCCCATCTCGTGGCTGACGCAGACCATGGTCATTCCTTCCTCGGCCAGCTGCACGATCGTGTCCAGCACTTCCTTGACCGTCTCGGGGTCGAGCGCGGAAGTGGGCTCGTCGAACAGCATCAACCTGGGCTTCATGCAGAGGGCGCGCGCGATCGCGGCCCGCTGCTGCTGGCCGCCGGACAGCTCGGACGGGTACTTGCGCGCCTGATCCACCAGCCGCACGCGCTCGAGCAGCTGCAACGCCATGACCTCCGCCTCGGGCGGGCGCAGCAGCCCGGTCGCGACCGGCGCCAGCGTGCAGTTCTCGAGCACCGACAAGTGCGGAAACAGGTTGAACTCCTGGAACACCATGCCGATGCGGCGGCGAACCGTCATCAGTTGGGCGGCCGTTGCCGAGCGGCCCAGCGATGTGCCGCAGGCCTCGAGCGTGCCGGTGTCGAAGCCCTCGATGCCGTTGATGCAGCGGATCAGCGACGACTTGCCCGATCCCGAGGGGCCGCAGATCACGACCCGCTCGCCCACTGCCACCGTCAGCGTCACGTCACGCAGGGCGTGATAGCTGCCGTACCACTTGTTCAGGCGATCGACGCGCAGGATCTCCGCGCCGCGCTCGACCGTTGCCTCGCTCATGCGCGGCGAGCCGGATCGCGTGCCGCCTGCAGGCGTGCGCTGTACCACGACATCGCATAGCAGAAGACGAAGTAGACGGCGGCCACGAACAGGTAGATCTC
>Ga0070672_100000975_pt1 | contig 17304 bp, 14 predicted proteins | sample KBSM13metaG_FD_66151 | JGI IMG/M metagenome (GOLD analysis project Ga0070672, IMG submission 66151) | Miscanthus rhizosphere microbial communities from Kellogg Biological Station, Michigan, USA - KBS M1-3 metaG | ecosystem: Host-associated > Plants > Roots > Rhizosphere > Soil ... | reverse complement strand
CGGCACGCGCGAAGCGCTCGAACAGGGCGAGGCGCGCCGGCTCCTCGAGCGGGTTCTGATCGACTCGCGCCGTGACGAGCAGTACGCCGCGCCGATCGAACCCCGCGTCGCGGGTGGCGAGCCCGACGAACGTCCGCGCCAGCAGTCCGGCGCCGACGACTAGGACCAGCGACAGGGCGACCTGCAGGACGACGCTGGCATGGCGCGCACTGAAGCGGCGTCCGCCGGTGGCGGTGCGTCCGTGCACGCGCAGCGCCTCCTGCGGCGTGATCCCGCCGACGCTCAGCGCCGGAGCCACGCCGGCGAGGAGCGCGGCAGCGGCGCTGACCGCGATCGCGAAGGCGAGGACGCGGCGATCGAGCGCGAGGTCGAGGTTCACCGTCGCCGCGTAGGTCGTCAGCTGCGAGACGAGCAGCGCGCTTCCCCATCGGGCGATCAGCACGCCGAGCGCGGCGCCGGCTGCCGCCAGCAGCAGGCTCTCGGCGAGTAATTGACGCGCGATCCGCCATCGCGACGCGCCGAGCGCCAGCCGCACCGTCAGCTCGTGGCGGCGCGCGGACGCGCGGGCGATCAGCAGGTTGGCGATGTTGGCGCAGGCGATCAGCAGCACCAGGCTGACCACCGCCAGGATCGTCGTCAGCGGGCGCTCGTAGCGGCTGCGCAGGGCCGAGCGTCCGCCCGGCGCGGCGACGAACGTCAACGGCTCCGTCAGGTACTGCGCGCGTCCCTCGGGATTCAGCGACGGCAGCGTCGCGGCGCGGATCTGCGGCTGCAGCGCGCGGAGCAGCGCCGAGGCCTCCTCCGGCGTCTGGCCCGGCTTGAGTCGCGCGCCGATGTTCATCCACCACGTGGATCGCTCATCCAGCGCGCTGTCGCGCGGGCGGATCAGCGGTTCGGTGGCGAGCGGGATGGCGACGTCGAAGGCGCGGCCGACGTCGGGCCCGAAGAACGACGCCGGCGTCACGCCGACGATGGTGAAGGGCACGCGCTCGATTGTCAGGCGGCGGCCGAGGACGTCAGGCGCGCCGCCGAAGCGCCGCTGCCACATCGCGTAGCTGATCACCGCGACCGGTCCGTCCGCGCCGCCGCCGCGCACGTCGTCCTGCGGATGAATCGGCCGTCCCATCGCGGTCGGTACGCCGAGCACGTCGAACAGGCTGCCACTGACCCAGAGCCCTTCGACCATGTCGGCGGCGCCGGCGGGTGAGAGGTTGAGGCGATCGGTGGCCCAGGCGAACGCGCCGTCGGCGATCCCCGCCTGGCGGTCGCGGATGGCTTCCCAGATCGGATTGGTCCAGGATCCGTCGAGCAGCACGACACGTCCGGGATCGCGGACCGGCAGCGGCTTCAGGGTGATGCTGTTGAGGATCGAGAAGAGGGCGGTGACACCGCCGATGCCGAGCGCCAGCGAGAGCACCGCGAAGGTCGAGACCAGCGGTGCGGCGCACACCGCGCGCGACGCGTCACGCCAGTCCACCGTGAGCGCGGGTCGCAGCGAGACGCGCGGTATCCGCTCCGCGATCCCGAAGCGGAGCGCGTCCGCGGTGGTGGCGATCCAGAAGGCGGCGAGCGCGAGCGTCCCTGCTGCGCGCGCGCGGTCGAGGTCCTGCTGCCACGCGTAGCGCATCGCGTCGCCGAAGCGGGCGCGGGCGTCGCGGGGGTAGACGCGCAGCAGCGCGGCAAAGGCGCGCGGCGTCCGATCGGCGGCGCTCACGCGCGTCCCCGCCGCGGCGCGCGGCCGAGTGCATCGACCGCGGCCACCAGCGCCGCCAGCCGCTCGCGCTCGCGCGCCAGGACCGTCCGTCCGCGCGGGGTGATGCGGTAGTAGAGGCCGCGTCGCGGATCGTCGAGGGTGGGCCCGGCGGCTTCCTCGACCAGGCCGTCGCGCATGAGGGCGCCGAGGTGTCGATAGAACGATCCGGTGCTGATCCGCACCGCGCCCGCCGACTGCTCGCGCACCGCCTGCATCACGGCGTAGCCGTGGGTCGAGCTGTCGGCGAGGGCGAGGAGGATGTGGAACACGGCGGGCTTGAGCGGAGCCGTCTTTATATCCGTTTTGGACATGTCCATCTCGGGCGCATCATAGCGACCAATGTTTCCGGGGTCAAATCATCCGCCGGGGACAGACCTCGCCGATCGATGGCACTCCAGCCGCCACGAACCGACAAACGCGGGCACGCCGCGCTGTCGCGTGGGGTCAGACCCCGGCGTCAGGGCGGGGGCGCGATCTCGCTCAGAGCGTGGGGGTTAGCTGCCGACCTTGAAGCCGATGAGTTGCTGCGCGGCGTCGGTGCCGGCCTTGGCCTGGATTTCAATCACGTACTCGCCCGCGCCCAGCGACGCCAGCGGAAAGTCGATCTGAAACGGCTTTCCCTCAGCCGCCTGCACCGGGACCTCGGCCATCGAGGTGCCGGCGCGGTTCAGCAGCTTGGCGGTGACGTCGGGTCTGGCGCCCCCGGGCGCATAGGCATCGAAGCGGATGAACAGCCGCTCGGCGCGGCTGAACTCGCGCGACACCGTCGGGATCGCGTCGGGGTTGTTGCGCGCCAGCAGGATGTCGCGCGCGGTGCGGCCGCGGTAGACCCGCGGCGTGCCGAACGCCACGCCCGCCTTCCCATAGTCCGGGACCGTGACGGTCTGCGTCACCGAGTCGATGGTCTGCCCCGCCGCGTTCTGGACGACGATCCGCAACTCGATCGGACCGGGCTCGGTCGAGAAGTTGACGCTGGCGCCGGGCGCGGCCGGCGCTCCCGCGGCGGCGTCGGCGGACGGCGCCGGCGCTTCGACCGGACCACGAAAGAGCGGGCGCCCGTCGGCCGCGGTCGCCGTGAGCATCACCCGCGACGCCGTCTCGCGTGCGCGCGAGGCTTCGCTCGTCACCGCCGTCGCCAGCCCCTCCCAGACGAACGTCACCCGCGTCTTGCCGGCGCCCCCCTGATCCGTTCCCGTCCAGAAGCGCGCGGCATGCCCCCCCTTGATTGGCTCGACGATCGCGTTCAGCGCGCTGGCGATCTCCGGCGGCGGTCCGGGCTTGGGCGGCGCACTCGCGCGCGCCGCGTCCTCCGCGGTATAGGCCCAGTAGCCGCGGCGGGAGCGGACCTCGACGTTCGGCCGCTTCACGCGGACGTCGATGGTGTGGAACTTGCCGTCGGTCGGCGCGCTCGAAGAGGTGTAGCCGAGCAGGTAATAGCCGCTGGCGTCGCGCATGATCTGCTTCATCCCCGCCGCCAGATCGTTGCGGTTGACGATGGCCCGGCCGTCGGTGTTGTCGGCGAGCACGCGCAGCGAGTCGATCGACGCGTTGAGGTTCGAGCGATCGGTCTGCAGGCCGACCCCCTGGTTGATGTCGTATTCGAACGCGGCGAGCCCGCGCGGATCGACCGCGTAGATCGACGTGTTGTTGCGGTTGACCGTGTCGTAGACCTCGCGCAGCCGGTTCTGCAGATCGGTCGAGTCGAAGAACTTCTGCGACTCGGCGCGCGGGTTGTTGACGTCGACGCCGGGCTGCGCGCGATTGCCCATGCCGGGCAGCGCCGCGACGGGATCGTTCAACTGCGCCGGCACCGTCGCCGTGAACCCCTCGCTGACGAAGATGATCGACTTGCGCCCGTCACGCATGCCGCCGAGCTTGACCGCCGCGCCCGACAGCGCGCCCATCGTGATGTCGTTGCGGATCCGTTCCACGGTCTGGGTCGGATAGTAGGCGTAGCGCTCTTCGAACTCGTTGCGCGGTTCGTAAATCCCCTTGCGCCCCTCGAAGTGACTGACCGTGGCAATCATCGAGTCGCGATTGCGCGTGAAGGTCAGCGAGGTCACCGGCGTCATCGGGTACATGAACGCCACCATGTCCTGCGGCGCCAGCGAATTGTTGATGAAGTCGATGAGCGGCTTGCGCACCGCGAGATCGTTGCCGCGGCGGACGTGATAGTCGTCGAGCAGGATGATGAACAGCCGCACGTTGGGCTGGCGCGCCTCGATCTCCTCGTCCATCGGGCTGGTGATCGCTTTCGGCGCGTAGGCCGGAGCGGTCGACCCGTCGATCCTGACGACGTCGAAGGTCTCGACCTTCTGCGGCTTCTTGTCCTCGCGGACGTCGAAATCGTCCCGGCTCATGTCGAGCACGATGTCGCCGGTTTTCTTGTCGGTGACGATCACGTCGACGCTGACGAAGTTGATGCCGCTGCGGATGACCGGCGGACGCTGTCCCGGCGGCGGCGGCTGCCCGGCCGGAGGTTGCTGCCCCGTCGGCGGCTGCGCGGGCGGCTGCTGCGGCGGCGGATTCTGGGCGGGAAGCGCCGCGCTCAGGCCGACAATCAAGGCACACGCGGCGGCGAGACGTGCTTGGACCCGCATAGGTGGATGATACCATTCAGATCATGGCCGAACAGACGATCGAGCATGCCCAGCCGCTGACGGTATTGGCGGAAGATGAAGCCATTTTCCGGGACGCGGTGCGCGAATTCGCCAACGCGCAGATCCGTCCGCTCGTGCGCGAGATGGATGAGCAGGCCAAGATCCCGCGCTCGCTCGTGGATCACCTGTTCGACCTCGGGGTGATGGCGATCGAGATTCCCGAGGCCTACGGCGGCGCCGGCGCCAGCTTCTTCCACGCCGTGCTCGCCGTCGAGGAGCTGTCGCGGGTGGACCCGTCGGTCGGCGTGCTGGTCGACGTGCAGAACACGCTGGTCGTCAACGCGCTGATGCGCTGGGGCAACGACGACATCAAGCGCCGGTATTTGACCCGGCTCGCCTCGAACACCGTGGGCGCGTATGCGCTGTCCGAGGCTGGCTCCGGCAGCGACGCCTTCGCCCTGGCGACCCGCGCGAAGGAGGACGGCGAGCACTACGTGATCACCGGCCGCAAGCTGTGGATCACCAACGGCAACGAAGCGGACATCTTCCTCGTCTTCGCCACGATCAACCCCGAGGCGGGCTACCGCGGCATCACCGCGTTCGTCGTCGAGCGCGGCGTGGCCGGCTTCACCGTCGGCAAGAAGGAAGACAAGCTCGGCATCCGCGCCAGCAGCACCTGCGAGCTGATCTTCGAGGACTGCCGCGTGCCGAAGAGCAACGTGCTCGGCGAGGTCGGCAAGGGCTACAAGTCGGCGATCGAGACGCTGAACGAAGGGCGCATCGGCATCGGCGCGCAGATGATCGGCCTGGCCGCCGGCGCGCTCGATCACACGATCCGCTACACGAAGGAGCGCAAGCAGTTCGGCAAGGCGATCGCCGAGTTCCAGGCCGTCCAGCACCAGATCGCGCGCGCCGCGATGGACGTCGAGGCGGCCCGCCTGACCGTCTACAACGCCGCGCGCCTGCGCGACGCCGGCAAGCCGTTCCTCACCGAGGCGGCGATCTGCAAGATCTTCTCGTCCGAAGTCGCCGAGCGCGTGGCGTCGCTCGCGGTGAACCTCTTCGGGGGCAACGGCTTCGTCAAGGAATACCCCGTCGAAAAGCTCTATCGCGACGCGAAGATCGGCCAGATCTACGAAGGCACGTCGAACCTGCAGCTGCAGACGATCGCGAAGCAGCTGCTCGGCTAAGCCAGGATCGCTTCGGCGATGACCATCCGCTGCACCTCCGACGTCCCCTGGTAGATCTCCGTCGCCCGGACGTCCCTGAACAGGCGCTCGACGACCGAGCCGCGGCGGTAGCCGTGCGAGGCGAGGATCTGCATCGCGCGATCGGCGGCGCGGTGCGCCGCCTCTGACGCGGCGAGCTTGGCCATCGCCGCTTCCACCGTCGGGCGGTCGCGGCGCGCGCGCGCGTCGGCGGCCTTCAGCATGAGCATGCGCGCGGCGTCGAGCTCGGTGGCGCTGTCGGCGAGCATCCACTGGATCGCCTGGTAGTTGGCGATCGGCTGGCCGAACGCTTCGTGCTGCTTCGCGTGCGCCAGCGCCGCGTCGAGCGCGGCCTGGCCGACGCCGAGCGCCTGCGCCGCGATCGCCACGCGCCCGCCGTCGAGCGCCCACATCGCGATCTGGAAGCCGTCGCCCGGGCCGCCGAGCAGCGCGTCGCCGCCGACCTGGACGTCCTTCAGCTCGACATCGGCGCAGCCGAGCCCGCGCACGCCGAGTGAGTCGGTCGCCGCGACGCGGGTGATCCCCGGCGCGTCGAGCGGCACGAGGAACGCGCCGACGCCGCGGCCGCGGCTGCCCGGCTGCGTCGCCGCGAAGACGATCGCGACGTCGGCCGCCTCGGCGTTCGCCACCCAGACCTTGCGGCCGTTGAGCACGTAGCCGTTCTCGTCGAGCCGCGCCGCGGTCTGCTGGTTGGCCGCGTCGGAGCCGGCCTGCTCTTCCGACAGCGCGAACGCGCCGATCGCGTCTCCCGTCGCGAGGCGGCGCAGCCAGGTCTGCTTCTGCGCATCCGATCCGAACGCCGCGATCGGCTCGGCCACCAGCGAATTGTTCACGCTGGCGATCACCGAGACGACGGCGCTGGCGTGCGCGACCGCTTCCAGCGCCAGCGCGTAGCTGACGTAGTCGCGGCCGGCGCCTCCCCACTCGCGAGGAATCGTCACGCCGAGCAGTCCCTGCGCCGCCAGGCGCTTGACGATGTCGCGCGGGAACGTCCCCTGCTCGTCGATGGCCGCGGCCGCCGGGGCGACGGCGTCACGGGCAAAAGCGGCGATTTCCCGCTGGAACGCGGCCTGGGCGTCGGTGAGGTCGAGAATCATCCTCTTATATTGAACCATTCCCCGCATCCGGCCGTCCTATGCCGTGAGCCCCGCGCGCTCGCGCGGGGCGCGTGTCCTTTCCTGGAGGGTCTATGAACAGGTGGCTCGTTCGCGCGGCGATGGCCGGCAGCCTGCTGGCGCAGTCCAACATCGTCTGGGCCCAGTCCCCGGTCGTCGACCTGCGGAACTTCCACCCGCGCGAGGTCAAGTCGGCGGTCTTCACGCTCGCCTCGCCGCAGGACCTGCGCGTCGAGGCGGTCGGCGCCGAAGGCTCCGACAACCGCGGCACCTTCTCCTGGATCACGGCGATGTGGAACCCCCGCGACGATCGCCGCCAGCCGTGGCGCGGCAATGCCTGGATCCTCGATCTGCGCACGCGCAAAGTCGCGTGGGAATTGAGCGAGAGCGCCACCGAGCGCGGCGGGCACGACACGCGCGTCTTCTCGGGAACCGTCCGGCTGCCGGCCGGCGACTACGAAGCGTTCTTCGGGTCGTTCCCGACGACCTACTGGACCAACGACGACCGCGAACAGAGCAGCGTCGAGCGCATGACGTCGTGGCTGGCGGATCAGGGGTTCGACGAGTTCCGCCTCACCATTACCGGCAGCGCGAAGGTCCTCTCGGGCGCCGCGGCCACCGCCGTGCGGCGCGGCTTCGCCGACGGCGCGATCGTGGCGCTCGCCGGCGACGGCAGCGAACGCTACCTCGAGACCGGCTTCGCGCTCGATCGCCCGACGGCGATCGACGTCTACGCGGTCGGCGAGGCGCGCGAGGACGCGGAGTTCGACACCGGCTGGATCGTCAACGCCGACACGCACGAGAAGATCTGGCGGCTGACGTGGCGCGACTCCTCTCCCGCGGGCGGCGCGCAGAAGAACCGCGTTGCGCACGTCTCGCGCACCCTCCCGCCGGGGCGCTATGCCGCGTTCTACGCCACCGACGACTCGCACGACCCCCGTGAATGGAACGCGCCGCCGCCGCACGATCCGGCGGCCTGGGGCCTGACCATCCGCGTCGCCGATGCGGCGGCGCGCGCCGCGGTGAAGTCCTTCACCTACGAGCACGTGCCGGCCGCCGCCACCATCGTCGCGCTGACCGATGTCGGCGACAAGGAGTCGCGCTCGCGCGGCTTCTCGCTGAGCCGCGCCATGGACGTGCGCGTCTACGCGCTCGGCGAGGGACGCGACGGGCGCATGTTCGACTACGGCTGGATCACCAATGCGGCCACGCACGAGAAGGTGTGGCAGATGCGCTACGAGGAGACGGAACACGCCGGCGGCGACGCCAAGAACCGCCTCGTGGACCGGACGATTCATCTCGACAAGGGGGACTACGTCGTCCACTACGTCAGCGACGAGTCGCACTCCGCTGACGGGTTCAACGCGTCGGCGCCGCCCGACGCCAAGCGATGGGGCATCACCCTGCTCTCCGCGAGCGGCACGGTCGAGCGCGGCGCCGTCTCGGCGTTCGCCGAGAAGCCGGACGCCAACGTCATCGCGCAGATCGTCGGCGTCCGCGACGACGAGAGCCCGCGGCGGAAGTTCCGCGTGGATCGCGAGACGACGATCCGCGTCTACGCGCTCGGCGAATCGAGCGGACGCGAGATGGCCGACTACGGCTGGATCGAGGACGCGAAGAGCGGCCGCACCGTCTGGGAGATGACGTATCGCACCAGCGAACCGGCCGGCGGCGCGGCGAAGAACCGCCGCTTCGACGGCACGATCACCCTGCCGGCCGGCGAGTACACGCTGCGCTACGAGAGCGACGGCTCCCATTCGTTCGGATCCTGGAACGCCAGTCCTCCCGACGAACCGGAGATGTACGGCATCACCCTCTATCGCGTACGGTAGAGCCGCGGCGCCGGTTGACTCCGGCGTGGCACTCGACGCACAGTAGCGCGCGGTGCGCCGACCGCTTCCCGCACTCGCCCGTTACGGCGGCTCCGTTGCGGCGTTCGCGCTGGTCGTCGGCTCCAGCTTCGCGATCCGCCGCCTCTGGGGCTTCAGCATCGACACCACCGCGGTGATCATCCTGGTGATGATCGCCAGCGCGTGGTACGGCGGCCGCGGCCCCGGCCTGGTCGTGGCGTTCCTGTTCGAAGCCGTCATCGACTATTTCAGTGGCTGGCCGAAAGACCCGCTGCGCTACGGCGTCCTCGTCTTCAACCGCCTGCTTCTGTTCACCAGCGTCGTCATCTTCGCCAGCGCGCGACGGTCCGCCGAAGATCGCCTGACGCGGCAGCAGGAGGCGCTGCGCGAGACGCTCGAGCGCGAGCGCGCGGCGCGGAACGACGCGGAAACGGCCAGCCGCGCCAAGGACGAGTTCCTCGCCACCGTGTCGCACGAGCTGCGCACGCCGCTGAACGGGATCCTCGGCTGGGCGGCGATCCTGAACCGGCACGACGTCAACGCGGCGGTCAAGACGCAGGCGCTTCGCACCATCGAGCGCAGCGCGCTCGCCCAGGCGCAGATCGTCGAAGACATCCTCGACTTCTCGGGGATGGCGCGCGGCCAGCTGCGCATCGATCCGCAGCCGGTGGCGTTCGCGCCGCTGGTCCGGGACGCCATCGACACCGTTGCCGCGTCGGCAGACCTGAAGCAGATCAGGATCGAGACCGTCATCGAGGAGGATCAGGTCATCGTCGGCGACGGCGGCCGGGTGCGGCAGATCGTCTGGAACCTGCTGTCGAACGCCGTGAAGTTCACGCCCGAGGGCGGCAGGATCATGGTGCGGCTGCGGCGAGCGGCAGACCAGGCCGAGCTCGAAGTGGAAGACACCGGCATCGGGATCGATCCGGCATTCCTGCCGCACGCCTTCGAACCCTTCCGGCAGGCCGACGCGACCTTCACGCGAGAGCACGGCGGACTGGGGCTGGGGCTGGCGATCGTTCGTCACCTCGTCCACCTGCACGGCGGGACGATCACAGCGCACAACAACGAAGCCGAGCCCGGGACCGTGTTCACGTTGCACCTGCCCATCGCCGTGCCTTCCGCCTCCGGCAGCTGACGAATCTGCGAATCCGGTTACGAAATTGCCTGTCCCCGCGAGCGGAATCGGGCATTCGGCCTGAGGATCCGGTGGGCACGGGATCGGCAGTCCGTGCGGCATGGCTGGAATGCTGCTCGTCGCGGCGATCCTGCTGGGTCCCGCCTCCACCGTCAAAGCCGAGCCCTGGGAAGCGGCCGTCAAGCGCGGCGACTTCGCCGCGGCGGCGACGCTGCTGCAGCGCGTGGTGTTCGAGCCGGCGCGCGGCGCGCGGCCCGACGCCGCCGCACTGAGGCAGCTGGCGCTCCTCTACGCCGACGGCAAAGGGGTCGACAAGGATCCGGTCCTCGCCTGCGGTCTGCTGCGCGCGCACGCGGTGGCCACCGCCAAGGCGCCGCGCGTGACGGCCGCCGCGAAGCGCGCCGCGCAGACGGTCGTCGATCGCTACTGCTCGCCGCTGAGCGTGACCGAGCGCGCCGCCGCGTTCGCGGCGATGTCGTGCCCGCGCGTCGGCCTGCAGCGCGGCGCAACCGTGGCGCTCGAGCCCGGCTGGTCGATCCGTTTCAACGACCGCAGCGTCACCGTCACGCGCAACAACGACGTCCGTGAGCAGCCGCTCGCCGGCGACGGGCTGTGCCGCTCGCAGGTGCTGCTGATGCGGCATTCCTCGCTCGATCCTTCGACCGGCGCCCTCGTCGAGCCGCAGACCGGCACGAAAGCCCGCAACGTGCGCCACGTCATCGAGCTGGTGACGCTGCACTCCGCCTGGCACAACGGCGCGCTGGCGCGTGAAACGATCTGGCAGCTCTACGAAGTGCGTGGCCTGGCGCTGGATCTCGCCGCCGTCGAGCGCTGGCAGGAGCCGGGCTCGGCATGGCCTGCGCCGGAGCTGCCCGGGGCGATCGCGCGCGGCGTGACGTTCGCGATACCCGCGCCCGGACAGCTCGAATACGCCATTCCGGACGATCCTCCCCGCCGCGGGTCGATCGCGCCGCAACAGGCCCGCCGCTGATTGACGCCGGGTGGACGGCGGCGGTAGCTTTACCGTCTTCCGTGGCTTCGATAGCGTCGTTCCGCCGCCTTCGTCCGCTCGCGATCTAGGCAGCGATGCTCGCGATGAGCTGTGGCGGACACTCGAACGCGCCGACGCAGCCGACGTCGCCCGCCGCGCCCGGACCCGCTCCGGTCACGGTCGCCGACGTGCGCGTCGGCACCGCCGGCAACGCCTCACCCAGCCTCTCACCCGGACAAACGCTGCAGCTGTTCGCCCAGGCGACGAGCTCAGACGGCACGAGTGCCGACGTCACGAACCTGGCAGTCTGGCAGTCGTCGAACCCGGTGGTGGCGACGGTCTCGCCGACCGGCCTCGTCACCGCCGCCGTCGAGGGGACGCTCGACGTCACCGCAACGTACTCGGGAAAGAGCGGGTCGCTTCACGCCGACGTGCAGAAGCCCGGATGCGCCGTCACGCTCTCGCCCGAGAGCACGGTGTTCGGCGCGCTCACCTCGAACGCCACCGTCGCGGTCACGACGACGCTGAGCACCTGCCGATGGAAGGCCCGCAGCGATGCCCCCTGGTTGTCGTTCCAGTTCGATCCCAATCGGAGCGGCAACGGGTCGTTCACCTATTCGGTGCCGGGGAACAACAACACGATCGTTCACGCTGACAACCGAGCCGGGCGATTGCCAGTGGCGGATCAACGACACCGTCTTCGAGCTCTCTACGCTGGGACCAACCAGCGGCACGGGATCGGCGACGATCCGGTATGCGGTCACGCCCGGGTCGTTCTCCTCGACACACGATCACACGATTAGCGTCCAGGGCCCGAGCGGACTGAACCCGCATGGCGTTCATACGATTCACCTGATCGCCCAATAAGCTCGGGGATGGATGCGCGGGGAACCTCCGCGCGCATTTTCTCGTCCATAAAAACTACTTTGTAGATTTAATATGGCCAAGGGAGACTTCGTCGGGGAGTTCGAGCTCTACGTCCTGATCGCGATCGCGCACGCCGGGGACGAAGCCTATGGCGTGACGATCCGCCAGGAGATCGAGCGGCGCACGGGACGCGTGGTGGCGATCGGCGCGGTGCACGCCACGCTGGCGCGGCTCGACGAGAAGGGCCTGGTGCGCTACCGGGTGTCGGACCCGCAGCCCGTCCCCGGCGGAAAACGACGCAAGTTCTTCCGGCTGACGGCCGCGGGCGAACGCGCGGTCCGGCACTCGGCCGGCATGCTCGCGCGGATGCTCGACGGCCTGTCGCCGGAACTGCGCGGATTGCGATGAGCGGGCCCCCTCCACGCCTGCCGCGCATCGCCGCCGCCATTCTGGCGCTGGCGGCGTCGCGTGAGACGCGCGCCGACGTGCTCTCGGACCTCGAGGACGAGTACCACCAGGTGGCGCGCGAACGCGGGACCGCGGCCGCCAGGCGCTGGTGCTGGACGCAGGTGGCGCTGTCGCTGGCGCCCCTGGTCCGTTCCCGCAAAGGAGATCGCGTGATCACGACTGTTGCTTCTGATCTCCGGTACGCCGCGCGCCTCGCCCGGCGGGCGCCGCTCGTCACGCTGTCGGTCATCGTGGCCATCGGCGGCGGCATCGCGGCCGCGACCGCCATCGTCAGCGTCATGGAAGGTGTCTTCCTGCGGCCCCTGCCGTTCTCACGTCCGGGCGAGCTGCTGCAGCTCAGCACAGTCATCGAACGGTTCGGGCGCGCGCCGGAAATGAACTATCTCGACGCCGGCGATCTGCGGGCGCAGGCCTCGTCGCTCGCCGGCGTCGCGCAGTACGACGCGGGCCCGGGCACGGCACGGCTGGACCCGGGCGCGCCGGCGCTGTCGATCACCGTGGTCTCGGCCGGCCGCGATCTCGCGGGGCTGCTCGATCTCCCGGCGACCACCGGCCGGAGTTTCGCCGCGTCCGACTTCGCGAACGGCGCCGCGCCAGTTGCCCTGCTGACGGACCGATTCTGGCGCCGGCGATTCGGCGGAGACGCGGGCGTCATCGGCCGCTCGATCGACATCGGGTCCGACCGCACGCAGATCGTCGGCGTGCTGCCCCCGGCCGCCAATCACTTTCCTGCCGGCGGCAGCGACGTCTGGATACCGCTCACCTTTTCGGCGGACTCGTTCCTCAACCAGCGCGGCTCGATTGCGCTCGCGGCCATCGGGCGGCTGCGCACCGGGCAGTCCCGGGACACGGCGCAGGCCGAGGTGAGCACGATCGCGGATCGCCTGGCGAAGACCTACCCCGACACGAACCGCTCCCGCCGCTTCGCGGTGGACGAACTGCAGGGAGCGATGGCGGGGCCCGTGAGGCCGATGGTCATGCTGATCGCCGGCGCGATCGCGCTGCTGCTGGCCGTCGCCTGCGCCAACATCGCCAACCTGCTGCTGGCGCACGCACAGGCGCGCGCCCCCGAGCTCGCGTTACGCGGCGCCATCGGTGCGAGCCGCGGCCGCCTGCTGCGCCAACTGTGGACCGAAACGCTCGCCCTGTTTGCCGTCGCGGGAACCGCAGGCGTCGTGTGCTCGTTGCCGCTCGCACGGGCCCTCGTCGCGCGCTACCCGGAAGCGCTGCCGCTCGCGGCGGACGTGCAGCTCGATCTCCGCGTCCTCGCGATCGCCGCCCTGGTCACGCTGGTCGCGGCACTGACGGCGGGGCTGCCGCTCGCGCGGCGCGCCTCGGGGTGGAGCGCGTCGGCGGCGCTGGCCGCGTCGGCACGCGCGACGGCGGGACGAGGGGATCGGCGCATGTCGGGGCTGTTCGTTGCCGCGCAGGTGGCGCTGTCGATGGTGCTGCTCTTCGGCGGCCTCGTCCTCGCCCGCACGTTCCTCAACATCGCGGCCGTCTCTCCGGGCTTCGATCCGCACGACGTCGTGACGCTGCGCGCCTCGATCCCCTCGTCGTCTCTCGCCGACGAGCGCCGGATGCTTGCGATGCAGGACACCCTGCGCGACGCCGGCGCCGCGCTGCCGGGCGTGGAGTCGGCGGCGCACGCCATGTTCATTCCCTTCACGCCGGGCTCGTGGGGCGACGGGTTCAGGCGTGTCGGCACGGCCGATCGCATCGGACCGGACGGTCCCTTCGGCCACTTCTACATGGTCAGCCCCGAATATTTCACCGTCATGCGGCTGCCGCTGCTGCGCGGGCGTCCGCTCGCGGCAACCGACGACGAGCGCGCGTCGAAGGTGCTCGTGGTGAGCGAGACGTTCGCCCGGAAGCTGTACTCGAACGCCGACGCCGTCGGCCAGCGGATCGAATGGAACGACGGTGTCTGGCAGATCGTCGGCGTCGCCGCCGACGCGCGCCACGGATCGCTGTGGGACGCGCCCGACGCCGACGTCTACGTGCCGCGGCGGCAGGTGCCGCGCGGCAACACCTGGCTGCTGCTGCGAACGCCGCGTCCCGCCGCGGCGGTCCTGGCCGATCTCCAGCGCAAGGCGGGCGCGCTCGATCCCGGCATCATCCTCTCGGACGCGATGCCGATGGCGGATCGGCTGTCCGACAGCGCGGCCGCGGAGCGGTTCCGGGCCCTGGTCACCTCTGGGCTGGCGCTGCTCGCGCTGGCGCTCGCGCTCGTCGGCCTCCATGGGGTCGTCGCCTACGCCGTCGTCCGCCGCACCCGCGAGATCGGCATCCGCCTCGCGCTCGGCGAGCGCCCGGCCGCCGTGCGGCGCACCGTCATCGTCGACGCGCTCCGCGCGATCGTGACGGGACTGCTGCCCGGCGTCGCCGCCGCCTGGTGGATCGGCCGCTGGCTCGACACCACCGGCCTGGTCCGCGCGGATCTCAACCTGTCGCTGGCCGCGGTCGCGATGACGTTTCTGCTGGCTGGACTGCTGGCCGCTGCGGGCCCGGCGTGGAGGGCGAGCCGCGTCGATCCGATCGCGGCGCTACGAGCCGAGTAGGCTCACTTCCGTGCCGCGCGTGGAACCTGGCGATGCTGCAGGGTGGAGACCCTGGCCAGCGCCGGGTAATCACGATCGGCGTGCAGGACCGTCAGATCGTGGCGGATGGCGCAGGCGGCAATCAGACAGTCCGCGGCCGAGCGAATGGTCAGGCCGGCGCGCCGGGCGCGGCGGTACAGATCGACCGCTTCCTCGACCACGGCGACTCGCAGCGGCGATTCCACGATGGGCAGCGCGAGCATCGCGCGGCGCGCCGTGCGAAACGCCGCCTCGTCGGTGAATCCCTGCAGCACTTCCTGCACCACCGGCAGGCAGGTCACGATGTCGTCGAAGTCGACGACCGACTCGATCACCAGCCGAGACGGCTTGCGAAAGACCTCGATCCACGCCGAGGTGTCAACGAGCACCACGGCGCGGCTTCCCGTAAGGAGGACGATCCTCCCTGACCACGCCGAGGTCCCCTTCCCACGCACCGCTGCCGGCCAGTTCGAGGATCTGCCGGGCGCGGGCGCGCCGCACGAAATCCTCCATCGCGCGCTCGACCGCGCGCGAGTAGGTCCGTTCGCGGCTGACTTTCAGCGTCTCTTCGAGCAACGCCGCATCAAGCACAAGATTTGTGCGTTTCATGTGTATACGGTGGCACATGGCGGACGCGGCGTCAACCGGCGAGCCGCCGTGGTGCCGGCTACCGCCGGGCCGCGAGACGCTCGAAGATCGGGCGGAGTTTCCCGGCCGTGACCGGCAGCTCTTCCGGCAGCACCCGCGTCTGGCCGACGACGGTCATGAAGTTGGTGTCGCCGTTCCAGCGCGGGACCACGTGCATGTGCACGTGATCGAGCACGCCGGCTCCGGCCGGCTTGCCGAGGTTGATCCCCATGTTCATCCCGTGCGGCGCGTAGGCCTCCGTCAGCGCCACTTCCGCATCGCGGGTCAGCATCATCATCTCGCGCAGCTCGTCGGCAGTCGCCGACGCCAGCGTCGCGATGTGACGGTTGGGGATCACCATGAGGTGACCGTTGTTGTAGGGGAAGAGATTGAGGATGACGAAGCAGGCGGCGCCGCGGTGGACGATCAGGTCAGCCGCCGACGCGTCGCTGAGGGCCGCACAAAAAACACAGCCCCCGGTGCTGGCCCCACCGGTGATGTAGGCCAGCCTCCAGGGGCTCCACAGATGATCCAAACTACACTCCGGCGAGGTCGGATCCGGACACCGCGGGCGGTGCGGCCGGTCCCGGCGCGTCCACCTCGCGGTTGATCAGTTCCTTCAGCTCCTTGCCGGGCTTGAAGTACGGCACCTTCTTCGGCGGGACGTCCACCTTGTCCCCCGTCTTCGGATTGCGCCCCTTGCGCGGCTCCCGGCGTCGCAGCCGGAAGCTGCCGAACCCCCGCAGCTCGATCTTCTCGCCGCGATGCAGCGCGTCGATGATGCTCTTGAAGACCGTGTCGACGATGACTTCCGAATGCTTCTTCGTCAGGTCCGAGACCCGCGAGACTTCTTCGACGAGTTCCGCCTTGGTCATGCTGCCGGTGTTCATTGGGGGCCCCTTCCTACTGCTGGTGCTTGAAGTGGTCGCCGAGGGTCACTTCCGGACGTCCCGTCGTTTCCGTGTAGGCTTCCCAGTCCGCACGGAACTCCTCGTTCTTCAGGGCGCGGATGCTCAGGCCGATCTTCCGTTCGCCGGGGATCAGCTTGATGATCTTCATCTGGTAGCTCTCACCCACCTGGAGATCGAGCTTGCCGTCCTTGCCCTTCTGGGTCGAGTCGTCGAACTCCGAGACGTGGATCAGCCCTTCGATCCCTTCCGCCAGCTCGACGAACGCGCCGAAGTTCGTCATGCGGACGATCTTGCCCTCGACCGTGTCGCCGACCTTGTGGTGCTGGAAGAACTCGTCCCAGATGTCGGTCTGGAGCTGCTTCAGCCCCAGCGACAGCCGCTGGTTCTCCGCGTCGATGTTCAGCACCATCGCCTCGACGGTGTCCCCCTTCTTCAGGGCCTCCGACGGGTGCTTCAGGCGCTTGCTCCACGACATGTCCGAGATGTGGATCAGGCCGTCGATGCCCTCTTCCACTTCGACGAACGCGCCGAACTCGGTGAGGTTGCGCACCTTGCCGGTGATCGTCGTGCCGATCGGGTACTTCTCCGCCAGCTCGTGCCACGGGTTGGTCTCGACCTGCTTGAGGCCGAGCGAGATCCGCCGCGCGCCCGGATCCACGCCGAGCACCATCGTCTCGACGGTGTCGCCGACGTTCAGGATCTTCGACGGGTGCTTGACGCGCTTGCTCCACGACATCTCGCTGACGTGGATCAGCCCTTCGACGCCCGACTCGAGCTCGACGAACGCGCCGTAGTCGGTCAGGCTCACGACCTTGCCCGACAGGCGGGCGCCGACCGGGTAGCGCTCGGTGACGTTCGACCACGGATCGTTCTGGAGCTGCTTGTGACCGAGCGACACGCGTTCGGTCGCGGGGTCGTACTTCAGCACGATGACGTCGATTTCCTGGTTGACCTGGAACAGCTCCGACGGGTGCGTCACGCGCCCCCACGACATGTCCGTGATGTGGAGCAGGCCGTCGATGCCGCCCAGATCGATGAACGCGCCGTAGTCGGTGATGTTCTTGACGACGCCGCGGAGGACTTTGCCCTCGGCGAGCGTGTCGAGCGTGTGCTTCTTCTTCTCGGCGTTCTCCTCTTCGAGGAGCACCTTGCGCGAGAGCACGATGTTGCCGCGCT
>Ga0070672_100000961_pt1 | contig 17395 bp, 9 predicted proteins | sample KBSM13metaG_FD_66151 | JGI IMG/M metagenome (GOLD analysis project Ga0070672, IMG submission 66151) | Miscanthus rhizosphere microbial communities from Kellogg Biological Station, Michigan, USA - KBS M1-3 metaG | ecosystem: Host-associated > Plants > Roots > Rhizosphere > Soil ... | reverse complement strand
TCTGGCCCAACGAGTTCGTGCGAGCTCGCTTACTACTCGCTACGCGCGTGGGCGCACTGTCGGTTCCGGCGCCCGCGGTGCAACGCGGGCCGCAGGGCACGTTCGTGTATGTGGTCACGCCGGATCAGACCGCCGTCCTGCGTACCGTCGAGGTCGAGACCGTTCAGGATCAATGGGCGGTGATCAGCAAAGGCATTCAGGCCGGCGATCAGGTGGTGGTCGAAGGGCAGAATCAGCTGCGCCCGGGCGCCAAAGTGGCGCTGCGCCCGAGCGTGGCGGGCGCGGCGAGTGCGGGCGGCGGAGCCGCTAGCGGCAACGAGACTCGAGAGCCGAACGCGGATACCAAAGGAAAGCGCGGCGGAGCCAAGCCGTGAGCATTTCCGAGCCCTTCGTGCGTCGCCCGGTGGCGACCACGCTGCTCGTCATTGGCATCCTGATCGCTGGCATCGTGGCATTCCGCGCGCTGCCCGTGTCCGCATTGCCGCAAGTCGACTACCCGACGATCGTGGTCTCGACGTTCATGCCCGGCGCAAGCGGACAGACGATGTCGGCCACCGTCACGACACCGCTCGAGCGTCAGTTCGGGCAGATGCCGGCGCTGTCCCAGATGACCAGCGTGAGCAGCTTCGGCAGTTCGCAGATTACCCTGCAATTTACGCTGGAACGCGATATCGACGCGGCCGAACAAGACGTGCAGGCGGCGATCAACGCCACCGCGAACTTGTTGCCGAAGACGCTGCCGACGCCCCCCTCGTACAGCAAGAGCAACCCAGCCGACACGCCCATCCTCACTTTGAGCGTGAGCTCGGACACCCTGGCGCTGAGTCGAGTCTCGGACTACGCCGACTCGATCCTGGCCCAGAAGATCTCACAGCTGTCCGGCGTGGGCTTGGTCACTCTGAATGGCGGGGCGAAGCCGGCCGTTCGCATCCAGGTCGACCCAGAGGCGCTCGCCGGCTCGGGACTCAGCTTGGAGGAGGTGCGCGCAGCCGTCATGGCCGCCAACGTCAACCAACCCAAAGGCACGCTCGACGGCCCGCGCCAGAGCTATACGATCGCAACCAACGATCAGCTGTTCGAAGCCGAAGCCTTTCGACCGCTGATCTTGGCCTACAAAAACGGTGCGCCGATCCGGCTGCGCGACGTCGGTAGCGTCGAGGACGGCGTCGAAAATAACGAGCTTGCGGGTTGGGCGGACGAAAAGCGCGCCATCATCTTGAACGTCCAAAGGCAGCCGGGCGCGAACGTGATCGAGGTCGCCAATCGGGTCAAGGCGCTGCTGCCGCAGCTGCAAGCGTCCTTGCCGGCCAACATTCAGACCCAGGTGCTGAGCGATCGCACCGAGACCGTGCGTGCGTCCGTGGAGGACGTGGAATTCACGCTGCTGCTCACGATCGGCCTTGTGGTCGCGGTGATTTACGTATTTTTGCGTAGTGTGCGCGCGACGGCCATCCCGAGCCTAGTCGTCCCCTTGTCGCTAATCGGCACGTTCGGGGTGATGTACCTGCTCGACTACAGCCTCGACAACCTGTCTTTGATGGCGTTGACCATCTCCACCGGTTTCGTCGTCGACGATGCGATCGTGATGATCGAAAACATCGCCCGCTACATCGAGGAGGGCGAATCTCCATTCGAAGCGGCGCTCAAGGGCTCCAAGCAAATCGGCTTCACGATCGTGTCGCTCACGGTTTCGCTGATCGCCGTGCTGATCCCGCTCTTGTTCATGGGCGGGATCGTCGGGCGCTTGTTCCGAGAATTCGCGGTCACGCTCAGCGTCGCGATCGGGGTCTCGGCAATATTGTCTTTGACCCTGACGCCGATGATGTGCGCGTTCTTGTTGCGTCCCGAGCCGCCGCTGGCTTCGCGTGGTGCCTTTCATCGTTGGTCGGAACAGGCGTTCGACGGCATCATCGCGCTGTACGACCGCGGACTGAAATGGGTGCTGAGGCACCAGCGCACGACCTTGTTCGTGACCATCGCTACCTTGCTCTGCACGCTGTTCGTGGCTTGGATCGTGCCCAAGGGTTTTTTCCCCCAGCAGGACACGGGCCTGATCGTCGGCGTCACCGAGGCAGGACCAGACGTCTCCTTCCCCCGCATGATGCAGCTCGAGAGGCAAATCTCGGACGTAGTGCGCGCGGATCCGGACGTCGATCACGTGGTGTCGTTCATCGGCGCGGACGGCACGAATGCGACGGTAAACAGCGGGCGCCTGTCGATCACGCTGAAACCCCGCAGCGAACGCCAGTCTTCCAGCGACGAGGTGATCGCGCGGCTCAAGCCGGCGCTGGCTCAGGTGACCGGCGTCGCCACGCACTTGCAGTCGGTTCAAGATCTGCAAGTCGATAGCCGCGTCGGTCGCACCCAGTACCAGTACACGCTGGAGGACGCCGACGGCGCCGAGCTCGACGAATGGTCGACCAAGATGCTGGCCAAGCTGCAGGCCCTACCGCAGCTGACGGACGTGGCCAGCGATCAACAGGCGGCCGGCCCACAGCTCAGCCTGGACATCGATCGCGACACGGCTTCACGGCTCGGGATCTCGCCGCAACTGATCGACGACACCCTGTACGACGCCTTCGGCCAGCGACAAATTTCCACCATCTTCACCCAGCTCAATTTGTATCGCGTGATCTTGGAGGTGAAGCCCGAAGCGAGCGAAGATCCGCGGGCGCTCGATCGCATTTACGTGCGCTCGGCCAGTGGTACGCAGGTCCCGCTCTCGCAGTTCGTGCAGATGAAGCACACGACGGCACCACTCGCCCTCAGCCATCAAGGGCAATTCCCGGCCGTCACTCTGTCCTTCAATCTGGCCAATGGCTCACTGGGCGACGCCGTGGAGGCGATCCATGCAGCCGAAGCCGAAATCGGCCTCCCCCCCGGGGTGCGTGCTGATTTCAGCGGCACCGCGCGCGCGTTCAAGGACTCGCTCAGCAGTGAACCGCTGTTGATTTTGGCCGCGCTGGTCACCGTCTACATCGTGCTCGGCGTGCTGTACGAGAGCTACATCCATCCGATCACGATCCTTTCGACGCTGCCCTCCGCCGGTATCGGCGCGTTGCTCGCGTTGATGGTTTGCGGCAGTGAGTTCAGCGTGATCGCGCTGATCGGCATCATCCTCTTGATCGGCATCGTCAAGAAGAACGCGATCATGATGATCGATTTTGCGCTCGAAGCCGAACGCGAGCAGGGCATGTCCCCCGAAGAGTCGATTCACCAAGCGTGTCTGTTGCGCTTTCGACCGATCATGATGACGACCTTGGCGGCGCTGCTCGGTGGTTTACCGCTCGCGCTCGGTTCGGGCTCCGGTTCCGAGCTACGCCGCCCGCTCGGCATTGCCATCGTCGGCGGGCTGTTGATCTCGCAAGTGCTCACTTTGTACACGACGCCGGTCATCTACCTGTACATGGATCGCCTGGGTCGCTACCTCTCGCGGCGCAAGCGCGCGTCTGGCGCGAAAGGCTCGCCTAGCCCGTCACAACCAGCCACGGAAGCGACATGACGCGCTCCGCGATCCCCGACGGGGGGAACATCGCCGGACCGTTCATCCGGCGCCCGATTGCCACCACGCTGCTCGCGGTAGGCGTGCTCCTGGCCGGCGCTTGGGCGTACACCCTGCTACCGGTGTCTCCCCTGCCGCGTGTGGATTTCCCGACGATTTCCATCTCGGCCAGCTTGCCTGGGGCAAGCCCGGAGACCATGGCCTCCTCGGTCGCGACACCGCTCGAGCGGCGCTTCGGGCGCATCGCCGGGGTGACCGAGCTCACGTCCACGAACGTGCTCGGTACGACCAACATCACGCTGCAGTTCGATCTCGACCGAGACGTGGATTCTGCTGCGCGCGACGTGCAAGCGGCGATCGCCGCCGCGGGCGGGGAGCTACCCACGAATTTGCCGTTCCGCCCGACCTACCGCAAGGTGAACCCAGCCGACTCGCCGGTGATGATCGTGTCCATGACCTCGGACACGTTGCCACTCGCCCAGGTGTTCGAGGCGGGCAACAGCATCTTGGCTCAAAAAATCGCGCAGGTGCCGGGTGTTGGACAGGTCACGGTGGGCGGCGGACAGCAACCTGCGGTGCGCATCCAGGCCGATCCCAAGGCACTCGCTGGCATGAGTCTGAGCATGGCCGATTTGCGCGTCGCGGTCGCCGCAGCCACTGCCAACGAGGCCAAGGGCAGCATCGCCGGGATCCAGCAAACGACCATCATCGGCGCCAACGACCAACTGTTCGGCGCAGAGGCTTTTCGTTCGGTGGTGATCGCCTATCGAGACGGCGCCCCCGTACGGCTGAACCAGGTGGCGAACGTTTTCGACGACGTCGAAAACAACCGGGTCGCCGCCTGGCACAACGGTAAGCGTGCAGTAATATTGATGATTCGGCGACAGCCGGGCTCGAACATCATCGACACGAGCGACCGCGTCAAGAAGCTGATCCCGGAGCTCGTGAAGTCGATTTCGCCGGCTATCAACGTGGTCGTGGCGGTCGAGCGCACCAAATCGATCAAGGGCTCGGTGCGAGACGTCGAAAAGACGTTGCTGCTCAGCGTGCTGCTCGTGATCGGCGTGGTGTTCGTGTTTTTGCGCAGCCTGCGCGCGACGTTGATCCCGAGTGTGGTCGTGCCGCTGTCTTTGGTCGGCACCTTCGGCGTGATGTACCTGCTCGGCTACAGTCTGGACAATCTATCGTTGATGGCGCTCACCATCTCGACGGGCTTCGTGGTCGACGACGCCATCGTCGTCACCGAGAACATCACCCGCTACATCGAACAGGGCAAACGTCCACTCGACGCCGCATTGGAAGGCGCCAAACAGATCGGCTTCACGATCTTGTCGATCACGGCCTCGCTACTGGCGGTGTTCATCCCGCTCTTGTTGATGGGCGGGATCGTAGGCCGGCTGTTCCGCGAATTTGCGGTGACCCTGAGCGTGGCGATTGGCTTTTCGGCGCTGGTGTCGCTGACGCTCACGCCCATGATGTGCTCGCGCTTGCTGCGCCCCACGGGCCACGCACAGAGTCGACTGTATACCTCCTCGGAGCGGGTGTTCGCTGCACTCTTGCGCGGCTACGAGCACGCGCTCGACTGGGTGCTCGGGCATCGACGCCTGGTTCAAGTGCTGCAACTCGGGAGCGTCGCCCTGACCGTGTTCCTGTTCATCATCTTGCCGAAGGGCCTGTTTCCCCAGCAAGACCTGGGCCAGCTGATGGGCTTCACCGAAGCTCCGCAAGACGTTTCCTTCAAGTCGATGCGCGAGCGACAACTCGCGGTGAATCAGATCGTGCAAGCCGACCCGGACGTGGCCAATGTCATTTCCTTCATCGGCTCGGGCAATGGCTCGACCGGCAACACGGGCAACGTTTTCGTCGATCTGAAGCCGATGCCCCCTCGTCAAACTTCGGCCGATCAGGTGATCGCGCGCTTACGACCGAAGCTCGGGAAGCTGGTCGGCGTCAACCTATTCATGCAATCCGTCCAAGACGTGCGCGTGGGCGGACGCTCTTCGCGCACGCAATACCAATACACACTGCAGGATGCAGATCTCGACGAGCTCCGGGCTTGGGCACCGCGCGTGCTGGAGCGCTTCAAGAAGATCCCGATCCTGAAGGACGTGGCTACTGATCAACAAACCTCCGGGCTGACCTTGGCGCTCGACATCGATCGCGATACCTCGGCTCGCCTCGGCTTGTCACCCGCCGCGATCGACAGCGCGCTCTATGACGCCTACGGCCAGCGTCAAATCGCGACCATGTACGGGCCGCTCAATCAATACCGCGTGGTCCTGGAGACCAAACCCGAATTCCAGATCGGCCCCGAGAGTCTGAAGGAGCTGTACGTGGGCTCAGCCAACGGCGACCAAATTCCTTTGCCCGCGATCACGCGCGGAGCCGTGACCTACACTCCGCTCGCGATCAACCATCAGGGTCAGTTCCCGGCCACCACCTTGTCGTTCAATCTGGCGCCCGGCAAATCCCTGGGCGACGCGATGAAGGCGATCGACGCAGCGGAGCAGGAGATCGGCATGCCGCCGAGTATCCGCGCCGCGTTCCAAGGCACGGCACAGGCCTTCTCGGCTTCGCTCTCGAGCCAGCCCACGTTGCTGATGATCGCGCTACTCACGGTGTACATCGTGCTGGGCGTACTGTACGAAAGCTACGTTCATCCGATCACGATTTTGTCCACGATTCCCTCGGCCGGCGTGGGCGCGCTGCTGGCGCTCTTGCTATTCAAGACCGAATTCAACGTGATTGCGCTGGTCGGCCTGATCTTGCTCATCGGTATCGTGAAGAAGAACGCGATCATGATGATCGACTTTGCAATCGAAGCCCGGCAAAATCGCGAGTTATCCGCGCACGATGCCATTCGCGAGGCCTGCTTGCTGCGCTTCCGGCCGATCTTGATGACGACCGCCGCCGCGCTACTGGGGGCATTGCCGCTGGCCTTCGGCTCGGGCATCGGTTCGGAATTGCGGCGTCCGCTCGGGATCGCGATCGTCGGCGGACTCATCTTGTCGCAGCTATTGACGCTGTTCACGACGCCCGTGACTTACCTGTCCCTCGACCGCTTCACGCGAAAGAAGCAGCACCCTGTGCGCGCGGCCTCAATCGAGCCGGCCGCCGCGCTCGGCGAGTGAAGCCTGGCTAGTGTGTTCGCAGGGCTCGGCTCGACTGGGCGGTGAGCACTGGGCTAGGCTCGCGGCATGCCGAATCCCGTTCGAACCCTGCGCGCGAAACTGCGGGACTTTGCGCTCGCTTTGCCTGAAGCCCACGAGGACATGCCCTGGGGGGAACGCGTGGTGAAGGTCAAGAACAAGGTGTTCGTGTTTCTGGGCCACGACACGGAGACCGAGCACTTCGGCTTGAGCGTGAAGCTGCCCAGCTCGCACAAAAGCGCGCTACGTCTACCGTTCAGCTCCCCGACTGGCTACGGGCTCGGCAAGAGCGGTTGGGTGAGCGCCAAGCTCGACGCCCAGTCTCAAGCCTCGTTCGAGATGCTGCGCGACTGGGTGAAGGAGAGCTACTGCGCGATCGCGCCCAAAGACCTCGCCGAACGGGTACAGCCGGACCCGAGCAAGGTCAAAGCTGCCAAGAAGGCCAAGGCCAAGGCAGCCCAAGCAGGCTCTGCAAAGCGCAAGGCAGACGCCGAAGGCCGGGCCAAGTCGACATCGCTGCGCGTGGGCAGCCAAAAGCGCAGGCCGAAAAGCTGAACCCGAGTCCGGTGGACCAAAAGCTGGCCGGGCCTGGCTGTTACGTGGGGGAAACGGCCGTTCCGGAGGACAACCGTTTGTAAGCGAGCTAGGCTCTCCGGCCAGATGACCTACCGCAGCAGCACTACGACTCAAGGCCGCAACATGGCCGGCGCGCGCTCGCTTTGGCGCGCAACCGGGATGAAAGATGCGGACTTCGACAAACCGATCATCGCCATCGCCAACAGCTTCACGCAGTTCGTTCCGGGTCACGTGCATTTGCACGACGTCGGCCAGCGCGTGAAAAAGGTGATCGACGCGGCGGGCGGCTGGGGCGTGGAGTTCAACACCATCGCCGTGGATGACGGCATCGCCATGGGCCACGGCGGCATGCTGTATTCGCTGCCAAGTCGCGATTTGATCGCCGACAGCGTCGAGTACATGGTCAACGCGCATTGCGCCGATGCGCTGGTGTGCATCTCCAACTGCGACAAGATCACCCCCGGCATGTTGCTCGCGGCCATGCGCTTGAACGTCCCGACTATCTTCGTCTCCGGTGGCCCGATGGAGGCCGGCAAGATCACCGGCACGCATGACCGTGACGGCAAGCCGCTCGTGCGCAAGCTCGATCTGATCGACTCCATGATCGCTGCCAGCGATTCCAACGTGAGCGACGCCGAGCTGAAGGAGATGGAGCGCTCGGCCTGTCCGACCTGCGGCTCGTGCTCGGGCATGTTCACCGCCAACAGTATGAATTGCTTGAACGAGGCGCTTGGCCTGGCGCTACCAGGCAACGGCACCTTGCTGGCGACGCATGCCCGACGCTGGGAGTTGTTCGCCGCGGCCGGCGAACGCATCGTGAACATGGCCAAGCGTTTCTACCTCGAGGGTGATGCCACGGTCTTGCCCCGCAACATCGCGACCTTCGATGCCTTCGAGAACGCCATGACGCTGGATATTGCGATGGGCGGCTCGACCAATACCGTGCTCCATATCTTGGCCATCGCCGAAGAGGCCGGCGTGAACTTCAAGATGTCGGACATCGATCGCTTGGCGCGCAATACGCCCAGTATCTGCAAAGTAGCGCCGTCTTCCAGCTACCACGTGGAAGACGTCCATCACGCCGGTGGCATCTTCACCATTTTGGGCCAACTCGACCGCGCTGGGCTGATCCACCGCTCCGTGCACACGGTGCACGAAAAGACCATGGGCGAAGCCATCGATCTGAACGACGTGCAGCGGCCGAGCGCGAGTGCTGCGGCCAAGCAACGCGCGCTCGCGGCGCCCGGCGGCGTGCCGACTCAGGTCGCATTCTCGCAAGACAAGTACTTCCCCAGCATCGACTCCGATCAGGAGAAGGGCTGCATTCGCGACGTACCCCACGCCTACACGACCGAAGGCGGCTTGGCGGTGCTGTACGGAAACATCGCGGTCGACGGTTGCATCGTGAAGACCGCGGGCGTGGATGAATCGGTCTGGAAATTCGAAGGCCCCGCGCGACTCTTCCACTCCCAAGACGCGGCTTGCGACGCGATCCTAGCCGATCAGATCAAGTCGGGCGACATCGTAGTGATCACCTACGAGGGGCCCAAAGGCGGCCCGGGCATGCAAGAGATGCTGTACCCGACCTCGTTCTTGAAGGGCAAAGGCTTGGGTAAAGCCTGCGCGCTGATCACGGACGGGCGATTCAGCGGCGGCACCTCGGGCTTGAGCATCGGACACGTGTCGCCGGAAGCGGCCGAAGGTGGCGCGATCGCCCTGGTTGAAGAAGGTGACCGCATCTTGATCGACATTCCGAGCCGCCGACTCGAGCTGTTGGTCGACGAGCGCACCCTGGCACGCCGCCGCGAAGCGGCCGAAGCGCGTGGCCGCGATGCATTTCGCCCCAACCGGGATCGCTATGTTTCGACTGCGTTGCAGGCCTACGCGCTGATGACGACCAGCGCCGCGCGCGGCGCCGTGCGCGACCTCACACAGCTCACCCAGTCGAAGCACGGACGATGACGAGATGACCACCCGTGTGCTGCTGATTCGGCACGGCGCGACCGTGCTCAGTGCCGAAGATCGCTTCGCTGGCGCGACCGACGTCGCGCTTTCGGAGGAGGGACAGCAGCAGGCTTCTGCCTTGGGCGAACGCTTGGCCGAAGCCGAGATCGCGGCGGTCTACGCGAGTCCCATGCAGCGCACGATCGCAACGGCCAAGTTCATCGCCGCACGCCACGCTTTGCCCCTCATCACCGACACTGCCTTACGTGAAATCGATCACGGGCATTGGGAACAGCTGACCCGTCGCGAGGTCGAGCAACGGTTTCCGGCAGAATACGCCGACTGGGAGACTGATCCCTTTACGTTCGCGCCGGAAGGGGGGGAGTCTGGACTGAGCGTGATGGCTCGAGCGCTGCCGGCGCTACGCCGCATCGTAGTGGCGAATACCGACAGCACCGTCGCCATCGTCTCACACAAGGCCACAATCCGGCTGATGCTGTGCAGTTTGCTCGGCATCGACGCTCGCGGTTATCGCGATCGCCTGGATCAATCTCCCGCCTGCCTCAACGTGCTCGACTTCAAGGATCCCGTGCGCGCACGTTTGGTCGTCTACAACGACACCTCGCACTATGCGCGACGACCTGCCAAGTCACACTCTCGGTTATCGAACTGGTGGGGCTAGCGCCCAATTCCAAGCTGTACGCAATTTTTGGCGCGCCGCGAGACCTCCGATAACGTTTCCGGACGCTGCGCTTGTCGCGATCGCGGACCCGAGCCTGCGCCTGTAACGAAACCCGTCGCACGCGCCCATATCGAGACGCGCGCTCGAGCAGCCCGAATTTGGCGCGCCCAGGTCAAACGGTCGTTGTGGGATGCTCCGAGATAGTGCAATGCTAATTTGATTAAGGTTCCGATCGAAGTGGCCCGCACCCACCAACCACCCTACCCCGATCCAGGCGATCCGGTCAGTGAACAGCGGTTCGTCGGAGAAGCCGTGGCGATCAAGCTCCGCTACCGCCAAGCACTGATTACGCTGCGCACGGGGAAGCTGTACCTGGGTCGCAGTCCGGAATGCGAGCTTTCGATCAGCGATCCAGCCGTTTCTCGACGGCACGCACGGCTGTGGGTGAGCCCTGCCCAAATCGTGATCGAGGATCTAGGCAGCCAAAACGGCGTGCACGTCAACGGTGAGCGCATCCAGGCCCCCCGTGAGCTGCGCGGTGGCGACATCGTGCGCATTTGCAGCCACGAGCTGGAGCTGGTCGACGTCGTCCCGGAAGAAACGATTGAGGCGAACCGCTATCGGCTCACGGGCGACACCTTGAGTGGCGCGGACAAGACCACGCTACTCGAGGAGCGGCTGGATCCGAGGAGCCGCCCCCCGGTGCGCTCACCGCATATGCGCTTGGACACTCCACTGCGCACGGCGACCGCGTCCACTGCGCCACGTCAATCCGAATCCGCGATCCGGCGCCCGAGCAGCAATCCACCCGGTAGTGAATCGCTGGCGGCAGCGATCGTCGTTCTCGACGAAGCGCTCAATGCGGGGGACACGAGCGAAGCAGAACGCCGGCTCGGCCCGATCCTGATGCGCGTTCACGAGCTGCTCTTGGAAGAGCACCCGAGCGGCCACGAGCTGGCAGAGCACGTCGTGATCTCGGCTGCGCGCTTGGCCGGCGAGACGCGTAGCGCGGCGTTCATGAACTACGCGGTCACGTTGTATCAACTGTTGAATCGACCCTTGCCAGAAGCGGCGGTCAACGTGATCCACACGCTAGTTCAGGGGGGACTATACCCAAACCTGCTCGCGCTCGAGAGCTATGTCGGCAAAATCAGCGCTCACAAGGCGCACTTCGACCCGACCGAGCTATTCTTGCTCAATAGCCTGCAGCGCGTGATCGAAAGCGCCTGAACCCCTTCAGCTGTGGCGCGCTGGCGAGCAGCTCAGCGCTTCAAGCACGGGTTCAGCGGATCGCCGTCGTCTCGGCACGGTTTGGCAGGGGGTGGCAACGAGAGCTGCTGGCGCGTCGTCCGCTTTCGCCCGCTGCCCAGACCGGGCTGCGCCGCGACTGGGGGCTCCCGCTCGGCGCGCAAATCTCGTTCGAGCGCGTTCACGCGCGAGCTCAGTTCGTCAGCGCGGCGCCGCGAGTGAGCCTCGCGCTCTTGGGACTCGACCCGAGCCCGGCGTTCGTCGAGCAGAGACTGTTGGGCAGTCGCAAGCGCGCGCTCGGCGCCCGGTCGCAACGCGCCGAAGTACAGCAAGGCAGCGGCGAGCCCGCCGCTGACACACAGCGCCGCCGACGCGCTCGCCCACAGCCGCTGTCGAAGCAGCTGCGAAGTCACACGCAGCTCGAGCCCCTGCCGCGCCTCGCGCTCGCGGCCCAGCTGCAACTTCAGCTCGGCCTCGCTGCGAAGCAGAGCTTCGGCGCGCTCGAATTCGCTCCGCTGCGCGGTCTCGAGCTCGGCGAATTCGGCGCGCGGCACGCACTCGATGTGCGTGAGCGCGGCGCGCTCGGCCAGGCGGCGCTCGCGCTCGTTGTGCGCAGCGGCGCGCTCCGCCTCCGCTCGCGCCAGCTGCTCGGCTTCCGCTCGAGCACGCGCGGCTTCTGCTTGCTGCCGAGCCTGCCTCTTCTCGTGCGCGCGTAGCGATGCCAACGAATGTAGCCCTGAGCTCTCACACAGTTCGGCCATTTCGAGCTATCAGACGCAGCAGCCGAGCCGGGCCTTGGGTATCAGCCATCGACGCGCAAAAAAAAACCGAGCCAGACTCGCGTTGAGTTTGGCTCGGTCCCCCCTGGTCGCATCCCCCCAAGATCCCCACCACCGAGCGCCGAATCGAAACGCGTCCCCCCCAATCCCCCCACCGTCGCGCAGCGCTGTAAGCTGTGCTCGTGAAGCTACTGATCGAGATCGACGATCTCGGTCCCCCAGTAGCCGCTCGACAAGAATAAGCGATTGTCCTGGCGCGCGAGCGAAGAGACGCCCCAGCCCCGCGTGCGAATGAAGCGATCGTAGCTGGGCGCGGCGCTGTCCGACAGCCGGTACACGTCGATCCCTTGGTTGATCCAACCGGAGCTCACCAGTGCCCGGTCGCCTTCGATGCCGACCAGCCAACCCCAGCCCTGCTTGGCCTCCGCGCTGAGCACTCGCGGCAAACGCGGGTTCGACAGATCGAGCTCGACCAAACTCACCGCACTCGAGTCCGGAGTGTAGCTCTGACTCGACATGTAAGCGCGATCGCCTTTGACGAAGGTGTTACCGACCCAACCCGGGAGCAAAACGCTGCTCTGCAGATACGCCTTGTCGCCATCCAGCTTCAGCACGTCGAATTCGTTGACCGAGCTGTCACCGTTCCAGCGATAATCGAGCGTGTAGATCAGCGAGGGGTCGCTTGCGGATGCGCCGACCAGCAAGCCCGGCACGTTGATCTTCTGGCCAACCCGGGGCTGACTGCGGTCACGGTAGTCGATGCGATCCAGGTAATAGCGCACGACCCCCGGATCGTAGGCATCGCTATTGTACACGGGTTTTTTCTGCCATTCGTAGTGAGAAGTGAAGAGTTGATCGCCGACCGCGCGCATGTTGCCCCACCAACCGTTCGGATCGTTCGTGATCACCGTACTTGCCACCTTCGGTGCGTCGGCGTCACTCAAGTCGACCAGGTACAGCGATTGCTGAGAGTCCACGTAGCCGCCGGAAGCGTCATAGTTGGGTGTCCAGCGACGGAAGGCGAGCGCGTCGCCCCCGACTTGCACTACGTCGCCACCGTTGTACCAATCGTACCAATAATAGCCGTAGAAGCCGTAGCCACCGTAACCGTAGCCGGCGAGCGACGGAAGATCGACGACTCCCCGTTTCTCGATCTTGCCGCTCGAGTAGTCGACCACCTGAATCTCTTGCGTCCACGAGCTGCACTGCTTCGAGGACGCACCCTTGGGCGCGTCTGCAGCCGTCGCGTCGTAAGCGGCGCAAACCGTGCTCACCACATACGCCAGCTTGCCGTTGTGAAAGGTCTGCGCGTTCTGGCCGGCGATCGTGAGCTCGTCGCTCGCAGTATCCGAGACACTATCTTCGACTTGGCTCAGCGGCACGATGCGCAAACTGGAGCGATCGGTCTGATTGCCCCACCAATCACTGGACAGCTCTGCGACCGAGTCGCCGAGCGGGCGCACGTTGACCACGTTGCGCGCCAGCGTCAGCTCGGTCACCAGCTTGGGGCTCATGTGGTCGCTGTAATCGACGACGCTGAGCGCCAGATCACTGAGCGAGACCAAGCGATCTTTCACGAAAATACCACGCTCGGTCCAGCCATTCGCATTCGCTGCGCCCGCCGTTACCAGCGCTCGATCGCCGAGCTCGATCAACTGAAGCCCGTTGTTGTACTGGTAGCTCCCGTAGTCCCAACCGCTGAACGGCAGCACGACCAAGCCCTTCGCTTTGTCCATGGTGAAGGCTTTGAACGTGCCCGCCGCGGGCGTCCAAGCCCAGCCGTTTCCGAACTTGGAGGTGCTGAGCAACGTGGGCGCTTTCGGATCGCTCACGTCTAGGTAGCGCAGCGACACCTGGCTATTGGTGAATTGTTCGCCCGTGTATTCGTTGCCGAGCGCAAACAGCCGATCCCCCGCTGGGATCAGGTTCCACACCTCGCCCGGGAACGCGGTCGTGCCCGCGAGCAGGGGTTGCTTCGGGTCAGCCAAATCCCAGATCTGCAGCGGCAGGCTCGGCTGCTGTTGGTTGCCGTAGTAGTAGTTGGAGGCCGGCGAGAGGTACATGCGACCGGCATCGAAACGAGCCGTGGCGCCCCAGCCCGTGGCCGGAATCGCTACCGCAGACGAAAGCAGAGGATGATCGGGCTCGCTGAAGTCCGCGGTCGCCAGCACGAGCGCTTGTTCGGAACCGCAATAGGCCTGACCACAAGCCAAAGCATGCGCGGTCTTGCCGTCGGCAAAGTCCAAGTTCCAGCGCCCGTTGTCGGCGCCCCAACCTTGGATGTAGCCCGGGAAGCTCAAGTTGCCGCGCACGACGATCGTGCCCTGTGGATCGCTGATGTCGATGTACACCAGCTCGGTAGAGCCGCTCGCTGCCTGGTACCCGTTCGAATCCGCCGGCCCGAGCGCGTTGTGGGCGAGTAAGATCGAGCTTGCGGTCACGTTGAAGATCCCGCCCTGGCCGGGCAAACGATAGCTGCCCTTCTGGACCACTTTGCCCGCGGCGATATTCACCGAGCTCACCGACACCCCCGCCTGCGAGCCACCCCCGACTGCAACGCCGCCGTTCCCCACCGGGCCGTAGTTGTAACCCCCGAACCACGCACCGTAGTCCTCGGTCACCGCGTACAGCACGTCACCCACGACGCGGGTGTCCCGGACCCAGCCGCCGAGCCGTGCCTCGCCCAGGATCTTCATGTGCGCCGGCTCGGTCGCGTCGATACCACGCACGATCGAGCCGTAGAACGGCTGGCCGCTTTCGTCGGTGCCATACCAATCGGCCACCACCACACTGGCAATGCCGTTGCGGACAATCATCTCCACAGGCGACCCGTAGATCGCGGAGCGCCCGAGCAGCTTGGGTGCGTCGACGTCGCTCACGTCGAACACCATCAAACCTCGGTATGCGTTCAGGTAGTAGAGCCGGTCCCCCTCCAGCCGGTACAAGTCGGTCTCCTCGACGGTGCGCGGCGTTGCGCTCTGGGCACCGGAGGCAGAATCGCTGGCTTGTGGGCCGGCTGGTGCTGCGGCCGAAAGGTCGCCGCCGTTGCCAGTGCGCTGTCCGTTGACCCCCGGCTGAACCGATTCGAATTCGGACTGCTCGGTGCTCCGTAGCTGAGGAGAGTGATCGCCAGCACCCGAGCAGCCCGACAAGGACACGAGGGAGCCGAGCGCGTAAGTAGTCAGCGGAACGCTAAAGCGGTGTGCCCAATGCGCCATTTGTCACTCGCATAAGCACGCCTCATGCCACGCAAACCCAATCCTATATTCACGCGATAGAGTGGTCGATCGCAGTCCGACTGCGCCATTTGGCACAGCTGGCTGTGCCACCGGGCGACATCTGGATCCGAGCGGTGCTGCTCCCGAGCACGGGGCATTTCGAGCGCGCCGTTAAGCTTGTCGGCCACGGAAAGCGCGGGGTCGACCATCAGGCCCGCTCACTTGACGTTAGAATCTCAGCCAGCCGGCGGCACCGGTTGCATCTTTCTAGATTATTCATCAATAATCGTTTCGGGATGCGTGAACCTTCGCAGGCGATCTGATGGGCTGGCTGCGCGATCTGATGGACCAGTCGGATTCGGGCTGCCGAAGCTACGGCGATCTGGCCCGCGCGGCACTGGAAAGCGCTGACTGGCCCGTAGAGTCGCACATGGGCGAGCGCTCGCTCGCCGCCATCTTCAGCAAGCTCGACCGGAATCTCGAGACGGACTGGCTCGCCGATCGGGCCGGCGTACAGCGGGTGCTCTCCAAGGTATTGGGGGTGCCTCTGGACGACTTGCGCGCGCCTGGCACTCAGGTGGGGGGCGTTCCCCGCGGAGATCTGCGCCGGCTGCGCCTGACGTCTCTCCGTTTTGCTCGGGCACTCGACCTCCTCGATGAGCCGCTGTGTCCGGGCCTGCCTACCAGCGTGCTCAAGCCGGGCAGCTACGCCAGCACATTTTGGCGTGCCCCCAGCGGGGCGGGCCGCTCCCTGGTCGGCCGATTCCTACAGGCCCGGGGTTTAGCTCATGTGATCGAAGCCTCCAGCTTCGAGGAAGCGCTCCAGCAACTGCCCGAACGCGGCCCGGTGTTCATCGAGCTGCATACGCAACGCGCCCTGCCCTTGCCCAACGCCCCGCGCAGCGAGCTGTGCATCGCGGCTGATTTCGAGCCGCAGAACCCGACCTGGCAAGTCCTGGCCTCCCCCGCCGTCGACACCTACCTGGGCGAGCTAGTGGATTGGGTCGCGGCGCGTCTTCCGGCGGACGGACGCTTCGACGCGACGCTCGCCCGCGAGTGGCTGCAGGGCGAAATGCAGGACAGCGGGATCCTCGACGGCCTGGGTGCCGCCTTGGGCCTGTGCGGGTTGGCCGACGAGCACGGGGTGCAGAACCTGCGTGGAAAATCGCCGCAAAAGCTGGCGGAGCGCTATTGCCGCGATCGTCTGCTCGCCACAATCGAACCGGAAGCCGCTCACGCCTCCTGGCTGAAGCGCAACGGCTACGAGATCCTGATCGGGCTCGGTCATCGCTTGCTCGCGGACTCGGAGGCCCCCTGGGATGAACCGCGTTCGCTCGAGAGTTGGCTCGAGCTCGTGCCCCCCGAGCACCAACGCGATGCCGACCTGGACTGGATGCGGCTCTCGCTCAGTCGGGCCGATTCCGCGATCCGTCCGTCTGACATCGAGAAGGCCGCGCGCAAGATCCCTCCCGGCGCATTTCGCATCGTGCGCGCGTTGCAACGTGCGGAGCTGCTGCGCGAAGCCACGAACCAGACAAGCGCGAATACCCCTGCCGAAGTGCGCTCGTCATTCGGGCCACGCTGGTTTTCGAACGTACTGCGCCTAGATGCGACGCGCGCGCTCGTCAGCGGTTCGACCAACGACTTCGGCGAGGCACTGCTCAGGGGTCACGCCGCGCCGAGTGTCGCGCGTGAGCTCGTGCGACGCCTTTCCGATCGTGGCAGCGCCTTCATCGATGGCGTGCTCGAGCTAGAGGGCGGTGACAGCGCAGGTCACGTCGCCGCGCTGGAGATGACGTTTCGCGCGGCCGGCGTGGCCCTCCTCGCAGGCGCCGAGCTCGGCTCCGACTCGCTCGAAGCGCTCTGGGACGAAGTCCTGGAAGCGCGCCTGGAGCTTCCAGACCAACTGCCGTGCCCACGCATCGAGTATCCCGATCCCGAGAGCGACGCGCTGTTGTCACGCGGCGTCTGGTATTTGGCTGCATTTTCCATCAGCAGCGAGCTCGGGCAACGCGCGGGTCGCCGCCATCCTCTGCTTCGGCCGTGGAAAGCGCGCGAAGCGAACCCCGAGTTGCGCGCCGTGTGCGCGCTGATCGCCCGCGACTTGCCGACGAACGAAGTCGACCGACCTTGGGCTTTGCGTGCATTTTCACTGATCTCGCGGCTGCGCTCGGAAATCGGCGCGCTGGGTGCGCTCGACTCACCGGAGCTCCTGGAGCGTCCGGCGGTGATCTTGGACGAAGTGATGCACGGCGTGCTCGGCTGGAGCACCGTGGCCGGCATCACCGACAGCGTGC
>Ga0070672_100000943_pt1 | contig 17491 bp, 17 predicted proteins | sample KBSM13metaG_FD_66151 | JGI IMG/M metagenome (GOLD analysis project Ga0070672, IMG submission 66151) | Miscanthus rhizosphere microbial communities from Kellogg Biological Station, Michigan, USA - KBS M1-3 metaG | ecosystem: Host-associated > Plants > Roots > Rhizosphere > Soil ... | reverse complement strand
TCTCGTGGCCCGGCACGCAGGGGAAGCGCGTACCGCTCCATTCGGAGCGGATCGTGTGCAGGTCGGAATGGCAGACGCCGCAGAAGGCGATCTCGACCTGGACATCGCGCGGGCCGGGCGCGCGCCGCGTGATCTGCATCGGTTCGAGCGGCTTGTCGGCGGCGAAGGCGCCATAGGCATTCGTGGTCATACGTTGCTCCATTCGGGTGTGGCAATTTCGTTGGCGCGGGCTATTGGAAGTGGATCGCGGCCACGGTCGATCATTGCGGCGCCAGCTCGCCGAACCGGTACGCGGCGGTCACGCCGCCGTCCATGAGGAAGTCGCTGCCGGTGATGAACGTGCCATCCGGACCCATCAGCAACGCGCCCACGGTGCCGACCTCGTCCGGCGTGCCGCCGCGCCCTGCGGGCGACAAGCCGATCATGCGCCGGTATCCGTCGCCGCGGAGCCCCGACAGCTCGTCCCGCGCGCGCGGCGTGAAGATGATGCCGGGGCTGATCGTGTTGACGCGCGCGCCGCGCCGGCGCCGACGCGCCGCGCGATCGCCTGGCCAATCGATCCGGCGCCGATGACGACGAGGACCAGGGGCATGGGGTTCTCCTTCACGGTTTGCACGAACGGATCGACGTCAGGGCTTCCCCATCGGATCAGCCTCGATCGGCGTCGTTCCGCGCGAGGTATTGCGCATCGGTGACGTGCTCCATCCACTCGACCATCCTGCCGTCGAGCGCTTCCTGGATCGCGATGTGGCTCATCGCGGTCGTCGCCGTCGCGCCATGCCAGTGGCGATGGTTGCACGGACACCAGATCACGTCGCCCGCGCGGATTTCCTCGCGTGGGCCGCCTTCGCACTGCGTCCAGCCGCAGCCGGCGGTGACGACCAGGATCTGACCGAGCGGATGCGTATGCCACGCCGAGCGCGCGCCGGGTTCGAACGTGACCAGCGCGCAGGCAACGCGCGCCGGTTCGGCCGCCGCGTGCAGCGGATCGATGCGCACGTCGCCGGTAAACCATTCGGCGGGGCCCTTCGTGGAAGGCTGGGAACCGCTGCGCTTGATCTGCATGTCCGATCTCCTGTCGCTGACCTGGACCCTAGTCTGGGCGCTGCACCGTTGTTTGATTAGCCGGCCCGACGCGCATGGGTCTATGATCCCTGTTCATGAATCGGCGCAGGACGCGCGCATGAGCCGGCAGAACTACAACGACCTGCTCGCCTTCCTCGCGGTCGCCCGGGAACAGAGCTTCACCCGCGCCGCGGCGCAACTCGGCGTTTCGCAATCAGCGCTCAGCCACACGATCCGCGCGCTGGAATCGCGGCTCGGACTGCGGCTGCTGACCCGCACGACCCGCAGCGTGTCGCCGACCGAAGCCGGGCAACGGTTGCTTATGACGATCGGCCCGCGCTTCGAGGACATCGATGCCGCGCTCGCCTCATTGAGCGCCTTGCGCGACAAGCCCGGCGGCACGGTCCGCATCACCACAGGCGAACACGCCGCCGACACGATCCTGTGGCCTGCCGTGCGCAAGCTGCTCAAGCACTATCCCGAGATACGCGTCGAACTGTTCAACGATCCCGGGCTCACCGATATCGCGGCCGAGCGCTTCGACGCGGGCGTGCGCTTCGGGGAGCAGGTCGACAAGGACATGATCGCGGTGCGCATAAGTCCTGACATGCGCATGCTTGTCGTCGGCACGCCGGCGTATTTGGCCCAACGTCCCGCGATCGCGACGCCGCAGGACCTGGCGCAGCACGCCTGCATCAACCTGCGCCTGCCCACCTACGGCGGCCTCTACGCGTGGGAATTCGAGAAGGACGGCCGCGAGCTGCGCGTGCGCGTCGACGGCCAGCTGGTGTTCAACACGCTCGGGCCGCTGCTGCGTGCGTGCCTCGACGGCTTCGGCCTGGCGTTTCTGCCCGAGGATATGGTCGCGCCGTCCATCGCAATGGGAAAACTGCAAAGCGTGCTCGAGGACTGGTCGCCGCCGTTTTCGGGCTACCACCTGTATTACCCGAGCCGGCGGCAACCGTCGCCGGCGTTCCAGTTGCTGGTCGATGCGTTGCGGTATCGGGGCTGAAGGTTCCGTGTCCCCAAGTCGCAGCCGGGCGATTAATGACCTTGGCTCATGAGGCCATTCGATGTGCGCGGGCTAATCAAGTGAACGGTCGCGGCGCAGACTGCTTCGCGAAATCGACATCCCCGGCCTCGGCGCCCGCTGCGCTCAATCGGCCTCATTCGCAGGAGATACACCATGCAGATGCGGAGGCTCGGCAACAGCCCACTCGAAGTCTCCGCGCTCGGCCTGGGCTGCATGAGCATGAGCTTCGCCTACGGCCCGGCCGGCGACGAACGGGAAATGATCCGCGTCATCCGCTCGGCGGTGGACATTGGCGTGACGTTGTTCGACACCGCCGAAACCTACGGCCCGTTCACCAACGAAGTGCTGGTGGGCAATGCGCTCGCCCCGGTGCGCGACCGCGTCGTGATCGCGACCAAGTTCGGTTTCGACATCGCTGCCGACGGAACCCGCGGCCCGGGTCTCAACAGCCGGCCCGAACACATCCGGGAGGTCGCCGAGGCCTCGCTCAAGCGGCTCGGCACCGACCGCATCGACCTGTTCTACCAGCACCGCGTCGATCCGGCCGTGCCGATGGAAGACGTGGCGGGCGCGGTCAGGGACCTGATCACCGCGGGCAAGGTGAAGCACTTCGGATTGTCGGAAGCGGGCGCAGGCAACATCCGCCGCGCGCATGCGGTGCAACCGGTCACCGCCCTGCAGAGCGAATATTCGCTGTGGTGGCGCGAGCCCGAGGAGTCGGTACTGCCGACGCTCGAGGAACTCGGAATCGGCTTCGTGCCCTTCAGCCCGCTGGGCCGGGGCTTCCTCACCGGCAAGATCGACGAGAACACCACGTTCGACCCGGCCGACTTCCGCAACAGCCTCCCGAACTTCTCGCCTGAATTGCGCAAGGCGAATCTCGCGCTGGTGGAACGGATCGGCCGCATCGCCGAACGCAAGCAGGCCACGCCGGCGCAGATCGCTCTGGCGTGGCTGCTGGCGCAGAGACCCTGGATTGTTCCGATCCCGGGCACGACGAAGCTGCACCGCCTGCAGGAAAACGTCTTCGCGGCCGCGGTCGAACTCGACGACGAGGACCTGCGCGAGATCGACAGCACGACGTCGCGGATGCAGATGGCGGGGGCCCGCTATTCGGAGGGAGCGCAGCGGATGATCGATCGGTGAATCGTGGGGCGGGTCGTCGTCGCCGAGCCCCTATGCCAGAAATCGCATCACGCCCCAGGCCAACCCCGCCAGCAACGCGGCGCCCGCGCCGAGGATGACGTAGGCGCCGCGGGTCATCCCCGCGAGCGTCTTCCTGATCGCCGCGCGGTCGTTGACGTTCGGAAACGGCGTGTCCGGCACGGGCACGCCGAGGAAATCGCAGAGCGGCTTCCAGCCCTGGTCCACCGAATACACGAGAAGCCGGTCGGCCGGAACGGTGGCGCGCACGTCCTCGATGTGCTGGTGGTAGAACGCGATCGCGGCTTCGCGGTCGGGTATCGTTCCCTTGTGCGCGCGCTGCCAGATCAGCTTGTGGCACATCTCGCCCATCTTGCGGCCGAACGGCGTGGCGAGTTCGAGGACCTTGAACTGCCACATCGTCTCGGTGAAGTAGATCGTCTCGATCGTGCTCTCGTGCCAGGCCTGCGCGCCCTTCGGATGCAGGGTCAGCAGCACCTTCGCATCCGGATAGGCGACGAGCAGCTCGCGCCAGACGCAGCACGCGGGATTGTCGACCGCCGCGGTGTATCCCGCGAACACCTTCTCCCAGTCGTGCTGCGTCCCGGCCGACGTGTTCGCGACGTGCCGCCAGAAGTCGAGGTGCGCCTTGTTCTTCGGATTCTCGATCACCTCGAACATGTGGTAGCACGGGAAGCCGAGCTGGTTGAGCGCGGTGTAGGCCGACAGCGTGCCGGTGCGTCCGAAGCCCGCGCCGATGATCTTCAGGGCCATGCCGTCGCTTCCCTTGCCGCCCGGTCAGGGGAACCGCGTGATGCCGCCGAGCACGTCGTTCAATTTCTTGAAGTTCGCCTTCGCGCCGGCGGCGTCGCCCGCGTTGGCCGCCGCGTCGAGCTTGGCAGCGTAGGCGGCGACGAAGCCCACGTCCTGCTGCAGCTTGGCCTGCGCGTCGGGCGCGAGCTTCGAGGCGTGCGCGGGCAGGGCGGACGTGAGGTCGCGGATCGCGTCGGCCTTCGCCGGGACGTCCTTCCAGGCGCCGTTGTCGATCGCCGACTGGAGGTCGGCGCCCTGGCGGTCGAGTGCCTTCCAGATTTCGTCGGTCGCCGCCGGGATCGCTGTGGCGGGGGCGGCGGGCGCGGTAGCGGTCGATGCATCGGGCGCCGCCGTCGTTGCGGTCGTGCCCGACTCGGCGGGCAGCGGCAACGGCACCGAAACCGAGGCATTGTCGGGGGCTTTCGAGCCGCAGGCGGCAAGCGACGCGGCGAGGAGGGCCAGGGTGGCGAAAGCAAGCGGCGTGGAACGGTGTTTCATGCAGGAACGTCCTCGGGCAATGAATGCGGTGTTGGTTCGTGGGGCGAGCCGTCGGCTCGCGCGGCGACGGGCCTTGGTGAAGTATGCCGTGACCGGGCCGCGATGCGCGCTCAGTTTTCGCGGATCATCGCGTCGTAGGCTTCTGCGAGCTGCCGCAGCGACTCGCCGCAACGCGTGCGCGAGGACGAGCCGTGCATCAGGGCGAGCATCCGCGGCTCGAGCGCAGCGAGGCCCCGGATCGTCGGGCCGGTGGCCGGCGAAAGTGCGCTCGCGCGGAACATCGCCTCGGCGGCGAGGGCCGGACCGACGATATCGGCTTCGGTCAGTGCCGGGCCGTCGCCCGCGTGCGTGAACAGGTCGCCGCAGAAGAGGGTGCCGGTGGTTTCCTCGAACAGCACGCGCGCCTCCCAGTTGTGCGGCACGTGCGGCGTGTCGATGTGGCGCACGCGGCGGCCGCCGAGATCGATGACCTCGCCGTCGGCGAGCGAGCGCGGCGGCCGGTCGCACAGGTCGTTCAACGACACCATGCAGCCGATGCCGCCGTGCGCGACCTGGGCGCGCGGCGCGGCGGCGAGCAGCGCGTTCATCGCGCCGCATTCGTCGGACTCGACGTGGCCGAACGTGATCCAGCGCAGCCGCTCGACGGGTAGCACGCGCGCGATCGCCTCCGAAACGAGCGGGAACATGCGCCGCGGGCCGGTGTGGAACAGCAGCGGCTCGTCGGCGTCGATAAGGAACTGGTTGAAGGTGAAGCCGCCGGGCGCCGCGTCGGGCACGCAGGTCGAGAAACGGTAGATGCGGTCGCCGATTTCGTCGACGCGGGTCTGCATGGCGGTGCTCCCGTGGGGTTTGCGCGGGAATTATGCGCGCGCAGACGAGAAGGCACCGGTGCATTCGAGTGCGGCGGCGCGTACGCCCGCGCGGCACATGCGATGGGAATTGAGGCCCAAAAAACGCCCGCGTCGTGGCTTCAGGGACCGCGACGCGGGCGAACCACTCCGCCTTTCAGGCTTTCAGCGACGCTTGTACACGTACATGGGCACCTCCTCCGGATTGCCGCGTGGCGCGGCGCAGGCTGGTTTCGTCAGATCGTGTTGAGGAAGGCGAGGATCTGCTGGCGTTGCAGCTCCTGCAGGTGCAGGTAGTTGTCGCGCGCGCGGCGGGCCTCGCCGTCGTGCAGGCGGATCGCGTCGTCGATCGTGTTTGCGCGGCCGTCGTGCAGGAAAGGCGCGCCGGCGCGCAGGCCCCACAGCGGCGCCGTCTTGAACTGGCGGCCGTTGGCCGACGCCTGCGCGATGCCGTCGCCCAGCGCGCCCATGTCGTGCAGCAGCAGGTCCGAGTAGAGGAACACCGGCTTGCGGTCGAGCGCGGCCACTGGGCTGCGTCCGGTCTGCATCTGCGGCGTGTGGCAGCCCGCGCAGCCGGTGCTGCCGAACAGCTTTTGGCCGGCGGCGCTGGCCGGACTGGGCGGCGCGGGCGGCGGCGGCGCGAGCAGGCGCATGAAGTCGGCGACGGTGTCGATGTCGCTGCGGCCGGTGGCCGGATCGACCGCGTCCTCCGGATCGGAGACCGCGTCGTATTGCGCAAGCTTCACGAGGTTGCCGTTCGGCGCGTTCTCGGTCGGGAAGAAGCGGTTGGTGATGCCCATCTCGTTGAGGTAGGCGTCCGCCGCGAACGCGAGCAGGCTCGCCTGCTGCGCCTTCCACCCGAAACGTCCTACGCGCGTGCGGCCGCTGACCACGTCGGTGACCATCGACACGACGCCGTGCAGGCCGGCCTGCTGTTCGCGCGCCGCGTTGTCGATGATCGCCTGGTCGGGAATGGCCTCGATCAGGCCCATGCCGAACAGGGGCGTGGTCTGGCGGTGCGCGACGACGTTCGCCTGCTGCGGCACGTGCTCGAGCGCACCGGGGGCGATCGCCTTGTCCTGCAGCAGCGATCCGCCGATGGCGGTCAACGGGTCGAACGTGCCGTTGGCGGCCTTGCCGAAGCGCGTGACGAGGATGTTGGACGCCCCGCCGATCGCGGGTCGCGAATGGCAGGCCGCGCACGAGCGGTCGTTGAAGATCGGGCCGAGGCCGCTGGCGGGGTTCTCGGCGTTGCGGAATTCCTCCAGGCCTGCGGAGAACGCGCGGATCTGGTCGGGCGTCAGGCCCGGCAGCGGCGCGCCGAAGCCGGGCGGGGGCGGCGGGGGTGGCGGCTGGGTCGCGTCGGGATGGTGCCGGCGCGCGGGATACTGGCCGGCAGCAATCGGCGTATGCGCGAGGGCCGGGCCGGCCACCAGCAACACGACGATCAGCGCGGCGAGGCGTGTGCGGCGGCGAAACGGGCGGATCGGAGCGGTAGGTTTCACGGCGTTCCTCCGGGAGGCGGGAGCGGCTGGCCTTCGTCATCGCCGTCGGGAGACGGCGGCGGGGGCGGTGGAGGCGGCGGACGCGGCTCGCCGCCGTACGGGGCGCCCGGCGGTCCGCGGTCGTATCCCATGCCGCGCGGCGGCGGCGGCGGACGGCGACCCTCGTCGTAGCCCATTCCGGGCGGAGGGGGAGGACGCCGTCCCTGTGCATAGGCGCCGCCCGGCGGCATCGGCGCACGGCGCTGCGGATCGAAGTCCATCCCCGGAGGCATCGGCGGGCGCGGGTCCTGCGCGAAGGAACCGTCGGGCGGCATCGGCGGCATCGGAGGCATCGGGGGCCGGGGCCGCGAGCCTGCGCTCCGGCCTTCCGCATAGGGCCCGTACATCCCCGGCTCCGGCCCCATCGGGCGGGCCATTCCCGGCCCGCGTGGACCGCCGAAGCCGCCCTGCGGCCCGCCGCGTCCGTCGGGTCCGCCCGGCGGGCGATGGGCCTGGTGCCACTGGTCGAAGCGCGCGAGCTGCTGCGGGCTGAGCACCTTCGCGAGGCTTGCGCGGGTCTGCTGTTCGATCGCGTCGTGCTTGCTGCGTATCGACGCGTGCAGCGCCTCCATCGCCTGGTGGTGCTGTTCGAGGATCTTCTGCACGGGCGCGCGCTGGCCGTCCTTCAGCTCCAGCATCTCGAGCGGTGTTCCGTTCGGCGGCGGCGGGGGCTGCTGTGCGCCGGCCATGCCGGCGAGGAACAGCAGGGTGGAAACGGTCAACGGGCGCAGCATCGTCGTTCTCCTCGTGGCGGCCGGTGGAGGGCACGCGGCCATGCTGGAAAACAACTGCGCAGCGACGATGGAGCAATCGTGGAGAAAGCGAGGATTCGCCGGCACCGGTTCCCCGCCCGGCGCGCGCAATCGGTAATGTGGGCGCCAACGAACCGCCGCCCGGACCCGCGTTCCCCGCCATGCGCCTGCGCCTCCGCCTCTGGCAGCGACTGTTCATCGCCTTCGCGGGGCTGAGCCTGCTCGCGATTGCGACGTTCGCCGTGCTCCAGCAGGAAGACCTGCGGCGCGGATTCCTCGACTACCTCAACCGGCTCAGCCTCGAGCGTGTCGGCGATGGCGCGACCCGGCTCGGCCTTCGCTACGAGGCCGAGGGCAACTGGGAATTCGTGCGCGGGCGTCCCGACGAATTCATGCGCATCCTCGGGCTGCCGCCCGCGCCGCCGCCGATGCCGCCGCAGGATGGCGACGGCGGCGGCAGCCCGATGGCGCCGCCCGCTCCGGGGCGCGGCCCGCCGCCGAACGGCCCGCCACCCGGCCAGCGTCCGTCTCCCGGGCAACGGCCGATGCCGGGTGGACCGATGCGCGGGCCGCCGCCCCCGCGTCCGGGCTGGCCGCCGCGCGATGAGCAGGGCATGCCGCCCGGCGATCCCGGAACGGGTCGCCCGGAGCCGGCGATGCCGCCAGCCGCCGGCGCCGATGCACCGCCGCGTGAGACCGTCGTCGCGCCGCAGCCGCCTCCACCACCCGTCGATGCGCCGATCGCGTCGGCGGAGGCATCGCGTCCCGACGAACCGGTCGCGCGCATCGAGCCCATCGACGACCAGCCGGTCCCCCTCGATGCGATGCCCGCTCGACCGCCACCGCCGCGTTTCCCGCGACCGCCGCCGCGGCCGCCCGGCGCGCTCGACCTCGGCGCGCGGCTGCTGCTCGTCGATGGCGAGGGCAAGCCCGTCGTCGGCAATCCGAACGTGCCCACCGACGCGCCGTTCGTGCCGGTGCTCAGCCACGGCCACGAGGTCGGGCGGCTGCTGCTCGCGCCGATGCCGAAGCTGCGCGGCGACCTCGACCTTTCGTTCGCGCAGGCGCAGCTGCGCCATGCGTTGTGGATGGGCATGGCGGTGCTGCTCGGCGCACTCGTGCTGTCGTGGCTGCTCGCGCGCTGGATGCTGCTGCCGATCCGCGCGCTCGGCAGGGGCGCACAGGCGCTGGTCGCGGGCGACTTCGCGGCGCGGGTGCCGGCCACGCGCAGCGACGAGCTCGGCGCCCTCGCCGAGGACTTCAACCTCCTCGCCGCGACCCTCGAACGCAACCGCACCGCGCGCCAGCAATGGGGTGCCGACATCGCGCACGAGCTGCGCACGCCGATCGGCATCCTGCGCGGCGAGATCCAGGCGCTGCAGGACGGCATCCGCCAGCCCGGGCCCGAGACGCTCGCGTCGCTGCACGCCGAGTGCGACCGGCTTGCGGGCCTGGTCGACGACCTGTACCAGCTCGCGCTGTCGGACGCGGGCGCGCTGGTGTACCGGCTCGAGGTGCTCGACCTCGGCGAGTTGCTGCGCGAGGTCGCGGCCTCGCACGCCGGCGCGATGAAGGACGCCGGCCTCGAACTCACCCTCGATGCGCCCGCGAAAGCGATGCTGCCCGTGCGCGTGGACGCGCAACGCATGATGCAGCTGTTCGGCAACCTGCTGCGCAATTCGATCCGCTACACCGCGGTGCCCGGCCGCGTGCGCATCGGCGCGCGGCGCGTCGGCGCCGACTGCTTCGTGGACGTCGAGGACACCGCGCCGGGCGTCCCGGCCGAGGCGCTGGGGCACCTGTTCGAGCGCCTCTACCGCGTCGATCCCTCGCGCAGCCGGCGCTCGGGCGGCGCCGGACTCGGGCTCGCGATCTGCCGCAACATCGCGGCCGCGCACGGCGGCAACATCGTCGCGTCGGCCTCGCCGATGGGCGGGCTGTGCATCACCCTGCGGCTGCCGCTGGCAAACCTGTCCGCATGAACGCCGCCGCGCACGTGCTGGTCGTCGAGGACGAGGCCAAGCTCGCGGCGCTGCTGCGCGACTACCTGCAGGCCTCGTCGTACCGCGTCACGGTGCTCGGCGAAGGCAACGGGGTCGTCGCCTGGGTGCGCGAGCACGCACCCGACGCCATCGTGCTCGACCTGATGCTGCCCGGCGTCGACGGCCTCACGCTGTGCCGCGAGATCCGCGCGTTCTCCAGCGTGCCGATGCTGATGGCGACCGCGCGCGTGGAGGAGATCGACCGCCTGCTCGGACTCGAACTCGGCGCCGACGACTACGTCTGCAAGCCCTACAGCCCGCGCGAGGTCGTCGCGCGCGTGAAGGCGGTGCTGCGGCGCGTGCAGGCCGTGCGCCGCGGCGACGCGGCGCCGCTGGTGTTCGACGAGGAGCGCCAGGAGGCGCGCCTCCACGGCCGCGTGCTGCCGCTCACGCCGGTGGAGCTGCGCCTGCTGCGCGCGCTCGCGCAGCGGCCGGGGCGCGTGTTCTCGCGCGGCCAGCTCATCGATGCGCTCTACCTCGACCACCGCGTCGTCAGCGACCGCACCGTCGACAGCCACGTCAAGAACCTGCGCCGGAAGATCGCCGAGACCTGCGGCGGGCTCGATCCGGTGTCGTCGATCTACGGGCTGGGGTACAAGCTGGAGTGGGGCGGCGAGTAGCTCGTGCTCCCTCCCCTGCAAGCAGGAGAGGGAGGAAGAGCGATGCGAAGAAGGTTTCCCTCTCCAGCCCACAGGGGGGAGGCTGGAGAGGGATTGCGTCCCCGAACTGCTCAGTTCGACGACTGCAAGGGATCCATCACGGCGCCGTCTAGGGAACGTTGACGGATACCGTGTTCGAGAACGGCGACTGTCGGCCGGTCGTCGTGTTGTAGGCGAAGATCCGGTATTGGTACGTGCCCGAGGCGACGGAAGTCTGCACGAAGGTGGTCGTGTTCGCGGCGACGCGACCGACCTCGACGTACGTGGTCGAGCCCGGATCCTTGCGCTGGATCGCGAAGCCCTCCTCGTTGAACGAGTTGTCGGCCCAGGTCAGCGTCACCTTGCCGAGGCTGGTGGCCTTCGCCGCCAGCGTCGACGGCGCGTTGATCGCGCCGGTGCCGTCGGTGACCGTCACCGCGACGCTCGCCGTGCCGGTCGCGCCGAGGTTGTCGGTGACCGTCAGCTTCGCGTTGTACGTGCCCTTCGTCGTGTACGTGTGGCTCGGGTTGGCCCAGGTGCTGTGGGTGCCATCGCCGAAGTCCCAGCGCCAGGATGCGATCGTGCCGTCGGGGTCGGACGAGCCGGCCGACTTGAGCCCGATCTTGATCGGCGCGATGCCGCCGGCCGGCTTGGCCGCGGCGACCGCGACCGGCGGCGCGTTTGCGCCGCTCGATGGCACGACGAACAGCGTAACGCTCTGCGCCGGCAGCGTCGTCGACACGGCGCTCGCGGACACCGGAAGGTTCGCAAGGTGCGCGATCGTGTTCGCCGACGTGAGCTGCCAGACCTGCGCGCTGGTTCCCGACGCGAAGTTCGCCAGCTTGATCGAGACCGGCGTGTTGCCCGACAGGTACTTGGCAACGACCATCACCGTCATCGCGCCGTCGCTGCCGCGCACCGCGCCGAAGGCCGACACGTTGTCCGCGTTCGTGCCCGGCAGCAGGGTCGACACCGAGGTGTCGCCGAACCCGTGCTTGCTGCCGTCGTAGTTGCGGAACATCTTCATCGCCTTGTACGTCGGCGTGTTCGACGCCGGCGTGGTCCAGCGCGTCGCGAAGTCGACGCCCTCGCGGCCGAAGATGCCGTACACGTCGGCCTGGGCCGTCGCGCCATTGATATGGCCCTCGGCGCCCCAGTTGTACTCGGTGATGCCGATCTTGAGGCCCGGGTAGTTCGCCGAGACCCAGTTCTTCATGCGCGGGATCAGGTCGATCTTGTCGTTGATCCAGGTCGCGTCGACGTAGTTCGGATCCCACAGCGAGCGCGTGGAGCGGTTGCGCGTCTGCTGCATCGACGTCGAGGTGTCGTTGCTGAATTCGCCGCCCTGCGGGTAGTAGTGCAGGGTGAACACGTCGAGCACCTTCGTGCCGTGCGCGACGTCGTACTGGTGCAGGTGGTCGAGCAGCCAGGGCATGTAGTCCTTGCCGCCGTGCGCGTCGCGGTCCGGATAGCAGCACCAGCCGTGCGCGGCCGCGTACTGCTGGTCGTAGCCCGACCAGAAGTAGCCGCCCCAGCCCCATTCCTCCGGTCCGATGACCATCGCGCCCGGATCGACCGACTTCACCATCAGGCCGTAGTCGATCATCTTCTTGCCGATCTCGTCCATCGTCGGACCGACCGGATGCACGTCGCGATGGGTGGACTGCCAGATGCTGTGCTCGTTGTCGAGGACGTAGTACTTCACGCCGCCGCTGGCCGCGTTGCCCCATTTCGCGACGAGATGCTGCACCCAGCCCTTCTCGAAATTCACGTCGGCCGGCGTGCTCGCGTCGTTGGGGTCATTGCCCGTGACGTCCTGACCCGTGCTCGCGAGCACGCCGTTTCCCGCGTCGGAGAACCACTGCCAGTCCGCGTCCGTCTGGTTGCCGTACTTGGCCTGCGAGAAGCTCGCGAGCTTGGAGCGCCCGCTGCCGACCTTGGCGACCCAGTCGAGCATGGGGATCGTGATCAGCGGCTGCGCGCCGCCGGCGTGGCTGACCGAGACGACGTTGTCGGCCATGCCGCCCGCGGCAGTCCCGCCGGTGTCCTCCGCGATGCTTTCGAAGTACCAGTCGTTCGCGTGGTTGGATGCGTTCGCCTGCCAGTTGTAGCTCGAACTCGTGTTGCCGCCGTAGCGGTTGAGCGGCGCGTTGAGGTCGGCGATCGTCGTCGCGTCCGGCGCGATCGCGATGCCGTAGATGTTCGGCGAAATGGGATGCTTGCCCGCGTTCGCATCGACGTTGACCGTCACCGCGGCGTTGTCCGCCCACGCCGGCGCCATCAACAGGGACGAGATGGCGATGACGATCAGACGAATCGGGTAGCGCATGGTCGTTTTCATAGGTCACCCCAGGGGAAGGATGCGGGAATGGCCACGGGCAAGCGTGACGGAGTGTCTGCCCGAAATTCGCGGATATTTGTGATCCGCATTGCAAATCGCGACACGGAACGTGACGTGGCGCACGCGCGAAACATCGAGGCGCTCACATGTCCGGTGATGCGGATACCTTGCGTTTTCCGCGCGCGTGCGCGGCGCATTCGTGACGTGGGTCACAGTACTGCGATGCGAGTCGCCGATGGCGGGTTGCGAGCTGCGAGGCGAATCGGATCACGGCCCGGCGATCGACGCTTCCATTCGCCTTCAACCACGAACCGGATCCTCGCAATGCGACACGAGTCGCGGCATCGCAGGCTTGTCGCCGCGCTCGACGAGCCCGCGCCCGGCAAGGAATGCGAACGCGTCCTCGGCGTCGCGCTCGAACCACGCGCGCGCCGATCCGAGCCGGAACGTGTAGCCCCACGCGTCCATGTCCTCCATGAGCCGCGCGCTGCCGACGCCGGGCAACGCGTCGGCGAGCAGGATCTGCAGCGCGCAGGTCGCGTCTTCCTCCGCCACCGAATCGCTCGCGTTCGTGTGGATGCCCGCGCGGCGCTCGTCGGGCATCACGATCAGGTGCGCGGCTTCGTGCAGCAGCGAATGCACGGGCGTGTCGTCGCGCGCGAACACGTCGCAGGCGATCAGGCCGGCTTCGGGTTCGCCCCAGAAGCTGCCGGGGATGGGTGCGCCGTCGTCGACGCGCAGCAGGCGGAGGCCGTAGCGGGCGAGCAATGCGGCAGGCGGCCCGAAGCCGATGTCTCGCAGAATCAGCATCGAGGAAGGGTGTCGCCGTCATTCCGGCGCAAGCCGGAATCCATCCTGATCTTGAATTGGAAGGCGAAGATCAAAATGGATCCCGGCTTGCGCCGGGATGACGAGCGAAGAATCACCCTGCCATCGCCTCGGCCGCCATCTCGTTCTTGTCGGGCAACGCGACCGAGATGTCGAGTACGTCGTGGTCGCCTTCCTTGATGAGATCGACCTTGACCGCGTCGAAATCGACCTTGACGTACTTGCGGATCGTCTCGAGCAGTTCGCGGCGCAGCATCGGGATGTAGTCCGGCGTGCCGCGGGTGCCGCGCTCCTGCGCGACGATGATGCGCAGGCGTTCCTTGGCGATCGATGCGGTGTTCTTCGGCTTGCCGCGGAGGAAATCGAAAAGGCCCATGGTCAGCCTCCGAACAGCTTGGAGAAGAAGCCCTTCTTCTCGACCGTGGTGAAGCGCAGCGGACGCTGCTTGTCGCCGAGCAATCGCGCGACCGCGTCGTCGTAGGCCTGTCCGGCCTGCGAGTTCGGATCGAGGATCACCGGCTCGCCGGAGTTCGAGGACTGCAGCACCTCGGGCGATTCGGGGATCACGCCGACCACTTCGAGGCCGAGGATCTCCTGCACGTCCTTGATCGAGAGCATGTCGCCGGTCTCGACGCGCTTGGGGCTGTAGCGCGTGAGCAGCAGGTGCTCCTTCACGCGCTGGCCCTTCTCGGCGCGGCGGGTCTTGCTCGCGAGCAGGCCGAGGATGCGGTCGGAGTCGCGCACCGAGCTGACTTCCGGGTTCACCACGACTACCGCCTGGTCGGCGTAGTACATCGCGAGGAAGGCGCCCTTCTCGATGCCGGCCGGCGAGTCGCAGACGACGAACTGGAAGCCGTCGTCGCCGAGGTCGGCGAGGACCTTCTCGACGCCTTCCTTGGTGAGCGCGTCCTTGTCGCGGGTCTGCGACGCGGCGAGCACGTAGAGGTTGTCGAAGCGCTTGTCCTTGATCAGGGCCTGGCGCAGCGTGCATTCGCCGTGGATCACGTTGACGAAGTCGTACACGACGCGGCGCTCGCAACCCATGATCAGGTCGAGGTTGCGCAGGCCGACGTCGAAGTCGATCACGCAGACCTTCTTGCCCTGGCGCGCGAGGCCGCAGGCGAGGCTGGCGCTGGTGGTGGTCTTGCCGACGCCGCCCTTGCCGGAGGTAACGACGATGACCTCGGCCAGGTTCTTGCGGTCGGTCTTCGCGGCCGGCGGCGTGGGGGCGGCTTGCGCGGGGGTTTCGAGGGTCTCGATCACGGGCTGCTCCTTCTCGGCGGCCGATGGCGGGGTTGCGGCGGTTGCCGCTGCGGCGGGCTGCGCGGCAGCGGGGGATTCGTTGGCGGACGGCGCATCGTTCGCGGTGTGCGACGACGATGCGGCGGCCGGTTCGGCGATCGGGATTTCGATCTCGACGCTCATCAATTCAGTTCCTCGATGCGCAGCTTGTCGTCCTCGAGCCAGACCTGCACGGCCTTGCCGACGAGGTTCGGCGGGATCTCGTCGAGCACCTTGTAGTTGCCGGCGACGGCGACGAGTTCGGCATGGAATTCGCGGCAGAAGATGCGCGCGTTGGTGTTGCCGAGCGCGCCGGCGAGCGCGCGCCCGCGCAGCGGACCGTAGATGTGCACCGAGCCGTCGGCGATGACTTCGGCGCCCGCGCCGACGGTCGCGCAGACCGTCAGGTCGCGGTTCTGCGCGTAGACCTGCTGGCCGGAGCGGATCGGCGCGACGTGGATCATGCCGGGCCCTCCCGGTGCGGGGGCGTGCTGCGGTTCGGGCGCGGCGGCCGGTTCCTGGCGCGCGACGGGGACCGGTTCAACGGGCCGTTCGACCGGCGCGGGGACGGGCGCGGGCGCCGCGGCTTCACCACCGCGTTCGTACTGCGCGCGGAACTTCGCGAGCAGCGGCAGGCCGACTTCGCGCGACAGCATCTCGATTTCGGTGGTGCCGAACGCGAGCGCGACCGGCAGCACGCCGGCCTCCTGCAGGCCGCGCACGAGATCGCGCGCCGACTTGGCATCGGGGCAGCGGCTGAGCGAACCGAAATCGATCACGACCGCGGCGCGCTCGAACAGCTTCGGCGCGCGCTGCACGCGCTCGCGCATCTCGCCGACGAGCTTGTCGATGTCGAGCGTGCGCACGCGCAGGTTAGCGATGCCGACCTGGCCGATCTTGAGCTCGCCGGCCTGTTCGTAGTCGGGAAGGGGAGTGGCTGCCATGGTCAACCTGTCGCGCGCTGCTGGGCGTGGTCGGAAGGGGATTCGGTCGAGCGCGCGCGCAGCCATTCGACCTCGGGCAGCGCGTGCGCGCCGGCGTCGAGGTAGGTCGCGCGGACCCAGGGGAAGCTGCACAGGTCCTTCGCGAGGTAGGACGCGCGCAGGCCGACGCCCGGGATCACCTGCTGGCCGACTTCGTGGAATCCGAAGCTGCCGTGGAAGAGCAGGGCCGGGTCGCGCCCGGTGGTGACGAACACCTCGCATGCCAGCCGCGGCGAGCGCACTTCGGCGAAGCTCTGCACGTCGGCGTAGAACACCCGGCCCAGGCCTTCGCCGCGGTGCGCTCCGGCGATCACGATGCGGTCGATGTAGACGAATTCCGGGTAGCGCTCGCGGAACCAGAGGAAGTTGGGGCTGTCGTAGGCCGCGTCGGGCATCAGCGCGACGAGGAAGCCGGCGAGGCTGCCGTCCACTTCCGCGACGCGGAAGTAGGCTGCATGTTTCCAGAAGAATTGCAGGCGTTCGGGGTCGATGGGGAGGATGCCGGCCCCAGCGGCATTGTTGAGGGCAAGTACCGAATCCAGCTCGTGCTCGCGCACGTCGCGGATGACCATCGTCATGCAGCCCTTACTCCCGCATCTGGAAACGGTCGTGAAGCGACATCGTCGTCCTTCGCCCGCACAGCGGGCGAGGGGACCACCGGCCAGGCCGGCGGTGGGGTGAAGGAGGTCAAGTCAAAACAGACTTCCGACATTTCTGCTGAGCCCCGCCCATGACCGTGGTAACGGCACGCGCGCCTGGGGCCGCATGCCGTCGATACCGTATTATGCACTCCAAGTGTCATGGATGCACAACATCTTGTGGTCGCGCGCAGGATGTGGCGGGCCGGGGCCGCCGTGGAAGATGCCGCGGCCGCCACGGCCCCGCACGGGGGTGCCCGACCGCCGGCTCCCCCCGCGAGCACCCGCCCCGCAGCCGGTTGCATGACTTTGGGCCCGTACGCCGCTCCGGGCCCGCCCCTATGATGCGGACATGTTCGCCCGTATCAGCCATACCCAGCTCCTGCGCTATGCCGGCCTGTTCACCTGGGGCATGGTGGGCATCCCGTTGCTGGTGCTGTCCTTCTACCTGCCGTCGGAGGACGGGGTGGACCGGCTCAGTGCGCTGTCGGACTTCCGGTGGTGGCTGGTCGCCTACCTGACCTTCGGCGTCGGCTACTGGCAGGTCACCAAGGCGCTGGGCGTGCGCCGCTCGCGCTGGTACGACTACGTCCTGTTGCTGCTGCTGACCGCCTCGGCGGTCGCGATCTGCCAGTTCAGCCACAGCGGCCTGGGCGGCATCCTGCTGCTGGTGCTGTCGGGCGTGCTGCCGTGGATGCTGCCGCTGCGGATCGGCATTCCCTGGCTGGTGCTGCAGCACGTCGCGCTGATCCCGGTCATCGCCGCGGGCGTTCCGGAATTCCAGCTGTGGTCGGCCACGCTCCAGGTGATGCTGTTCGTCGCCTATTCGAGCTTCACCTTCATCATCGGCCTGGTCGCCAAGCAGCAGGCGCAGGCGCGCGAGGAGCAGCGCCGCCTCAACAACGAACTGCGCGCGACCCGCGCCCTGCTCGCCGAAAGCAGCCGCCTGTCCGAGCGCATGCGCATTTCGCGCGAACTGCACGACCTGCTCGGCCACCACCTGACTGCGCTGAGCCTCAACCTGGAAGTCGCCGGCCACCTGTC
>Ga0070672_100000927_pt1 | contig 17637 bp, 18 predicted proteins | sample KBSM13metaG_FD_66151 | JGI IMG/M metagenome (GOLD analysis project Ga0070672, IMG submission 66151) | Miscanthus rhizosphere microbial communities from Kellogg Biological Station, Michigan, USA - KBS M1-3 metaG | ecosystem: Host-associated > Plants > Roots > Rhizosphere > Soil ... | reverse complement strand
CGCGAAGAATGCGGGTCGTGGAACCCGCCGATGCCATCTCAGTGCGCCTCGTACCAGCAGGTAACGCCCGGCCCGTAGTCGGTGCGGACGCGCACCTGGAGCGTCGAACGCGGCATGGCCTGCGCGGCAGCAAACCTTGGCGCGCGCGTCGCATGAGGCTGGAGAAACGGGCGGCCTCCGGCCGGCCCGAGGCCGCCGCCATTCGTTGTGAATTTCTTCACGGCCACCCCCCGGGGACGATCATGGCCCTCGTGGCGGGCGGTGCAAGCTCGGTCGAACGCCGAGGCGAATGCGTCGGATCGCGCGAGTAAGAGCGCGTCGACCGGGGCACCATGAGCGTTCGGCTGGAACCGGCTTCATCCTGGCGCGCACGTTGCATGCGTCCGGGCGCCGGCGCGTCCCCGCCCGGTAAAGAGGCCGGAACCCCTTGCGGGATCCCGGCCGGGCGGTGCTGCCTGGAGCTCGTTCCTATTGTGCCGTCAGCGTCGCATCGTCGATGTCCCACAGGGTCGGCAGTGTCGCGTTGTTCACGCCCGCGAACTGCACCCTCACGGTCTGGCCGATGTAGGCCGAAAGGTCCACCGTCTTCTGCACGTAGCCGCTCGTCGCATCGAGATTCGTCCACGTTGCCGCCGTGCCGATCTGCGTGCCCGCGGCGTCGTAGATTCGCACCGTAAGCTGGTCGGGCGTGTTGGTCGTGGTGGTCTCGGCGGTCGTCGTGTGCAGCCAGAACGCGAGCGTGGCCGTGGTGCTGCCTGCCGGAATCGTGATCCGCTGCGAGACGTAATCCGAATGCGCACCAGCGCCGCCGTTGCCGGCGCCAACCTCCACGAGCCAGGAACCGCCATGCGCGCGCGTGGCGTCGTTCGCGAGCACGCCGGCCGTGATCTTCCACGGCGATCCCGCATCCGTCTCGAAGTCACCGTTCTTGAACAGCTGCCGCGGCCCGACCGTGACCTTGTGGATCATGCCGCTCATCGTGCCTTCGTTGTCGCGCACGCGCTCCCTGACGGTGTAGGTGCCCGCGGCCGCGTACGCATGGCTCGGGTTGGCCGAGGTCGCTTTCGCGCCGTCGCCGAAGTCCCAGTTGTGCGCGACGATGGTGCCGTCGCTGTCGCTGGAAGCATCGGTGAAGTTCGCGGTGAGCCCGGCGACGGTGAACGTGAAGTCGGCGACCGGCGGCTGGTTGCCCAGGCCCGCGCTGTCGGCAATCACGCTGGCCACATTGAAGCTGCCGCGACCGCTCGCGAAGTCGAAGCCCGCGAGCGCCGAGTATCCGATGCTGCCGTGCTCGCCGCCGGTGTTCTTGCCCGAAGTGATGTCGTGGAAATCGCTCGCCGGCAGCGCGTAGAGGATCGGTGCCGCGAAACCGAAGCCCTGTCCGTGCGCCTGCAGGACCCGCGCCCAGAGGCCGGCGAAGATCGGCGCCGACAGGCTGGTGCCGCCGTACTGCGCGAGCGCGCCGTTGACGTAGATCTTCGCGCCCGAATTCGGGTCGCCGTCGAAGGCGATGTCGGCGACTACGCGCCTGGTGGTCGGCGTGGTCGCCGGGATGAAAGGCGTCTGCCAGCTTGGCTGCGGCTCGAACGTGCTCGCGCTGCCTCCCGAGTCGGTCCAGACCGATTCGCTCGCCCACGTCGTGGTCGATGCGTCGAGCAACGTGCCAGCGACCGCGACGACGTACTTCGACGCGGCCGGCCAGCTCGGCGTATTCGTGTGGTTGCCGCACTCGTCGGCGCCCGAGTCGCCGGTGGAAATCGCGAACGTCTGGCCCTGCCCGGTGGCGACGAGGAACAACTGGTCCTGCGCCGCCGCCGAGCCGTCGCCCTGCGCCGAGGTCTCGCACTCGCCGAGCGAGACGTTGATGATCTTCGTCAGGTAGCTCGCGTTGTTCGTGTCGGCGGCGACCGCGGTGTTGATGTCGGCCGTGAGGTCGGAATTGGTGAGGCTGTGGGCGTTGAAGAACACCAGCTTCTGGACCTGGCCGCCGGCCGCACCGACGATGTCCTGGCTGTCGAGGTCCCATTCGCCGGTGCCGGAGACATCGGTGCCCGCCGCGCCGGTGTCGATCTGCTGCGTGGCGACCGCGGGCAGGCCGTTGGTGGTCGTGAACTTCGCGAGGTCGGTGTACACCGCGTCGAGCTTGCCCGCCGTGATGATGCCGACGTTGATGCCGGTCGCGGCCGGGACGCCGGTGCCGCCGTAGATCGAGGAGAACTCCACCGGGTTGTGGCCGGTGATCGCCAGGGTGCGCGCGCCGCTGCGCGGCTGTACCGGCCGCGCGAACGTGTGCATCGTGTGCACGGTCTGCAGGCCGAGAACCGAGAGCACCTTGTCGCCGATCTCCGCGGGGATGCGCACCGCGTCGGTGTTCGCGAAGGCGACGCGACCGTCGTGGGTCTTCACCTGTGCGAGCGTCGTGGCGAACGCGCGGCGCGCGGTTTCGGCGGTGCCGTCGGCGGTGACCAGCATGCGGTTCGGGGCGATCGCGATGTTCGTGTAGCCCATGCGCGCGAGGTAGTCGGCGACGGCCTGCGCCTGTTTCTGCGTCGGCGCGTGGTCGGCGTAGAACGTCGCCGCCGTCATCGGCTGCACCGGCTTTCCGTCGATCTGGCGTAGCGCATTGCCGTTGACGAGCGCTTCGAGCGCGGCGCGGTTGCGCAGCTTGAGCGCGATCACCACCGGCACCGGCTGCGTCATCGGCAGCCCGCCCATGACCGCATCACCGTCGGCGAGGCGCGTGGGTTGGGCCACGGACGCGAGCCCGGGCGAGGCGGCGTTCGCCGCGAGCGGGACCGCGCCGCACAGCGCGGCGACGGCCAGCGCCAGGGTGGTGCGACGCAGGTCGCGGGCAAGGGTGGTGTTGTTCAAGGCGGAAATCCTCGGCGCAGGCGGGAAGGGCGGCCGCCGGTCAAGCGGCCTGGACCGAGTCTAGGCAGGGTTGCGGACGCCGGGCTGTGAGCGAGGCCGCAAAACGCGGGCCGGCCAGCGTCCGCGGGCCCGCATCCCGCCGCAGGGCCGGGGAACTCAGGCGTCGAGGTCGGGAATCAGAAGGCTTTCCAGCCGCGCGATCGAATCCTTGATCAGCAGCTTGCGCTTCTTGAGCCGGCGCAGCTGCACCTCGTCCATGCCGGTGTCGGCGGACAGGCGCTCGATCGCGGCGTCGAGGTCGCGGTGCTCGAGCCGGAGCTGGTGCAGTCGCGCCACGATCTCGGACTGGTCGAGGTTCGGCATGCGGATTCCACGCTCCGCCACGGGGCGCGGCCAGCTTACACCGGAGCCGCCGCGCCGCGCGCGGTAGAATGACGGCCCACACGAAGTCCCCGCGATGAACCTTTCCGCCCCCTCTTCCGAAGCGGCCGCATCCCCGGCGTACCGCCCCGCACGCATCGACCCGCGCGCCGACCACGAGCACCACAAACTCGCCAAGCGCCTGCGCCACCAGGTCGGCCGCACGATCGCCGACTTCGGCATGATCGAGGACGGCGACAAGGTCATGGTGTGCCTGTCGGGCGGCAAGGACAGCTATACGATGCTCGACGTGCTGCGCCAGCTGCAGGCCAGCGCGCCCGTCCGCTTCGAGCTCGTCGTGGTCAACCTCGACCAGAAGCAGCCGGGCTTCCCCGAGCACGTGCTGCCCGGGTACCTCGCGTCGATCGGCGTGCCGTTCAGGATCCTCGAGCAGGACACCTACTCGGTCGTCAAGCGCGTGATCCCCGAAGGCAGGACGATGTGTTCGCTGTGCTCGCGCCTGCGCCGCGGCGCGCTCTACGCGCACGCCGAACGCGAAGGCTTCACCAAGATCGCGCTCGGCCACCACCGCGACGACCTCGTGGCGACGTTCTTCCTCAACCTGTTCCACCACGCCAAGCTCGCGACGATGCCGCCGAAGCTGCGCAGCGACGACGGCAAGCACGTGGTGATCCGCCCGCTCGCGCGCGTCGCCGAGAAGGACATCGAGGCCTACGCCGCGTGGAAGCGCTTCCCGATCATCCCGTGCACGCTGTGCGGATCGCAGGAAAACCTGCAGCGCAAGCAGGTGCGCCGCATGCTCGAAGCCTGGGAACGCGAGTCGCCCGGGCGCACCGAGCAGATCGCGCGCTCGCTCGGCAACGTCAGCGCGGCGCAGCTCGCCGACCCGTCGCTGTTCGATTTCCTAGCGGTCGGCCGGCGCGGCGAAGCGCCGCTGCCGGACGCGCATGCGTGGCTGGCCGGAGAACGCGAGGCGAGTGAATCGTGAGGTAACGCCGCGTCGCTCCACCCATCCTGTCACTCCGCCCTCCGTGTCACTCCGCCCACCCTGTCATCCCGAGCGCAGCGAAGGATCTGTCTGCGGCGAGCTCCCGGCACAAGCGGGACCCCTCGCTTCGCTCGGGGTGACATTCCTCTTTTCTCTTTCCGATCGCATTTCTTTCCGGAGTTTCGATGTTCTTTCGCAACCTGACGTTCTTCCGCTTCCCCACCTCGCTCGACCTGTCGAACCTCGATGCCCTGCTCGCCGACTGCGCGCTCAAGCCGGCCGGCCCCCTGGAAATGTCCTCGCGCGGCTTCGTCTCTCCCTTCGGGCGCGAACTCGACCCGGACACGGAGGCGGCGCTCTCGCATCGCGTCGGCGACTGCATCTGGCTCGCCGTCGGCGGCGAGGAGCGCATGCTGCCCTCGGTGGTCGTCAACGAGGAGGCGGCGAAGAAGATCGCGGCGATCGAGCAGCGCGAAGGCCGCAAGCTCGGCGGGCGCGCGCGGAAGAAGCTCAAGGAGGACATCGTCCACGACCTGCTGCCGCGCGCCTTCGTGCGCCCGCTGCGCACCGACGCCTATCTCGACCTCGAGCACGGCTTCATCGCGGTGGACACCAGCTCGCGCAAGAACGCCGAGAACGTCGTCAGCGAGGTGCGCCGCGCGCTCGGCAGTTTCCCGGCGCTGCCGCCCAACCCCGAGACCAGCCCGCGCGGCGTGCTGACCGCATGGATCGCGGGCGACGCGCTGCCCGAGGCGGTCGTGCTCGGCGACGAATGCGAGCTCAAGGATCCGGCCGACCGCGGCGCGGTCGTGAAATGCCAGCGCCAGGAACTGCAGGGCGACGAGATCGCCAAGCACCTCGAGTCCGGCAAGCAGGCCACGCGCCTCGCGTTGTTGTTCGACGACCACGTGTCGTTCGTGGTCGGCGAGGACCTGGTCGTGCGCAAGCTCAAGTTCCTCGACGGCGCCGTCGACCAGCTCGAGAACACCGAGCGCGAATCGGTGCGCGCCGAACTCGACGCACGCTTCGCGCTGATGTCGGCCGAGCTCAAGCGGCTGTTTGCGATGCTCGAAAAGGCGTTCAAACTCAGCCGCGCGGAGGCGTGACGATGGAAGCGATGCGCGACTGCGTTCCGGCGCGAGGGTCGCGCGCGGGCCTCTCGACGCCACGGATCGCGCGATCCTGTCGCTGATCTATTTCACCGGGATCCTGCTGTTCCACCGCCATTACGGCTTCTTCGTCGTCGGCCCCCGGCAACGGCGGCTGGGAATGCAGCGCGCTGCTGATCGCCTGCCTGCTGGTGACAGCCTGGGAGAACCGGTCGCGCGGTTTCCTGCCCTTCGTGGCGGCTCCCGCTTCCGGCAGCGGTTGTTGACGCGGTCGCGCGAACGGCCCGCCGTTGCGCACGGCCTGCGTCGCGGGAGCCGCGGCGGTGTCCGTGTTCGCCGTGCGCGCAGTCCGCTTGACTGCGACCCGCACGGCCGCATGCTATGCGCATGCCTTCCTTCCTCCGTCGACTGATCCCCGCGCCACGCGCCCGGACGGTCGTCGACGACGAAACGATCGCCCTGCGCCTGCCCGACGGCCGGGACGTTGCGGTGCGGCGCGTCCGCCATCCGCGCGCGCGCCGCCTCAAGCTGTCGGTCAGCGAACGCGGCGTGCGCCTGACGCTGCCGATGCGCGCGTCGCTGCGTTCGGCCGATGCCTTCCTGCACGCCCACCGCGACTGGATCGCGACCCAGCTTTCGCGCTGGAGCATCGGCGCGGACGCCATCGCCTTCGGACGCGGCACGACCGCGCTGCCGCTGCGCGGCGCCAGCGTGCCGCTGCGCTGGGAGAGCGGGCGCTACGTGCGCGTGCGCGAGGAAGCCGGCGGCATCGTGATCGACGTGCCCGAGTCCGCGAGCGAGGCGGCCGTCCGTCGTGCCCTGCGCGAGTTCTACCTCGCCCAGGCGCGCGCCGACGTCGGCCGCTGGCTGCCGGCGTACCTGCCGTCGTTCCCGCGGGCGCCCGCTGCGATCCGCATCCGCCCGATGTCCTCGCTGTGGGGTTCGCTGAGCGCGCGCGATGCGCTCTCGCTCGACCTCGCGCTCGTGCTCGGGCGGCCGGCGGCGTTCGAATACGTGCTGGTCCACGAGCTCTGCCACCTGGTCCATCGCCACCACCGCGCCGCGTTCTGGCGCGAAGTCGAGGGGCATGGCCTGGACTGGCGCGCGCAGCGCGATTACCTGCACGGCGAGGGCGCTGCCTTGAAGGCGGTCCTGCGGTCGCTGATCGGACCGGCGTAGTCTCCGCCCGGTTTCGCGGTGGAAGGGTCGCCGAGGCTGGCCCCGCGCGCCTGTCCGCTGCGGCCGCTCTCCCGCGTTGATATCCTGCGAACGCGGCCCGTCCGCTACCCGGAGTCACCCATGATCTCGCGCCACCCCTTCCTCGCCGCCCTGGTCTCCTCGACGGTGCTGCTCGCGCTCACCGGCTGCGGCAAGTCCGCCTCGGACGAGGCCGTGAGCGTCGCGACCGGCGGCAAGGTGCAGGTGAGCCATTCCGGCGACGCCTCGCAGGTGACGGTCAAGGACGACAAGGGCAACGAGGTCAAGATGAACTCCGGCGACAACGTACCCCTGCCGAAGGACTTCCCTTCCGACGTGCACCTGCCGGCCGGCTACAAGGTCAGGAACGCGGTCAGCGCGCCGCAGGCCGTGATGCTCGACCTGCATACGCCGGCCACGGCGCAGGCGGTTTTCAGCGAATACGACAGCGCGATGAAGGCGGCGGGCTGGACCGAGGCGATGGCGATCCAGTCGCCCGATTCGGGTTCGTCGCTGACCTTCACCAAGCAGAAGCGCAACGTGGTCGTCGTGATCCGCTCGGGCGAAGGCGGCACGGACGTGCACGTGCAGAGCGCTTCGGAGTAGCGCCCGGGATCCTGGCTGCAGTCGTGCCCGCGACCGGCGCCGCGGCCTTCAGCCGCGCAGGAATTCCAGCAGCAGCGGCGCAACGACCTCGGGCTGTTCCATGTGCAGGTGGTGGCCGCCCGGCAGCACGACCAGGCGGCCGTCGCGCAGGTGTTTCAGACGCGCGTCGCGCAGCTGCGCGGTGAAGTAGGGCGGCGCGGGATCGGCCGCGATCAGCAGGGTCGGCGCCTCGACCGCCTCGACGATGCTCACCGCCGCTTCCTCGGTGATGCGCAGGTGCGAGGGCAGCACCAGCCGCGGGTCGCTGCGCCAGCGCCAGCCGCCCTCCACCGCCTCGAGGTTGCGCGTGACGATCAGGCGCGCGGCGGCATCGCTCATGTCGCCGACCGCCAGGCGCGCCTTGACCGCCAGTTCGACGTTCGGAATCGTGCGGCGCGGCCGGTCGGCCGCCGTGCGCCGCGCGTGCACCGCCGCGCGCAGGCGCTCGCCGGCCTGGGTCGCGGCACCCGCGATCGGGCCGAGCGCCTCGATCAGCGCCATGCGCTCGACGCGCCCGGGCGCCGACGCAGCCACCAGGGTCGCGATCGCCGCGCCCATCGAATGACCGAGCAGGCGCGCGCGCGGCCAGCGCAGGCCGTCGAGCGCGTCGATCGCATCGTGGATCCAGTCGACGAAGGCGTAGTCGTAGCCCTCCGCGCGGTGGGCGGACGCGCCATGGCCGGGCAGGTCGAGCGCGACGACGTCGAATTCGGCGAGCCGCGGCATCAGCGGCACGAAGCTCGCGGCGTTGTCGAGCCAGCCGTGCATGGCCAGCAGCGGTGCGCCATCGGGGTTGCCGCCGCGCAGCGCGGCGATGCGCCCGCGCGGGCTGTCGATGAAGATCTCCTGCATCCCGGCGGCTCCGCTCGCGGACTTTCCTTCGTCCACTGTCGCATCGTCCACTGGAGTCATTGCTCGGCCCAGCCCGCCGTGTGGCGGCGCACGAGGCCCGCGAGCGCCTCGACGTGGCCGGCCGCCGCGTTGAGCGCTGGCAGGTAGTGCAGCTCGGTACCGCCGTTGGCGCGGAACCACGCGGCGTTCTCCATCGCGATCTCCTCGAGCGTTTCCAGGCAATCGACGGCAAAGCCCGGGCACGCCACGTCGACGCGCCTGACGCCCTGCTTCGCCCAGTCGCGCAGCACGTCGAGCGTCGAGGGCCCGAGCCAGGGCTCGCGACCGAAGCGCGACTGGTAGGCCATTTTCCATTCGGAAGGATCGAGGCGCAGCCGTTGCGCGATCGCCTTCGCACTCGCCTCGCACTCGCGCGCATAGGTGTCGCCGCGACGCACGTAGCGCTCGGGGATGCCGTGGAAGGACAGCAGCAGGCGCTCGCCGGGCGCATCGCCGCGCGCCGCGCGGACCGACGCGGCGAGGGCGTCGAGCCAGCCTGCGTCGAGGTGGTAGTCGCGCACGACGCGCGTCTCCGGGCGGTTCTCCCAGCGCGCGAGTTCGGCATCGACGGCATCGAATACGCTCGCGGTGGTGGTCGCCGAATACTGCGGGTAGAGCGGCAGCACGAGCAGGCGGTGCAGGCCTTCGCCGCGCAGCGCGCGCAGGACGTCGGGGATGCCGGGGTTCCCGTAGCGCATCGCGAGGGCGATGCGCGCGTTCGGCAGGCGCTGCGCGAGGCCGTCGCGCAGGTCCTCGCCATGCGCACGCAGCGGCGATCCGCGGCCCTCGATCCAGATCTGCGCGTATTTCGCCGCGACCTTCGGCGAGCGCAGCGGCAGGATCACGCCGTGCAGGGCCGGGCACCAGATCCAGCGGCTGAGGTCGACCACGCGGCGGTCGTGCAGGAACTCGGACAGATAGCGGCGCACGGCGCCGGCGGTCGGCGCGTCGGGCGTGCCGAGGTTCACCAGCAGCACCGCGCTGCGCGCGTCGGACGCGACGGATCCGGAAGGAGAAAGGCTGTTCTGGCTCACATGGGATTCATCGGTCGGGGCGATACTGTAACAATGACTGTCCACTGAACGGAGAAACCCGATGCGCCGAACCCTTGCCCTCGCCACCGCCGCGCTGATCGCCGGATCCGCCTTGACCGCAATGCCGGCGCAGGCCGGTGCGCGCGAGGAGAACCGGGCACGCGATGCGGTCGCGGTGCTGGACAAGATCATGCGCATCCCCGAGCAGTCGGTGCCGCAATCGATGCTCGACAACGCACGTGCGATCGCGATCATTCCGGGCGTGGTCAAGGCCGGCTTCGTGGTCGGCGGGCGCTTCGGGCGCGGGCTGATCGCGGTGCGCGGGCCGGACGGGACCTGGAGCAACCCGAGCTTCGTGACGATCGCCGGCGGCAGCTTCGGCTTCCAGGCCGGCGTGCAGAGCACCGACATCGTGCTGGTCTTCAGCAACACCCACGGCGTCGATTCGATCGTGCACGGCAAGTTCACCCTCGGCGCGGACGCCTCGGTCGCCGCCGGCCCGGTCGGGCGGCAGGCGGAAGCCTCGACCGACGAGCGGCTCAAGGCCGAGATCTATTCGTACTCGCGCTCGCGCGGGTTGTTCGCGGGCATCGCGCTCGACGGCGCGGCGCTGCAGATCGACGACAAGTCGAATGCCTCGATCTACGGTCCGGACGCGACCCCGCGCGCGATCTTCGAAGGCCGCGTGAACCCGCCGCCGACGCCGCTGGTCGACTTCCGCGACCGCCTGGAGGAGTACAGCGCGAGCAAGCGCTACCACCCGGCGAACCGCGCTCCGGAAACGGCGCCGGCGCCTGCCGGCGGCGAGCAACCCCAGCCCCAGCCGGCCCAGACAACGCCCCTCAAGGGGCTCTGACCGGCGGCGGGAGCGGGGCTGCGGTATCCTTTCACCTGTATCCGCAACCGTTTCGAGGCGTTCCAATGGGCAGTCTCAGCATCTGGCACCTGGTGCTCCTCGTGATCCTGGGGCTGTTGATTTTCGGCACCAAGCGCCTGACCGGCGGCGCCAAGGACATCGGCAACGCCGTCAAGGAGTTCAAGAAGGCGATGGCCGACGACGCCGACGCGAAGAAGACCGACCCGGTCCAGCCCGCGGTCGACACGCGCCCGCCTCCGCCGGTCGACGTGACCCGGGTCGAACGCCCGCCGCAGCCGCCGCGCAACGATCCGCAAGGCTAAGGGCCGCACGCGGTCGAGGACGTTGATCGATGCTGGATTTCGGCTTCGGCGAACTGCTCCTGCTCGCGGTGATCGCGCTCGTCGTGCTCGGGCCCGAACGCCTGCCGGTCGCCGCGCGGCTGGCCGGACTGTGGATCCGCAAGGCGCGCTCGCAATGGAACCAGGTCAAGGCCGAACTCGAGAACGAGCTCGCCGACGAGGAACTGCGCCGCAACCTGCGCGAGGCCTCCGACGCGCTGCGCCAGGGCACGCAGCCGGTGCGCGACCTGCAGCGGGAGCTTGCCGGCGGCGCGGCGCAGATGACCCGGCTGGCGACGCCATCGCCCGCGCAGCCCGGCGCGGCGGTACCGGAGACCGACGGGCTTTCCGGTTCCTCGAGCACGCCAGCCGCCGACCCCGACCAGCTCGCCCTGCCGATGCCCCTGCCGGAGGCCGGCGAAACGCTGCCCGCGCCGCCGCTGCCGACCCCGCGCGATGACCAGCCCTGAACACCCGGCCGCCGACGCGGCCGCCTCGACCGAGCAGGGCCTGGTCGCGCACCTCGTGGAGCTGCGCTCGCGGCTGCTGCGCGCGATCGTGGCGGTCCTCGTCGTGTTCGCGGCGCTCGTGCCGTTCTCCAAGAACCTGTATTCCTGGCTGGCCGCGCCCCTGCTGTCGCGGCTGCCGCCTGGCTCGCACCTGGTCGCGATCGACGTGTCCTCGCCGTTCCTGGTGCCGGTCAAGTTGTGCTTCTTCGCGGCGCTGACGGTCGCGATGCCGGTCGTGATCTACCAGCTGTGGGCCTTCGTCGCGCCGGGCCTGTACCGCCACGAAAAGCGCCTGGCAGTGCCGTTGCTGGTCTCGGCGACGACGCTGTTCTACGGCGGCTGCGCGTTCGCCTACTTCGTCGTGCTGCCGATGGCGTTCCGCTTCCTCGTCTCGATGACGCCCGAGGGCGTTTCGATGATGACCGACATCAGCCATTACCTCGATTTCGTCGGCGTGATGTTCATCGCGTTCGGAGCGAGCTTCGAGCTGCCGGTCGCGCTGGTGATCCTGGTGATGCTCGGATGGGTCTCGCCCGCGCAGCTCGTGACGTTCCGGCCGTACGCGATCTTCGGCAACGCGGTGCTGTCGGCGATCATCACGCCGCCCGACGCGGTGTCGATGCTGCTGCTCGCGATCCCGCTGTGCCTGCTCTACGAGCTCGGCGTGGTCGCGGCGAGGGCCGTCGCCAAGCCGCGCGCCCAGGAGAATCCCGCATGAGCGCGACCGCAGCCGGAATGCCGACGACGACCGCGATCCGCTCGCCCGCCGGCTTCTGGAAGCGCTACGTCGCGTATTTCATCGACTGGCTGATCGTGTCGAGCGCCAGCGGGATGGTGACCCAGGTGCTGCTCGGCGCCTTCTACGGTCGCGAAATCGCGCGTCTCCAATCGTTCGTGACCGAAGCGCAGAACGCGGCGCAGGGCAACGAGGGCACGGGCCCGGACCCGGCCGCGCTGCTGGCGCTGGTGACCCCGCTCGCATGGAAGCTCGTGCTGTGGTCGACGATCGCGTACGCCGTCTTCGGCTGCGCGTACTTCGCGCTGTTCGAGGCCTCCGCCGCTCAGGCAACGCCCGGCAAGCGGCTGGCCGGCATCCAGGTGGTCGGCCCGGACGGCGGACGGATCGGCCTGCCGCGCGCGATCGCCCGCTTCCTCGCCGCCGCGCTGTCGTGGCTGACGCTCAACCTCGGCCACGCGATGGCTGCGATCGCGCCCGAACACCGCGCCCTGCACGACCGCATCGCCGGAACCCGCGTCGAGAACGCCGATCCGTCCAACACCGCGATGCCCGCGTGGGGCTGGATCATCATCGCCCTGACGGCCGGGCTGTTCGTGCTCACGGTCCTGGGCGGCGTGCTTGCGGTGCTGGCGTTGATCGCGCAGGCATCGCAGGCCTGAGGCAGCTCGTACGGCATCCGGGTGCGCTTGCGACGTGCGTCATGGTTGAGGCGTGATCGCCGTTCCATCCTCCGCGTGATGGACTTTGCATCGGTCCTGTGACGACAGGCACGTTTTCACAGTGGCGCGGTCGCTATTTTGCCGCCATCCCCCACTGCTTCAGCTGGAATCACCGTGAATGTCTCCCGAGAACTTGAACTGATCCGCACGCTGATGCGGCGGATCGACAACGGACCGCAGCGCGCGGAACGCGCCGGCAGCGAATTCCTCGGCGACGGGATCGAAGACTTCCTGCTCACCGAACACCTGGGCCTGCTGATCGCCGCCGGATACCTGCACGGCCGCCACGTCGAGCCCCTCGGCGCGACGATGGCCGACGGCGTGGTCGTCACCGGCATGACCGCGTGCGGGCGCCGCTTCCTCGAAGCGAGCACCAATGCCTTGTCCTGGGCCCACATCAAGCATTTCGCCGAGCGCAAGGGCAGCGCCGTGACGACCACCGTGCTCGGCGAGATCGCCAGTTCGCTCGGCATGCGGCCGCTGGCGGCCTAGACGTCGGCGGGGAGCGAAGGCAGCCGTTTCGGTTTCGCCCTGGTTCCGCCGCCTCTCAGACGATGATGCCCGCCTGCGGCGGCGGCGCCTCGCCCGAGCGTAGGAACACCTCGCGGAAGGCGAGGAAGTTGCCGGTCGCGGCGACCACGACCAGCGCGACCATCGTGGCGAACAGCAGCAGCAGGTAGAGCATCTCGCCGAGCGGTCCGAGCAGGGACAGCAGCGCGAGGACGAGCGAGGACGCGATCAGGAACACGAACCCCGCGCCGCACCAGAGCAGCACGTAGGCGATCATCGGCAGCGCGTTCGCGAGCACCGCGACGATGCTGTCGTAGATCGAGAGCAGGGCATTGCGACCGTCGAACATCACACGCGGCACCGAGAAGAACAGCCCCGCCCACACGAACAGGAAGACCGCCGAAGCGGCCATCGCCGCCTTCAGCAGCGGCAGCGCGAGCGCCTGCGCCTGCGCGCTGTCGGGCTTGATCGCGTGCTTGGCCAGCAGTTCGAGGACCTTGAGGCCTTCCGGACCCAGGACGCGCCGGAATGCCATCACCGCGATCGCGGCGTTCACGGTCGCGAACAGCCCGAGCACGAGCAGCTGGGTGCGCACGCCCGGCCTCCGCAGCCCTTCGAACAGGTCCGAGGCGGCGACCGGCCTTCCGGATTGCGCGAGGTCGACCGCATGCATCACGCCGGCGGTCAGCGCCGGACCGAACAGCGACAGCGACAGCACGAGCACGGCCGGGATGCCGGGTACGCCCGCGAGCATCTGCTGCGCGAACACCAGCAGCACGTACAGCGACGCCACCTGCACCAGCCCGCGCGGGCTGCGCTCGAACGCGCGCATCGCATGCTGGAACCAGGCCAGCCCGCGGCCCGCGGGCACGGCGTGGTGCTCGTGGTCGGAGGACTCCATCAGGAGGGCCGGGCCGTTCCCTGCGCGCCGAGCGCGCGCGCGTGGCGCACGAAGCGCCGGAGCAGCCGGCGCGCGAGCGGCGCGGCGGTGACCGTGCGCTTGACCGCATGGCGATCGATGCCTTCGTGCAGCAGCTTCTCGCGGCGCACGTCGATGTAGCCGTGCATCATCGCGGTGCTGAATTCCGGGTGGAACTGCACGCCCCAGACGCGGTCGCGCCAGCGGAACGCGTGGCAGCCGTCCTTGTCCGAACGCGCGAGCCGCACCGCGCCCTCGGGCATGCGGATCACGCTCTGCATGTGGGTCGCGTGCGCCTCGAACGCGGGCGGATGCGGGCCGAACAGGGGATCGCCCTCGGCCTCGGCGAGGCGTTCCACGCGCACCGTCCCGATCTCGCGTCCGACCGGGTTGTATGCGACCTCGCCGCCGAGCGCGTGCGCGATGAGCTGGTGCCCGTAGCAGATGCCGAAGAGCGGCACGCCCGCGTGCGCGGCCGCGTGCAGCCACTTCGCGCTGCGCTCGCTCCAGTCCAGCCGCTCGGTGACCATCGAGCCCGAGCCGGTCACCAGCACGCCCGCGAAGCCTTCGCGGTCGGGCAGCGCCTCGCCGTCGAGCACGCGGCAGACGATCGCGTCGTCGCGTTCGAGTCCCGCGGCGCAGCGGATCCAGTGCGCGAAGCAGCCGTAACGCCGCAGCTCGGGCGCCGGGTCGCCGGTGGCGATGATCAGGAAGGGCGCGTTCGTCATGGCGAGGTCAGTCCTGCGGCGGCAGCGTGGCGAGGATTTCCTCGACCGTCGTCTGCCCCTGCAACACCTTCTCGACGCCCGCCGCACGCAGCGTGCGCATGCCCTCGCCGATCGCCGCACGCGTGAAGCCCGCGAGTTCCATGTCGGGACGGATCAGACTGCGCAGCAGCGGCGTGACCATCAGCATCTCGTAGATGCCCACGCGCCCGAGGTAGCCGGTGCGCCGGCATTCCAGGCAGCCGACCGGCCCGAACGTCACGCCTTCGGCCGGCAGCGGCGCCGGATGGTGGCGGTCGTGCAGCGCATGCCAGCCCGCTTCGTTGACCGGCGCCGGCGCCTTGCAGTGCGGGCAGAGCGTGCGCACGAGGCGCTGGGCGAGGATGCCGTTGAGGGTCGAGGCGACCAGGTAGTGCGGCACGCCGAGGTCGAGCAGGCGGGTGATCGCCGAGGGCGCGTCGTTGGTGTGCAGGGTGGACAGCACGAGGTGGCCGGTCAGCGACGCCTGCACCGCCATCTGCGCGGTGTCGAGGTCGCGGATCTCGCCGATCATGATGATGTCGGGGTCCTGGCGCAGCAGCGTGCGCACGCCCGACGCGAACGTCAGGTCGATCTGCTGGTGCACCTGCATCTGGTTGAACTCCTGCGCGATCATCTCGATCGGGTCCTCGACCGTGCAGACGTTGACGTCCGGGGTCGCGAGCCTTCGCAGTGCCGAGTACAGCGTGGTGGTCTTGCCCGAACCGGTCGGGCCCGTCACCAGGACGATGCCGTGCGGGCGGCCGGTGAGGTCGTTCCAGGCGGCCGCCTCGCCCGGGTCGAAGCCGAGTTGCTCGAGGTTCTTGAACGCGGTGTCCGGATCGAAGATGCGCATCACGCACTTCTCGCCGAACGCGGTGGGCATCGTCGAAAGCCGCATCTCGAACTCGCGCCCGCCCGGCGAGCGCGTCTTGATGCGGCCGTCCTGCGGGCGCCGGCGTTCGGCGAGGTCCATGCGGCCGAGCACCTTGATGCGGCTCACGACGCCGACCATCACCGGCGTCGGCAATTCGTACACCTTGTGCAGCACGCCGTCGATGCGGAAGCGGATGCGGCTGACCTCGCGGCGCGGCTCGAGGTGGATGTCCGAAGCGCGCTGCTCGTAGGCGTACTGCAGCAGCCAGTCGACGATGTAGACGACGTGGCGGTCGTCGGCGCCGACCTCGCCGGTGCGGCCGAGTTCGACGAGCTGCTCGAAGTTCGGCACGCCCGAGTTCGTTTCGCGCTTGTCCTTCTCGCCGCGCACCGATCGCGTGACGCCGTAGAACTCCATCGTGAAACGGTGCAGCTCGAGCGGGTTGGCGACGACCAGTTCGATCTCGCGCCGCAGCAGGTTGTTCAGGTCCTGCAGCCAGTCGAGCGCCATCGGTTCGCTGGTCGCGATGACCACGCGCTCGGGCTTGACCTCGATCGCGAGGAAGCGGTAGCGCTGCGCGTAGGCCTGCGACACGATGCCGGTCACCGCGGGCACGTCGACCTTGGTCGGGTCGATGCGCACGTACGGCAGCCCGACTTCCTGCGCGAGCCATTCGGTGAGCCGCTCGAGGCTCAGTTCCACGCCCGCGGGCCGCGTGCCGGGCACCTTGAGGTTGGCGAGCAGAACCAGCGGATGGATGTCGGCGACGTTGCGCGTCTCGCGCGCCGAAGCGGCCGCGCGCGCGGCGTCGCCCGGCGCGACGATGCCGTCCTCGACGAGCAGGTTGAGGATGCGGTCGAGCGAGAGCCTTCCGGGCGGCAGGCGCTTGGTGCGCGGCGCGTCGGGAGGATTCGTGGACTGCTTCGGTTCCAAGGACGTCGGCGGATCGTGCGGGGGCGTGGCGGCTATACTAGCTTTTTTCCCCGCAAGACCACGGCATGGCGGCGTCCGAAAAGCAGCAGCCCCCCACGTTCCAGCAGCTGATCCAGCGCCTCAACGCCTACTGGGGCGAGCAGGGTTGCGTGCTGATCCAGCCGCTCGACCTCGAGGTCGGCGCGGGCACCTTCCATCCGGCGACGTTCCTGCGCTCGCTCGGTCCCGAACCGTGGAACGCGGCCTACGTGCAGCCGTGCCGGCGCCCGACCGACGGGCGCTATGGCGACAATCCCAACCGCCTGCAGCGCTACTACCAGTACCAGGTGGCGATGAAGCCGAGCCCGGACGACATCGTCGAGCTGTATTTCGGATCGCTGCGCGAGCTGGGCATCGATCCGCTCACGCACGACCTGCGGCTCGTCGAGGACAACTGGGAATCGCCGACGCTCGGCGCCTGGGGGCTGGGCTGGGAGGTCTGGCTGAACGGCATGGAAGTCACGCAGTTCACCTACTTCCAGCAAGCCGGCGGGCTCGAGTGCCGGCCCGTGCTCGGCGAGATCACCTACGGCCTCGAGCGGCTGTGCATGTACCTGCAGAACGTCGATTCGGTGTTCGACATCGTGTGGACCTACGGTCCGCAGGGCGCCGTCCACTACCGTGACGTGTACCACCAGAACGAGGTCGAGCAGAGCGCCTACAACTTCGAGCACGCGAACGTCGCCGAGCTGTTCCACGACTTCGACGTGCGCGAGGCCGAGGCGAACAAGCTGGTCGGCCTCGGCCTGCCGCTGCCCGCCTACGAGCAGGTCTGCAAGGCCAGCCACAGCTTCAACCTGCTCGACGCGCGCCGCGCGATCAGCGTGACCGAGCGCCAGCGCTACATCCTGCGCGTGCGCACGCTCGCGAAGGCCTGCGCGGAGGCGTACGTTGAATCACGCAAACGGGTGTTCGCCGAAAAGGTGATCGCATGATCCTGATCGGCATGTTCGATTCGCCCTTCGTGCGGCGCGTCGCGATCAGCGCGAGCCTGCTCGGCTTCACCTTCGAGCACCGCAACTGGTCGGTCGGCAAGGACTTCGAGCGCATCCGCCGCTACAACCCGCTCGGCCGCGTACCGACCCTCGTGCTCGACTCGGGCGAGGTGCTGATCGAGTCGGCGATGATCCTCGACTGGCTCGACCAGCAGATCGGCCCCGCGCGCGCCCTGCTGCCCGCGTCGGGCGAGGAGCGCCGCAAGGCGCAGCACCTGCTCGCGCTCGCGACGGGCGCCGCGGACAAGGGCATCCAGCTCGTGATCGAGCACGTGTTCCGGCCCGAGGACAAGCGCCACGCTCCGTGGATCGACCGCTGCCGCGTGCAGATCCACGGCGCG
>Ga0070672_100000922_pt1 | contig 17663 bp, 13 predicted proteins | sample KBSM13metaG_FD_66151 | JGI IMG/M metagenome (GOLD analysis project Ga0070672, IMG submission 66151) | Miscanthus rhizosphere microbial communities from Kellogg Biological Station, Michigan, USA - KBS M1-3 metaG | ecosystem: Host-associated > Plants > Roots > Rhizosphere > Soil ... | reverse complement strand
GCACCAGCGCGGTATCGATAGGTAGGGCCCGCAGAGGAAGTCGGGGGCAACGCCGTAGTTGCGGCCGGGACCTCGGTCCATGAAATGGCCCACCTGGATCTGGTACGCCGCGTGGGCGGCATACCCTTCGAGCACCCCATTGGGATTCCCCGGACTGTTGCCAGCGCTCTCGCCGGTCGGCATGAAGGAACTCGGCAAGGCGACGCCGCGCTGCGAGTTCTGACCGCTGGGCAGATAGAAAACGAAGTAGGGATCGATCGCAAACCCTGCCGGCTCACCCCCGGCGGTGATCAGATAGCTCGGCGACCCGGCGTAGATCTCGGAGTTGACCGCGTCGCGGCCTGTTACCTCGCTATCGCCCAGCTCGCGGCGGTTGAGGACTTGGTAGAAGCGACGGTGCGGTTCGTTGACAAACAGGTCTTGGATCGGCGCCGGGATGCGATAGCTGCTGAGCATCTCGTAGCTCGCATCGCCGCCACTCGAGGCAATGCTCCAGATCAAAGGACGCCAGGGTTCCCTCGATACCCGGTAGGCACGGTTGGCGCCGGTGTGCATCGCCATGTGCTCCGTGAGCGGGTCGGCGCCGAGCTGCCACTCAAGCAGGCCGACCCGCATGTGTCCATCGATCCGGCTGCTGTTCTTGCCCTCATTGCGACGCCGGAACGGCACCATCCTGCGGCAATCATTGCCAGACACGGCCATGTGGGCCGCCACGTAGTCGAGCACCATCCGGGCGGCGAGGCGCACCTCATGGTCGTAGGCGAAGTTGCACAGGTTGAGGAGCGCCGTCCGCGATTCATGCTGGTAGGACTTGGCGTTGTATTCGGAGAAGTCATCGAGCAGGATGTTGCGCAGCAAGAAGAGCAGCAGTTCCATGCAACTCGGGGCGTCCCCCGAGCCATTGCGGCGGTTGTCATATTCGATCCGGGGATGGCGCTGGTACAGCAACTGGTTCGTCAGGTATCGCGCCGTCTGGATCATCAGGATGTGGTTCTCGGTCTCGCCAATGCGCTTGTGCACGCCGGCCGGACTGACGAAACCGGAGCGACTCCAGTCGTTGGGCACACGCCCGCTGGTGAAGGTGTCCTTCAGGTCGACCCGATGGATGCGGCCGCGCGCCAGCAATGCGTTGATCAGATGCTCGCGCGCGGCCGGGCTCAGCTCCTGGAAGTAGGCATAGGCCGTGCGCAGGAGGTGCTGCTGCGTCATGTCGTAGTTGCCCTCCTTGGGCTTGCCGAGAAGGTCGAAGCTGCCGACATCCGGTCCGATGGTCCCGCACCATCCGGGCGCGGCAGCGAGCAGGGCGATGGACACCATCGAGCGCAACTGGTCGCCTTGCGGCCCCGGAAAGTAGTCGGCGAACGCCATCGCGGCAAGCGACTTGCCGGTCGGATGCCAGACGGTCGGCGCGGCGTCGCCGTAGAACTTCATTTCTAGCAGCGCGCGGACCGAATTCAAGGCCTGGCCCGGCCCATCGTGGACGGTGCCCGTGACGTCGTCCACCCGAAACGGCCATGGCTTGCCGACGAAATGCGGCGGGTCGATCGCTGCCCACTGGATTTTTGGCGCCATCAGCACGCCCAGATGCGGGCTGACGCTGGCGAAGACCACGGCCGCCGCCCGCTTGTCGAACAGGGCGGCTGATTCGGTCAGCGGATCGTCGACGTCATAGCTCGCGAGATGGATGCCATCGAGATCGATGTGCGGACTGACGCCATTGCGGATCAGCATGTTCGCCAGCAGCCCGCGCGCCGATCCCGCCGTCGCCGGCGGAAAGACTCGCATGACGCCGCGGATGCTCTTATAGGACTTCGGCGGCAGGACACCACCGCCTTCTAGCCGATCGATGATCCAGCGCAGACCGATGTCGCGCAAGAAATCGGTTTCCTTCTGCAGCGCAGGGAGCACCCTGCGGTAATAGGGCCGCGCGCTGCCCATGGCATGCCGCTAGCGCAAGCCGACCAGCACCGCGATCAAGCCGCAGCCATGTGCCAGCGGCTGCATCGCCTTGCCGATCACGGTACCGCCTGCCGCAGCGCCGGCATCCGCCCGCATCGCGTGGCCGACGGTCGATGACGTGGTCAGCAAGTCGCCGACTTCTACTCCGCCGTGGCCGGCGTCGACCTTGCAAAACACCTTGCCGATCAAGGCGATCGGCTTGCGACCGGGCAGATCAGGGCGCTTGTCGAGCACGATGCCAGGCCGGTAGCTCGCCGCACCGGAGATGACGCCGATCACACGCTTGTCGTAGGCGCGGGCGCAGGCTTCGAGCCGGCCGCTGCCACCGAGCACCATCACCGTGCCGGGTTCGGAGAGGTCGCTGTCGGCGATGTCGAAATCCTCGGCGCAGTCGGCAGCGTCGGTGAAGACGAGGTCGCCCGTGACGACCACGTTGCCGTCGAAGAAGGCGGCGTTCTTGCGGCCCTCGTGCTTGACGAACAAGGCGGCCGAATCGGAGCCGGCGTTCTTCTGGTAGATGGCAACCGCTGACATGGTCGTCGACATCGTTTCGGCGTGCACCGCCTCACCGGACGGATGGATCGCCTGCACGTCGCGCTGGAAATAGGCGGTCTCGCTGACCAGAATCGGGCCGTTGAAGAGTCCGGCCCAACCCGTGCCCTGGGCGATGCCCCAGACGCCTGACTGGGTGCCGATGCCGGTCACGCCGAAGCCCCCTTTGCCCATGATCGCGTGGCCCGAACTCGCCCCTTGCACGCCGATGCCGTTGTTGCCACTGACGCCGAGCACGCCGGCGCCGTCCGGCACGTTGCTGAAGCCGAGCACCCCATTGCCGGTCGAATCCTTGATGCCGCGTGCGACAGTCGACTCGTTGCGACCGTAGATGCCGTTGCGAATCTCATTGTTGGTGACGCCCTGGACGCCGTCGCCGCCCTTGAGACCGGGCGGGGCACTGACGCCGAGCACGCCGACGCCGTTCAGGCTGCCTCCCCACACCCCGATCAGGCCGACGCCGCCGCTGCCGATGCCGAAGCCGGCGTGCAAGCCGAACACGCCCGCACCGTCCGGCACCTGCGTGGCGCCGAGAACCCCATGACCGCTCGGCTTGTTGGCGTTGCGAGCGGTGGCGTCGCTGTTGTTGCCGACCACGCCGTTCGCGTCATGGGAAGTCGTGGTGCCGACGACGCCGTCGCCACTGCCGCCGGGATTGGTGAGTGTGGCCAAGAGGTCCTCCCAAGATATCGCCAGAAACGAGACGCCGGGACCCTAGTCGGTCGTTGTCTCCGCGGCACTCGCGCGTCTGCGAACGGCGTCGAGCGCAACAAATGGCGGCAACGCCTCCAGCGGACTCAACAACGCCTCGGAAACTTCGAACCCCTTGACGTGCTTGCCGGCTTTGAGGCCCGGAGGAATACGGCTCATCACGCCAGTTCCACTGGCGAGAGCGTCCAGGTGGCCGGTAGTAGGCAGCAGCGCGACCAGCCGGGCCAACGGATCGTCTTCGGAGGTGCTCTCAGGGAACTGGCCCGCCGGCTGCACGACCTCGGGGCTGGCGCTGGTTCCCGCGTTGCGAATGCTTGTCATGGTGTTCCCCAGCTTCGGTCGGGCGAACAAGACCGTTTGCGACCGACCCCTCGGACAGCAGCACGCGACCCCGCTAGGCAACTGTCGCACATGGACTCGCCGAGCGCAACGAACGAATCTTTGAAGCGCACGCATAGGGCTTCCTGAGCCGACGCGAGCGAACTGCAACTGCTCTCGAGCTCGTCCTAAAGCGCAGAACTTCCGGCTACCGCGTCGCGTCGGCATTCGCCGCTCGCAGCGGATCCGACACTTCCATCCAGTCCAGGTCGTTCTCCAGCGTATGAAAGGCGTCGTCGCCGATGTCGCTACTGTCACGCATTGCCAGAAGAGCCTGGCGCGCCGCGCGCAGGGCGGCGCGGTACTCGGTGTCGTATTCAGCGCCGAATGACGCGTGAACGCCGTCGCCGCGATGCAGCTGGCCCAGGCGGACCTTCAGCTCCTTTCGTACAAGATCGACCGCCGCGGAACGACCGGCGGGCAGTTGCGTGTACGCTGCTTCCAGCATGCGCTGGCGAGCCATGTGTTCCTCGCGCCCCACCGGATCACCGTCGCGCAAATTCAATGCTCGCAGCAGCGGCTTCAAGGTCAAGCCCTGAATCAGCAACGTGCCCAGCACGACCAGGAATGCCGTGAGCACGATCAGATCGCGACCAGGAAAGCCCTCGGGCAGTGCCAGCGCCGCCGCCAGCGTGACGATGCCGCGCATGCCGGCCCAGGCAATCACCAGCCCGCTGCCGACGGTCGGCCGCAGCATGGGCCGCGGCGGATGAAAGCCGTAGCGACGGTCGCGCCAGCGGATCGCCGCATTGAAGGACATGTGCCAGAGCACACGCACCGTGATCACCGTCACGAGCACGGCAGCCGCGACGAGCAGGTATTGCTCGCGCGCCGGCGGCGCGAGCTCGACGACGATGGGTCGAAGCTGCAGGCCGATGAAGATGAACGCGAAGATGTTCAGCGCGAACACCATCGTGGCCCATACCGCGTTGGTGGGGATGCGAATGCGGGCGGGAACGCGCGCCGGCGCCGTGCGCGCCAGCGTCATCGCGAAGCACACGGTCGTCAGCACGCCGGATAGGCCGATGTGCTCTGCCACCAGCCACACGGCGAAGGTGCCCACGAACTGCAGGATGATGGCGGTCGGAATGTGCTGCACCCGCTCAAGAACGCGCTGAGTCAGCCATCCCAGCGCCGGGCCCGCGATCAGGCTTCCCAGCACCGCCAGAAGGAACGCCGGCGCCACCGCCTGAACCGAGAAGCCGCCCGCCGCCACCGCGCCCACGGCCAAGCGGTAGATCAGCAGTGCGCTCGCGTCGTTCAACAGGCTCTCGCCTTCGAGGATGCCGAGGATGCGTTGCGGCGGACGCAGCGGGCGCAGCACCGCGGTAGCCGCCACCGCGTCCGGCGGCGCAACGATGGCGCCCAGCGCGATGGCCGCAGCCCAAGGCAGGCTCGGAACGAGGACGTGCGCGACGACGGCGACCGCCGCCGTGGTGAGGACCACCGCAACGACCACCAGCCCAACGAGGGGCGCCCAGTTGTCGCGCAGGTCTCGCTGGGAAGCGTCGTAGCCGGCGTCTACCAGAATCGGCGCCACGAACAAGGCCAACACCAGGTCGGGCGGCAAGGTCAGACGCGGTGCCCCGGGAATGAGGGCAAGCAGCGCGCCACCGATGGCCAAGAAAACGGGGTAGGGTGCACCCGCTCGGCGCGCAGCCGCGGCCAGCGCGATGGCGGCTACAAACAAGACCAGGACTTGTTCGAGTTCTTCCACCGACGAAAGTATGCGGCCTGCTACAACCACCCGCTCTGCTTGAAGCGGCGATACAGCCCAGCGCACGTGCCTGCAATGACGAGCAATGCAAGCGGGTAGCCATAGGTCCACTTCAGCTCCGGCATGAACTCGAAATTCATTCCCCACAGACCGGCGAAAGACGTCCAGACAGCGAAAATCGCCGCCCACGCCGCCAGGCGCTTCATGACGGTCGCGTCGTTGATGGTCGCGAGCGAGAGGTTGACCTGGACGGCCGTTCCAATCGTGTCCCGCAGGCTGTCGATGCTCGAATTGATGCGCGCCAGGTGATCGGCGACGTCGCGGATGTAGTCCTGCACGGCCGACACCTGGCTCGGGACTCGCCCACCATGCAGCTTGCCCAGGTCGTGAAGCAGCGGCGCCACCGCATGCTTCACCAATGTCGTCTTCTGCTTCAGCGCGTAGAGGCGTTCGACGTTTTCACGTCCCGGCCCGACGGCGCTGAAGATCTCTTCCTCCACGGCGTCGAGTTCGGCCTCCAGGCGTTCGACGATGGGAAAGTAGCGATCGACCACGGCGTCCAGGAGCGCGTAGAGAACATAGCCGGCACCGAACCCCAGAAGTTCCGGCTCGCGCTCGGCTCGTGCGCGGATGCCCGCAAAGTCCGCGCTGCTGTCGCGGCGTACGGAGACCACGAATTGCCGGCCGGCAAACACCGCCAGTTGACCGACCTGAATGCCGCCGTCGGCACCCGCTTCGAGCATGTGTACGACGGCGAACAGGCAGTTCTCGTACTCCTCGACTTTGGCCCGCTGGTGGCCGTGCAGCGCATCTTCGACGGCCAGATCGGGCAGATCGAACTCCGCTTGGAAGGCTGCGAGCTCTTCTTCACTCGCATCGTGCAACGCCACCCAGACGAAACAGTCGGAGCTTGTTGCAGTCGGGCCCGAACCTGCGGCCTCGAGTTCGGAGACTCTTTGACCGTGCCGATAGAGCGCGCGATTGATGAGCATGATAGACCTTCGAACGACGCTGCCGAGACCGCGATGATGATCGAGGAACACTTCGTCGAATCCTTCGCGTGCCCAGCTTCACGCGGCCAAGATGCCGAATAGGCGCCGATCGTGGTTGCCGAACGTCAGCGATCAGGCCGGGAGAACCGGCAGATCCGCGCAGGCGCTACCCTTCCGACTTTGCTTGGCTCGATCGGGAGAACGCCATGAAGCGGGTTGCGCTGTTCCTGCTCACCAACATCGCCGTGATGCTGGTGCTGTCGACTGTGGTCAGCCTGCTGGGCCTCGATCGCGTGCTGGCCGCGAACGGTCTGGACCTGCCGAGCCTGCTGGCGTTCTCGGCCGTGTTCGGATTCGGCGGCAGCATCATCTCGCTGCTGATGTCCAAGTCGATGGCCAAATGGTCGACCGGCGCGCACGTCATCGAAAGCCCGCGCAGCGAATCCGAGGCGTGGCTGCTCACGACCGTCAAGAAGCTCGCCGACAAGGCCGGCGTGGCCATGCCCGAGGTCGCGGTCTACGAAGGCGAGGCGAACGCCTTCGCCACCGGGGCGTTCCGCAATTCCGCGCTGGTTGCCGTATCCAGCGGGCTGCTCGGTTCGATGTCGCGCGACGAGGTCGAGGCCGTCCTCGGCCACGAGATCGCCCACGTTGCCAACGGCGACATGGTCACGCTGGCGCTGATTCAGGGAGTGGTCAACACGTTCGTCGTGTTTCTGGCGCGTGTCGTCGCGTTCTTCGTCGATCGGATCGTGTTCCGCACGGAGCGCGGTTCCGGGCCCGGGTACTACATCACCATGATCGTCTGCCAGCTCCTGCTGGGCATTCTGGCGAGCCTGATCGTCGCCTGGTTTTCGCGCCGGCGCGAGTTTCGCGCCGATGCCGGCAGCGCCCGGTACCTCGGCACGCCGCAACCGATGATGCAGGCACTGGCCCGATTGGGTGGCCTGCCGGCCGGTGAGCTGCCAAAGACCTTGACCGGCTTCGGCATCACCGACAAGGCCGGCGTTGCAGCGCTGTTCGCGACCCACCCGCCGATCGAGCAAAGAATCCGCGCCTTGCAAACACAGCAGACCTAGGTCGCGGCGCTACGCTGCCGCGGGGTCGACGTCGCCGCTGCGCTTCGCCGCCGCGTCGTCGAGGAAGACGCGCGCACGCAGCACCAGCCCCTCGTCGGACACGACGCCTTCGACCTCGATCGGCCGCCGTCCTGCGGCGTGGCTGCGCAAGCTCAGCGTGGCCCCCTTGTCCCGCGGCACGAGCATGCCGCGCAGTTCGACCTCGCCGCCGGTGCTGAGCACAGCGACCGCGATGCCGTCGCGCTCGGGGCGCGTGACGACGATCCGGTGGACGACATAGGTCGCCGATCCGCGCTCGTCCTGCATCGCCACGATGCCGGCAATGCGGCGCCGTTGCGACAGCGCGGCCAGCAGGCCGGGGCCCGCCGGGAGGTCGGCGGACAGCAGCACGACCTGGCGCGTGCTGCCGCACTGGAAGGCGTAGCCGAGCGCCGGCTCGATGCGCACGCCGAAGGTCGAGCCGCGCAGGCCCGCCATTACCTTGCTCACCTCGGCGGCCGGCTCGCGGCTGATCGTCACGTCCTGGCCGATCGGCAGCAGCGCCTTGTCGGCACGCTCGTCGGCCTGGCGGCCGTCGCGATAGAGGATCATCGCGCGGGCGAATTCGCGCAACCGCGCGAGGCGCTTCGAAACCGTCGGCGGCCGGGCGGCGATGGCCCGGGCGGCTTCGTCGTCACCGACCTTCGCGAGGGCTGCCAGCAGCGCGGCTTCGAACATCGGGCTGCTGTTGGAAAGTGCCTCGGACAGTGCCTTGGCCGAGGCGCGCACCGGGATCTCGCCCAGCAGCGTGGCCGCCTGGCGGCGCAGCGCGAGGTCGGCGCGTTCGTCATTGAGGATCCGCACGATCAGCGCTGCGGTCTCCGGTGTCGGCGAGTTGTCGGCGGCGATCGCCATGGCCCGCGCGAGGTCGTAGCGCTTGGCCACCGGAACGCCCTGCGCGATCAAGCCATGAATCGCCTCCAGCTCGTCGCGCGTCGGCTTCGGCCGTCCGAACCACGGCCCGTCGAGTGCGAGCACACGTTCGAAGCGCGGCGTCAGCGGCGGAGATGCAGCAGTGGGGTCAGGCATGCACGGCCTCCGTGCGCTAGCAAGAGTCGCGCACCCAGCAGCTCGACCGCATCGTGTCGATCTGGCTGGCGACGAGGTCGCGGCTGTTGTTGTTGATCTCGCCGATGCCGTCGTTGTTCGAGTCCACGCCCATCAGGTTGGTCGCCGAATTGGTGTGCTTGAGACCGAGGTAGTGGCCGACCTCGTGAGCCATCAGGATGCCCATGAAGTCGTTGCTGCTGCCGCCGGTGACTTCGACCACTGCGCCGGTGCGGCCCTTGTCGTCCTTGTCGCAGGGGCCGTCGGAATTGCTCCAGCCCCCGGCATCGGTGATCGTCTGCACGATGAACAGGTCGATGCCGTCGTTGGGCCCGGAGAACGCCTCGGTCAGATCGGTGGCCCCGGATGCGTTGATCGAGATGAACGACGCTGCATCGTCGTCGTGGATGAAGCGCCAGAAGATTCGCCGCACGCCGAGGTCGGCCTGCTCGTAGAGCTCGCGCATCATCTCGATGCCGTGCTGGACACGCTGCGCCTGAGTCTGGGTGAAGGTGCCCGCAAATCCCGGCTCATGTCCGACGAAGAACACGCACAGGTTGATCGAGGTGGCGCGGATGTTCTCGATGTGGCGCCGCACGCCAGGTCACGGGCCATCGCCCCCCAGGGGTAGCCGAACAGGTCGCGCCGCACGCTGAGTGTGCCGGTCTTGGCCAGGCAGTGTTGGCAGGTGTCGCGGATGCTGGCCATGGCCGCTCACTGCAGCGCGATGACCATCGGGATCAGTCCGCGGCCGCTCGCGTGAGCCGCGATCGCCTTGCCGATCACCGCGCCGAAGCCACGCATCGGGTCGGTCGCGCGCATTGCGTGGCCCTCGGTGCTCGAGGTGGTGAGAAGGTCGCCGATGCGGATCGGCCCGGCCTCGTCGGTGACCTTGACGTAGGCCTTGCCGACCAGCGCGATCGGCCGCCGGTGGCCGCCGCCGGGCTGCTTGTCGAGGACGATGCCGGGCTGGTAGGCCCCCGCCCCTGAGACGACGCCGACGACACCGGTCTCGTGATCGCGGCACGAGGGACGCAGCTTGCCGTCCTCGCCCAGCGCCATTACCGTGCCCGGCTCGGCCACGACCTGCGGCATCAGCTCGAACTCTTCGGCGCAATCTGCGTTGCGCAGCGTGATATCGCCGGCCTGGCCATCGAGGTGGATGGTGGCGTCTGCGGTCGAGAAGATATCGTTGATGCCGCTCGGATAGAGCAGGATGTCGCCGTCGGTGCCATGCCCGCCGAGGCGCAGGTTCGAGTCGGGGCCGAGCGAGCCGATCTGGTTGCCCGATGCGTCGAACAGCGAAAAGTTGTGGTCCTCGGCGCTGATCAGGATGCGGCGCTGGCCGTGGGAGTCGCGCAGGTCCACGTCGCCGTCGGAGCCGTTGCCGCCGAGCTGGATGTTGCCGAAGTCGCCGAGGCGGGCAATCTCCTGGCCGCTGCCGTTGCGCAGCAGCAGCCGGTGGTTGTCGGCGTCGAGCTCGATGCGCGCCTTTCCTGCACCGTCGCTCAGGACGATGTCGCCGTCGGAGCCGTTGCCGCCGAGGCGCAGGTTGGCGTTGTCTCCGAGGCGGCCCACTTCCAGGCCGCTCGAATTGCGCATGCGCATCAGCTGGTTCTGCGCGTCGAGCTCGAGGCGCGTCACGCCCGCGCCGTCCTTCATCACGATGTCGCCGTAGCTGCCGCCACCGCCGCCAAGCGTGAGGTTGCCGCTCGGGCCGAGCTCGGCGACCAGGTCGCCGTTCGCGGCGAACACGCGTACGCGCTGCGAGCTCGAGTTCAGCGAGATTCGCGTCTGACCTGCGCCGTCCTTGACCAACACATCGCCGTTCGAGCCGTTGCCGCCCAGCGTCAGGTCGCCATTCGGACCGAGCACGCAGATGTCCTGGCCGCTGGCGTCGCGCAGCCGGATCGAGTGGTTCTGCGCGTTCACCTCGACGCGCGTGACGCCCGTGCTGTCCTTCAGGAACATATCGCCGGCGCCGCCCGCGCCGCCCAAGGTCAGGTTGCCGGTGGCAGCGGCGATCTCGGCCATCACGACGCCGCTCGCGTTCATCAGCTTGAGGCTGCCGTCGATCGCCGTAACGACGACACGCTCGACCCCGCTGCCGTCGAAAAGGCGCAGGCTGCCGGCCAGCGACTTGGCACCCGCGCTCACGTCGGCGCTGTCGCCGTTCAGCGTGATGGTGGCGCTCTCGGACGCGAGCGGGGTGACGTTCAGCAGTTGCTCAACGGTCTGGGCCATCGTCGGTTCTCCCTTGGGCGAGTCGACGAGCATAGAGTTTCGGATGACCTCTGCAAAGCCTGAACCCTGACGCCGAACGCGTTATCAGGGCGGCCGCGACCTCATTGTCCGTAGGTCGCGTGTTCGGTCTGCTCGGGGCAACCGTGCAAAACAAGGACTGACCGCATCCGCAGCCTAGTACGCAAACACGACGATCGTCGTGCTGCCTGTCACCGGGATCGATCCGCCGCTGTGGCCTGAGGCGACCGCGATGTACTGCTGTCCTTTCTGCTCCCAGGTGACGACACCGCCCGCGAGCGGTCCGCCGGTATTGAAGCGATAGATCGCCTCGCCGCTGCGCGCATCGAGGACGAGAAAGTTGCCCTCGAGGTCGCCCGTGAGCAGCACGTCGCCCGCGGTCGGGGTGATGGCCGCATACATCGGCGACGGCGTCTTCACGCGCCACGCCGTCTTTCCCGATAGGGCGTCGATCGCGTTGATCCAGCCGTTCCATTTGTCGATGGGATCGTTGGTTCCCCAGCCGTTCGCGAGCCCGGTATAGGGCACGGTGGCCTCCCACTTCGGCTCCGGGCCGAGCTTGAACATCGCGCACCAGTCGATGGCATTGACGTAGAGAAATCCGGTGCGCGGGCTGAACGCCGCGCCGTTCCACTGCACGCCCGCGACCGGACAGACGCGCACGCCGGCCGGCGTTACCGCGACATCCTGGTTCAGCACCGTGGTGACGGGCAAGTCGAACACCCTCTTGCCGGTCGTGCGATCGACGACGTGCAGGATTCCCTGCTTGCCGGAGGTTGCCAGCAGCTTGCGATCGCCCGCTTCGAACAGCGACACGTTGGTGGCGTCCCAGTCGTGGTCGTCGTTGGCGCGCAGCTGATAGGACCACTTCAACGTGCCGGACCTGGCGTCCAGCGCGACCACCGAGATCGTGAACAGGTTGTCGCCCTTGCGCATGTCCTTCTGGTAATCGGGACCCGGATTGCCGACCGGGAGATAGATCGTTCCGCTCTCCCGGTCGAGCGCGTAGGCGGTCCACGCCGCGCCGCCGCCGTGCTGCGCACTGCTGGCCGGGTTCCAGGTGTCGGCGCCGGTCTGGCTGCCGGTCGGAATCAGGTCGAAGTGCCAGGCCGGCGAGCCGTCCTCGACCTTGAACGTCATCAGCCGCCCCTGGATGCCCCAGTCGCCACCCGCCTTGGCGATGTACACGAGTCCGTTCCAGACTGTCGGCGCGGCGCCGATACCCTCGCCGATGCGCCAATCGGCGACCTGCCGCTTCCACAGCATCGCTCCCGTCTTGGCGTCGAGCGCGTACAGAAAGCCGTCCTGCGTGCCGCGGATGACGCGGCCGGCGTGCAGCGCAATTCCCTTGTTGGTCGCGTTCATTTCGGGGCCGACCGCGATGTGGTGATGAGACCACCTCTTCTCGCAGGTCGTCGCATCGATCGCGTAGGTACCGAGATGGGTCGTCGCGTACAGCAAGCCGTCGTACACGACCGGGCCGCTCGAGAACGTGCCGAGCTCGCCGAGCTGGAACATGCATGCCACGCGGAGGTTCTTCGCGGTCGACGTGTTCACGCGCGCGAGGCTCGAGTACCGCGCGCCGCGATAGCCCTTGTTGAACATCAGCCAGTTGTCGGTGGCGGCGTCCGCGGCATCGAGCTCGGCCTGCGTCGGCCGACTGGTCGTTGGGCCAGCGACGCTGCCGATCAGCGCGCCGATGCTCACCGGGGCAGCGGGATCCGAGCTGCCCGGAGCGGCGGCGGTCTGCGCGTCGGAGAGCTCCATCACGCGGCTCATCGGCGAGCGGATCGTCAGCTTCTGCGTGCCGGCCGGCAGCCCGCTCCGCGACAGGATGTAAGCCACGACGTTGACGTAGTCCTGACCCTTGAGGGAGCCGACCGCGCCAAGCGGCATCTGCGAGTGAACGTAGCCGTAGAACTGCTCCAGCGTCTTGCCGTTCCACTGCGCGTTGAACGCGGTTCCGACGAGCGCGGGCGCGCCGGCGCCCTTGAGGTCGACGCCGTGACAGGTCGCGCAGCGCTGCTCGTATGCCCACCGTCCGGCGCTCACCTGGTCCGCCGTGAACCAGCCTGTCCCGTCGCCTCGCGCCGCGCCCGCCAGCAGCAGGCCGATCGGCAGCAACCAGACCCGTCTCGAACGTGCCCGCCTCGAAAGCCTGTCGGAGTTCATACGCTCCCTTTCACGCTGGATGTGAGGCCGTTTCGAGGCCCTGACGCGTGCTCCTGCCTGAGCACATCGAGAACGATACGCGGTGCCGGCGAGCGCAGCACGATCCGGCGCTGCGACCACATCGCTCAGGGTACCCGGGCCGGGATCAGACCTCGATCTGCGGGACTGCCCGCCGCCTCGCCGTGCAGCCAGGAGAGAAACGCCTCGACCGGAGGCCGCCTTGCGTGGCGCGCCGGATAGACCGCGAAATGCGCTTTCACGCGGATCGACTTGTCCAGGCCCAGCACCGGAAGCAACTTGCCCTCGGCCAGATGCTTGCCACCGGTCGTCGTGCTTTCGAGGGCGACGCCGAGCCCTTGGGCGGCGGCGTCGAACGACATGTGCGCCCGGTCGAAGCACAGCGTGAAACGGTCGGGCGCATGCTTGTCCGAAAACGTCGCAAACCAATCCGACCACTGCACGACGCTCACGTTGCTCTGGATCAGCGGCACGCCCAGCAGCTGGTCGGGCCGCTTGAGACGGTGCTTGCGAATGAACGCCGCGCTCGCCAAGGGCAAGATCCGCTCCTCGAACAGCGGCTCGACCACGACGTGCTGCCAATGCGGCACGCCGTAGCGGATGTCCAGGTCGACCTGACCGAGCGCGAAGTCGCTGTGCGTATGGGCCGCCGACAGGTTGAGCGAGATGTCCGGATGGGCCAGCGCAAAGAGATGCAGCCTCGGCATCAACCACAAGGTGGCCAGGCTCGGCGAGCAATGAACGTAGAGGCTGTTGCTCGCGCCCTGGCGCATGTCGTCGGTCGCCGCGGTGATGGCGGCCAGCGCACCCGCCACCCGCGCCAGGTATTGCTCACCCGCCGGGCTCAACCGCACGCCGTGGGCGCTGCGCTCGAACAGCTTGATGGCGAGGTGGGCTTCAAGCCTGGCGATCTGGTGGCTGATGGCGGAGGCGGTGAGGTGAAGTTCTGCGGCCGCCAACGCAAAGCTGCGGCGCCGTGCCACCGCCTCGAACGCCTGCAGGTTGGCCATCGGAGGGAGCAACGCCATCGGGTTTCTCCGGACGTAAGTTGACGAAGCGTCATCTTAGGGTGATGAAGTATCGCTTGCCGTCAGGCGAACGTCTCTTCACCATTCGCGGCACGAACTCAGGAGACAAGCCGCGGCCCACGGGCCGCGGCCCTGAAGAAGGCCAAAGGCCTCGAAGGGCTGCGAAAGCAGGCGGCATCTCTCGTGTTCGAGTCGAACACCACCCTCCACAGGAGTCGATCGAGATGCTGCTCAAGGACAAAGTCGCCGTCATCACCGGAGGCGCAGGCCCCAACGGCCTGGGATTCGCCACCGCCAGGCTGATGGCGGAACAGGGCGCGCGCGTCGCCGTGCTCGACCTGGCGCGGGCCGAGCCCGCCAATGCTGCCGCCAAGCTGGGCGACGGCCACCTCGGCGTCGTCGCTGACGTCACCGACAAGGCATCGTGCGACGCCGCGATCGCCGCCGTGCTCAAGACCTTCGGCCGCGTCGACGTGCTGGTCAACAACGCCGGCATCACGCAGCCGCGCAAGACCGTCGACATCACCAACGCCGACTACGACGCGATCCTCGACGTCAGCCTGCGCGGCACGCTGCTGATGTCGCAGGCCGTGATCCCGCAGATGCAGCGCCAGAAGGGCGGCTCGATCATTTGCATCTCGTCGGTGTCGGCGCAACGCGGCGGCGGCATCCTCGGCGGCCCGCACTACTCGGCGGCCAAGGCCGGCGTGCTCGGCCTGGCGCGCGCAATGGCGCGCGAGCTCGGCATCGACGGGGTCCGGGTCAACTGCATCACCCCCGGGCTGATCCAGACCGACATCCAGAAGGGCAAGCTCAGCGACGAGCGCAAGGTCGAGATCGCAAAGGAGATCCCGCTCGGCCGCCTCGGCGTCCCCGCAGACGTCGCGGGCGCCTGCATCTACCTCGCCAGCGACCTGTCGAGCTACTGCACCGGCATCACGCTCGACGTGAACGGCGGCATGTTGATTCACTGACCCTGCGTCGACAGGGCATCCACCACACAGGAGACAAGACCATGCAACGCAAGACCATTGTTCGCACCCTGCTCGCCCTCGCCACCTGCGCCGCGACGAGCTTTGGCGCCCAGGCGCAGACGACCAAGCTCACGCTCGGCCACGGCGCCGCGCCGGGCAACCCGCGCCACGAGGCGGCGGTGCTGTTCGCCGAGCGGATCAAGGCCAAGACCAACGGCCGCATCGAGATCCAGGTCGCGCACTCGGCGCAGCTGGGCGACGACGCGGCGATGATCACCGCGCTGCGCTCGGGCACGCTCGACATCTCTGCCAACAGCCAGGGCGCTATCGCCAACGTCGTTCCCGAGTACGCCGCGATCGGCCTGCCGTTCCTGTTCAGCGACGTGCAGAAGGCGTGGCAGCTGCTCGACGGACCGGTGGGCGAAGAGCTCACCAAGCGCACCGCCGCCAAGGGCATGGTCGTGCTCGGCTATTGGGACAACGGCATCCGCCACGTCACCAACAGCAAGAAGGCGATCAAGGCGCCGGGCGACCTGAAGGGCCTGAAGATCCGCACCCCGCCCGATGCCATGACGGTCGACATCATGCAGACGCTCGGCGCCGACACGCAGCAGATCAAGTTCGCCGAGCTCTATGTCGCACTCCAGCAGGGCGTGGTCGACGGCCAGGAGAACCCGCTCGCCAACATCGCGTCGGCCAAGCTGTACGAGGTGCAGAAGTACCTCACGCTGACCGGCCACAAGTACGAGACCAATCCGTTCGTGATGAGCAAGCGCTCATGGGATCGTCTGACGCCGGCCGACCAGAAGATCTTCATCGAAGCCGGCGCCGAGGCGACCCAGGCACAACGCAAGCTCTCGAAGGAGGCCGACGAGAAGCTGGTCGCGGAACTGAAGGCCAAGGGCGTTCAGATCGAGACCATCGACCGCAAGGTCTTCGTCGATGCGACCAAGCCGGTCTACACCAAGTGGTCCTCGGGCCCGATCGGCGAGTTCGTTCAGCGCGTCAGCCAGCAAGCGCACTGAGAGGGTGCAGCGATGGCATTGCTTCATCTCGTCGACCGCGCGATCGGCGCGGCAAGTCGCGGCGTGCTCTACGTCACCCTGGCGGTGGTGTTCGCGATCCTCAGCGCCAACGTCGCGCTGCGCTATGTCGCGGGCACCAGCCTGGCCTCAGCGTCGGAGCTGCCGGAGCTGCTGTTCCCCTGGATGATCATGGCCGGCGTGGTCCTGGCGGCGCAGCACGGTTCGCACATCGCCGTCGTGATCCTCACGCAGAAGCTCGGCGTCTCGCGGCGCTGGGTGCTCGCGGGCGGATCGCTGGTGGTGGCCGTGCTGTACGCGGCGCTGGCCGCCACGGCCTGGCCGCTGATGGAGATCGCCGCTGACGAGCGCTCGCCGATCCTGCAGGTGCCCGGCTCGGTCAGCGTCGGCTGCCTGGTGATCGGCTTCGCGATGCTGAGCATCGTCACGCTGTGCAAGCTGCCCGAGGTGTGGGCGGGCGTCGAAGCGCCGCACGGGCACGAGGAGGCTGACATCGACGTCGCCGCCACGCATCAAGGAGCCTGAGCCATGACCCTCCTGATCATCTCGCTCTTCGTCGTCGCCGCGCTGCTGTCGATCCCGATCGCGCACGCGCTCGTCCTGGCCTCGGTCGGCGGCCTGCTCATCATCGACAAGGTGCCGGTGCATCTGGCGATCGAGCAGATGCTCGCGCAGACGCAGAGCTTTCCGCTGATCGCGATTCCGTTCTTCATGCTGACCGGCGCGCTGATGGTCAGCGGCAAGCTCGGCCAGAGCCTGGTCAACCTGCTGTCGATGATGATCGGCCGCGTCCATGGCGGCCCGGCGCAGGTGGGCGTGCTGTCGTCGACCATCTTCGGGGGCGTCTCCGGCTCGGCGGTGGCCGATGCGTCGGCGATCGGCTCGATGCTGATCCCCTGGCTCAAGAAGCTCGGCTATCCGGCGCCGTTCGCGGCCGGCACCCTGGCCGCCGCGGCGACCATCGACATCCTGATCCCGCCGTCGATCCCGATGATCGTCTACGCGCTCGTCTCCGGCGCGTCGATCGGCGCCCTGTTCGTCGCCGGCATCCTGCCGGGCCTCTTGATGTGCGCTGGTTTCATGGCCGTCTGCTACGTCCAGGGCCGCCGCCGCGGCTTCCCGCGCGACACCACGCCGTTCGAGTGGCCGGCGTTCTGGCGCCAGCTCGCGCACGCCGGCCCGGCCCTCATGATGCCCGTGCTGATCATCGTCTTCCTGCGCTTCGGCATCGCCACGCCGACCGAGGTGAGCGTGATGTCGACGCTGTACGCGCTGGTCGTCGCCGGGGTGGTCTATCGTGACCTCACGTGGGCCAAGATCCGCCACGCCTGCATCGAGGCTGGCATCTCCACGGGCGTGGTGTTGCTGATCATCATGGCCTCGAGCGTCGTCGGCTGGATCGTCACCTACGAACAGCTGCCCGCCGAGTTCACCCGGTTCGCCAAGGAGGTTCTGCAGTCGCCCTGGCTGATCATCCTGGCGATGAACCTGATCATGCTGGCGGTCGCGATGTTCATCGACCTGCCCGCCGCGGTCCTTCTGCTCACGCCGATGTTCGTGCCGCTGGCGGCCGCGGTCGGCATGGACACCGTGCAGCTCGGCATCATGATGATCGTCAACCTGTCGATCGGCCTGTACCACCCGCCGATCGGCACCACGCTCTTCATCACCAGCTCGATCGCCAAGGTGCGC
>Ga0070672_100000916_pt1 | contig 17682 bp, 13 predicted proteins | sample KBSM13metaG_FD_66151 | JGI IMG/M metagenome (GOLD analysis project Ga0070672, IMG submission 66151) | Miscanthus rhizosphere microbial communities from Kellogg Biological Station, Michigan, USA - KBS M1-3 metaG | ecosystem: Host-associated > Plants > Roots > Rhizosphere > Soil ... | reverse complement strand
TCCCGCCGCGGCAGAAGCCCGGCAGCTTCAACCTCGACCGCGTGATGGAAGCGGTGACTGCGCCACACCAAGGCACCAACTGACGAACTCGAGGTCTGCGCAATGAAACGTCGGCAGGCTCGACAAGGCCCAGGCCGAGAGCGGGACCGTCGCGGACATGAAGCGGGACTGGAAAGCGATCTCTTCGTTCGAGAAGAATTGATCGCCGCGCTGCGCAGCCGCGCAGCGTCGAATCACTCGGGTGCAGCGAGCGCGACCCGACGCCGACCCTCCCGCTTTGCCAGGTACAGCGCGGCGTCGGCCGCGGCGAGCAGTGCAGCGGCGTCTCGCCCGGAGCTCGTCGACTGGGCGACACCCACGCTCAGCGTGAGATGCGGTGCGACCGGCGACCCGGCGTGGGCGATGGCCGCGGCTTCGACTCCGCGCAGGCAGCGCTCGGCGACCTGAAGGGCCTCGGCGCTGTCTTGATGCGGCAGCAGCACCGCGAACTCCTCGCCACCCACACGAGCCACCAGGTCGGTCGGCCGGCCGGCGCACTCGCGCAGAACGGCAGCGACCTGACGCAGGCAGACGTCTCCCGCCGGGTGGCCATAGTGGTCGTTGTAGGCCTTGAAGTGGTCGATGTCGACGACCAGCAATGACACCGGCACGGCGTGGCGCGCAGCCCTCGAGACCTCCTCGGCGAGCCGCTGATCGAACGCACGGCGGTTGGCCAGGCCGGTCAAGGCATCGGTTTGCGACAGCACCGACAGCTCCTTGTTCAGCTGCGCCAGCCGCGCGTTCAGCACGTTCAGCTCCTGCTCGCGCTGCATGAGCTCGCTGATGTCGAGGCGAATCGCCACCAACCCGCCGTCGCGCGTGCGTCGCTCGTAGATGCGTATCCAGCGGCTTTCGGCAATCTGGTGGATCGCCACCTCGGACGGACTTCTGCGCTCGTTCGATCGCCGTTCGACCCAGGCGCTCAGCGCCTCCGGCGTCGCGAGGAACGGAAGGCCGCCGCGCTCCGCGTTGGTTCGCACGACTTGCTCGAATGTCGGCTGCTGGTCGCCCAGGTCGGCCAGCTGCGGATACATCTGCACGTTCATGCCGTTGACCATCATCAGCCGATCGTCGGCGTCGTACAGCTCGAAGCCCGCGGGCAGGGCCTCGATCGCGTCCTCGAGGCGCTGGCGCGAACGCGCCGCTTCTTGCTGCGCCTGTTCGGCATCGCGGCGCGCCGCCTGGATGGCTTCCTCCTTCGCCACCATCTCGCTGACGTCGACGATGTGCGCGAGCACGCCGCCGTCGGGCAGGCGCAACTCGGCGATGCGGCGCGAGCTGCCATCGGGCATCCGGCGCATCAGGACCGTGCTCTTGCGTCCGAAGTCCGCCAGGCGGCGTGCCAGCCATGCCTCTTCATCGCCCGAGGCGTCGGGCGCCAGGCCGTGGTCGACCACGGCGCGAATCAGTTGCTCGTAGCTCGCGCCGGGCAGCGCGGCGGCGCCCAGGCTCGCATAGGAACGCAGGAAATGCTGATTGCAGAACACGATGCGGCCCGAGGCGTCGAACAGCACGAGGCCGGCCTCCAGCGCATCGAACACCTGCTGTTGCTGGCGGGCCGCCGACTCGGCCGCGTCGAGCGCGCGCGAGAGCCGGCGCGCAAGCACCAGCACGATGGCCAGCAACACCAACCCGATCGCGGCACTGAGGTAGCCGTCTTCCAGCAACTTGGCCAGGCCCGAGCCGGGCCAGTTCCTGAGTGCCAGCAGCAGTACGTCGGCGCCGGCCAACACGATCGCGGAAAGCACGGTCGCTTGCAGCAACGGACGCAGGGCTTTGAGTCTTCTGTGCATGGTCGGCTGTGGCGCGCGGGCAAGGGTCGGCGCCGCCTGACATCGCTGGAAGCCAGAGGCAAGCGCTCTCCCGAGGCTCATTGTGCGACTACGTGCTTATGATCCGGACGCATCCAATGGGCAGGCGATGACGCAACGATCGATTACGGGGCGCGGGGTGGGCTTGATCGGCCTGGGCGCGATGGGCTCGGGCATGGCCGGATCGCTGCGCCGGGCCGGCGCCGACGTCCACGTCTGCGACGCGCGCGACGGCGTCGCCGCGGCGTTCGCCGCGCAGGGCGGGACGGCGTGCAAGACGCCGGCCGAGCTCGCCGCGCGCTGCGAGGTCGTCGTCTCGGTCGTCGTCAACGCGGCGCAGACCGAGGCCGTGCTGTTCGGCGCCGGCGAAGGCGACGGCGGTGCCGCGGCGGCGATGAAGCCCGGCAGCGTCTTCGTGATGTGCTCGACCGTCGACCCCAACGTCTCGATCGCCTTCGAGCGCCGGCTCGAGGCGATGGGCCTGCTTTACGTCGACGCGCCGATCTCGGGCGGCGCGGCGAAGGCCGCCTCGGGCGAGATGACCGTGATGGGCGCGGCGCGCGACGCGGCGTGGTCCGTCGCCGAGCCGTTCCTGCACGCGATGGCCGCCAAGGTCTACCGCCTCGGCGATCGCGCCGGCAACGGCAGCAAGGTCAAGATCATCAACCAGCTGCTCGCCGGCGTGCACATCGCCGCCGCCGCCGAGGCAATGGCGCTCGGCCTGCGCGAGGGCGTCGACGCCGCCGCGCTCTACGACGTGATCACGCACAGCGCCGGCAACAGCTGGATGTTCGAGAACCGCATGGCGCACGTGCTCTCGGGCGACTACACGCCGCTCTCGGCGGTCGACATCTTCGTCAAGGACCTCGGCCTCGTCCTCGACACGGCGCGCGCGAGCAAGTTCCCGCTGCCGCTGGCGAGCACGGCGCACCAGATGTTCATGCAGGCGTCGAGCGCGGGCTTCGCCAAGGAAGACGACTCGGCGGTGATCAAGATCTTCCCCGGCATCGAGCTGCCGCGCCGCACATGACGATCCGCCTCGGCTGCATCGCCGACGACTTCACCGGCGCGACCGACCTCGCCAACAACCTGGTTCGCGCCGGCCTGCGCGTGGTGCAGACGATCGGCGTCGCCGACGCCGCGGCGGCGGCAGACGTCGATGCGGTCGTCGTCGCGCTCAAGTCGCGCACGATCCCGGCCGCCGACGCGGTCGCGCAATCGCTCGCGGCGTGCCGCTGGCTGAAGGCCAATGGCGCGACCCAGATCTACTTCAAGGTCTGCTCGACCTTCGACTCGACGCCGCGCGGCAACATCGGCCCGGTGCTCGAGGCGCTGATGGACGAGCTCGACGCCCGCTTCACGATCGCGACGCCGGCCTTTCCCGACAACGGCCGCACCGTCTTCAAGGGTCATCTCTTCGTCGGCGACGTGCTGCTCTCGGAGAGCGGCATGCGCCAGCATCCGCTGACGCCGATGACCGACGCCAACCTGGTCCGCGTGCTGCAGGCGCAACTCGCGACCGAGCCGGGCGGCGGCCTGCCGGCGCGGCGCGTCGGGCTGGTCGACCACCGAACGACCGGCGTCTCGGCCGCGGCCATCGGCCTGCGCTTTCGAGCGCTGCAGGCCCAGGGCGTCGCGATCGCGATCGCCGACGCGATCGACAACGACGACCTGCTCCGGCTCGGCGCGGCCGTGCAAGACCTGCCGCTGGTCTGCGCGGGCTCGGGCCTGGCGATCGGCCTGCCGGCCAACTTTGGCGTTGCGGCGTCGGCGACGGCGACCGCGCTTCCCCCGGTGAGCGGCTTTCGCGCGATCGTTTCGGGCAGCTGCTCCGAGGCAACCCGCGCGCAGGTCGAGCACTTCGAGCGCAACGGGGGCGCGGCACGGCGCGTCGACCCGCTCGCGCTCGGCGCGGGCGCGCAGGAGGGACGGGTCGCCGATCTCGCCGGCTGGGCCGAGCACGAGTGGGCGAGCGACGCCTCCCGCCCGGTTCTCGTCTACAGCACGGCGGCGCCCGACGCGGTCGCCGCGGCACAGTCAGCCGGCGGCGACGTCGGCCAGCGCCTCGAGACGATGCTCGCGGCGATCGCCCGGGCGCTGGTCGAGCGCGGCGCACGTCGTCTGGTCGTCGCTGGCGGCGAGACCTCGGGCGCGTGCGTCCAGGCGCTCGGCATTCACCAGCTGCGCATCGGCGCACAGATCGATCCCGGCGTGCCGTGGTGCCACGCCGTGCCCGCGCTCGCTCCCGAAGGGTTGCATCTGGCGTTGAAGTCCGGCAACTTCGGCGGCGTCGATTTCTTCAGCCGCGCTTTTGCGGCACCGACATGAAGCTGCTTGCCCGGCCGTCGCGAACCGAACGCTCGACCCGAAGCGGCAGCGGCGCGCGCAGCGCGGAGTCGCGCTCGTGAGCGAAGGGCGCCTGCGCGACGAGCTCTGCCGCATCGGCCGCTCGCTGCATGCGCGCGGCTACGTCCACGGCACGACCGGCAACCTGAGCGCGCGCCTGCACGACGGCTTGCTCATCACCGCGACCGACGCCTGCCTGGGCGACCTCGAGCCGGCGGCGCTGGTGAAGGTCGACGCGGCGGGCCACGCGAGCGCAGGCGAACCGCGGCCGAGCAAGACGCTCGCGCTGCACCGTCGCATCTACGCGGCGGCCGCCGAGGCCGGCGGCATCGTCCACACCCACTCGCGCGCGCTGGTCGCGCTGAGCCTCGCCATTCCCGCCGGCGAAGACCGCGACGACCTGGTGCCGCCGATCACCCCGTACTTCGTGATGAAGGTCGGCCATGTGCCGCTCCTGGCCTATCGCCGCCCGGGCGACCCGGAGGTGGCCGATCGTGTCGCCGCGGCGATCGCCGACGCCGAGCGCCACGGTGTGCCGATCCGCGCGGTCATGCTGGCCCGGCTCGGGCCGAACGTCTGGGCCGGGACGCCCGCGGCGGCGATGGCGCGGCTCGAGGAGCTCGAGGAGACGGCCCGCCTCTGGCTTGCCGCCGAGCCGCGACCCGAGCCGCTGACGCCGGCGCAGATCGACGAGCTGCGCCAGCACTTCGGCGCCCGCTGGTGAAACGAACGGAGGGACCGCGATGCCGCGCTTTGCCGCCAACCTGACGATGATGTACGCGGAGCACGCGTTTCTCGACCGCTTCGCCGCCGCGGCCGCCGACGGCTTCGGCGCAGTCGAGTTCCTGTTCCCGTACGAGTGGCCGGCGGCGACGCTGGCGGCGCTGCTCGCCGAGCACGGCCTCGAGCAGGTGCTGTTCAACGCGCCGCCCGGCGACTTCGGTGCCGGCGAGCGCGGCATCGCCTGCCTGCCCGGACGCGAGCGCGAGTTTCGCAGCGGCCTGGCGCGCGCCCTCGACTACGCGGCGGCGCTGCGCTGCCCGCGCGTCCATCTGATGGCCGGACTGGCGCCAGCGGACAGCGACCGCGCCGAACTGCGATCGACCTACCTCGCCAACCTCGCCTGGGCCGCGCGCCAGGCCGACGCCGCCGCGGTCGACGTCCTGATCGAGCCGATCAACACGCGCGACATCCCGGGCTACTTTCTCAATCGCCAGGACGAGGCGCACGCGATCCTGGCCGAGCTCGAGCTGCCGCGGCTGAAGGTGCAGATGGACCTCTACCACTGCCAGATCGTCGAGGGTGACGTCGCCATGAAGCTGCGCAGGTACCTGCCGAGCGGCCGCGTCGGCCACCTGCAGATCGCGGGGGTTCCGGATCGCCACGAGCCCGACACCGGCGAGCTCGAGCACGGCTACCTGTTCGGCGTGATCGACGAACTCGGCTATCCGGGCTGGATCGGCTGCGAATATCGCCCGGCGGCCGGGACCTCGAACGGCCTCGGCTGGCTGCGCCGCGCCCGCGAGGCAGCAGCGGTGCGGCGCCCGGGATAGCCGGCCGCTCTTTGACCGCAGCCGATCTCCGTGGCGCGATGCCGCGGCGACGCGCGACGGCGGCGCCGCGACGCCGGGCCCGGCCAATGCCGTGCATGATGTCGCCCCAGGAGCCGCCGTGCCGTCACTCGACTTTCTGAATCCGTTCGCCCATGGCTTCGTCCGGGTCGCCGTCGCGGTGCCGCGCGTGCGCGTCGCCGATCCGGTGTTCAACGCTGCGGAGTCGGTAGCCGTGCTCGCGCGGGCAGCCGGGCAGGGCGCGGTCGTCGTCGCCTTTCCCGAGCTGGGCCTCTCGGCCTACACCTGCGACGACCTGTTCCACCAGCGCGCGCTGCTGGAAGGCTGCGAAGCGGCGCTCGCGACCATCGCCGAGGCGACGCGCCAGCATGGCGTCGTCGCCATCGTCGGCATGCCGCTGCGGGTCGACCACCGGCTCTTCAACTGCGCCGTCGTCGTCGCCGGCGGCCGGGTCCTCGGTGTCGTGCCGAAGACCTACCTGCCGAACTACGGCGAGTTCTACGAGGCGCGCCAGTTCAATTCGGGCGACACCGCGCTCGCCCGCGAGGTGCGGCTGCTCGGCGCCGACGTGCCGTTCGGCTCCGAGCTGCTGTTCAAGGCGAGCAACCTGCCGCTCCTGGCGATCCATTGCGAGATCTGCGAGGACGTCTGGGTGCCGATTCCGCCGTCGAGCTACGCCGCGCTCGCGGGAGCGACCGTCCTGGTCAACCTCTCGGCGTCGAACATCACGATCGGCAAGGCCGACTACCGGCACCGGCTGGTGAGCCTGCAATCGGCACGCTGTCTGGCCGCCTACCTGTACTCGTCCGCCGGCCTGGGCGAGTCGACGACCGACCTCGGCTGGGACGGGCAGGCGCTGATCTACGAGAGCGGCGAGCTGCTGGCGCAGTCGGAGCGCTTCGTCGCCGGCTCGCACTTCATCAGCGCCGACGTCGACCTCGACCGCGTCTCGCGCGAGCGCATGCGTCAGAACTCGTTCGGCGCGTCGGTCGATAAGCACAAGGCGCGGCTGGCGGAATTCCGCAACATCGCATTCGAGCTGCCGCTGCCGACCCAGCTGCCGCTGGCGCTGCAGCGTCGCGTCGACCGCTTCCCGTACGTTCCGGCCGACCCTGGGCGCAAGGACGAACGCTGCAGCGAGGTCTACAACATCCAGGTCCTGGCGCTGGTGCAGCGCCTGTCCGCGGCCGGCATCGCCAAGCTGGTGATCGGCGTCTCGGGTGGCCTCGATTCGACCCATGCGCTGCTGGTCGCGGCGCGGGCGATGGACGTGCTCGGCCTGCCGCGCAGCAACATCCTGGCGTACACGATGCCGGGCTTCGCGACCAGCGAGCGGACGCTCGCCCAGGCGCGGCGGCTGATGGCGGCGGTGCGCTGCAGCGCCGCCGAGATCGACATCCGGCCGAGCTGCGAGCGGATGCTCGCCGACATCGGCCATCCGTATTCACGCGGCGAGCACGTCTACGACGTGACCTTCGAGAACGTCCAGGCCGGCGAGCGGACCAGCCACCTGTTCCGCCTCGCCAACCTGCATGGTGCCTTGGTGCTCGGCACCGGCGACCTGAGCGAGCTCGCGCTCGGCTGGTGCACCTACGGCGTCGGCGACCAGATGTCGCACTACAACGTCAACGCCAGCGTGCCCAAGACGCTGATCAAGCACCTGGTGCGCTGGGTCGCGCAAAGCGGCTCGGTCGCGGCCGGCGACGACGACGTTCTCGACGAGATCCTCGCCACCGAGGTCAGCCCCGAGCTCGTACCGGGCGCCGCCGCCGACCAGCCGGGCCAGAGCAGCGAGGCGAGCGTCGGCCCGTACGAGCTGCAGGACTTCCATCTCTACCACGTGCTGCGCTTCGGCTTCGCGCCGACCAAGGTCGCCTTCCTCGCCTACACCGCGTGGCACGACCGCACGCTCGGCGCCTGGCCCGACGGCCCCGAGGTGGCGCGCCACGAGTATTCGCTGGCCGAGATCAAGCAGCACCTCGGCACCTTCCTCTACCGATTCTTCAAGACCAGCCAGTTCAAGCGCTCGGCGATGCCCAACGCGCCCAAGGTCGGCTCGGGCGGATCGCTGTCGCCGCGCGGCGACTGGCGCGCACCGAGCGACTCGGAGGCCACCGTCTGGCTCGCCGATCTGGCGCGCGTTCCGGACGCTCCCTAGGCCGGCCGCGAGCGCGATGGCGCGGTCGTCGCCGCCGTCAGGACCGCGTCGTTCGGCGAGCAATCAGCGCGGCGTCAGGCGGGCATCAGGTTGACGATGCGCGAGAAGAGCTGGCGGTATTCCCGGTCGGCGCCGCCGTTGAAATGCGGATCGCGGTTCTCGCTGAAGGCGGCATCGATCGCGACCCAGTCCTCGGCCAGCAGGTGACGCTGCGCCGCGGGCAGGATGACCCCTTCCTCGCGCCCCATGTGATCCCACAGGAAGTCGGCATAGCGGCCCATCGCCGCTTCGAGCGCGAGCGTCGCCTGCAGGCGCGCGTCGCCTTCGGCGGTCGCCAGGGCTTCGACCTGCTGCGCCAGCGCGGCGACGTATTCATGATCGCGCGCATGCTGGAGCTCGAGCTCGTCGAGCTCGGCGCGGCAGCTGTCGGTGCGCTCGCGCAGGCGCCGGAACATGTGCGCCTCCTCCTTCGGATGGTGCAGGTCGAGCGGGAACTGGCGGATGTAGCGGACGATCGCCGCCATCGACGCCGGATCGGCGGCGACGCCGGCCTTGCGCGCCGCGGCCAGGGCACGCATCGCCGCGTGCATGACCGTGGCCAGGGATCGATGCTCGTCCCGGATGATGCCGATCGCCCGCGCCCGTGCCGCCGGTTCGCCGATCGACGACACCAGCACCGGCATCCGGGCCGTCATCATCACCGCCATCACTTCGGACGCGAACGCCATGCCGATCTTGCCGTGGTGGCCGTGCGAAGCCATGAAGATCAGGTCGCAGCCCGCCGCCCGCGCCGCCTCGACGATGGCCTGCGCCGGCCGGTCGTTGATCGCGTGACGCGACTGGCACGGCACGCCGAGCGCGCGCGCCGCCGTCTCGGCCTTGGTCAGCAGCTCGCGCGCCTTGCCGAGATAGACGTATTCGTACTCGTCGCGCGCCGTCAAGCGCAGCACTTCGGCATCGCCGCGCAGCGAACGCGCGGCGTCGGCGACAGCGTGGAAGAAGGTGATTCGGGCGCCGATCGAGCGCGCGAACGCGACGGCGTTGCCGATGACCTCGATCGACAGGTCGGTGTCGTCGACGGGGACGAGCAGATGGCGGTACATAGGGGTCCAGGGGATGGGTTGGCGCGATCCTAGGCAGCTGCCGGCCGATCGGACCTCCCCGGCGCAGGGGGGCAAGCCCGGACGTTGGCGACGCCGCGCCGCCGCTACCATGTCGTTCGGCAGCGCCGACACAGCCGGCTGACCGGGCGTCGGCAGCATGTCGTTGAACGCCGTGACCACTCCTACCCCCTCGCGCCTCGTCGATTTCGCCGATGACCTCCTGCTGAGGATCACGCCGCCGCGCGTGCCGCGCCACCAGGTCGCCCGGCCACGCCTCAGGTCCGACCACGAACGCCTCGGCGGCTTCCCGCTGATCCTGGTGCAGGCACCGGCCGGTTACGGCAAGACGTCGCTGCTCGCCCAGTGGCGACGCGAGCATCTGGCGCAGGGCCGGGTGGTCGCCTGGTTGTCGGTCCAGCCGAGCGACGACGAAATGCGACTGGTGCAGGGCCTGGCGCTCGCGGTCCGCGCCGCCGCCGGCCGTCCCACCTTCGGCCACACCGTGCTCGAAGCAGCGATGCCGGCCGGTCTGGAAGCCGTGACGGTCTGGCTGGCCGAGGTCGCGCATTCGGCGCTCGACATGGTGCTGATCGTCGACGAGGCGGATCGGCTGCCGCCGGCGACCCGCGATGCGCTCGCGTACCTGTTGCGCAACGCGCCCCCCAATCTGCGCGCCGTGGTCGCGGCGCGCACCGACTGCCACTTCGAGATCGACGACCTGATCACCTACGGCGGCGCGACGCGCATCGGCCCGGCCGAGTTGAGCTTCCGGCTCGACGAGACGATCGAGCTGGTGCGCGCGCGCTTCGGCACGCGGGTCGACCGCGACACCGCCGCGCGCCTGCACGAGCTGGCCGAAGGTTGGCCGCTTGGCCTGCAGCTCGCCGTGACGGTCATGGCCGCCGGTGGCGACCCGCAGGCGGAGGTCTCGGTGCCGTCGGCGCAGGGTGGGGTGCTGCACGACCGATTCGTCAACCTGCTCTTGGCCAACCTCGATGGCGCCGATGTCGCCTTCCTGACCCGGATCGCGATCCTCGACCTGCTGCATCCCGAGCTCTGCGCCGCGGTCGCGCACACCGCCGACGCCGGCGAGCGGCTGGCGCGGCTGGCGCGTGACACGCCCGTCTTCGCCGCCGACGAGGGCAGCGACTGGTTGCGCATGCACGCCCTCGCGCGTGACGAGCTGCGGCGCCGCTTTTCGCAGTTGCCGACCAGCGAGCAGGCGACCCTGCACGGGCGTGCCGCCGAGGGCCTGGCGGCGCGCGGGCTGTTCGAGGCCGCCGCCCTCCACGCGCTTGCCGCCGGTCATCGCGAGGCTGCCTACGAACTCGCCGAGCGCAGCCTCTACGAATCGCTGATGACCCGCGGCGGCCAGGGAGCGGTGCTCGAGTGGCTGGAGCGCCTGCCCAGCGACGAAATCGACCGGCGACCGCGCCTGCTCCTGGCCGCGGCCTGGTCGCTGGCCCTGAGCGAGCGCCACGACGAGGCCAGCCGATTCATCGACCGGATCCTCGCCCGCGACGGCGCCGACGCCGCGCTGCGTTGCGAGTGCGCGCTCATCCAGAGCGGCGCGGCGGTCTATGCCGACGACCCCGACCGGTTCGCCGCACTGCACGACCCGTGGGCCAGCGACCCGCCGCTGACCGATCCGATGCTGCTGCAGGTCCATGCCAACCGTTCGGCCTTCCGGAGCCTGCTCGACGGCGAGCCGGCGCTCGCCCGGCTGCGCCAGCAGCACGCACCGCGCGGCGGGCGAGGCGAGGCCCAAGGCTATCTCGGCCGCTGGGGCGACTTCATCGTCGGCCTGTCGTACCTCTGGGAAGGCCAGGTGCTGCTGGCCGAGAAACTGCTTCGGCCGACGCTGGCGCGGGCCGAAGGCGACCTCGGCCGGCGCAGCCCGTTCACCTGCATGCTCGCGGCCGTGCTGGCGGCGGCGATCTGGGAGCGCAACGACAGCGAGGCCGGGGCGCTGCTTGCGAACCGTCTCGACGTCCTGGAACGCACGCTTCCCGAAACCGTCCTCCTCGGCTACCGCACGATGGCACGCGTCGCCGCGGCCGAGGGTGCCGAGAACCGTGCCCTCGAGCTGCTGGGCGCGCTGGACGCAACCGGCCTCGCCCGCGGCCTGCCGCGGCTGCGCATCGCCAGCCTGACCGAGCAGGTGCGGCTGCATGCGCGCCGCTTTCGCGCCGAGACGTGTCGCGACCTGTGCGCCCGGATCGATTCGCAGCTGGCCGCGCCGGACGCCCCGCAGGGGCCGCTCTGGCGCCGCAACGCCGTGCTGCTGCGCGAAGCGGCGCTTGCCTACGCCGCGATCGCGGCGCAGGAGTGGCGCCGTGCCGCCGAGCTGCTCGCGCGTGCCGATGCCCTGGCTCAGGGCGTCAAGCTCGCCCGCCTGCACATCGAGCTGCTCGGCCTGCGTGCCTGGGTGCTCGATCGCTGCGGCGAGAAATCGCTGCCGCTGTTGCGCGAAGCCGCCGACGTCGCCGCCGCCTACGGCCTGGAGCGCGTCTTCGACGATGCCCACCCGGGGCTCGGCGACTGGGCGCGCCAGGCGCTGGCCGACGGCACGGCACCGGCGCCGATCGGCCCGGGGCCGCTTGCCGCGCCGATCGGCTCGGCGCGGCCGGCGCCGCGTGGCCATGCGCGCGCGGTGCCGAACATGGTGCTCACGCCGAAGGAGCGCGAGGTGCTGGAGCTGCTCGAGCGCAACCTGTCGAACAAGGAAATCGGTCTGGCGATGCAGGTCGGCGAAGAGACGATCAAGTGGCACATGAAGAACCTCTTCGCCAAGCTCGACGCGGGGACGCGCAAGCAGGTGGTCCAGCGGGCGCGGCTCCTCGGACTGCTCGACGGCGAGCGCTGAAGGCCACTGTCCCGGTCGGCCGCCCCCCTCCACGATGGGGGGACTCCGGCGTCGCCCGTCTCTAACCTTGCGTTCGGGAAAGGCCGCGGCGTCGCGACCTGAGCAAGGAGACCAGCCCATGACCAGCAGTACCGCTGCCGCGCCCGGGATCGCCCGCGCCGGATCGCTGCGCGACTCGATCCGGGTCGAGCCACTCACCTGCGCGATCGGCGCCGAGCTGTCGAACGTCGACCTCGGCGTCGCGTCGCGCGACCCGGCCCTGGTGGCTGAGATCCGAGGCCTGCTGCTGAAGCACCGGGTGCTGTTCTTTCGCGACCAGGACTTCACGCGTGCCGAGCATGTCGCGTTCGCACGCCACTTCGGCGATCTCGAGGACCATCCGGTCGCGGGCAGCGATCCCGAGCACCCCGGGCTGGTGCGGATCTACAAGTCGCCCGATGCGCCCAACGACCGCTACGAGAACGCCTGGCACACCGATGCCACCTGGCGCGAGAAACCGCCGTTTGGCTGCGTCCTGCGCTGCGTCGAGTGCCCGCCGGTGGGCGGCGACACGATGTGGGCCAACATGGCGCTCGCCTACGAGCGCTTGCCCGAGCAGATCAAGACCCGGATCGCGCCGCTGCGCGCGCGTCACAGCATCGAGGCCAGCTTCGGTGCGGCGATGCCGGTCGACAAGCGCCTCGCGCTCCACGCCCAGTTCCCCGACGCCGAGCACCCGGTCGTGCGCACCCATCCCGAGACCGGCGAGAAGGTGCTGTTCGTCAACGCCTTCACGACCCATTTCACGAACTTCCACACGAGCGAGAACGTTCGCTTCGGCCAGGACCACGCGCCCGGCGCGGCGCAGCTGCTGCAGTACCTGATCAGCCAGGCGTTCATTCCCGAATACCAGGTTCGCTTCCGCTGGAAGCCGAACAGCGTGGCGATGTGGGACAACCGCTCGACCCAGCACTACGCGGTGATGGACTACCCGCCGTGCCATCGCAAGATGGAACGCGCCGGCATCGTCGGCGAGCCGACCTACTGAACGGTCGCCCGCTGGCACCGAACTCCAACGACTTTCTTCAAAGGCCCCCATGAACTTCCTCGACGGTTCCCTGTTCCCCGAAAACCAGGACAAGCTCGTCATCACCGCGGCTCCCTACGGCCCCGAGTGGATTCCCGCCGACTTCCCCGACGACATCCCGGTGCGGATGGAAGACCAGATCCAAAAGGCGGTCGACTGCTACAACGCCGGCGCCTCGGTATTGCACCTGCACGTGCGCGAGCTCGACGGCAAGGGCTCGAAGCGCCTGTCGAAGTTCAACGAGCTGATCGCCGGCGTTCGCAAGGCGGCGCCCGAGATGGTGATCCAGGTCGGCGGCTCGATCTCGTTCGCGCCGGAGACCGAAGGTTCCCAAGCCAAGTGGCTGTCCGACGACACGCGCCACATGCTGGCCGAGCTCGATCCGAAGCCCGATCAGGTCACCGTCACCGTCAACACGACGCAGATGAACGTCGTCGAGCAGATGGAAATCGCCGACCTTGCCGGCACCTCGCTGGCCGAGCCGGCGAACTACCAGGCCTATCGCGAGATGATCGTCCCCTCGGCGCCAAGCTGGGTCGAGGAGCACGTGCGCCGCCTGAGCGCCGCCGGCATCCAGAGCGCGTTCCAGTTCTACAACATCAACAGCTACGAGACCGTCGAGCGGCTGATCCGCCGCGGCGTCTACAAGGGGCCGCTGGTGATGAACTGGGTCGCGATCGGCGGCGGCATGGACCAGCCGACGATCTACAGCCTGGCGCACTTCCTGCGCGCCATTCCGGACGGCTCGATGCTGACGGTCGAGAGCAGCATGCGCAACGTGCTGCCGATCAACATGATGGGGCTGGCGATGGGCCTGCATGTGCGCTGCGGCATCGAGGACAACATCTGGAACCAGTCGCGCACCGAGAAGATGTCGACCGTCAAGCAGATCGAGCAGCTCGTGCGCATCTCGCGCGAGTTCGGTCGTGAAGTTGCCTCGGGCAAGGACGCGCGCGAGATCTGCAAGATCGGCGTCTTCTACGACACCGTCGAGGAGACGCTCGCCGCGAACGGCTTCGCGCCCAACGCCAAGGGCCGGCAGCAGGGCTTCCTGCGCAAGGCGGCCTGACATGAGCGCCGCCAAAGCGATTCGACTGCACGCCACCGGCGGGCCCGAGGTGCTCGAGCTCGAGACGGTCGACGTCGGCGAGCCGGGACCCGGCCAGGCGCGCGTGCGCCACAGCTACGTCGCCGTCAACTTCATCGACATCTACTTTCGCACCGGGCGTTATCCGATGCCGCTGCCCAACGGGCTCGGCAGCGATGCCGTCGGCATCGTCGAAGCGGTCGGTGACGGCGTCACCGACATCCGCGCCGGCGACCGCGTCGGCTACCTGCTCGGCCCGCAGGGCGCGTACGCCGACGTCCGCGTCATGCCAGCCGAGGTGCTGATCCCGCTGCCCGCGGGCGTGTCCGACCGGACCGCCTCGACCCTGATGATGAAGGGCATGACGGCGCAGTACCTGTTCCGCCAGGTCTATCCGCTCCAGGGCGGCGAGACGATCCTGTACCACGCCGCCGCCGGTGGCGTCGGCCTCGTTGCCTGCCAGTGGGCACGTGCCATCGGCGTGACCATGATCGGCACCGTCAGCACCGACGAGAAGGCCGAGGTCGCGCGCGCGAACGGCTGCGCCCACACGATCGTCACCACGCGCGAGGACATTGCCAAGCGGGTGCGCGAGATCACCGACGGCAGGGGCGTTCCCGTGGTCTACGACTCGGTCGGCAAGGACACGCTGATGGCCTCGCTCGACAGCCTGCAGCCTCGCGGCACGCTGGTCAGCAACGGCACGACGTCGGGCCCGGTCGTGATCGACACGACGCTGCTCGCCGTCAAGGGCTCGATCTGGGTCACCCGGCCGGCGATGGTTCACTACGCCACGCCGCGCTCGAAGATGCTGGCGATGGCCGACGAGCTGTTCGGCCACGTGCTGGCCGGCCGCATCACGGGCGAGCCCAAGCAGGAGTTCGCCCTCGCCGACGCCGCCGAGGCGCACCGCGCGCTCGAATCGCGGCGCACGACCGGCGCCACGGTCCTCGTTCCCTGACCATCGCCATGGACCTGACCGCGCTCGAGAAACGGCCCGACGACGGCAGCTACCTGTTCGGCCGCGGGCCGGCCTGGTTCGCGTTCGCGATGACGCTCGCCCTGATGGTCGTCGACTACGTCGATCGCCAGGTGATCGTCTCGCTCTTCCCCTACATGAAGACGGACTGGGGCCTGTCGGACAAGCAGCTCGGCGCGCTCGTCTCCGTGGTCTCGGTGACGGTCGCGCTCGGTGCCTTGCCGGTGGCGCTGTTCGCCGACCGCGCGAGCCGGGTCAAGAGCATCTTCGCGATGGCCACCGTGTGGAGCCTGGCGACGATCTCGTGCATGTTCACGCGCAGCTACGGCCAGCTGCTCGCGGCCCGCTCGCTGGTCGGCCTCGGCGAGGCCGGCTACGGCTCGGTCGGCGCGGCGCTGATCGCGAGCCATTTTCCGGCGCGCATGCGCAGTGCCCTCCTGGCCGGGTTCTTCGCCTCGGCGTCGGTCGGCTCGGTCCTGGGGGTGATGCTCGGCGGCGTGATCGCTGCCCGCTGGGGCTGGCATGCGGCATTCGGCGTGGTCGGCATTCCCGGCCTGCTGCTCGCCTTTGCGTACCTGAAGGTGCGCGACTACCGCACCGTCGCGCTCGACCCGACACTCGATGCGAAGCGGCGCTCGCTGGGCGAGGCGGCGCGACACATCGTCCGGTTGCTGGTTCGCTCACCGACGATGCTGTGGGTCTGCATCGGCGGCGCGGCGCAGCTGATCGTCGTCTCGGCCCTGTGGTCGTGGCTGCCGAGCTTTCTCAACCGGGTTCACGGCATCGCGCCGGCGCAGGCGGCCGTCAAGGCGGCGCTGGTGGTGCTCGCCGGCGCATTCGGCAGCGTCGTCTGGGGCGCGGTCGTCGATCGCGCCGGGCGTCGCGCACCGGCGCGCAAGCTCGCGACGATGGCGCTGCTGTGCATCGTCTCGCTGCTCCTGCTCGGCTTCGCGTTCGGCGCCGAGCGGATCGGCATCGCGCTCGGCGCCGACGTCCAGTTCGCGCTGATCGTCGTCGGCGGCTTCGTCGCCACCTGCACGGTCGGCCCGGTCTCGGCGATCGTCATCGACGTCATCCATCCGGGCGTTCGCGCGACCGGCTCGTCGGTGCTGGCGCTGTTCCAGAACCTGTTCGGTCTGGCTGCCGGCCCGTTTCTCGCCGGCGTGCTCTCCGACGCCTGGGGCCTCGCTCCCGCGTTGAGCGCGATCCCGGCGTTCGGCGCGGTCGCTGCGCTCGCCTTCCTCCATGCCGGACACAGCTACGAGAGCGACAAGGCCAGCGCCGGCGAACTGACCGTCGCCAAGGCTCCCACCACGCCCGCGCTGGCCTGAGCCGCCGTGACCGAGCTCGCCGCCGTCGCCCCCGTCCCCGCGCCGACGTCGGCGCGAACGCTCTTCCCGGGACTGCTCGCCTGCGGCGTGGTCGCCGCGGCGTCGACCTTCCTGTCCGAGCACTACGGCGCGCCGGTGATGCTGTTCGCGCTGCTGCTCGGCATGGCGATGAATTTCCTCTCCGCCGACGGGCCTTGTGCGCCGGGGATCGAGTTCGCCGCGCGCCAGGTGCTGCGCTTCGGCGTCGCGCTGCTCGGGCTGCGGATCACGGTCGCTCAGATCGCCGAGCTCGGCTGGGGCCCGGCCGGCATCGTCGTCGTCTCGGTGATCCTGACGATCAGCGTGTCGATGCTGCTCGCCCGGCTGATGGGATTCCAGTCGCTGTTCGGCCTCTTGAGCGGCGGCGCGACCGCGATCTGCGGTGCCTCGGCGGCGCTCGCCCTGGCCGCGGCGCTCCCGGCTCATCCGCTGAAGGAGCGTGCGACGCTCTTCACCGTCGTCGGCGTCTCGGTCCTGTCGACCCTGTCGATGATCGTCTACCCGATGATCGCGCAGGCGATCGGCCTCGACAGCCGCGCCGCCGGCGTCTTCCTCGGCGCGACCATCCATGACGTCGCCCAGGTGGTCGGCGCCGGCTACGGCATGTCGCGCGAGACCGGCGACATCGCCACCTTCGTCAAGCTGATGCGGGTGGCGACGCTGGTTCCGGTGATCGTCTTCGCGGTGATGCTGACGCGCGCGCGCGCCAAGGAAGCCGGGACCAAGCGACCGCCGCTCCTGCCATGGTTCGCGGTCGCCTTCGCGGTGCTGGTCGCGATCAACAGCACCGGCTGGCTGCCCGAGGTCGTCGCCAAGACCGGCAGCGAGTTCTCGCGCTGGTGCCTGGTCGCGGCGATCGCCGCCATCGGCATGAAGACGCAGCTGAAGGAGCTCGCCACCGTCGGCGTCAAGCCGGTCCTGCTGATGCTCGCCGAAACCGTGTTCCTGGCCGTGCTCGTGCTCGGCCTGCTGCGCTGGGCGACTTGACGCGGGCTCGGCCGACGCCGACGATCGGCGTCATGCGCCGGCGCCTCTTCATCTTTCGCCTGCTCGGCCTGTCTGCCGCAACCGGTGCCGGCGAGCTGGTGGCTCTGCGCGTGCTCGCGCAGGGCAAGTGGCCCGACAAGACGGTGCGGATCATCGCCGCCGGCCCGGCGGGCGGCTCGGCCGACATCGTCGCCCGCCTGCTCGGCGACCAGCTCTCGAAGCAGCTCGGCCAGCCGGTGATCGTCGACCCGCGAGCCGGCGCCGGTGGCGTGCTCGCGGTCAACGAGCTGTCGCTTGCG
>Ga0070672_100000905_pt1 | contig 17782 bp, 12 predicted proteins | sample KBSM13metaG_FD_66151 | JGI IMG/M metagenome (GOLD analysis project Ga0070672, IMG submission 66151) | Miscanthus rhizosphere microbial communities from Kellogg Biological Station, Michigan, USA - KBS M1-3 metaG | ecosystem: Host-associated > Plants > Roots > Rhizosphere > Soil ... | reverse complement strand
CCAGCGGCGTGCCGAACGGCCCGAACAGCGTAGTGTGCAGCGATTGGTAGCCGTTGGCCTTGGGGATCGCGATGTAGTCCTTGAATTTGCCGGGAATGGGCTTGTAGAGGCCATGCAGCGCGCCGAGCGCGGCGTAGCAGGTGGTAGTGTCCGCGACCAGGACGCGCACGCCGTAGATGTCGAAGACCTGGGAGAACGTGTAGCGCTTCTCGCCCATCTTCTTGTAGACCGAATAGATCGTCTTTTCGCGCCCGGACACGACGGCGGTGATGCCCGCCTTGGCGAAGCCGTCGCGAATGACGTCGAGCAGGCGGTTCATCACCTCGCGCCGATTGCCCCGCGCCGCCTTGATGGCATTGGCGAGGATGCGAAAACGCATCGGGTAGAGGTGCTTGAATGCTAGATCCTGCAGCTCGAGGAAGAGCGAGTTGAGTCCCAGGCGGTTCGCGATCGGCGCGTAGATGTCGAGCGTCTCGTGCGCGATCCGCCGCCGGTGCGGCGGCGCCATCGCATCGAGCGTGCGCATGTTGTGCAGCCGGTCCGCGAGCTTGATCAGGATGACGCGGACGTCCTGCGCCATCGCGAGCAGCATCTTGCGAAAGCTCTCCGCCTGCGCGTCCTCGCGCGAGTTGAACTCGATCTGGTCCAGCTTGGAGAGCCCGTCGACCATGTCGGCGACGAGCTTGCCGAACGAGGTTTCGATCTCCGACTTCGTGATGGCCGTGTCTTCCATCACGTCGTGCAGGAGCGCGGCGGCCAGGCCCTGCGCGTCGAGCCGCCACTGGGACAGGATGCTGGCTACCGCCAGCGGGTGGGTGATGTAGGGCTCGCCCGACTTCCTGAATTGGCCGCGATGCGCGGTGTCGGAGAACTCGAACGCGCGCTCGACGAGCGCGATATCAGGCGGCGGCAGGTAGTTGCCGAGATGTCGGGTGAACTCCGCGATTTCCGACATGCCTCATTGCCGCCGGTGGCCGGTCAGCTCTGAGCCTTCAACAGCATTTCGATCCCGACCTTGCCCGCGGCGATCTCGCGCAGGGCCACGACGGTCGGCTTGTCGCGATCGGTGTCGACGAGGGGCGAGCTGCCGGCCGAAATCTGCCGCGCACGGTTGGTCGCGGCGAGCGTCAGCTCGAAGCGGTTGGGAATCTTTTCGAGGCAGTCGTCGATCGTGATACGGGCCATGGAAATCCTTTGGGTCGGTTCGGTTCAATCTTCGAGCAAGCGCTGCAGGAGGTGCGCATGGCGCACCATCTGCCGCGGGGCGGTCAGGCGGGCCGCGCGCACGATAGCGCACAGATCGTCGACGGCTCGTGCAAAGTCCTGATTCATAATAACATAATCGAAGTCGCCGCAGTGGCGCATTTCTTCCCGCGCGGCCTCGAGACGGCGCAGGATGACCTCCGGCGTGTCCTGCCCGCGCCGTTCGAGGCGCTCGCGCAGCTGCGCGAGCGATGGCGGCAGGATGAAGATGTGGACCGCCTCCGCGATGAGGCGGCGCACCTGCTGCGCGCCCTGCCAGTCGATCTCCAGCAGGACATCGTGACCGCGCGTGACTTCCGCGGCGAGCCATGTGGCGGAGGTCGCATACCAGTTGCCGTGGACGTGGGCGTGCTCGAGGAATTCGCCGTTGGCCTTGAGCGCCAGGAAGCGCGCCTCGTCGATGAAGTGGTAGTGGACGCCATCGGTCTCGCCAGGTCGCGGCGCGCGAGTCGTATACGAAACCGACAGGCGGATCCCGGGCTCCCGTTCGAGCAGAGCGGCGACGAGGCTCGTCTTGCCCCCGCCCGATGGCGCGGCGAGCACGAACAGGCACCCCGATGCGGGTGGTGCTTTGGTGGGTTGGGGCGGCGCCGCCGCACGCTTCGTTCCGTCGTCGTCCATGTCTTCCAAAGCTGTCGGCAGGCCGCGATCCGGGCCGGCTCGCTATTCCAGGTTCTGCACCTGTTCCCGCATCTGCTCGATCAGCACTTTCATCTCGAGCGACGCCTGCGACAGCTCGGCGTCGACCGATTTGGAGCCGAGCGTGTTCGCCTCTCGATGCAGCTCCTGCATCAGGAAGTCGAGACGCTTGCCGGCGGCGCCGCCCGCCGTCAACACGCGGCGAACCTCCGCGATGTGGGCGCCCAGCCTCGAGAGCTCCTCCGCGACGTCGACCTTGGTCGCGAAGAGCGCAAGCTCCTGCTTCAGCCGGTCTCCGTCGGAATCGAGCCCGGCTTCCCGCAAGCGCGCACCGAGCTTTTCGGCATACGTAGCCTGGATGGCGGGAATCCGCGGCGCGACGCGAGCAACCTGCGCCTCGATGGCGTCGCATCGCTCCACCAACGTGGCCACGAGCTTCGCGCCTTCGCGGGCGCGCGAGGCAGAGAAGTCGGTCAGCGCTTCACCGACGAGTCGGCGGGCGTGCGCGGCGAGCTCGTCCGGAGGAACGCTCGGCTCAGCCAGGACGCCGGGCCAGCGGAGGATTTCACCGACCGACAACGGCCGCGCCCCCGGGGCACCCTTGGCTACGTCGGAAGCGGCCTTCGCGAGCTCCCCCACTCTCGCCAAATCGACGGCGAGGCTCGCGGCATCGGGCGCCGACCGGGACAGCGAAACCCGGCATTCGACCTTGCCCCGCTTCAATTCGCCGAGAATCTGGTCCCGCAGCGTCGCTTCCAGCCCGCGCAATTCGTCAGGCAGGCGGACTTGAAGGTCCAGAAACCGGTGGTTGACGGAACGCAGCTCGACGGCCAGCGCGGCGCCGGGAAGCTCCGCGGCAACTGCCGCGAAGCCGGTCATGCTGAGGATCATCGCCGAAACCTGTCGGATTCAAGCAACTTTTCCGACTTTACTTTGGGCACTTTCATCCGGAGAATGTATGCGTTATCCGCTACAGGTGCAAGCGCGCGATCGCCCCTTGGCATGCGAATTGCAAGCGAGTTCCGCGGATAACCTGACCCACTGCTTCCATGCCCGTCACCAACCAAGCCCTTTCCGGCGGGTATCAGCTGCTCAACTACCGGATCGACCGCCAGATTAGCCGGGGCGGCTTCTCGATCGTCTATCGCGCGTTCGACGAGACCGGCGTGCCGGTCGCCATCAAGGAATATCTTCCGTCGTCGCTGGTGCTGCGCACCGACGGCGACATCGTGCGCGCCACGTCGGCCGAGAACATGACGTCATTCCGGTACGGCATGAAATGCTTCTTCGAAGAAGGCCGCGCGCTCGCGAAGATCAACCACCCCAACGTCGTGCGCGTGCTCAACTTCTTTCGCGCCAACGAAACGGTGTACATGGTGATGCGCTACGAGCGCGGGCGCACGCTTCAGCAGCAGATCCAGATGCGCCAGGACCAGATGTCCGAGCGCCTGGTGCGGCACGTGTTCATGCACTTGCTCAACGGCTTGCGGGAGGTGCACACGCACAAGCTCCTGCATCTCGACATCAAGCCCGCGAACATCTACCTCCGCACCGACGGCAGCCCCGTGCTGCTCGACTTCGGCGCGGCGCGGCAGACGCTCACCACGCAGCGGCCGAAGCTCGCGCCGATGTACACGCCGGGATTCGCCGCGCCCGAGCAGTACAAGGAGCCCGACCGGCTCGGCCCGTGGACCGACGTCTACGGCACGGGCGCCAGCATGTTCGCCTGTCTCGCGGCCTTCGCCCCCCAGGCGGCCGATGCGCGGCTCCAGGAAGACCATCTCGTCTCGGCGAAGCGGATCTGGGCAGGCCAATACTCCGACAACGTGCTCGAGGTCATCGACTGGTGCCTGCGGCTCGACCCGCTCGAGCGCCCGCAGTCGGTGTTCGCCCTGCAAAAGGCGATCCGCGACATTCCGCCGAAGAAGCGCAAGCTCACCGTGCTCGGCAGCTTGAAGCGAAAGCTCTTCACCGAAATCGGTGCATGAACGCATGCAGTTCACGATCTTCCAGGAATCGCGCAAGGGCTCGCGCTCTCTAAACCAGGACCGGATTGCCTACACGTACAGCCGCGACACGCTGCTTCTCGTCGTCGCGGACGGCATGGGCGGTCACGCCGGAGGCGAGATCGCGGCGCAGATCGCGGTGCGGCTTTTCATAGAGCGATTCCAGCAGGAGGCGACGCCGATTCTCAAGAATCCGCTCACCTTCCTTCACGAAACGATGGTGAAGGCGCACGCCGCGCTCGGTTCGTACTCGGCGCAGTTCTCGATGCTGGAGACTCCCCGCACGACGTGCGTGGCCTGCATCGTGCAGGGAGGGTTCGCGTACTGGGTCCACGTCGGCGATTCGCGGCTCTACCTCTACCGGCGCGGCGCGCTCATTGCACACACGCGCGACCATTCGAAAGTGCAGTACCTGGTGGACCAGGGGATCATTCGCGCGGTCGACGTCCCCGATCATCCCGACCGCAACAAGGTCTACAGCTGCCTGGGCGGCATGGTCGAGCCGGTCATCGACCTGTCGAACCGGACGCTGCTCCGCGACGGCGACGTCCTCGTGCTGTGCACCGACGGCCTGTGGGGACCGATCCCGAGCGATGAGATCGGGACCTGGCTCACCTCCGCGGCGATCCTCAAGAGTGGGCCGGAGATGATGCGGGAGGCCGAGCGCCGCGCGGGCATCGACGGCGACAACCTCTCGGCGATCGTCGTGCGCTGGGGGCCGGAGTCGGAAGTCGACGATCTGTCGTCGACGATCACCGAAACTCTCCCGCTTGGCGAGTTTGCGACGCAGCTCGACTCGACGCTCTCGCTGCCCGGCCGCAAAGGCACGGAACGCGACTTGTCCGAAGACGAGATCGAGCGCGCGATCGACGAGATCCAGACGACGATTCGTCGCTACCGGCGCTAAGCGACCCGACTTCGGCGTATCATTCGCCCGCAGCCGGGCGCCGGCGCCCTTGAGGCGTGAATCGAGGCAGCGTCCCGCCCGGCCGCGATACCTCGCATGCGCCAGATCATCATCGACACCGAGACCACGGGTCTCGACCCGAAGCAGGGCCACCGCATCATCGAGCTCGCCGCGCTCGAGGTCGCCAATCGCAGGGCCACCGGCCGCTCCGTTCATTTCAGGATCGACCCCGAGCGGGAGATCGACTCCGCCGCGACCGAAGTCCACGGGATGACATGGGACGATCTTCGGGGCAAGCCCAGGTTCCGCGACATCGCCGCCGAGTTCGTCGCCTTCGCGCAGGGCGCGGAATGGATCATCCATAACGCCCCGTTCGACGTCGGATTCCTGGACAGCGAGCTCGAGCACGCGTCTCTTCCCCGGTGCGCGGAGATCCACGCCGGCGTGATCGACACGCTGGCGCTGGCGCGCGAAATGTTCCCCGGCAAGCGCAACGGCCTCGACGCGCTCTGCGAGCGGTATGGCGTCGACAATGCGCAGCGATCGGTGCACGGCGCGCTGCTCGACGCGCAGCTCCTGGCTGAGGTGTATCTCACGATGACGCGCGGCCAGGAAACGCTGACGATCGACATGGCGCCGGCGCCTTCGCTCACGCTCGACCCGTCGGGCTCGACCGTCGACTTGTCGGCCGCGCGCAGGACGGTGGGAACCATCGCGCCCTCGGACGAGGAGCTCGCGGCGCATCGGGAATACCTCATGCTGCTCGACCGGGAGTCGGCGGGGCGCTGCGTCTGGCTCGCCCTCGAGGCCGTCGAGCTCGAGACCGCCACGCGCCTGGCCGCGGCCTGAACGATGGCCGTGGATTACCTCCAGAAGATCCTCACGGCGAGGGTCTACGACGTTGCGGTCGAGTCGGCGCTCGAGCTGGCACCCGCTCTGTCGCGCCGGCTCGGAAACAACATCCTTCTGAAGCGCGAGGACCAGCAGAGCGTCTTCTCCTTCAAGCTGCGCGGCGCCTACAACAAGATGGCGCACCTCACGGCCGCCGAGCGCGCGCGGGGCGTGATCGCGGCGTCCGCCGGCAACCACGCGCAAGGTGTCGCGCTCGCCGCCCAGACGCTGGGCTGCGCGGCCACGATCGTCGTGCCCGTGACCACCCCGCACATCAAGATCGCCGCGGTCGAAGCGCGCGGCGCCAAGGTCGTGCTGCACGGCGATTCGTACAGCGACGCCTATGCGCATGCGCTCGCCTTGCAGAAGCGCTCGCACGCCGTGTTCGTCCATCCCTACGACGATCCGGACGTCATCGCCGGCCAGGGGACGATCGGCATGGAGATCCTGCGCCAGTGCCAGGGCCCGATCGACGCGATCTTTGTCGCCATCGGCGGCGGCGGGCTCGCGAGCGGAATCGCCGCGTACGTGAAACGCGTGCGGCCGGAGGTCAAGGTGATCGGAGTCCAGCCCGAGGACTCCGACGCAATGGCACGCTCGATCGCCGCAGGCCGCCGGGTGAAGCTCGCCCACGTCGGGCTGTTCGCGGACGGCGTCGCGGTGAAGCAGGTAGGCAAGGAAACCTTCCGCCTCGTCCGGCTCTACGTCGACGAGATCGTGCGCGTCGACACCGACGCGACCTGCGCGGCGCTCAAGGACGTGTTCGAGGACACGCGTTCCGTGCTCGAGCCCGCCGGCGCGCTCGCGATCGCCGGAGTCAAGTCGTGGGTCGAGCGACATCGGCCGAAGAACCGGACATTCGTGGCGGTCGCCTGCGGCGCGAACATGAACTTCGACCGGCTTCGCTTCGTGGCCGAGCGCGCCGAGCTTGGCGAAGCGCGCGAAGCGGTGCTCGCGGTGACCATCCCGGAGCGGCCGGGGAGCTTCCGCGAATTCTGCAAGCTCCTGGGCAAGCGGCAGGTGACCGAATTCAACTATCGCTATTCCGACGCGCGCATTGCGCACATCTTCGTGGGGATCGAGGTCGCGAACCGCCGCGAGACCGGAGAGTTGCTGGCGCAGCTCAAGCACCGCCGGATCGAAGCGCTCGACCTTTCCGACAACGAGCTCGCGAAGCTGCACGTGCGGCACCTTGTCGGCGGGCATGCGCCGTCGGCGGACAACGAAATCCTCTATCGCTTCGAGTTTCCGGAGCGGCCGGGCGCGCTGATGACGTTCCTGAACAGCATGAGCCGCGGGTGGAACATCAGCCTCTTCCACTACCGCAACCACGGCGCCGACTACGGGCGGGTCCTGGTCGGCATGCAGGTGCCGGCCTCGGACAAGGGCAAGTTCCGGGAGTTTCTCGCCCGCCTGGGTTATGACTGCGTCGAGGAAACCGCGAATCCGGCCTACCGGATGTTCCTCGGGCAATAGTCCTCCCACCTGATCGCGGGCCGCGATGCCCGCTGGCGGCGCGCGGAGGCCGTGGCCGCAGCGAACCGAGGAAGGGCAGGGAATGCCCCTCCACGGCAGCCCGCGGCAACGAAAAGTTGCTCCGCCGCGACAAAACCCCCGGATCGGGTTGCGAATGCCTATTCAGGCAAACTTTATGCTCTGGTCAACCGGCGTACCCCGTGGCAAACTTGTCCCGCGCCGATTGTGGCCCACAATTTGCTGAAAGCCGCACGGGGGTTTGCGAAGAGGAGACTCGTCTTGTCGGGAGAGAACAGCTTGTCGGGCATCAAGGTGATGGTGATCGACGATTCCAACACCATCCGCCGCAGCGCGGAAATCTTCCTGCTGCAGTCGGGGTGCACGGTCATCCTCGCCGAGGACGGCTTCGATTCGCTCGCGAAGATCGCCGACCATCAGCCGAACATCATCTTCGTCGACATCATGATGCCGCGGCTCGACGGCTACCAGACCTGCGCGCTCATCAAGAAGAACTCGAAGTTCCAGAATACGCCCGTGATCATGCTCTCGTCGAAGGACGGTCTCTTCGACCGCGCCCGCGGGCGCATGGTGGGCTCCGATCAGTACCTCACCAAGCCGTTCACGAAGGAAAGCCTGCTCAAGGCCGTCGCGACCCACGTCAATCGGCCCGCCCCGTCGCCGGTCGCCCACTGAAAGCCGAGCGGTCCCATCAGCATTCGAGCCGAAATGACAATAAAGAAAATACTCATCGTCGACGACTCGCCGACGGAACGGCACGTTCTCAACTCGCTCCTGACCAAGGCCGGGTACGAAGTCGTCTCCTGCGACAGCGGCGACGACGCAATCGTGAAGGCGAAGATCACGATGCCCGACCTCATCCTGATGGACGTCGTGATGCCCGGGCTCAACGGCTTCCAGGCGACGAGGGCGATCAGTCGCGACGCCGCGACGAAGCACATTCCAATCGTCCTCTGCACGTCGAAGAGCCAGGAAACCGACAAGATCTGGGGAATGCGGCAGGGCGCGCGCGACTATGTCGTGAAGCCCGTTGACAAGAACGAGCTGCTCGCGAAGATCACCGCGCTCGGCTGACCCCAACTTCCACCAGACACGAATATGGCACGCCCCGCCCGCATCGACCTTCGATTGTTCCAGCAGGAGCTCGCGACCCGCCTCGCGAGCAAGACGACCGCGCAAGTGCAGTCGTCCCGCCTGGGACTGAGCTGCGGGGGCGAGCGCTGGCTGGTCCGGCTCGCGGACGCCGCCGAAGTCGTCGCCGTCCCGCCGCTCGCGGCCGTGCCGCTGACGCAATCGTGGTTCCTGGGCCTCGCCAACATTCGCGGCAATCTCTACAGCGTCGTGGACCTCGCCGGCTTCCTCGGACGGGAGACGGTCGTGCCGCACGGCGCGAGCGCGCAGAGCCGGCTCATCCTGTTCGGGCCCCGGGCGGGTGACATGAACGTCGGCGTCGTCGTGCAGAGCGTGCTTGGCCTCCGCAACGTCGCCGATCTCACGCCGATTCCGTCGATGCCCGATTCGCCCGCATGGTACGGCCAGCGTTGGGCCGACCCGGACGGCGGTGCGTGGCAGGAATTCGACCTTGCGAGGCTCGCGGCGGATGAGACTTTCTTGCGTGTCAGCTTGTAGCTCGACCGGCGCGATATCGGACTGATCGCGCGGAAGGGCGCGTGAGAACGCGTCATCTGGAGGCACCATGGCGTTTGCAATGAATCTGCGGAAACCGCTTGCGGACCAACCCGAACCCGCTGTCGCGGCAAGGGCCAATCCGCCCGCGACGCAGGCCGACATCCCGGCGACGATCCAGGGTTACGACCCGCTCGCGTCCGCCTCGGTCATGGAGCAGATGCGAACATCGGGCACGGGCTCGCGAATGCCGGGGAAGGTACCGCTGATCGGCCACCTGCCGGTCGCCCGGCAGTTCCACATCCTGGGCATCCTGCTCGTGCTGTTCCTCGTGTTCGCTGCGCTCATCATGTCGTTCGACGTGAGGACGGCGGCGCAGGGCGCGGCGTCCACGGCGACCGCCACCGAGATGCAGATGCTCTCGCAGCGGCTCTCGAGCAGCTCCACGCTGGCGCTGCAGGGCCGTCCCGTCGCGTTCGACGCGGTGAAGGACACCCGCGAGCGGTTCAAGGCGGACTTCGACGCTCTGCAGCGCGGGGGGACGATCAAGGGCGTGACGCTCGACGCGGTCGACGACGATGAGCTCCACGCGCTGCTGCAGGGCATCAAGGTGCGGTGGGACCGGATGGATGCGAGCGTCGAACAGCTCCTCGACAACCAGCAGCGCCTGATCGACGTCGCCAAGGGCTCCGCCACGGTCGCGCAAGGCAGCAAGCAGCTGGTCGAGCTCGCGCAGCGCGCGTCGCAGCAGGGGGCGAGCCAGCGCGAGATCGAGTATGCGAATCAGCTCGCTCTCCTCTCGCAGCGGATCGCCAAGAACGCCGCCGCGCTGGTCTCCTCGACGGAGAGCGACCCCGAGCTCGCCGCGCTTCTGGCGCGGGACGCTGGCGCATTTCGCGAAGCGCAGAACGGTCTCGCGAGAGGCGGCAACGAGCCCGCCTCCCGGCCGGGCTCGAGTGGCGCGCGTACCGAAGACTCGCGGGTCGTCGCGATCGAGCTGTCGAAGCGCGCGGCCGCCTTCGATGCGGGCCTTGCCGCCGTGCTCCAGCACACGGCAAGGCTCGTGACGGCGAAGCAGGCGGTGCGCGCGATCACCAACGAGGCCGAGGGCCTGCTCGCGGACACGACCAAAGTGGCCGACATCTACAAGGGCGCCGGAAAGTCGCGGCTGCCGATGTGGTTCGCCATCGCGTTTTCGTTGCTCGCGCTCGGCACGCTGGTCGTGCTCGGCAAGGTCTTCCTGGACGACGCCCGCGTGCGCGCGTTCGGGAGCGACCAGGAAAACAAGCGCAACCAGGAGGCGATTCTCCGGCTCTTGAACGAGATGGGAAACCTGGCCGACGGCGATCTCACCGTGCAAGCTTCGGTGACCGAGGACGTCACCGGCGCCATCGCCGATTCGATCAACTTCACGATCGAGGAATTGCGGACGCTCGTGAAGGGCATCAATTCGGCCACCGACCAGGTGGCGAAGGCCACGCAGGACACGCAGGCGATCTCCAACCGGCTCTACGAGGCGTCGCAGCGGCAGAATCGCGAGATCCAGCAGGCATCCGCGTCCGTGCTGCAGATGGCGCAGTCGATCAACGAAGTGTCGCAGTCGGCCGGGCAGTCGGCGCGCGTGGCGCAGCAGTCGCTCGCCGCCGCGGAGAAGGGCGCGCAATCGGTGCAGAACCAGATTGCCGGCATGCACGAGATTCGCGCGCAGATCCAGGACACGTCGAAGCGCATCAAGCGCCTCGGCGAATCGTCGCTCGAGATCGGCGACATCGTCGAGCTGATCGCGGACATCACCGAGCAGACGAACATCCTCGCGCTCAACGCGGCGATCCAGGCGGCATCCGCGGGCGAAGCCGGCCGCGGCTTCACCGTCGTCGCTGAGGAAGTGCAGCGCCTCGCCGAGCGTTCCGGCGAAGCGACGAAGCAGATCGACGCCATCGTCAAGACGATTCAGGCGGACACGCAGGATGCCGTGGCGGCAATGGAGAAATCGACCGTCGGCGTCGTCGAGGGCACGAAGCTGTCCGACACCGCCGGCAGCGCGCTCGACGAGATCCGGCGCGTGTCGCGCGAGCTGGCCGAGCTCATCGAAGCGATTTCGACACAGACGCAGAAACAGTCGGCGTCCGTTTCCGACGTCACGCGCGGCATGCAGGGAATTCTGCAGATCACCGAGGAGACGACCGAAGGAACGAAGCAGACCAACGTTTCGATCGGTCAGCTGACCAAGCTCGCGGCCGAGCTCCGCAGCTCCGTTGCGGGGTTCAAGGTTTGAACACTGCCGCCGCCGAGTCGCTGCCCGATTTCGACCTGGGCCCGCTGTCGTGGGTGCAGGCCGAAATCGGGCAGTCGCTCGCGCGCGGACTCGATCGGCTCGGGGCGTTTCGCGCCGCGCCCACCGATGCGAGTCTCCTCCGGCAGGCGCGCAACCAGATCCACCAGGCGGTCGGCGCAATTGAGCTGCTGGGGCTCGAGCCGGCGATCGCCTTTACCGACGAGATCGAGCGGCAGTTGGGCCGCGTCGAGCAGATGGAGCCGTCGGAGATCGAGCCCACGTGCGCGATCGTCGATCGCGCCTGCCGGAAGCTTTCGATCTTCCTGGATGAGCTCGTGGCCGGCGCGCCGCCGGTCTCGCTCAAGCTGTTCCCCGAGTACGAAGCGATGCAACGCCTGCGCGGGGTGAAGGCGGCGGCCGCCACCGATCTCTTCTTCCCCGAAATGAAGCTGCGGACGCCGCTCCCTGGCGTGCCGTTGCCGGTGTCTCCGAAAAAGCTCGCATCGCATCTCGTCAAACAGCGCCGTGTGTATCAACACGGTCTCCTGGGCTTCCTGCGCGGAGACGAGGACGGCGCGATTGAGATGCGCGACGCCGTGGCCGGTTTGGAGCGGGTAAGCGTTGCCGAGTCCGCGCGGGCGTTCTGGTGGACCGTCGGGGCGTTCTTCGAAGCCATCATCGCCGGCGGGCTCGATCCCGGCTTCGGGGCGAAACAGCTGGCCGCGCGACTCGACCTGCAGATTCGCCGCGTGGTCGAAGGGTCGGCCAAGGTCGCGACGCGGTTGCGGCGCGAGGTCCTCTACTACGTTGCCGTCAGCGCACCGGCCACGCCCACGGTGCACGCGGTGCAGAAAGCGTACGGGCTCGCAGGGCTCGTTCCGTCCGCGGAGGCGCTGAACGCGGACATGATCAGGCTCCAGCCGATCCTCCACGAAGTCCGCGAAGAGCTCGTGACGGCGAAGAACATCTGGCTGCGCGTCACGCTGGGCCGGGCGGACAATCTGCCGAAGCTCAAGGAGACGCTGCAGCGCGTGCACGAGAACGCGATCGCCATCGGCAACAGTGCGCTGACCGAGCTCGCGGCCTCGCTCGTCGCGTGTCTCGACGCGATGCCGCCTTCCGGCGATGTTCCCGAAGTGTTCGCGATGGAGTACGCGACGGGAATACTGCTCGCCGAAAGCGCGGTCTCGAACTACGGCAGCCTTGCGAGCAACTTTCCGAAGCAGGTCGCGGCGATGCTGCTGCGCCTCGATGCGGCCCGCGAATCGCGTGCGATCCCGGCCGGCACCGGAACGCTCGTCGACGGCATCTTTCGCCGGGCGCAGGAGCGAGTGCTGCTCGCGCAGGTTGCGCGCGAGATCGACGTCAACCTGCGCAGGATGGAGCAGGTGCTCGACGCGTTTTTCCGCGACTCGACGAAGCGTTCCGAGATCGCCGCGCTGAGCCACGACAGTCACCAGATTCGCGGCGCGTTTCAGATGCTGGAGCAGCACGAGGCCGAGCACCTGCTGCGGCTTTGCGAAGATCAGATCGACAGCTACGCAAACCCGGACACTCCGGTCGGCGCCGGCGACCTCGAGCTTCTCGCGGAATCGCTGTGCGGGCTCGGCTTCTTCGTCGAAGCGATGCAGCAGCAGCGTGCCGACGGACGGCGGCTGATCGCGCCGCTCCTGGCGAAGCGACTCGGCGAGGCTCCGAGTGCGGAGGACCGCGCGACGGAGACGGCAGAGGAAGCCGTAGAGGATTTGCGCGGAGTGTTGCCCAAGCTCGTCGCCGAAATTCGCCGGGCGCCGGCCGACGCCGCCGCGCGCGCCGCATTGACCGCGAAGCTCAAGGACTTGATCGACGACGCCACGCTGATCGACGACTCGGAGTTGGTCGCGCAGGCGAAGGAAGCGTTGGCGGAGCTGGAAGCGCTGCCGGAGATCGAAACCGCGGGCGTCGAAGAGACGACGGAAACCGTTGCGCTGGAAGCCGCGGTCACCGCAATCGCGGAGAGCGTCGCGCCGGTTGCGGCGCCGGCTCCGGCGCTCTCGGCAGAGACCCAGAGGCTCCTCGCGACCGACGCCAACCGCCTCGACGCCGAGCTCCTCGAGATCTTCCTCATCGAGGCCACCGAGGTTCTCGACGCCGTCGTTGAAAATCGCGCGCAGCTCGCGAGGAATCCCGGCGACCGAGAGGCATTGCGCTCGGCGCGTCGTCAATTCCATACGATCAAGGGCAGCGGCCGGATGGTGGGCTTGACCGAGCTCGGCGAGCTTGCCTACGACGTCGAGAAGATTCACAACCGATTGCTCGAGGAGGATCGCGAAGTCACGCCCGCGATGCTCGAGCTCCTCGAGGTTGCCGAAGCGAATTTCCGGCAGTGGGTCGGGGCGCTGCAGGACACCGGCGACGTCTATGCCGATCCCGCTGCGCTCTATGCGGCCATCGGACGCGTCACGGCCGAGCTGCCCGCCGAGTTCGATGCGGAGGCGGCAGTCCCTGTTGCTGCTCCAGTGCTGGAGCCCGAGCTTTCGGTTGCCGCAGACGAAGCGCCGGTTCCCGAGACGATCGCGTTTTCGCCGTCGGAACCCGAGGTCATCGCATTGGAATCGTCGGAGCCGGACGTCATCGAATTCGAGCCGTCGTCGGTGCCGGAGACCGTCGCTTTCTCGCCATCGGCGCCCGAGCCCGTCGCATTGGAGCTGTCGCCCGAGCCTGACGAGGGGGTGCCGGAATCCTCACGGGTTGAATTCCCCGCGCTGGAAACCGGAGTCGTCGAGGTCGCGGCGGATGGCGCGCGCGGGTCCGAGCTCGTCGGCGCGCAAGCGGCATCGGAACCGGTGACCTGGGTCGACGAGGCGATCGAAGATGCGGATGCGGGCGCCGAGATCATCGAGTTTGCGCCGGTGGGTGAGATGCCCGCGGGGAGCCAAGTGGGCGGCGACGCTCCGCCGCCGCCCGACATCGTCAACGTCGGCGACGTGGCGATGCCGGCGGAGTTGTTCGCGGTTCTCGTCGACGAAGCGGAGGCCCATCTCGCGACGCTTCGGCACGAGCTCTCGCTGTTGCAGTTCGATACGAGGCAAGCGCCGTCCGAAGAAATGGTGCGGGCCAGTCACACGCTCTGCGGGATCCACCGGGCGAGCGGCTTTCCGCTGATCGCGTTGACGGCGGGGGCCCTCGAGCAATGCGTGCTCGCGCTGCAGCCGCTGCCGGTGCCGCTGCCCACGGAGGCGCTGCCGGCGCTCTCCGATGCGATCGGCGGTCTGGGCGAGTTTCTGGGACGCGTGAAGGAGCGCCGGAGCTTCAATGCAACGGACGTTGCGATCGCGGCGGAGATCCAGCAGGAATTGGACTCCGTGCGACAGATCGCGGCGTCGGTGCCGCTGCTCGAGACACAATCGCTGCCGGAAGTCACGGTTGCCGATATGGAGTCCGAAGCAGCGGAAGAAATTGCACCAAGCTCGGAGGTGGACGGAGCAGGACGCGAAACGGTAGCCCCGCAGGAAGCGGAAGAAGAAGCGAAGGCCGAGTTTGTCGCCGAAGCGAAGCCCGCGTCCGATCTCCAGCCGGAAGCGGAGCCTGTAACCGGCGCGAAGGCCGTCGAAGAAGCAGAGCCTGTAGCCGAAGCGGAGGCCGTCGAAGAAGTAGAGCCTGAAGCGGAATTGGAGTGTGTAGCGGAAACCGAGCCCGTCGCAGAAGCGGAGACCCCCGCAGAAGCGCTGGCAGCGGCCGGCACGGACGCGAAGGAAAAGGTCGCCGAGCCCGAAGAGACTCCTGCCCGCGACAGTGTCATCTCGCTGCAGCCGGGCCGACCTTCGAGTGCGCCTGAAAGCGCGCGCCGCGAGATTCCGCAGGATCCCCTGGCCGACATTCGGGACGACGTCGACACGCAGGTGCTTCCGATCTTTCTCGACGAAGCCGCGGAGCTCTATCCGCAGGCCGGCGAGCAGGTGCGCGCGTGGCGTCGCGCGCCGGGCGATCTCGCCAGGTCCCGCCAATTGCGGCGAACGCTTCACACGTTCAAAGGCAGCGCGCGGATGGCAGGCGCGATGCGCCTTGGCGAGCTCGTGCATCTCATGGAGTCGCGCCTTGATGTCGGCGACACACCCGTTTCCGGGTCGGGTGAGCTGTTCGAGGCGCTCGACGGCGACCTCGACCGCATCGCCTTTGTTCTCGATGCGTTGCGCGACGGCAAGACCAATGTCGCATTGTCGCTGGCGGACAAGGACGAAGCGGGCGCGATACCCGAAGCGGCCGCCGGGGAGCAAGCGGAAGCTCCCGCGGAACGCACGGTGGTCGTGACGCTGCCCACTGCCGACCATGGTCAGGAACGCGCCGGAGCCGATGCTGTCGATGTGGAAGCCGGTGCCCGCGCGATGCTGCGCGTGCGCGCCGACATCATCGACCGGCTCGTCAACGAGGCTGGAGAAGTGTCGATCGCGCGGGCGCGCATCGAGAGCGAGCTTCGCGCGCTCAAGACGAACCTGCTCGAGCTCACGGGAAGCGTCATACGCCTGCGGACGCAGGTCCGGGAAATCGAGATCCAGGCCGAATCGCAGATCCAGTCGCGTCTCATGCAGGTGGGAGAGGGCGAGGAGGGTTTCGACCCCCTGGAATTCGACCGGTACACGCGGTTCCAGGAGCTTGCGCGTTCGCTGGGCGAGGGTGTCAACGACGTTTCCACGGTCCACCAGTCGCTCCTGAAGAATCTCGACGTCGCCGACGCCGCGCTGAGCGCGCAGGGAAGGCTTGCGCGCGACGTGCAGCAGCAGCTGTTCTCGATTCGCACGGTGCCGTTCGGCAGCCTGTCCGAGCGCCTGTATCGCATCCTGCGCGGAACGGCGCGCGAGCTCGGGAAGCGCGCCAATCTCGAGATCCGCGGCGCGCAGACCGAGCTCGACCGCGCGGTGCTGGAGAAGCTCGTCGGACCGCTCGAGCACCTGTTGCGCAACGCGCTCGATCACGGCATCGAGGCCCGCGGCCAGCGAGCGAGGGCCGGGAAGTCGGAGACGGGCGAAATCACCTTGACGGTGCGGCAGGTCGCGAACGAGATTGCGATCGAGCTCGCCGACGACGGTGCCGGGCTCAACCTCGAAGGAGTCAGGGCGAAGGCGGTGGCGCAGGGGCGGATCGCACCCGATGCGCAGCCGAGCGACGCGCAGCTCATCGAATGCATCTTCCAGCCGGGATTCTCGACGGCGTCGAAAGTGACGCAGGTCTCCGGGCGAGGCATCGGGATGGACGTGGTCCGCTCCGAGATCATGGCGCTCGGGGGCCGCGTCGAAGTTTCGACGCGTCCGGGACACGGGACGACCTTCCTCTTGTATCTCCCGCTGACGCTCGCCGTGGCGCAGGCGGTCATGGTGCGGGCGGGCGGCAGGCTGTGGGCGCTTCCGGCTCCGATGGTCGAGCAGGTGCAGCACGTGAAGGCCGACGTCCTCGTCAACTTCTACGTGCAGCGGCGCGTCGAGGACCAGGGATTGAGTTATCCCTTCCACTACCTTCCGCGCCTGCTCGGCGATCCGCAGCAGATTCCGGAGTCGACCCGCAACAACCCGGTGCTGCTCCTCCGCAGCGGCCAGCATGTGGCGGCCATTCACGTCGACGAGATGATCGGCAACCAGGAAGTCGTCGTGAAGAACATCGGCCCGCAGCTCGCGCGGGTGTCGGGAATCGCCGGCGCGACGGTGCTCGGCAACGGCGAAGTCGTCCTGATCATCAACCCCGTGCAGCTTGCGCAGCGGACCGATGTGCCCGACTTCGATCCCAACGTGGAGCGGGTTGCCCCCGAGGTGCCGAAGATGGCCGTGGTGCAGGCGGACCGGCCGCTCGTGATGATCGTCGACGATTCGCTGACGGTGCGCAGGATCACGAGTCGTCTCCTGCAGCGCGAAGGCTTCGACGTCCTCACGGCCCGCGACGGTGTCGATGCGCTCGAGCTCCTGGAAACCGAGACCCCGGACGTCATCCTGCTCGACATCGAAATGCCGCGCATGGACGGATTCGAATTCACGAAGAACGTCAAGGCGAAGCCCGCGACTGCCGGAATACCGATCGTGATGATCACGTCGCGGACCGCGGAAAAGCACCGGAATCTCGCGAAGGAACTGGGCGTCGATCTCTACCTCGGCAAGCCGTTCCAGGAAGATGAGCTCCTGCGGCACCTGCGCGAGATGCTGGCGCTGACAACCTAGAGCGGGGCGCCATCCCCGGCGGGCGACGCCCCGCCGGTATAATTCCCCGTGACCATCATTGGGGAGTGAGGAGCATGGCGAACTACGCCTCCGGCAATATCCGGACTGTCGCGCTCGTGGGCCAGGGCGGGTCGGGCAAGACCACGCTCGCCGAGGCGCTGTTGCTCGCGTCCGGCACCATCAAGGAGGCGGGCACGGTCGAGCGCGGCACGACCGTAAGCGATTTCGATCCTCTGGAAAAGGCCTGGCAGCATTCGCTGCGCGCGTCGCTCCTGCATCTCGACACGCAGGAGTCGCGGATTCATCTCATCGACACGCCCGGATTCCCCGATTTCATGGGGCAGGCGATCGGGGCTCTCGACGCCGTGGAGACCGCGGCCATCGTCGTCAGCGCGCAGTCCGGCATCGAGATGATCGCGTCGCGGATGATGGACTGGGCCGCGACGCGGCGGCTCTGCCGGCTCGTCATCGTCAACAAGATCGACGCCGAGAATGCCGA
>Ga0070672_100000903_pt1 | contig 17824 bp, 10 predicted proteins | sample KBSM13metaG_FD_66151 | JGI IMG/M metagenome (GOLD analysis project Ga0070672, IMG submission 66151) | Miscanthus rhizosphere microbial communities from Kellogg Biological Station, Michigan, USA - KBS M1-3 metaG | ecosystem: Host-associated > Plants > Roots > Rhizosphere > Soil ... | reverse complement strand
CTCCTTCGCGGGCAGCTGCCAGGCCAGCACCGGCATCCAGGCATAGACGTGGTGCACCGGCGTGCGCGTGGTGATCTGCCAGGCGACGCGGTTGAACAGGTCGGCGCGCATCGGCAGGTGGCGGTTCGGGAAGTACACCGCGTCGGCCGCGCCGTTCGCGTCGGGGTCGGCGAACGCCTGCAGGTACACGGTGTTGGCGCCCATCTCGACGATGCGGTCGAGCAGGTGGCCGAGGTTGACCTCGGTCTGCTTCGGGTCGGGGTCGTAGATGTAGTCGAGGTCGACGTGCATGACCTTGCTCGGGCGGTCGTCCTCCTCGTCCTCGGGCCGGTTGCGCAGTTCGATCTCCTGCGCGAGGTCGGGCAGGTTCATCGTCCGCTCGAGCAGCGATCGGCGCAGGCCCCAGAGCGGCGTGTCGGCGGTATTGCCGCCGTCGTCGAGCGTGAGCCCGACCGGCATGCCGAGCGAGGCCGCGATCTTCCGCGTCTCGATGTTGTACCGCCCGTACGGCCACACGATGATGCGCGGCGCCTTGCCGAGGTGCTTGCGCAGCAGCTCGCTGTTGCGCTGCAGGTCCTCGCGCACGCGTTTGGCGTAGCTGGCCTCGTCCTCGTACCGTCCGGTCGCCGCGATCCACTTGCGCGCGGTGGCGGCCGGCTGCAGGTTGCCCTGCGGGTTGGCGACGATGCCCTCGTGCAGCGCGTAGCTGTGGCTCGCGACCTCGACCAGGCCGGACTTCTCCATCTCGCGGATCTGGTCCCACGAAAGCAGGTCGCCGCGCGGGATCGAGCGGCCGTCGAAATCCACCTTGCCGTTCGCGGGCACGTCCATCCAGCTGCCGACCAGGGCCACGACTGCCGGCGCCTTGAACAGCTTGAGGATCGGGAAGGCGTGTGCGTACATCGACTGGTAGCCGTCGTCGAACGTGATCAGCACCGCCTTCTCGGGCAGCGGCTTGCGGCCCGCGTAGTCGGCGAGCACCTGGTCCATGCTCACGAAGTGGAACCCGTTGTTCTTGAGCCAGTCGAGCTGGCGCACGAACATCGTCGGCGTGACCGTGAATGCGGGGATCAGCGCGTCGTTGCCCTCGGCGATCTCGTGGTAACTGAGGATCGTGAGCTTCGGCGGCGGCGAAGCCAACGCGGTCGTGGACGCGGCCAGCGCCGACAGCACGAGCAGGCACAGCGCGATCAGGTACGACGCGAACTTCATCGACGAGGGTCTGGGTGGCATGGGTTCGACCGAAGGCGGACCGCCGCCGGCACGGAATGCGCCAGTATTGGGCGCGGCAGCCTGCGGACCTAGGACCAAAGGATTAAGGATTTTTCAGGATCGGGCGGGTTGCGGAATACGCCGATCCCGGCCCCCGGCGACGACAGGGCACCCGGGTGGACGGCCCGGCGGCCGCGCGCCGGCAAGGCTTCTTGCCGCGGGGTGGAGGCGCCGCGTTCAGGCCTTGCGCACGAACTCCGATTTCAGCTGCATCGCACCGATGCCGTCGATCCTGCAGTCGATGTCGTGGTCGCCCTCGACGAGGCGGATGTTCTTCACCTTCGTGCCGACCTTGACCACCGAGGACGAACCCTTGATCTTCAGGTCCTTGATCACGGTGACGGTGTCGCCGTCGGCGAGCACGTTGCCGTTGGCATCGCGGACGACGCGTAGCTGATCGCCCTCGGCGGCCGCCTCCTTGCCCCATTCGTGCGCGCACTCGGGGCAGACGAACATGCCGTGGTCTTCGTAAGTGAATTCCGAGTTGCAGGAGGGGCATCTGGGCAAGGCGTGCATGTCGCGTCCCGGGTTCGCGGATTCCGATCGCTATACTAGCCGCGCGCGGCCGGCGACGATTTTCGACCGGCGCGCCGTCACGAGGATCCATCCGGTGAACGAATCATTCGCGGGGCGTGGCCGATCCGGCTTCACGTTCGGACGCCTGTCGTCATGGACTGCGCTGGTCCTCGCCCTGGCGTCCACCGCCAGCCCGGCGGCGGAGGCGGCCGGGCCAAGCCAGCCGCCGCCCGATCCGCGTGTTTGCGGCGACGGCGTCGTCATGCAGGCGGTCGCGGCGCTCGGCTACAAGGGCGATGCCGATTTCTGGAAAGGCGGGCCGACGGCGTGCCGGTTGCGGCCGGAGGATCCGTCCGAGGCGATCGTCGCACTGACCTACACGCCGGGCGACGAGAAGACGGGTTTCGCGACCACGCCGGAGGACGATCCGGGCTACGACCTCGACGTCGTGGTCGTGCGCACCGGCGACGGAAGCCTGGTCGCGCGCAGCCCGCGCGCCCACGTCGAATCCGATGCGGTCCGCTTCGAGGGCATCGCGATCGATACCGCGAACTACACCCTCGCGCCGGGACTTCGCGCGTTCGGCCTGCGCGTCGAGCACGCGGCGCACTGCTACCATTGCAACTACGGGACGGTCGAGCTCGCGCTGTACGTCCAGCGCGGCGAGCGGCTCGACCGGGTGCTCGACACGACCGTGCACGAGACCCGCGGCGAATGGGGCGATTGCGACAACCCGCCGAGCGAGACGATCCGCACGATCAAGGTGCTGCGCGCGGCGAGCCATGGCCTGGCCGACCTGGCGTTCACGACGACGACGGCCGTGCAGCCGGACGACGACGCGCCGGCCGCATGCAAGGCGGGCTCGCCCCCGACGGTCGAACACGCCGCCGTGCATTTCGACGGCAAGGCGTACAAGGTGCCGCCCGCAATCGACGCGCGCTGATCGCGGTGCGGCCGCGCGCCGCAAGCCGGCCGCGGGGACCACGCTCAGCGTTCGTCCGTTTTCATCCAGATGTCGAACCGCGTCTCGCCCTGCCCGCTCGCCGCGAGCCGGAACGGGAAGCCGTGGCGGTTGAGGACCTCGCGCACGAACAGCAGGCCGATGCCCTGGCCGCCCTTCTTGGTGGTGAAGAACGGCGTGAACATCTGGCCGGCGGGCACCTCGCCGAGGCGGTTGCCCGAATCGATCACCGACAGCCGAACGCGGCCGTCCTCGCGCGCGAGCTCCAGGTGCACGTGCCCGCCGCCGGTTCCGCTTTCCGCTGCGCTCGCGTCGACCGCTTCCATCGCGTTCTTGACGATGTTCAGCAGCGCCTGTTCGAGCAGGTTGCGGTCGAACGACGGCAGGCCCACCGGGTCGCAGCGCGTCCATTCGAGTGCGACGCCGCGCGCGCGGCAGGGTTCGCGGTACAGCCGCAGGATGTCCTCGACCATCGCGCGCACGTCGTTCGGACGCGGCTCGGCGGCGGGCATCTTCACGACCCGGGTGAAGCGCTCGATGAACTCGCCAAGGCTCGCGTTGCGGCGCTTGACCGCCTCGATCGCGGTGCCGAAGTCGTCGCTGTCGGCGGCGGCGAGCTGCGGCTGGTAGTACAGCAGCGAGTCGAGCACCGAGCCGGTCGCGGCGACCGTGTTGTTGACCTCGTGCGCGAGCACGCGCACGAGCTTCTCGTAGGTCGCCTTCTCCGAGCTCTCGAGCTCCTCGGTGAGTTCCTCGATGAGCAGGAAGTGGCGCGCGAAGCCGCGGTCGAAGAAGTGGCTGCGCTGCGCGCGGTAGCGGCGGCCGTCGGCATCGACGAGCAGGCGGCTCTCGCCGAGCGGCAGGGCGTCGAGCTGGAGGAGCAGGTCGCGGCCGCGCTGGCGGCCGGCAACGTCGAGCGTCGCGGCGAAGGCGGCGTCGTCCTGCGCGCATTGCGCGAGCGTGCGGCCTTCGGGCGCCGACAGCCCGAGCAGGGCGAGCGCGCTGGCGTTGAGCAGGCTGACGCGGCCGTCGAAATCGAACGCGACGACCGCGCTCGGCGTGGCTTCGAGCAGGCGGTCGAGGAAGCCGCGCTGTTCGCCGAGCTTGAGGCGTTCCTGGTAGAGCGCGTCGAGCATGCCGTTGAACTGCGCGACGACGCCGGCCAGTTCGTCGCCGGGCGCCTGCTGCAGGCGCGCCGCGTAGTTGCGGTCGGCGAGCAGGTCGTGGAAGCGGCGCGCGTAGTCGAGCGGCCGCAAGGCGCGCCCAACCAGCGCGATCCCGATCGCCGCGCTCGCGACCAGCAGCGCCTCCACCGCGATCACGACCACCGGGCGCTCGTGGTAGAGCCACAGCGCCAGCGCGAAGAACACCGCGTGCAGGCCGACCAGGTAGGCGGCCAGCCGCTGGCGCAGCTTCACGCCGGGTCCTCGACGCCGCCCGCGAGGCCGTGCTTGTCGAGCCGGCGGTAGAGCGCCGCGCGGCTGATCCCGAGCGCCTTCGCGACGCGCGAGATGTTGCCCTGGTGCTGGTCGAGCATCTTTTCGATGAGGTGCCGCTCGGCCTGCTCGAGGGTCATGCCGTCGACGTCCGCCGCCGCGCGCGCACCGAAGGACTCGCCGCGTTCGGCGCCCGCGAAGTCCGCCGCATCGAGCACGCGCTTGCCGGCCAGCAGCACGGTGCGTTCGAGCACCTGCCGCAGCTGGCGGATGTTGCCCGGCCAGGGCTGCGCGGCGAGCCACTCGAGCGCGGACGGCGTGATCGACACCTCGCCGAGGCCGTAGTGGTCGGCGAGCTCGGCGGCGAGCCTGCCCGCGATCAGCGGGATGTCGCTGCGGCGCTCGCGCAACGGCGGCAGCCGGATCGTGATGAGGTTGAGCCGGTAGTAGAGGTCCTCGCGGAACTCGCCGCTGGCGACGAGCTCGGCCAGCTCGCGGTTGGTCGCCGACACCACGCGGATGTCGGCCTGCTCGGGACGGCTCGCGCCGACCGGGCGGTAGCTGTGGTCCTGCAGCACGCGCAGCAGCTTGACCTGGTCGGCGCGGCCCAGCTCGCCGATCTCGTCGAGGAACAGGGTGCCGCCGTGCGCGCTCGCGACGTGTCCCTGGCGGTCGGTGCGCGCGTCGGTGAAAGCGCCCTTGACGTGGCCGAACATCTCGCTCTCGAACAGCGACGACGTGATCGCGCCCATGTTGATCTTGACCGACGCCTTGCCCGCGCGCGGGCTGTTGCGGTGGATCGCGTCGGCGATGAGTTCCTTGCCGGTGCCGCTTTCGCCGAGGATCAGCACGGGCGCGCGCGTCTTCGCGACGCGGCCGACGGTCGCCAGCACCTTGAGCAGGTCGGGGTGCTCGCCGACGATGCCGGCGAAGTCGAACGCGGCGTCGAGCTCGGCGCGGCCCGATGCGCCGGGCGAGCGCGGCGCGGCGAGCTCGAGGGTGGTGCGCACCAGTTCGACCAGGGTCGCGTTCTGCCAGGGCTTGGTGAAGAAATCCGCAGCGCCCACCTTGACGCCCCTCACCGCGAGCGCGATCGAGCCCCACGCGGTCATCAGCAGCACGGGCAGCGCGGGGTGTCGTTCCTTGATGCGTGCCAGCAGCGCGAGGCCCTCCTCGCCGCTGGTCTGCGGCGAGAAGTTCATGTCCTGCAGGACGAGGTCCACCGGCTGCGCGGCGAGCAGGGGGAGCACCTGCTTCGGGTCGTCGCAGGTGACCACTTCGAAGCCCGATTGCTTGAGCAGCAGCGCGAGCGAGACCTGCACCGAACCGTCGTCGTCGACGACCAGGACGCGCTGCTTCCGGGTGGCGGGATTCGGATGGCTGATGGCGGACGCCCTCGACGGACTGGTGCGGAGGCTGGCGGTCATTCGTATTGCAGGGCCTGGGTCGGGCTCAGGCGGCTGGCCCGCCACGCAGGATAGAGAGAGCACAGCACCGAGACCAGCGCCATGATCGCCGCCGACACGGCCGCGGCGGCCGCGAACAGCGGCCAGCTGAGGTTTTCGCCGAACACGCCGGTGATCGGCAGCTGCACGAGCAGGACCAGCCCGACCGCCATCGCCAGCGACGTCAGCAGCAGCTGCTCGGCGACGATCTGCCGGTAGATGCCCGCGGACGTGGCGCCGGTCGCGCGGCGCAGGCCGATTTCCGGGATGCGCTTCGTCGTGTTCTGCCAGAGCACGCCGAACAGGCCGAAGCCGACCATCAGCAGAAGGAAGGCCGCGATGACCGAGAACACGATCAGCGGGATCTCGACCTGCTTGTGCATCGTCGCGCGCAGGTCGGCCAGCGGCGCGATCTGGTAGGACCAGTCGTTGCGCACGAGCTTGAGCTGCGCGCTGAGCCGCGCCTCGAACGCGCGCGACGTGCCCGGCTTCACCCGCAGCAGGATCGTGCCGAGGCCTTCGCTGTCGGCCTGCGGCGAGAACCGGGTGATCACGAAGGACACCGGGGACATGAACTCGCCCTGGTTGCGGAATTCCGCGGTCAAGCCGACGACCTTGTACGTCTTGCGGTCCTTCTTGCCCGGCTTGCCGTCGCTGAACACCTTGCCGAGCGGGTCCTGGCCCGGGAACAGCGCGTGCGCGAAGCGCTCGTTGATCACGGCCGGCTGTTCGGCGGCGCCCTCGTCGGCGCTCGAGAACGCGCGTCCGCGCACGAGCGGCATGCGCACCGTGTCGAAGAAGTCGTCGCTGACCTGCATCACGTTGCCCTGGATCAAGGCGCCGCTGCCGGGCAGGTACCAGCCACCCTGCCAGGTTTCGTTCTCGTACGGCGAGTAGGCCGCGAACGCGACGTTCTGCACCTCGGGCAGCGCCTGCAGGGCGCGCTTGAACTTGTCGTAAGTGGTCTTGTCGTTCCTGATGCCCGACGCGCTGGACGCCTGGATGTCGATCGACCACACCGACTCGGGCTCGAACCCGATCGGCTGGTGGTAGAGCTGCCAGAAGCGGCTGGCGGCCGCGGCGATCGCGAACACGACCACGAAGGCGAGCCCGATCTCCAGGCTCAGCATGAGGTTGCGCGTCTTGCGCTTCCAGATCGGCTTGAACAGATGGGCGAACATCAGGCAGCTCCCTTCAATGCGAGGACGGGGTGGACGCGCGACATCTTCCAGGCGGGGATCACGCCCGACAGCAGGCCGAACACCAGCGTGATGAGAAGCCCGCAGAGGAAGACCGGGAAATTGATCTGGACCTTGAGGTAGGGAATCAGGCCGGAATGCTCGAGCCACACCAGCGCGCCCTTCGCGAAGGCGAGGCCGAGCAGGCCGCCGAACAGGCACAGCAGCACGTTCTCGACGACGAACTGGACCACCAGCTGAGCGCTCGACGCGCCGAAGGCCTTGCGCACGCCGATCTCGGAACTGCGCTCGAGGATGCGCCCGGTGTTGAGGTTCACCAGGTTCAGCGCGGGCAGCAGCATGAACAGCAGCATCAGCACCGCGATCACGGCGAGCAGCATGCCCGCGCCGGAATCCGGCACGCGCTCGTTGCCGAGCAGGCCGCGCGCGAAGAAGTCCGGCTTGCTGTCGGCCCACATGAAGGCCCTGGCGTTCTGCGTCGGATCGTCGAACTGCAGGCGGGTGGCGATCTGCGCGACTTCCGCCTGCATCCGCGGCACGTCGGCGGGACTGCGCGCGAGCAGCAGCGCGACGAAACTACCCCACATCTGGCTCTTGTATTCGGTCGACGGGCTGGTGCTCACCGGGACCCAGATGTCGGAGTAGGCGTTGAGCTGCATCGCGTCCTCGACGACGCCGATGACGTCGAACTGCTGCCCGCCGATGTTGAGCCGCTGTCCGACGGCTTTCACGCCGGGCAGCAGCCTGGCGGCGGTCGAGGCGTTGAGCACCGCGACGAAGCGTCCGGCGGCGTCGTCGTCCGCGGTCGGCAGGCGGCCGTCGAGCAGCTTGAAGTCGAGGATCTTCCAGTAGTTGGCGTCGGCGTGGCGCAGCATCACCTGGTCGACGCGGTCGCCCTGGTACACCGAGACAGCGGCCGGGGTGGTGACCGCTGCGACGAGCTGCGCCGACTTCATCGGCCGCAGGTACTGCTCGATCGCCCGGTAGCCGAGCGGGCTGGTTCGCTGGGACTCGCCGTCCTTGCTCGTCGTGGCCAGCGTCGTGACCTGCAGGAAACGGTCGCTGCGGCCTTCGACGCCGGTCGGGTAGAACGCGTTCTGCAGCAGCGCGGTCACCACCAGCAGCACGGCCAGGGTGATCGTGATGCACAGCAGGTTGATCGCGGTGAACAGCTTGCGCCGGAGGTAGACCTTCCAGGCGGTCAACAGGTAGTTCTTGAACATGGCTTTTCCTGGTTGCGGATCGGGGCGTCAGGCGACCAGCTGGCCGTCGAACACGCGCACGATGTGGCTGCCGCGCTTGGCTTCGTGCTCGTCGTGGGTGACCATCACGACGGTCGTGCCCTCCCTGTTGAGCTTGAGCAGGAGGTCCATCACTTCGCCGCCCATCTGGCTGTCGAGGTTGCCGGTGGGCTCGTCGGCGAGCAGCACCTGCGGCTGCCCGACCATCGCGCGCGCGATCGCGACGCGCTGCTGCTGGCCGCCCGAGAGCTGGTTCGGGTAGTGCTCCATGCGCGCGCCGAGGCCGACCTTCTCGAGCGCCTCGCGCGCGCGCCTGCGGCGCTCGGAAGCCGGCACGTTGCGGTACAGCAGGGGCAGCTCGACGTTGTCGATCACCTGCAGGTCGTTGATGAGGTGGAAGCTCTGGAACACGAAGCCAAAGGTCTTGTTGCGCAGGCGGGCCACGTCCTTGTCGCGGTACGAGCGCACCGGCAGGCCGTCGACGCTGATCGATCCCGTGCCGGGCTTGTCGAGCAGGCCGATCAGGTTGAGCAGCGTGCTCTTGCCGCAGCCGCTCGGTCCCATGATCGAGACGAACTCGCCCTTCTTGACGTGCAGGTTGATGTCCTTGAGCGCGAGCGTTTCGACCTTGTCGGTCTGGTAGGTCTTGCTGATGTTTTCGAGCTTGATCATGGGAAGGGCCTTCGTGATGTGGGTAGCCCGGATGCAATCCGGGAATGCGTGTACGTCATCCCGGATTGACCAGCTTCGCTGTTGAGAAGCGCTTCATCCGGGCTACTTCTCTTGATCGTCATTCCGGCGGAAGCCGGAGGCGCTTTACAACAGCCGTAGGCTGGTAATCCATTGGCACCGGCTCGAAGATCAAAATGGGTCCCGGCGTTCGCCGGGACGACGGCAAAAGCGGGGCGGCGTTCAATTCGATATCCGGATGCTGTCGAGGTGCTTGAACCGGCTGACGTCCGAGACGATCAGCTTGTCGCCCGCCTTCGCGCCCGAGACGATCTCGACCGCGTTGCCGTCGCCGAGCCCGACGTCGAGCCGGCGCTTGCGGGCGACGCCGCCCTCGACCACGAACACGTCCTGCACGCCCTTGCCGTTGAAGGCGGGACCGGCGTCGGCTACGAGGGTGTCGGCCTTCTGCTCGGTGACGATGTTCGCGTCCACGCGCAGCTTGTTGCGCAGCACCGGCGCATCGGGCCGGTCGAGCGCGACCATCAGGGTGACGGTGCCGTTCTGGATTTCCGGCAGGATCGTCTGCACGCGGCCGGGCAGGGTCTGGCCGCTGTAGCCCACGCGCACCGGCTGGCCCGCGACGAGGTAGCGCGCGTAGAAATCCGAGACCTGGGCCTCGACGCGGAAGTTGTGCAGTTCGGAAACTTTCGCGACGAGCTGCCCGCTCGCCACGCTCGCGCCCTCGTCCGTGAGCACCCAGGTCAGCATGCCCGCGAACGGCGCGCGCACCTTGGTCTGGGCGAGCAGTTGCTGCTGCTGCTCGAGCTCCTTGAGCAGGATGGCCTTCTGCAGCGTCGCGGCCTGGATGCTCGACTGCGTCGCCCGGCCGGTGTCGGCGATCGACTCGCGGTGCTGGCGCAGTTCGATCTGCGTCCGCTCGACGGCGAGCCGCGCCGCGTCGAGGTCGGAGGCCGAGGTCGCGCCGAGCTGCTGCATGCGCTCGTAGCGGCCGAGCTTGACCTTCGCGCTCGCGAGGTCGAGCCCGAGCAGTTCGATCTCGCTCGCGAGCTGCTTCTGCTTCTGCTGCATCTCGAGGTTCAGCGACTGGATGCGCACTTCCTGCTGCGCGACCTGTTCCTGCAGGTTCTCGATCGCGAGCTGGATCGTGCGGTCGTCGAGCTCGATCAGCAGTTCGCCCTTCGCGACCTCCTGGCCGGCCTTGACGTGCACGCGCGCAACGCGGGTCTGGATCGGGCTCGGCACCTGCTCCTCGTGCACCGGCACGACCACGCCCGATGCGTTGATCGTGTTGGCGATGCTGCCGTGGCGGACCTCGACCACGCGCAGGTCGGACAGCGCGACGCTAGGCCCGACGAGGCGGTTGACGCCCCACGCGGCCATCGCCAACGTGAGCAGCGATGCGCCCGCGATGGCGACGCGCCGGCGCCGCCGGCCGTCGATCGTCTGCGCGCTGATGGGGATGTCCATGCTTGCTGCACTCCGTGGGTTCGGGGTGGTATCAGCAAGGGGCGTGCCAACGAAGGCCGCGCGCTCCGGAGGCTTGAAATCAGCGGTTTGGCGATGAGGCGCGGCGCGCCGCGTGCCGGCGATTGGGCGGTGGCGAACAGGGGTGTCCGGAATCGGACAGGTGATGGAGGGAAGGCGGGAGCCCTCCGTTCCTCGATAAATGTCATCCCGAGCGGAGCGAGGGATCTGTCGGCCGACGGCGCGGCCAAAGCGAAGCAACTTCGAGATCCCTCGCCGCGCTCGGGATGACAGGAATCTTGTAGCCCGGATGCAATCCGGGTCATTCCCCGAAGCACCCGGATTACATCCGGGCTACGGCACTGCGCTCGGGATGACACTCGGTTCCCGATGCGCCCGGGATGAGAAGCAGGGGCTTTGCATGCCCTGCTGTCACGCCTCCATCCACCGCCTCAGCAGGTTGTTGTACACCCCCAGCAGTTCCACCATCGCCGGATGCCGTGGATGATCGACGGTCAACCGCCGGATCGCGAGGTCGAGGTCGAACAGCAGGCTGCGGTCGGCGTCGTCGCGTACCTGGCTCTGGATCCAGAAGAAGCACGCCAGCCGCTCCCCTCGCCGTACCGGATCGACGCGGTGCAGGCTCGACGCCGGATACAGCACCATGTCGCCCGCCGCGAACTTCGCGGCGTGCGTGCCGAAGCTGCCCTGGATCACCAGCTCGCCGCCGTCGTAGTCGGACGGTTCGCTGAGGAACAGCGTCGCCGAGAGGTCCGATCGCGCGGTCGTCGGCGGCTGTGTCGAGCGATCGTGGCGCCACGCGTTGTCGACGTGCGCTCCGAAACCCTGGCCGATGCGATAGCAGTTGAATTGCGGCGGCAACACGCGCCGCGGCAACGCGGCGGCCGCGAACAGCGGGCTCTGCGCGAGCGCGCCCCGCACGATGGCCCCCAGCTCGCGCGCGAGCGGATCGTCGATGTCGAGCTGGAGGTTGTTCTTCACCTGCGCGGCGTTGACGCCGGCGGTGGCGCGGCCGTCGATCCACGCCGCGCCGGCGAGCTTCTCGCGGAACGTCGCGACCTGTGCGGCGTCGAGGACCTTGGGGATCTGGATCAGCATGGCGTTTCGCTCGTCTCCGCCGCGAAGGCCGCGGCCGCTCTGGTGCGCAAGGATACCCGCCGCGCGCGTCGAGCCGAAACACGCTCGCCGCTGACTCGCCGCCCGCGGGGCAGGCAATTTGTTGTCCAACGCTTCAGTGTCCTCGGGTAAAGTGGTGACAAGGCCACAGGGACGTGCGCCGCAGGAGTGAAGCCATGGACGAGGCGATGGGTGCGCGGCGCTGCGCTACCGGCAATTCCCGGAACGATCGAAACGCTGCCGCCCCGTGCGCGAGGTCCGCGCCATGACGGTCCTCGTCGCTCCCGATGCACTGACGCCCCCTCGCGCCGAGGAACACTGGCACGGTGCGACAATGCGCGGCGGCGTCCTGTCGAGCGTGGTCACGACGCGTGCGCCCGGCGGCGCATGGTCGGTCCGCACCCGCCTGCGCGACCGCTCATTGCAGCCGATCGGCGCCGGATGGAGCGGCGACGGGTTCGCAACCGAGGAGGCGGCGCTGCGCGCAGGCGAAGCGGCCGCGTCGCGCATGCACAAGCGCCTCATCGGCACCCGCAGCGTCCCCGCGCCTTCGCGCACGATCCTCGACTTCGAACCCTCCGGCGGCTACCAGTCGCAGGCGCTCCGTCGCCTGGCGTGGTCGCTGCACATGGAGCAGCCGGCGCGTGCGGCGAGCGCGGGCAAGGGGAGGGCGGGGGAGTCGGAGAAGATTGCGTGATGCGGCGCGGATATGGGCCCACCAGGACTCGAACCTGGAACCAAGGGATTATGAGTCCCCTGCTCTAACCATTGAGCTATAGGCCCGCGGGAACGCGATGATAACCATCCATGGTGCGTGGCGCCGGCCCGTGCATCCTTGCACGGGCGCTAGTCGACGCGCGCGATGCCGATAGGGCGTCGCGCAAGCGCGTCGACTAGCCCCATCAGGACTCGAACCTGGAACCAAGGGATTATGAGTCCCCTGCTCTAACCATTGAGCTATAGGCCCGAAGGGGCGAATGATAGCGCGGGGTGTAGCGCACTCACCGCCGCAAAAGGGAACGGCCGCGTTGGCGGCCGTTCCTCTCTTCCGTTTCGACTCGAACTTTCATTCTCGACGAGGGGCGGCTGCTTCAACCGCGCTCCGACGATCAGGACCGCGTCTCCGGTCACCAGCTGTAACGCACCCCCACCTGCCCCCCGAAGAACCCCTTCAACGCCCCGCCATCCTGCCAGGCGACGCCGCCGAACACCGCCAGCTTCCCGTTGCGCACGCTCAGTCCGCCTTCGACCAGCGCGCTCGTGCCGCGCGTGCCGGTCGCGCCGGTGAAGACGCCGTCGATCGTGAAGGCGTTCGCGCCGTCGAATTCGCGCACGGCGCTGACGGAGGCATGCGGCGTCCACACGGCGTTGCCCGCCGTGAAGTCCTTGCTGGCCAGCAGGCCGAGGCGGGCGCGCGACGAGAGGGCGTCGGCTGCCTGGAAGCCGTGCAGGGCGCCGGAGAGGTTGCCGACGTGGGTGACGGTGGTGCGCGTGTACTGCGCCTGCGGCGCGATGGTGAGGCCGCCGCCGAGCGTCCACGAGCGGCCCAGCTCGATGTTGAACGCCTTGGCCTTGCCGTCGGCGCGCGACTCGCCCGCGGACGAATCCAGGCGCGCGTCGAAGTCCATCCAGCGGTACGAGGCGTCGAGGTAGAAGCCGCGCGAGCCGAGCCACGTGCCGTAGACGCCGCGCGTGTCGCCGGTGATCCCGTTGCGGCCGGCGCCGCCCGCGTCGAGGTGCTGGCTGGCCTGCGCCTTGCCGAACATCAGGCCCACGCTCAACGCATCGGACACGCCGACGTCCACGCCCAGTTCCTGGCCGAAGTTCGTCTGGTCGAACGCGAAGTTGCCGGCCTGGCCGAAGTTGTCCGCGACGTGGGCCTGTTCGACCGTGCCGCTGTCCTGGAACGCGCGCGCCCAGCCGCTCACGCTGCCGGCGGTCGGCCTGGCGATCGCGCCCATGCGTTGGCGCAGGGTGCCGACCTCGCTGTTCATCAGGCTCTGCACGCCGGGCGCGAAGGTCGTCGCGAGCGAGCCGCCGTCGGTCAGGCCGGTCACCGCGACGTTCACCGAAAACATGTCGGGGCGCGCGTTGCCCGCGTCGATGTCGCTGGCCAGGCTCACGGCCGCGACCGCGAGCAGGCTGCGGCCCTGGTCGAAGTGGACGTCGCCGAGGACGAACGAGCCGGCGGTCGAATCCCCGGTGACGTCGACAACCGCGACCGTGCTCGTCGGCGCGGTCGGGTTGTCGAGCAGGTTCACGTCCACCGTGGTCACGCTGCCCGCGGCGACGTTGCCGACGACGTGCAGCATGTCGCCCGCGTGGTGCAGCGTGCCCACGTCCACGCCGATCCGGCCATGGCCGGACAGGTCGCCGTCAAGGGTGAGCGCGTCGCCTGCGGCGCCATCGAGGAAGGTGATCGATCCGTTGCTGGCGAACGCGTTCGGATTCGAAGCGCCCATCGCGATGCGGTTGCCGTCGCCGCGCACGACCAGCGTGCCGTCGTTGAGGAAGGTATTGCCGGATGCGCCGGAGGTGCCGAGGTCGATCGCGTCGTCGTCCAGCGCGATCGTCGCGCCGGCGCGATTGAACAGCGCATCGTCGAGGTTGCCGGTGAAGATCGAGCCGCGCAGGTTGCCCTGGTTGTCGATCGTCGCGGAGGCGAGGTCGCTCGAACGCACCGCGACGTGCGTCGAGCCATCGCCCATGGCGATAATGCGGCCGGTGTTCGTCAGCGTGTTGATGCCGCTGGAGGTCATGGACATGCCCGTCGCCGTGCTGCCCGATGCGCCGCTCGCGTTCGCCACGATGTCGCCGGCATTGGTCACGGTGACGTTGCCGCCGCTGGACACCGCATTCAATCCGGTGGCGGTGGCGATGCCGTCGCCGGCCTTCGCGGTCGCGCCGATCGCGCCATCGTTGGTGGCCGTGGAGCCGAGGTTGTGGACGGTGCCGTAGAAGTAGCGGAACGCGCGGCCGTACGCGGCGAAATCGCCGGTGACCACCGCGCCGGTTGCGACCGCGTGGCTGTAGCCCGACGTGGTCGCGGTCGCGCCGATGTCGCCATGGTTGACGAGGCTGGCGTAGCTGCCGACGGTGATGCTGCCGATCGCGAGCGCCTGGCCGGCATGATCGCCGCCGCCCACAACCGAGGCGCCGAGCGCGCCGCCCGCGGCGTTGACCGTGCTCCCCGTGTAGCCCTTCGACGTGTTGGCGTTGTAGCCGCCCACGATCGCGCCGCCGTAGGCGAACGCCGAGCCGTCCGGGCCCGCGTCGGCGTGGGCGCCGATCGCGTTCGCATTCTTCAGCGCGGCGTTGCCGTAGAACGAGAACGTGCGGTTCGCGGTGGCGACGGCGGTGCCGCCGAGGGCCTGGGCACGGGCGAGGATGCTGCCGTCGTTGTAAGCGTACGTGCCGAAGGTTCCCTTCACGCTGGCCGCCGTCGCGAGGGCGGTGCCGGCGTCGGCGATCGCGGTCGCGTCGATGTCGCCGTGGTTGACCAGGCGCGTGTCCATCGCGTCGACGCCCCAGGTGCTGGTGCCGCTGCCGTAGGCCTCGGCCAGGCCGCGGTCCGCCCGCGCGATCGCGACGATGCTCGCGCCGGCGTTGTTGTAGGTCCTCGCGATGAAACGGCCCTCGAGGTCCGATCCGACCGCCTCGGCGTAGTAGTCCGAGCCGCTTGCGCGCGCGAGGATCGTGCCGTCGTTGGCCAGCGTCGATCCATCCGTCGTGCCGTGCGAGGAGTCCATGCTGACCGCGACGGCGCGCGCGACGCCGAACGGGGCGTCGGCATCGGCGGTGATCGAGCCGGCGTTGTGCACGATCGCGTCGTAGCGCGCGAGCGCGGTCGTGCCGAACGCGTAGGCGTAGCCGCCGTAACCGGTGTCGGAATGACCGGCGGTGCGCGCCGAGGCGCTGATGTCGCCGTAGTTCACCGTCGTCGTCGCGCCGCGGTAGTAGGAACTGTCGACGACGCCGTGCGCCGCCGCGTAGCCCTTGTCGGTGGTCGATGCGGCGGCGATGCTGCCGTGGTTGGTGGTCGAGCTCGCGTACTTGCCGACGCTGTAGCTGCCCGTGGTCTTGGCGACGCCGCCGTAGCCGGCGCTCGCCGCCGCGCTGATGCTGCCGTCGTTGGTTTCGGTCGCGTACTTCGCGTTGAGGGTGGTGCCCGTCGCACTGGCAAATCCGATGCCGTCGACCTGCGCGGTGACGCCGATGGCGCCGTCGTTGGAGAGCGTGGCGGTGTTGTGGGTGAAGAAGTTGCCGCCGAGGTAGGCGCCGCGCGCGACGGCATAGCTGTAGTCGCCGTGCGCGGTCGCGGCGACGGTGATGTCGCCGTGGTTGGCCACCACGGCGTCGCCGGCGACCACGTAGTCGAAGATGCCGGTCGCGGCGGCATTGCCGAGGCCGACATCGGAGGACGCGTGGATCGAACCGCCGTTGTCGACGGTGCCGTTAAAATACGCGGAGGCATGGATGCCCGTGGCCTGCGCGATGCCGGTGTCGGCGTGCGCGACCGCGCTGACGTGGCCGTCGTTGGCGACGGTCGCGTTGCCGTAGAGATGCGACATCGCGTCCACGCCGGTGGCGATCGCGTAGCCATAGGCGTTGGAGGCCGTCGCGGCCACGTTGCCGGTGTTGGTCACGCCCGCGTCGTAGACATAGGCGAGGTCGTAGATGCCTTTCGCTAGCGCCGTGCCGGAACCGGCGCTGGCGCTCGCGTCGATGTCGCCGTGGTTGACCGTGACGGCGTCGCCGTAGCGCAACGCGACGTTCTCGATGCCGATCGCGCCGGCGACGCCCGAACCCGTGGCGGATGACGTCGCGGCGATGCCGCCGTCGTTGGTGGCGTAGGCGCCGTAGACGACGGCGACGTTGTACACGCCCAGCGCGACCGCGGTGCCGTCGCCGGTGGCCGCCGTCGCGGCGATCGTGCTGGCGCCGTAGTTGGCGACGCTCGAGCCGGAAACGCCGAGCGAATAGACGCCGTACGCGGAGACATCGCCGTTGCCGGCGCTCGCGGAGGACGCGATGCTGCCGCCGTTGTAGGTCGCCGCGAAGTTGCCGTAAGCCTTCGTGCCATCGGCCACCGCGTTGCCGGAACCGACCATGCTGCTCGCCGAGACCGAACCGTCGTTCACGACCGTGGACACTTCGCCGAACGCGTACTGGCCGATCGCGCGCGCGAAGCCGTCGCCGTGCACGGTCGATGTCGCGGAGATCGAGCCGTAGTTGAGGTTGACCGCGATCGCGCCGCTGTAGGCGATGTCGCCGAGCGTGACGGCGGTGCCGGACGTCGCGTAGGCAGAGGCCGTGATCGTGCCGTCGTTGACGACCCGCGCGGTGTCGGAACCCTGCACGACGGCGCCGAACGCATAGGCGCGGCCGGTTTCGCCATCGGCGCGGGCGTACGCGCTGATGCTGCCGGACGCGCCGTTGGTCATGGACGCGTAGCCGCCGTAGGCGGCCAGGACATTCGCGCCGATGGTCCGCGCCGAGGCGCCGTGGTCGCCGTAGCCGGCGCTGCCGAGGTCGACCGCGGCGCGGGCCGAAATCGAACCGTCGTTCACCAGCGACGCCGAGCTCCCGCCGGCGACCCAGGTGCCGTACGCGAACGCGTAGCCGTCGCCGACGTCGGCCTTCGCCTCGATGATGCCGGTGTCGCCGTTGGTCACCGCCGCCGACGTGATCGCGTAGTTGTACACGCCGACCGATTCGACGATGCCGATGCCCGCGTAGCCGTCGGAGCGGATCGTGCCGGAATTGGTGCTGGTGGCTGCGTAGTCGTAATGGGAGGACGTGCCCATCGCCACCGCCGTGCCTTTTTCGGTGCGCGCGTAGGCTGCGATCGTGCCTTCGTTTTCCATCGAGGCGTTCGCGCCCCAGGTCATCGCGCCGTAGGAAAGCGCCTGTCCCGCGCCACCGACGACCGCATGCGCGGCGATGTCGCCGGTGTTGTGCGTATCGGAAGTCGCGCCGCGCGAATAGCTCGCGGTCGCCGAAGCGTAGCCGTTGCCGGCGTAGGCATCGGCGGTGACGTGGCCTGAGTTGGAAATCGCCGAATCCTGGCCGCGGTTGCTGATGCCCCAGGCCCAGCCCACGCCGGCGCCGGTGCTCGCGGAGGACGCGATCGTGCCGTCGTTGGTGGTCGAGGTGGCGCCGTCATAGCCGCCGCGGTTGCGCACGCCGTAGGAGGTTACGTTGCCGTAGACGCCGGTCGCGTGCGCGCCGATGTCGCCGGCGTTGCTGACGCCGGAGGCGCCGAGGTAGCTGCCCGCGCGCACGCCGATCGCCTTGCCGCCGTAGGCATTGTCGGTGACGGCCGAGACGGTGCCGGTGATGCCGTTGGCAACCGACACGTCGCCCGCGAAACCCGAGGCATCGATGCCGGTGGCGTTGCCGTAGGAAACGACGGTGACGTCGACCACGCCTTCGTTGGTGACGGAAATGTCGCCGTAGT
>Ga0070672_100000897_pt1 | contig 17894 bp, 17 predicted proteins | sample KBSM13metaG_FD_66151 | JGI IMG/M metagenome (GOLD analysis project Ga0070672, IMG submission 66151) | Miscanthus rhizosphere microbial communities from Kellogg Biological Station, Michigan, USA - KBS M1-3 metaG | ecosystem: Host-associated > Plants > Roots > Rhizosphere > Soil ... | reverse complement strand
GCGAAGGTCGGTGTATTTCATTCGGCGCGATCGCGTGGCGGGAGTCATTGGCAATGAGCGCCGTCGCGGGGGGGCGCGAAGGCAGGCCCGGCGGGCGCCTGAGGTATGAAGCCCGAAGCGCTCTGCCTTCGTCCCACGCCTCAGGCAGCACGCTGCGGGATCAGAACAGCCCGACTACCTTGCCTTCCGCGTTGATGTCGATCCTCGACGCCGACGGTTCCTTCGGCAACCCGGGCATCGTCATCACGTCGCCACAGATCATCACGATGAACTCGGCGCCCGCGGCAAGCCGCACTTCGCGGACGTTCACCGAATGACCCGACGGCGCGCCGCGCAGCGACGGGTCGGTCGAGAACGAGTACTGGGTCTTCGCGACGCAGACAGGGTAGTGGCCGTAGCCGTCCTCCTGCAGCTTCCTGATCTGCGCGCGAACCTTGCTGTCCGCGGTGATCTCCGACGCGCCGTAGATCTTGGTGGCGACCTTGGTCATCTTGTCCCACAGCGTGTCCGCATCATCGTAGACGAACTTGAAGTCGCTCGGCACGCGCTCGATCGCGTCGACGACAGTACGCGCGAGCTCTTCGGCGCCCTTGCCTCCTTCCGCCCAGTGCCTGGCGACGACCACCGGCGCATCGTGATGCGCGACCTTCTTGCGCAGAAGCGCGATCTCGGCGTCCGTGTCCGACGTGAAATGGTTGATCGACACGACGCACGGGAGGCCGTAGTGGTTGCGCACGTTGTTGACGTGGCGCTCCAGGTTCGTGACGCCTTTCTCGAGCGCCGCCAGGTTCTCCTTCGTGAGCTCCTTCAACTCGGCGCCGCCGTGATATTTGAGCGCACGGATCGTCGCGACCAGCACGACGAGGCTTGGCCGCAGTCCCGACTTGCGGCACTTGATGTCGATGAACTTCTCGGCGCCGAGATCGGCGCCGAAACCCGCTTCGGTGACGACGTAGTCGGCGAGCTTGAGCGCCGCCCTCGTCGCGATCACCGAGTTGCAGCCGTGTGCGATGTTGGCGAACGGGCCGCCGTGGATGAACGCGGGATTGTTCTCGAGCGTCTGCACGAGATTGGGCGAGAGCGCGTCCTTGAGCAGCACGGTCATCGCGCCGTGCGCCTGCAGATCCTTCGCGTGCACTGGCTTCTGGTCGCGCGTGTAGCCGACGACGATCTTGCCGAGCCGTTCCTTCAGGTCCTCGAGCGACTGCGACAGGCAGAAGATCGCCATCACTTCCGACGCGACGACGATGTCGAAGCCGTCCTGGCGCGGAAAGCCGTTGCCGGGACCGCCAAGCGCCACGGTGATGTCGCGCAGGGCGCGATCATTCATGTCCATCACGCGCTTCCACGTGATGCGCCGCACATCGATGCCGAGCGCGTTGCCGTGGTGGATGTGGTTGTCGACGAGCGCCGCCAGCAGGTTGTTCGCAACACCGATGGCGTGAAAGTCGCCCGTGAAGTGAAGATTGATGTCCTCCATCGGCACTACCTGGGCGTAGCCGCCGCCGGCCGCGCCGCCCTTCATGCCGAACACGGGACCGAGCGAAGGCTCGCGCAGGCACACGGCCGTCTTCTTGCCGATGCGATTGAGCCCGTCACCCAGCCCGACCGTCGTCGTCGTCTTGCCCTCGCCCGCCGGAGTCGGGCTGATTGCGGTGACGAGAACGAGCTTGCCGTCGGGGCGCCCATGCTGCTTCGAGATCCAGTCGAGCGAAATCTTGCCCTTGGTGCGGCCGTACGGCGAGAGCGCGTCGTCGGGAATCGCAAGGCGCTTCGCGATTTCCGAAATCGGGAGCAGCTTGCCCTGCTGGGCGATCTCGATGTCAGTCAACATTGCAAATCCTCCGGGTGGTAACAGTAAAATTGTTAGGAATCGTTATTCGGGACGTGCGCGCTGTCAAACGTCGGGCGGTCCGAGGTCGAATCACCGCTCGCATCCGCGCTCATATGACTGGATTGGCTCCGCCGTCCATGGGCACGACAGCGCCCGTCACATAGCTTGCCTGGTCGGACGCGAGGAACAGGACAACGTTCGCAACCTCCTCGGGCGTGCCGAGGCGACCGAGTGGAATCCGGGCCTGCATCCGTTGCAGCAGCTCCGCTTCCCCGAGGCCGGTCATCTTCGCCTCGACGGCCAGCTGCTCCTGCACACGGGCGGTCAGGTTCGAGCCGGGGTTGATCCCGTTGATGCGAATGCCCTTCGAGCCGAACGCGGCCGCCAGTCCGGTCGTCGCCAGCATCAGCGCGGCATTCGCGGCGCCGCCAGGGAGATGGACAGGGCTCGCGACTTTGCCGCCAGAGCCGATGATGTTGACGATCGTCCCGCGGCCGCGCGCGGCCATCCGCGGCAGCACCGCGGAAATCGGATGGATGTAGCTGAAGTATTTCGCGTCCATCGCCGCGTGCCACGCGGCCACATCGAGATCGTCGGGCGTGTAGCGGCGCGCGGCGCCGGCCGAATTGACGAGGACGTCGATCGGGCCGAGCGCACGCTCGACGTCGTCGGCCATGCGGGCGGCGTCGTCTGCGCGCACCAGATCGGCGACGCAAACGATCGGCGTATGGGCCGAGCCTTCGAGCCTCGCCAGCGCCGCGTCGAGATTCGCCGCGCTGCGCGACACGAGCGCGACCTTCGCGCCTTCGCGCGCGAACGCTTCGGCGCACGCGAATCCGATGCCCTTGCTCGCCCCGGCGACGGCGACAACCTTGCCTGCGAATCCAAGATCCATTCGGCTCGCTACTTCGGCTGGAACCGCTTTTCGAGGTTCGCCATTACCGCCGGCCACGCGCGCGCGAAGTACGCCTTCGTCTTGTCCCAATCCTCGCCGACGCCGTACCCGAAGTTCCGGAGCGTCACCTCGGTGCGATTGTCGGGCAGCGGCTTGAAGTCGAGATAGACCAGCGTGCGCAGCGGCCGGATGGTCGGAATCGTCGGCGGTGCGTTCCATTCGATCACCAGCTGCTCCATCGGCTTCACGCTGTGGACCTTGCAGTTCTCGCTGCCGCGCGAGCCTTCCGGCTGATCGACGCCGAACCAAAGCTCGAACGCGCCGCCGACCCACGGCTCAACCTTGGCGGCTTTGGGCGCGAAGAAGCTCTCGATGCCATCCGTCGTCGTCCACGCTTTCCAGACGTCGGCGACCGGCGCGTTGATCGTCTTGACGACGATGATGTCCGGAGCGAGCGATTGCGCCGCCGCGCTGCAGGCGATGAGCAGCGCACATGTCGCGGCGACGAGCGCCCCTGCGAGCCGGGCATCATGGCGTCCCATGCGTACTCTCCTCCGACGTTGCGGAAAAACGAGCATCCTATCAAATTGGAGTGAGCGCTGTACCTCCGTGCCTGAGGCACCCAGCAAGGTTTCTTATCGCCGCATAAACCTAACGGCGCCCAATCTCCCGCGCAACAAGCGCTTGAGCTTTGCGTACGCGTCGTGGCGCGCTGCCGGATTCCGCGACCGCAGTCGTGGAGCGATCATCGCCGCGGGGCATTCGCGCGCAGGAACTCGCCGATCGCGTGCCACGCCGCAAGCTTTTCCGCGAAGGAGCGCGTGTAAGCCGGCGACGACGACGGCAGCGCCAACGTGGCGTAGCCGGCTTCGCGCCAGCTCGGCAACGCGCGCGCCGCCGTCCGCCCATTGAAGCAAACGAGTGCGAGAGCCGGCGCCGCGCGGCGAACGCGCGCAACTTCACCGGGTATCGCGTCGCGAATCGCGCCGTCGAGGCTGCCTTGCCGTCGGCAGGTGACGATCGCATCCCAGAGCCCGATGCCGCTCGCGAGCAGCGCGGACAGGCGCCGACGATACGGCAACGATGGCAATGCGACGCCGGTTACCGCGGCGACAAGCGGCCAGAAGTGGTTGCGCGGATGCGCGTAATACTCCCTGGCGGCGAGCGAGGCGGTCCCCGGAAAGCTGCCGAGGATCAGGACGCGCACATCGCGGGATAGGACGGGCGGCAGTCCCTCGAGGGCGGGCAGCTCGCGATTCGGTGCGACGCCCACGCGATTCGGTGCCACGCGCTTCGTGCGCCGATCGAAGGCGATCGCCATCTCAAAGGGTGCGCGGCCACGCCTTCGAGCGCACGGCGAGGTCGAGCGCGATGCCGACGAAGACCGCTAGTCCGAGCCAGTGGTTGTGCAGGAACGCGCGGAAGCACGGCGCGCGGTCGCGTCCCTTGATCAACGTCCAGTGAAAGACCGCGCAGCCGAGCGCGACGACGAGCCCCGCGTAGTAGAGCGGGCCCATTCGCAGCTGAACGCCGACGGCGAGCATGCCCGCGAGATACACGGCGTAACAGACGACCACCGCCGCGACGTCGAAACGGCCGAACGCAATCGCCGACGTGCGCAAGCCGAGCCTCACGTCGTCGTCGCGATCGACCATTGCGTACTCCGTGTCGTAAGCCATGACCCAGAACAGGTTCAGGAAAAGCAGCCACCACGCGATCGCCGGAACGCCGTCGAGCACTGCCGCGTATGCCATCGGGATGCCAAACGAAAAGGCGATTCCAAGAAACGCCTGCGGCAGCGTGAAGAAGCGCTTGAAGAACGGATAGGCGACGGTGATCACGAGCGCCGGGATCGACAGCAGGATCGTGGTCTTGTTCGTCGCCAGCACGAGCAGGAACGCGAGCAGCGCCAGCGCGGCACCGACGACGAGCGCTTCCCAGGGAAGGATTTCGCCGGTGGCGAGCGGCCGTCGTGCCGTGCGCTCGACGTGGGTGTCGAAACGGCGGTCGGCCCAATCATTCACGGCGCATCCTGCCGAGCGCATGAGAATCGTGCCCAGCACGAAGATCACGATCAGCGACGCCGACGGCGCGCCGTGGGCAGCGAGCCAAAGCGCCGATAGCGTCGGCCACAAGAGCAGCGCGATGCCGATCGGCTTGTCGAGGCGAACAAGTCGCTCGTAGGCGTCGATGCGCGCGAGAATGTGTACCCCTTTGGCGCTACGCGAGGGGGGGACGTTTTCGCGCTTCGGGCTGCCCTGCGCGCTCACGTCCTCCGCCCTCACAGCGGCAGCGCCAGCTGCTTCTTGAGATCGCGCGGCGCTATTTTGGCAAGCAGCCGCTGCGGCGTCGGATACAAAAGCCGCATCCGCAGCTCGCGCTTCATTCTCGCATTGGAGAGTCGTCGTGATTCGCTCATGAACGACAGCAGAAGAGGCGCGATGCGCCGCTCCGCTTCCTCCCACGACACGCGAGGGGGCCGCGCGAGCTGGAATGCATCGGCGACGGCGTCGAACCAGTTGCCCATTTTCTCTTCCGTATCGTCGCAGATGTTGTACGCGCGATTGGGCTTCGCGCGGAACAATGCCGCGACGACGGCGCGTGCGAGATCGTCGGCGTGCACGTGGTTCGTGAAGACGTCGTCATCGCCAACGAGCACCGGCGTGCCCTGGCGGAGGCGCTCGAGCGGCAGACGCGTCTCCGCATAGATGCCCGGAGCGCGAAGGATGGACAGCGCGACGCCATAGCGGCGCGCCCAATCGCGTAACCGCTCCTCCGCGGCCACCCGACGCTTCGCGCGCGGCGTTCCCGCGCGGCGCGGCCGCGTCTCCGGGACGCGCGCGCCGGCGCAATCGCCGTAGACACCCGACGTCGAAATGTAGACGAAACGCTGTGGTATGCTTCGCGCCCGCGCCAGCGCTGCGATCAGCCGGCGCGTCCGCGAATCGTCGCGGCCTTCGGAAGGTGGGGGCGCGAAGTGCAGCACCGCGTAGGGCGCCGCGCGAAGCCGCTGCAAGCTGTCGAGGTTGTCGAGGTCGCCGATGATCGGGACGATGCCGTGCGCACGGAGCTTCCCGATGTCCTCGACGCGGCGCGTGAGACCATAGAGGCGAACTTTGGGATGGAGGAGGCGCGCGGTGCGCAGCGCCACGTCGCCGCAGCCGATCAAGAGTACCCGGATCACGTTAGGGCCTGTTCCTTCGCCCCCGCGCATGGCGCGGGACAGCACCAAACGACGTCGTCGCCATGCCACACGAGATTACCATAAAGCCCAGCGGCGTCTCCTTTCCGTGCGAGGACGGCGACACCGTCTTGGCAGCGGCGATGGCCGCTGACTTGATGCTGCCGTATGGGTGCCGCAACGGTGCGTGCGGCACGTGCAAAGGCAAGATCCTGGAAGGCCACGTCGACTACGGCTCCTACCAGCCCTCAACGCTGACGGAGGACGAGAAGCGCCAGGGCCTGGCACTTTTCTGCTGCGCGGAGCCGCTGTCCGACCTCGTGCTCGAGGTGAAGGAGATTCGACGCGCCGGCGACATTCAGATCCGCAAGCTCCCGTGCCGCGTCGAATCGATCGACAAAGCGGCACCCGACGTCGCGATCGTCAAGCTCAAGCTTCCCGCGAACGAGCGACTGCAGTATCTCGCCGGCCAATACGTCGACCTCCTGCTGCGAGACGGCCGCCGGCGTAGCTTTTCGCTGGCAACGCCGCCGCACGACGAAGGGCTGCTCGAGCTGCACATTCGCTATGTTCCCGGCGGGCACTTCACGACGCAACTCTTCAACGAGTACAAGGGCCGCGAGATCTTGCGTTTCGAGGGTCCGCTGGGAACGTTCTTCCTGCGCGACGAATCGGACAAGCCGATCATCTTCGTCGCGGGCGGCACCGGCTTCGCTCCGATCAAGGCGATCATCGAGCACGCGCTCTACAAGGGCATCGACGCGACGCGGCCGATGGTGCTGTACTGGGGAGCGCGCGCAAAGCGCGACCTGTATCTTCCTGACCTGCCGGGGACGTGGCAGCAGTCGCGCCCGAACTTCACCTACATTCCCGTGTTGTCCGAGCCGCTGCCCGACGACGATTGGCGCGGCCGCACCGGTTTCGTTCACCAGGCAGTGCTCGACGATTTCAGCGATCTTTCGGGCTACCAGGTCTATGCGTGCGGCGGACCGGCAATGATCGACGTCGCGCGCAAAAGCTTCGCCGCAACGCGCGGACTTTCGCCGGATGACTTTTTGGCCGACAGCTTCACGTATGCGGTGCAGCCGCCGGTCGACTCGGCCTGACGCCGGGGCGCTCCGCGTCAAGGATACGGAATGAATCGACGCGAATTGCTTGCAGCGCTTGCGCTACTCGCAATCTGCGCGGATCCCGTGACCGTTCGTTCGCAACAGAGATCGCGCGAGGCCGCGGCGAAAGTGGCGATCCTCGACGACGCGCCGGAGACCACGCGGGCCGAGCTCTGGCTCCGCTTTAAACGGCGGCTCGCCGAGCTGGGCTACATCGAGGGAAAGAACCTTACAGTCCGGCAGCGCTTCGCCGACGGCAACGTTGGGCGCCTGGCGGCGCTCGCTGCCGAGCTCGTTGCCTGGAAGCCTGACGTAGTGGTCGCCGTGACGACAACGGCGGCCCAGGCCGCAAAGAAGGCGACGACCGACATTCCGATCGTTGCTCTGGGACCTGCCGATCCCGTCAAGTTGGGGCTCGTTGCAAGCCTCTCGCGCCCTGGTGGCAACCTGACAGGCGTGTCGCAGAACCAGGCTGACATCGCCGGCAAGTGGATTCAACTCGCGCGCGAAATCGCGCCCCAGACGAAAATCCTTGCGTACCTGACGGACATGGCCAACGCCGGTGAAATGCTCGTCTTCCGCTCTATCGAGGAGCAAGCACGGTCGATCGGTGTGCAGGTAGTCGTGTTCGACGGCCTCGCGAAATCGCGCGTCGAGCATGCGTTCGCCACGATCGAGCGCGATCGCATCGATGTGCTCGTCGTCGCGACGACGTCGGCCCTTCTTCCTCAGCGTCAGCAAATCATCGAATCGGCGGCACGTTTGCGCATCCCGGCGATCTACGCGCGCCACGAATACCCGGACACCGGCGGGCTTTTGTCGTATGGCGCAGATGTCGGCGCCAACTTCCGGCGCGGCGCCGAGTACGTGAAGCGCATTCTCGATGGCGCGAGGCCTTCCGAACTGCCCTTCGAGATGGCGTCGACATTCGAGATGGTGATTAATCTCAAGACCGCGAAGGCACTGGGGCTCACGATCCCGCCGGGCGTCATCGCTCGCGCCGACGAGGTGATCCGTTAGCGGTTGGGATGGCGGCGGCAAGTTCGGAAGTCGCCTTGGTCACCGGGTCGAAGCTGCGGTCGCCGGTCACGCGGTCGACGATGCCTGTCGGAACATCTCGAGCGAGACCTTGAAACAGGCGCTCGGCGGGAGCGGCGTGCATAATCCTACGGCGTTGGAAACGTTTCAGAGGCGGGCCACTTGAAGATCACGCGCATCGAAACCTTCAAATACTGGGTCGACTGGTGCAACTGGCTGTTCGTGCGCGTATCCACCGACGAGGGTCTCGTCGGCTGGGGCGAAGGGTCGTTGCACGGCGCAATCGAATCGGTCGAGACGGCGATTCGCGAATACGCAGGGCATCTTGTCGGCCACGACCCCGCCGGGCCTGAGCGGCACTGGCACCGGCTGTATCACGCGTGGCGCTGGCGCGGCGGTGCCGCATTCCAGACCGCGCTCGCGGCACTCGACATTGCGCTGTGGGACCTCGAAGGCAAGCGCCTCGGCGTGCCGGTCGCTCGCCTTCTGGGCGGCGCGATACGCACGTCGCTGCGCGGCTACGCGAGCCATTGGCTGCAGGGAGCGACGACGCCCGAGGACGCGTTCAACGGTGCACGCGAAGCCGTGCGTCGCGGCTTCACCGCGTTCAAGTGCCGCCCGTTTTCGAGCGAAGGCCTGCGCGACAACGAAGCGAGTGAGATCCGCCGCGCCGCGGAACTGATCGCGGGCGCGCGCGAGGGCCTCGGACCCGACGGCGAGATCTTCATCGAGTGCAGCGAGTTCCTGTCGCCGCGCACGGCCGTGCTGCTCGACGACGCGCTGCGGCCGTCGCGCCCGGGCTGGTTCGAGGAACCGATTCCGTTCGAGAATGCGAAGGCGATGGCGCAGCTCCAACGCGACCTGCGCACGCCCATCGCGACGGGCGAGCGCCTGTTGTCCCGCCACGAGTACCGCGAGATTCTCGAAAATGCCGGATGCCGCATCATTCAACCGGACCTCATGCACGCCGGCGGCTTCACCGAAATCCGCAAGATCGCGGCGCTCGCGGATATGTATTCGATCCCGGTCGCGCCGCACAATCCTGGTGGTCCGGTCTGCACGGCGGCGGCGATGCATCTCGCCGCTGCAATTCCCAACTTCTTCATTCTCGAGCAGATGGAGCCGCAGCGCGCGATGCGCGACCGCGCTTCGACGGTTCCCATCCGCTTCGAGAACGGGAATTTCCTGCTGCCGGAAGGACCGGGCCTCGGGCTCGAGCCCGACCTCGAGGTGCTGCGGGAGCACGCATTTCGCCCGCAGCCGCGTACCGAGCGCGCGGGATCGCTGTACCGCTAACGGAGGAAATCACATGCGCAGGCTCACCCCACTCGCTGCCGCCGTCGTCGCCTGCTTCGCCTGGAGCGCGGGCGGGCAGCAGCCGATCGTTCTCCAGTGGCAGACCGCCAACCTCACCGAGTCGCAGTACGAGCCGGTGTGGAAGGCGACGATCGCGGAGTTCGAGAAGGAAAACCCCGGCGTCAAGATCGAGCCGGTGCTGGTCGCGCGGAAGGATCACTGGACCAAGTTCGTCGCGGCCGCACAGGCAAGAAAGGCGCCGTGCATCGTGACCGTCGACCTCACCACCGCGGCCTACAACGGCTACCTCATGCCGCTCGACAAGTACTGGAACGCGGAACCCGCCGAGTTCCGCCGCGCCTGGAACGACGCGATGCTGTCGGCCTCGAAGTGGAAGGGCCAGCTTTACGGCCTGCCGATCTGGGGCGGCACGTACGCCGAAATCTATAACCGCGACCTTGTGATCAAGGCCGGGCTCGATCCCGCCAAACCGCCGAAGAGCTGGGCCGAGTACATGACGTGGGCGAAGAAGCTGTCCGGCAGCGATCATTGGGCGACCGCCGTGCTCGGCGGCAAGACCGACACGACCACGCGAATCCTGCTCATGTGGATCTGGTCCAACGGCGGCGAGGCGTTCAATGCCGACATGACGGAAGCCACTTTCGCGAAGAATCCGAAGAGCCTGGAAGCAATCAAGTTCTACCTGGGCCTCGCGAAAGACGGCGTGGCAGCGCCAGCGCCCACCACCACCAATTATCTGGAACAGACCAACCTGTTCGCGCAGCAGAAGATCGCGACCATGCGCAATGCCTACTGGGCGGTGGCAAAGGTCAATGGCGACAACCCGGCGATGAACGGCAAGATGTTCGTCGCGGCGGGCCCCGCCAACGTGCCCAATGCACCCACGCTCACGAGCGTAGCGGCCTCGTCGATCTCGTCCTCCTGCCCGCATCCGGAGCAGGCTTGGAAGTTCATCAAGTTCGACGCCGGAAGGAAATGGACGGTCGAGCGCGCCAGGGTCGCGAACTGGATGCCCACGCGCAACGACATGGCCGACGACCCGGCGATCAAGTCCGATCCCGTGCTCGCGCAATTCGTGCAGATCGGCAACAACGCGCGCAGCTACCCGCTGCCGTCGCCGATCTGGGCCGAGATCGCCGCCAACGACATCCCCGACGCCGTACAGAAGGCGCTGTTGGCACCGGACAAGACGGAGGAGGTCTTCACGGATCTGGACGCGCGCCTTTCGAAGAAGCTGAAAGACATTTGACGACTTGCACGCCGAGAAGATGAGCGCCGAGGGGCCGCCCCGAGGCGCTCATTGCGCCCCCTCGGGGGGCAGCGAAGCGCCCCCCTTCTTTAGGGCGCGAGCGTGGGGGCAAACATGAGCGGCTATGGGCCGCCCCGAGGCGCTCATTGCGCCCCCTCGGGGGGCAGCGAAGCGCCCCTGCTCTTTTAGGGCGCGAGCGTGGGGGCAAACATGTGGCGCCGCAGGACGCTCGTCGGGTACGCCTTCGTCGCGCCCGTGTTTCTGTTCCTGGGCGTGGTGGTGCTGTTTCCGCTCGCGCACGCGTTCTGGACTAGCCTGTTGCGCGTGCGCGGGCTCTCCGAGAGATTCGTCGGCGCCGAGAACTACCAGCGTGTGCTGGGTGACGACGCGTTCTGGCATTCGCTGGGGGTGTCGCTGGCGTTCACAATCGCGTGCGTAGTCCTGCACATCGCGATTGGGCTCGCAATGGCGCTTCTCATCGACGAGTTGCGCTTCGCACGCACCGCTCTGCGCATTGCGTTCCTCACGCCGTGGATGGTGGCCCCGGCAGTCGGCGCAACCATGTGGCTTTGGCTGTTGGAGCCGCAGTTCGGCGTGGTCAACTACCTGCTGCAGGCGGCCGGCATCTTGTCCGCCCCGCTTCCATGGCTCGGGACGCCGAAGCTCGCGTTCGCGTCGGTGGTAGCCGTCGATGTCTGGCGCGGCGTGCCGTTCGTCATGCTGCTGATGCTCGCCGGCTTGGCGACGATCCCCCAAGAGCAGTATGAAGCGGCCGCGATCGACGGCGCCCGCGGGTGGCAGCGCTTCCGTTACGTCACGCTGCCGTACCTGCGCTACCTGCTGATCGTCGCGTCGACGCTCGACATCATCAATACCATCCGCCACTACGACATCATCGGCGTGATGACCGCCGGAGGGCCCGCCGGGGCCACAGAAGTGCTGCCGGTGCTGCTCTACAACACCGCGTTCCGCGGCAACCGCTTCGGCGAGGCGGCAGCGATCGGCGTGCTGCTGCTCTCGATCGTGCTCGCCTTCTCGGTGTTCCACATCCGGTTCACGCGGCCGGAGAAGGGCGCACGGTGAAGGTTCGACGCGTGCCTTGGCTGCAATGGACCGTGACGCTGATTGCGCTGATGGTTGTCGTGTTTCCGTTCTACTGGATGCTCAACACGTCGCTCAAGCCGGCCTCGGAAATCTTCCTGTCGCCGCCGACGTTCGCATCCGCCAACTGGTCCCTCGACGCGTACGCGACCGTGCTGACCCAGCGCCCGGTCGGCCGCTACTTCCTGAACAGTCTCATCGTTGCGCTCGGCACGACCGTGTTGTCGGTGACGCTCGCGGCGCTCGCGGCGTACGGCTTCACCCGCTTCTTTCCCGGCGGCGCGACGCCCTTCATCGTACTTCTGTTGTTCACCAAGATGCTGCCCGAGACGCTGCTGATCATTCCCTACTTCCGTTTGATGTCGGACCTGGGTCTCCTCAACACGTACGGCGCGCTGGTGCTCGCTTACTCGTCGTTCGCCCTGCCGTTCTCGGTGTGGATGCTGATCGGGTTCTTCCGCTCGATCCCGCGCGACATTGACGAGGCGGCGATGATCGACGGTGCCACGTACCTGCAGGCGTTCTGGCGCGTCATCCTGCCGCTCGCGCGTCCGGGTCTCGTCGCGGTCGCCCTTTTCACCTTCCTGATTGCGTGGAACTCGTACGTGTGGGCGCTCGTGCTCACGACGGACTCGTCGATGTATGTGTTGTCGGTGGGCATCGCCAACATGGTGGGCGAGTACCGGGTGCAGTGGAACGAGCTGATGGCCGCCGCGGTGATCGCCGCTGTGCCGGTGATGATCCTGTACTCGCTGCTCGAACGGCACCTCGTCGATGCGATCACGGCGGGCGCGGTCAAGGGCTGAGGCCGAGATGGAACGATGATCGACGAGCAGGTGTGGGAGCTCGTGCTGCACATTCCGCACCTCGCCAGGTAGGCGGCACGGTTAGCTGCGGTTCAACTCCCTGATCGCGAGCTTCAACGCCGCAGCGAGCTGCGCGTTCGCGTCGGAGGCGCGGCCGAGGCGCGCGAAGAGCTCGCCCAGCGCTACGCGAGTGCGCCACGTATCTTCGACCGCCACGCTCGCTTCGAAGTAGGTTTGCGCCTTTCCCCACAGCTGCGCGCGCTCGCAAAGAACGCCCAGCGCATACAGCAGCGCCGCGTCGTCGCGATGCTTCGCGAGCCAGCGCTCCGCCTGCTCGAGCTGCGGCGCCCCGTCCGCGGGGCGGCACTCGGCGTAAAGCTCGACCAGCTCGGAATTCCATTCGCGCTCGAGGCTCTTCGTCAGGATGTCCACAGCCTCGCGGTCGCCACCCAGCGCGATGAAGCTGCGCGCGGCCGCGCGTGCGATCTTGGGATTGCGCTGCTCGCTGTCGGATAGCTTCGACCAATACGCGCGCAGGCCTGCGCCGTCGAGCATCCGCGCGTTGAGCGCCTGCGCTTGCGCCGCCGCGCGGACGAACTCGCCCTCCCGCACGCCGTACACCTTGCGCTTCATGAGCTGATCGACGAGCGGCGGGATCTCGGCATAGCGGCCGGCGCCCTGCAACGCGCGCAACTCGAGACGCAGCGCCGCCGTGTGCGAGCCCGCTTCCTTGCGCAGCGCGGCCAGAATGCCGAGCGCCTCGAGCGGCTGACCCTGCTCGAGCTTCATCTCCGCCTCGAGCATCAGGCGCGGCACCGCGAGGCTCGGCACCGACGCATCGGCACGCGACAACAGCGATTCGGCAACGCCGAACTCGCGCGTCGCGATTGCCGCCCGCGCGGCAAGGAGCGCCGGCAAACCCGATGATTGCGGTATCGCAAGCGCTTCCTCCGCGAACTGGCGGGCGCGACCGAACCGGCCCTCCAGCAGCGCGACGATCGCTGCATCCTGCTTCGCTCGCGCGCGCTCCAGTTGCTGCCGCAGCCGATATTGCCGGACCTCCTCCGGCAGACGCATTCCGCGCCTTACCATCCGCAGCAACGCGTAGCCGGCGAAGAAGCCGCCGACGACGAGCAGGAGCAGCAGGTTGAGCGAAAGCTCCACCCGATACGGCGGCGCGACGAACAGCGCATAGCCCGTGGTGAGGCGCGCCGCCAACGCGACGGCGACGGCCGCGCAGGCTAGCAGCAGAAACCAGAAGAGGACGCGCATTCGAGGCTAAGGCCCGGGCCGGTCCTGTGTGCTTAGCGCGTCGGCGCCAAGGTCGCCGCTCCTTTTCCCTGCACCGCGCGGTCCTGCCCGAGCCGCAGCACGCGCAGCGCTTCGAGGCTGCGAGAAAGGTCCGGCGTCTCGCCGGGCAGAGGCGTCGCCGCAAGCTGCTTGATCGTCCCCTGCAGCATCTGGACGGGCCTAGCGCGCGTGTCGAAGTACTGCTTGATCCAGCCGTCGACGGCCGTGAGATCGGCGGCGAAGCTCGCATCGTTGCGCGAGAGCAGCGCGATGCGCGCGGTCAGGAGCCGCAGCTTCAGGTTCTCGCGCAGGTAGTACTGCTGCGCAGCGGGTACGAGCGGCGCCGCGGGGCGGTCCGACGACTCGATGCGGACGAGCTGCCTGACGTCGTCCCACACGTCGCGCAACAGCCGGCGCCACGCGGGAACTTCCGCTGGCAATGCTGCGGCGTCGCGCGCAGGAGGCGGCAGTCGCTCGTCCATCGCAAGCGGCAGCGTGTCGACCGCTGCGAGCGCCTGGTCGAGCTTCAGGCTCATGCCGACGACGTCGACGTAAGGCACTGCCTTGAGCCGATCCATGTCCCGGGCAAGTGCGCGCCGCAGCGGCACGAATTGCGGACGGTCGAGACGCTGCAGCTTCGTATCGGCGAGCTGCAGTGCGGTGAGCGCCGACGACACGTTGCCCGCGAGCTGCAATTGCTGGCTCGCGACCACCAGCACCTGCTCGATCTCGGAGATCGCGATCTCGTCGCGCGACGGCGCCAGGTCACGGTACAACGCTTCCAGCGCCGCCTGCTGCGCTTGCGATTCCGCAAGCCGCGCCTCCAGCAGCGAGACCTTCGCCTGGGCTTCGCGAAGGTCCGTCGCAAGCTGCGCCTGCGACTTCGCGCCGGCCTGCGCGGACGATTCGATCTCGACCAGGCGCTGCGCGACCTCGAGGCGCAACGCTCGCTGCGTCCGCTTCCCGTCGAACCACACCGCTGCCGCGACTGCAACGGCGAGCAACGCGACGCCGATCAGCATCGGCATCGTCACCGCGCGTGGGCGCGCGGTGCGCGTCGGTGCAGGCATGACTTCGGCGCGATCTGCGGTGGCGCCGGCCTCCGCGGCGTCCGGCTCGCCGCCGAGCGGGCCCAGCGGACGGTCGGTGGGATCGGACATGGGCAATTGAGAAGACTGACCCGTTCGATTCTAGCAGGCGGGCTGCGCGACCTCCGGTTCAGCAGGATTGCGCGATAATGCTGCGCCCGGCTTCGAGCAAGCGCGTTCGCTCCGGTCACGCGCGACCGTCGCGCTTCAACTCAACAACGACAAGCTGTGTCGCCTCTCGCCGCACTCATCGCCATCGCGATCGCGCTCGCCGTCGGATTGGTCGCCGGCGCGCGAATGCAAGGGCGCTACGCTCGGCCTTTGACGCTCGCCAAGGAGCCGGATGGGGCGGAGATGGGCGCTCCCGACGAGGCCGTTCCCCCCATCCCGACGCCTGTCAACGCCCCGGTCGAAGTTGAGGACGCTTTGCCCCCCACGCGCGACGATGCAAGCGAGCGGATCGTTGGCGAGCGTGCGCGACTCGTCCGCCGCTTCGAAGCCGAAGCGGCGATGCTGCGTCGAGCGCAGGTAACGCGCGATGCGACGTTCACCCAGCTGTCCGATTTCGCCGAGGACCGGCGGCGGTTGTACGGCGAGCTTGCGGCTGCGAAAGGCGAGGCTGCGCGCTACCGGCAGCTCGTCGTGGATCTCGAAGACAACGCACCGCCCCGGTTCTTCGGATCCGGTGCACCCGATGATCTCAAGCTGATTGTCGGCGTCGGTCCTGTGCTCGAGCGGATGCTGCAGCAGCTCGGCATCACGACCTACCGGCAGATCGCGCGCTGGACCGAGCGCGACATCGACGAGTTCGATGCGAAGCTTCCGGAGTTTCCCGGGCGTATCCGGCGTGACGGCTGGGTCACGCAGGCGCGGGCGCTCCACGCGAGCAAGTACGGCGCGCCGCCGTCCGCGAGGGACCGGTGAGAGCGGCCCCGGCGCCGCCTCCGCAGCACGTCACGGCCGGTGCGCTGATCCCGATCGCCGTGGTCACGCTGCTGTGGGGCTGCAACTGGCCCGTGCTGAAAATGGGCGTGCCGGAAATCGCGCCGCTCACGTTCCGCGCGCTCACCCTGCCGCTCTGCGCGTTGGGCCTTCTGGCGATTGCATGGGCCGCCGGCGACTCGATTCGACTTCCGCGGCCGATGTGGGGCAAAGTTGCGGTGCTCGCGCTCTTCAACTGCACCGGCTGGAACGGCCTTCTCCTGTTCGGCCTGCAACAGCTGCCCGCGGGACGCGCCGTCATCCTGGCGTTCACGATGCCGGTGTGGAGCGTGCTCTTTTCGTTGCTGCTTTTGCACGAGCCGCTGTCGCGGCGCAAGGTCGTGGGACTTTTTCTCGGCATGCTGGGGATGGGGCTGTTGCTCGCCGACGATGCCCGTCACCTTGGCCGCGCACCGGTCGCCGCGCTCCTGATCCTGGGCGCGTCGATTTCGTGGGCGCTCGGCATCGTGCTCGTCCGCAAGTGGAAACTGCCGCTGTCACAGACCGTCGTGTCCGGCTGGATGATCCTGATGGGATGGGTGCCTATCGCCGTCCTCGCGCCGTTCTTCGGGCCGGTCGCGCTGCACGATGTGTCGGGCGGCGCGTGGTTCGCGCTGCTGTACAACGTCTTCCTCGCCGGCACGCTCGCCCACTGGGCGTTCTATCGCCTGGCGCGGGCGTTGCCGGTTGCCGTGTCGTCCATGTCGTCGCTTCCGGTGCCGATCGTGGGCGTTTTGTCGGGGATGCTGCTCCTGGGTGAACGACCGGGATTGTCGGAATGGGTCGCGCTTCTGCTGGTGGTCGCGGCGATGTTCGCCGTGTTGTGGACCCGGAAGCGGGCGGCGGCGCCGCTCGCGCCCGAGAGCTGAGCCTCGTTGATCACTACAGCGTGAGCTGCTCAGCGAGCACGGCCCGCTTAGGCCTGCTTCTTGCTTTTCAACTTCGCAAAGTTCCGCCGTTAGGGCGGGACCGACTCGGCGTGGAGAAAAGCGATGACAACGACATCCCGAAACCGGAATCTCGTGCGGATTGCAACTTCGGTCGCGGCGCTCGCGCTCGCCCTCATGGTGTGCGCAACGCATTCGCGCAGGACGCAAGCGCAACGCAGAGCAGCGCGGCCCCGCAAAACGGAGCTGCGCCGCGCGTCGCCGGCGCCGACGACATGCGGCTCTGGTCGTTCGGCGACTGCGACCGCCGCTTTCCCTATACCAGCGCACCCGAGCACAAGGAGTGCGTTCGCGTCGTCGGTTCGCCGCAAGCGGTGGAAGCCAGGGCGCTGCGCGTTTGCGACGTGAGCCACGCCGCGGACAAGGAAGAAGCGGAACGCTGCAAAGCGAGCTACAGGGCGAACAAGGCGAAGGCGACGCAGGACGGCGTCGTCGCCAACGCGCCCGCGACGCCGCAGGCGCCCCCGTCGGAGGAAATCATGCGCCGGGTGAAGGCGATCGGCACCGCTGCGGTCGAAGAGCAACAGGCGGCGAGGGCACCTGCCCCGAAGGTCGAAGAGGAACAGGAATACGTGGCACCGGCGGAAGAGTCTTCGTGGAAGGGAACGCTGATGATGGCCGTGCTGCTCGCCCTCGGCGCCGCCGTGGGCGTCAGCCTGCGCCGCCGCAAGCAGGCGCACTCCGCTTAAGCACCCCGCACCTACTGCAACATGCCGCTCGAGGGCGGCTTGCGGAATGGGGTATCCTCCCCGACCCGCAACCTCGTCGTTCCGCCCTTGTCACGTTTTCCCGATTTCTTCGTCGTCGGCGCGCCCCGCTGCGGCACGACGTCGTTCTGCCGCTATCTCGCGCGGAACCCCCAAATTTGCTTCTCGCAGCCGAAGGAGCCGCACTACTTCACGCAGCTCACCCGCGACCCGACGGAGGTCGAGCTTGCGCGCGACTATCTCGAGCGCTGCTTCGGACACTGCTCGCCCGCGCACCGCGCGATCGGGGAAGGATCGGTGTCTTACCTTTACCTTCCCGCCGCGATCGAACGGATTCGCCGCATCAATCCG
>Ga0070672_100000883_pt1 | contig 17987 bp, 10 predicted proteins | sample KBSM13metaG_FD_66151 | JGI IMG/M metagenome (GOLD analysis project Ga0070672, IMG submission 66151) | Miscanthus rhizosphere microbial communities from Kellogg Biological Station, Michigan, USA - KBS M1-3 metaG | ecosystem: Host-associated > Plants > Roots > Rhizosphere > Soil ... | reverse complement strand
TAGCTCAGCTGGATAGAGTACTTGGCTACGAACCAAGGGGTCGTGGGTTCGATTCCTGCCAGCCGCACCATAAAAAACAACGGGTTACGCGAGTTTTCGCGTAACCCGTTTGTCTTTTTATGAGCCGCGGCTATCTGTCGGCTACCAACAACTCGTGCCATGCCATCAAGAACAACACCTGGTCCTGGGTGCGGCTGCGCGCACGGCTTCCCTGTCGGTAGCCAGCTTCGAAGTCAGATCCTCGGGATCGGAAGTAGCAACGCGATCCCGGTCACCAACCACTGACTCAAAGCGCGATCAAAACGACGCGTGAAAGAGGGCTGGTGCCAGCAAATTCAAGCACATCGCCTGCGCGACGAGTTCAGGTGATGAGAGTAGCGGTGTCACGTCACCGACGGATTTGCATCGATGCGGATGAGGAGCCGTGTTCGCGGCGGGGGCAGAAGGATGCGAGCGACATTCGACTGATCTGGCGGTGATGCAATTACCTGGCTGGTTCGATCCGGTGTTTACGCAGCTTGTCGTACAGCGTCTTCTTCGGCAAGTGCAGCGCCTCCGCCGTCTTGGCAACGATGCCCTGGTTCTGCCTGAGTGCGTCCTCTATCAGTTGGCGCTCGAACGCGTTGACCCGCGCCGACAGACTTGCGGCGTTGGCGGCTGCGACGATCTCGTCGATGGAGGAGGCTTCGTTCACGGTGTCTTCGCCGATGCCCAGCACCAGCCGATCGGCAAAGTTCCGCAGCTCACGCACATTGCCAGGCCAGTCGGCTTCCATCCATCTTCGAAGTTGCTCCGCGGTCCATGTCGGTAAAGGCCGATCGAACCGCGCACTGGCCATTCTCGTGAAGTGCTGCAACAGCACGGGGATGTCCTCTCTGCGATCGCGCAGCGCCGGCATGTCGATCGTGACGACATTGAGTCGGTAGTAGAGGTCACGTCGGAACTTGCCCTCGTCGCTCAACTTGCGCAGGGACTCCTTGGTGGCTGCCACGACGCGAAACGACACGGGAACGATGTCGTTGCTGCCCAGACGCTCCAGCTTCCTCTCCTGCAGAACGCGAAGGAACTTGACCTGCATGACCAGCGGCATGTTCTCGATCTCGTCCAGGAACAGCGTGCCGTTGTGCGCGTGCTCGATCTTCCCGATGCGACGCTTCTGCGCTCCGGTAAACGAGCCAGCTTCATGGCCGAAGACCTCGCTGTCGAACACCGTCTCGGGGATGGCGCCGCAGTTGATGGCGACAAAGTTACCCTTGCGCTCGCTGGTGTCGTGAAGGGCCCGCGCAATGACCTCCTTGCCCGTGCCGGTCTCGCCGTTGATCAGGATGTCGACGTCGACGGCTGCCAACGCGGCCACCCGCTGCCGCGCACGCTCGATGGCAGACGAGTGGCCCACGAGCAGGCTGCCGTCCTGCTCGCGCAAAGCGTCACGCAGCCGCCGGTTGTCCAACACCAATCGGCGCTTTTCCAGTGCACGTCGCACGACATCGACGAGACGGTCCGCGGAGAACGGCTTTTCAATGAAGTCGTAGGCGCCCTCCCGTATCGCCTGGATGGCGAGCGCAATGTGCGCATACGCTGTGATGAGTACGATCGGCAGCTCGGTGTCGAACTCCTGTACAGCGGCCAGCATCGCGAAGCCGTCCTGACCCGGAAGGCGCACATCCGAGACGACGGCCCCGACCGTCGGATCGCTGATGAGTGGCAGCGCTTGTTCGACGGACTTGCACACGTGCAACGCAATCTGCTCCAGGCGGAACGCCTGCGCGATGCTGCGGCTGACGGCGGCATCGTCTTCCACCAGCAGGACTCTCAGCACGAAATAGCCTCCCTTTCAGGAATGGTCGGCGCGAGCGGCAGCCTCAGCGTGAACTCCGCTCCACCTTCGGGATGGTTCGCCGCGCGCATTTCGCCGTGCATGGCCTGAACGATGGACGCGGAGATGGCCAAACCCAGGCCCAGTCCGTGCCCGGGTGCCTTGGTGGTGAAGAACGGCTCGAAGAGCCGCAGTGCGGCCTCGGGGGAAATTCCGCTGCCCGTGTCGCGCACGCGCAAGACCACGTGTCGTTCGTCAAGCTCCATTCGGATGCTGATGCGTTTGTGGGCCGAGTCCTTCGTGGCATCGATCGAGTTCCTGAGCAGGTTGATCAGCACCTGCTCCAGTCGAACACTGTTGCCCGAGACCCAAACCGGACGGCTCGTCGGCCGCACGTCGAACTCGACTCCGGCACTCTCGCGCCGCAGCAGCGTGACAGCGTCGGACGTCACCTGGTCCACGAGCACCGGCTCGAATGTCTCCACGCTCCTTTGCGCGAAACCTTTGAGCTCGCCGACGATAGACCCGGCCTTGCGGCACAGGTCGCCGATCTCGATCATGTTGCCGTCTGCTTCTGCGAACTCTTCGACGCTCAGCAGCTTGCGGGCGTTCTCGGACAGGATGCGCATCGCCGTCAGCGGCTGCGCAATTTCGTGAACGATACCCGCCGCCATCTGCCCGAGCACGGCAAGCTTGCCGGCCTGGATGGCATGATCCTGAGTCGCGCGAAGCATGCGCTCTGCTTCGCCCAACTCGCTCAGCTTGGATTCCATGCGGGTGTTCGCATCCACAAGGACCTGGGTCCGCTCGGCGATGCGCATTTCGAGCTCATCGCTAACGCGCTGCAGCTCGATCCTCGCGGCTCGCCGCTCCTGTAGTCTGCTGCGCCGCAGCCAGAGCGTGATGATCAACAGCCCCGCGAGTGCGAAGGCAAGGGCTGTCGCAACGGCCACATCGCGTGCGGCATTGAATGCCGCTTCGGTGCCGCTGAACAAGATCAGCTTCCAAGCCAGTGGTCCGACCTGCGCCGTTTGCATCAGCAGCGCTGGTGCGGGGGCTCTGCCCGCAAAGTGGACCAGGTCTGAACGCGAGCCCGTCAGCATCTCGCTGCCCCGCGCGGGCCGCGCCGGACGAATGGGCAGCGTCTGCAGGGCAGAGTCACCGTACTGACGCGTCTGAAGCAATCTGTTCTGGGTGTCAGCAGCGAGCGGCGCGAGCGTCCGATAGCGCCAGTTGCTGTCGCTGCTCAGAAAGACAATGCCGTCGGCGTCCGCGAGTGCGACCGCGTCCGCTCCTTCGCTCCACGCCTGTTCCAGGTCGCCGAGGCTGATCTTGACGACGACAACGCCGATCGGCGCCTGCGCAGCTCGGCTTGTTGCCGCGCGGTCGGCTGCCCGCGGGAAGAGCGGGTACGACAGGAAGTAGCCCGGCTCGGCCGTGGTGGTGCCCACGCCGTAGAACCTTCCTGCCTGGCGTTGCACTGCCTCGAGAAAGTAGGGCCGAAACGAATAGTCCTGGCCGACGAATGAACCCGGGTCGCTCCAGTTGCTCGACGCGATCGCCCTGCCTTTGCTGTCCAGCAGGTAAACCGCGAGCGGCTCGGTCTTTTCTCTGACTCGCTCCAGGTAGTCGTTGACTGACTGCACCCTGCGCGCATCGTCAGGATGCTCGAGCAGATCGACCAATTCCCCCTGCTGGCTCAGCACGTACGGCATCGACTCGTACTTTTGCAGGGTCTGACGGGTGACTGCTGTCAGGAAGTCGAGTCGTTGACGGCTCGTTCGCCGCAGCTGGTCGAGATTGCTGTCAGCGACCGCGTTGTAGGTCGCGAGCACGAGCGCCATCCAGACCAGCACGATTCCAACCGCGGCGACCAGCGCGAGCCACGGCCTGCGCAGGGCGTCGACGCCACCGTCCTGCTGTTTCGGCGTGGCAGATCTTGAAGCGGCGCGCCTGTGTTTCATTCGGGCTGAAGTGTAGGTCGTGAAGGCCAGCATGGAGGCTGGCACATCGCTTCGCGCCCTTCACGTTTTCGCCTTCTCTCGCGGCGATCGAGATGTGCGGATTCCCAGCCACTTTGGAGTGACGGATGCGAAAACCCATCCATTGCGCAAAGGTGGGCAAGGGTGTTCAGTGCCTTGCGCCCCAGGAGGCCTCAGGGTGTTCCCTAGTTCTTGAAGAACTGGCACTGCATATGCGACGAAGAGGTCGACCCGGGCCACGACGTGGAGCGACTGCGGCCTTGCACGCAGCATCGCCCGCGAATCGTTCGCTGCAGCCCATTAGACAGGAGACACCATGCTGGCCAATTCACTTGCACTTCCTCTCAGGGAAGCCGATCTCGTCACGGGTGCCGGAGACCGTGCCCAACGCATCAAGGCGATCGTCGGCGCCTCATCGGGCAACCTCGTGGAGTGGTACGACTTCTACGCCTACGCGTTCACGTCGATCTACTTTGCGGCCGCGTTCTTTCCGACCGGCGATGCCACCAGCCAGTTGATGGCCACGGCCGGCATCTTCGCAGTGGGGTTCTTCATGCGGCCCCTTGGCGGATGGCTGTTCGGCTGGATCGCCGACAGGCATGGCCGCAAGAATTCAATGCTGATCTCCGTCCTGATGATGTGCGGTGGCTCGCTGATGATCGCCGTGCTGCCCACCTACGCGACCATTGGCGCCACCGCGCCCGCACTCCTCCTGGTGGCGCGCCTGATTCAAGGCCTGTCGGTCGGGGGCGAATACGGCACCGCGGCCACCTACATGAGCGAGATTGCCGGCAAGGGGAATCGGGGCTTCTATTCGTCGTTCCAGTACGTGACCCTCATCGGCGGCCAGCTGCTGGCACTGTTGGTACTGGTGTTGCTTCAGACGCTGCTGTCGGTGGACGAGATCAAGAGCTGGGGCTGGCGCATCCCGTTCATCATCGGCGCGGCAACGGCCGTCGTGGCCATGTATCTGCGTCGCTCCCTGGTAGAAACCGGCTCGCAGGAGGCGATGCACTCCAAGGAGGCCGGGTCGCTTGCCGGGCTGTTGAAGTACAAGCGCTCGGTGTTGATCGTGCTGGGGCTGACGATGGGCGGTTCGCTGTACTTCTACACGTTCACGACCTACATGCAGAAGTACCTCGTCAACACGGCGAAGATGGAGGCCAAGACGGTGAGCATGGTCATGACCGGCGTGCTGATCGTCTTCATGCTGCTGCAGCCGCTGTTCGGGGCACTGTCCGACCGGATCGGGCGGCGTTCCAACATGCTGCTGTTCAGCGGTCTCGCCACGCTCGCCTCGGTGCCGTTGCTGGTTTCGCTTGGCCAGGTGTCGAGCCCCTATGCGGCCTTCGCCCTGTCACTGGCCGCGCTGGTCATCGCATCGTTCTATACATCGGTCAGCGGGGTGGTCAAAGCCGAGGTGTTCCCGAGCACGGTGCGCTGCCTGGGTGTGGGATTCACCTACGCGGTCGGCAACGCACTCTTCGGCGGCACCGCCGAATATGTGGCCCTGTCGCTCAAGGCGGCCGGCCATGAGGGATGGTTTCCGTGGTACGTGACCGCCTTGGTCGGCGTGGCGTTCGTGGCTTCGTGGATGCTGCCGGATTCCAGACGAAACAGCTATCTCGACGGAACCTGGAAGGCGTAGCCTGTGCTCCGACCGGCTCATTCAACCCCAACGCATCACACAGGATCGACCCATGAAAGCAGCTGAACTGTTCGTCAAGTGCCTGGAGAACGAAGGCGTCGAGTACATCTTCGGCATTCCCGGCGAAGAGAACATCGACGTGATGGACGCGCTGCTTGACAGCACCATCAAGTTCGTCACGACCCACCATGAGCAGGGTGCTGCCTTCATGGCGGACGTGTACGGCCGCCTGACCGGGCGAGCCGGCGTCTGCATGTCCACGCTGGGCCCCGGGGCGACGAACCTCATCACCGGCGTCGCCGACGCCAACATGGACCGCGCGCCGATCGTCGCGATCGCGGGCCAGGGCGCGACCACGCGGCTGCACAAGGAGAGCCACCAGATCCTCGATCTGGTCAGCATGTTCCAGCCGATCACCAAGTACGCCACCCAGATCCTGGAGCCCGGCATTGTTCCGGAGATCGTGCGCAAGGCGTTCAAGGTCGCGCAGACCGAGAAGCCCGGCGCGACCTTCATCGATTTTCCGGAAAACGTCGCCGAGATGACGACGGACAAGAAGCCGATCAAGGTGCAGCGGGCGTACACGTCCGAGGCACCCGCCCACAAGATCGACGAGGCGGCCAGGTTGATCACGGCCGCCAAGGCGCCGATCATCCTCGCCGGCAACGGCGTCATTCGCCAGGGTGCCGCCGACTCGCTCGTGACTTTCGCGGAAGTACTTCGAATCCCGGTGGCCAACACCTTCATGGCCAAGGGCGTGATGCCGTTCACCAACGAACTCTCGCTCGGCACGATCGGCATGAAGGCGCGCGATCTGCCGTGGTTTGCATTCGAGAAGGCCGACGTGATCATCTGCGTCGGGTACGACATGGTCGAGTACCACCCGGACATGTGGAACCCGGACGGCGACAAGACGATCATCCACATCGATGCGCTGCCCGCCGAAGTGGACGAGCGCTACATCGTGGCGGTGGGCGTGCTCGGAGACATCACGACGTCGCTGCGCGCGATCGCGCTGCATGCGAAGCCGCAAACATCATCACCCTTCAAGACGGTGCGCAAGGCCATCGTCGCCGACCGCGCCGAGTTTTCCGAAGACACCGGCTTCCCCGTCAAGCCGCAGAAGATCGTCTGGGACCTTCGCGAAGTGCTGGGGCCGGACGACATCGCCATCTCGGATGTCGGCGCGCACAAGATGTGGATGTCGCGCATGTACCGGGCCGAGCGTCCCAACACCTGCATCATTTCGAATGGCTTCGCCGCGATGGGAATTGCGGTGCCCGGTGCCATTGCGGCCAAGCTGGCCTACCCGGATCGAAAGGTCGTGGCAGTGACCGGCGACGCCGGCTTCATGATGAACTCGCAGGAGATCGAGACGGCCATCCGCATGAAGACGCCGTTCGTCATCCTGATCTGGAACGACTCCGAATACGGATTGATCACCTGGCACCAGATGCGCCACTTCGGTCGCCCCAGCCACATCGATTTCAAGAATCCAGATTTCGTCAAGTACGCGGAAAGCTTCGGCGCCAAGGGCTATCGCGTCGAGCGAGCGGAAGACCTGCTGCCCACGCTGAAGAAGGCGCTGGAAGACGACACGGTGGTCATCATCGATTGCCCGGTCGACTATGCCGAGAACATGTTGCTCACCGGCAAGCTCAAGGAGATGAAGTCCCCGCTTTGACCCAGCAACGCCTTCCGGACACATGCGAGACCGCATGCCGCTGAGTCTTTCGTCGAATATCTCTGCCAGGGCGGCTTGTCCTGACCACACCCCACCGAACGAGGAATCTCCCGATGAAGATGCGAGCTGCAGTGCTGGACAAGATGGGCGCGGCGCCGCCTTATGCGGTCTCCAAGCCCCTGACCATCACGACCGTCGATCTGGCGCCGCCCGGGTACGGCGAGGTGCTGATCAAAATTGCGGCCGCCGGCCTGTGCCACTCCGATCTGTCGGTCATCAACGGCGACCGCCCACGGCCGATGCCGATGGCGCTGGGCCACGAGGCCGCAGGGATCGTCGACGAGCTCGGTGAAGGCGTGACGGATCTGAAGGTCGGCGATCACGTCGTGGTGGTCTTCGTCCCGAGTTGCGGCCACTGCGCACCGTGTGCCGAGGGCCGCCCGGCGCTGTGCGAGCCGGGTGCTGCTGCCAACGGCGCAGGCACGCTGCTGTCGGGCGCGCGACGTCTGGCGCGCGGCGCCGAACCGCTCAACCATCACCTCGGCTGTTCGGTCTTCGCCGAGTACGCGACGGTGTCGCGCCACTCGGTCGTCAAGATCGACCCGACCGTTCCGCTCGACGAAGCGGCGCTGTTCGGCTGCGCGGTGCTGACCGGCGTCGGCGCCGTGGTCAACACCGCGAAAGTCAGCGTCGGCGCCTCGGTCGCCGTCATCGGGCTCGGCGGGGTCGGGCTGGCGGCATTGATCGGCGCCAAGGCTGCCGGGGCGCGACAGATCATCGCCGTGGACCTCTCGGACGACAAGCTGCAGCAAGCGATCGCATTGGGCGCCACGCACGTCGTCAACGCCGGCCAGCCGGAGGCGCTCGAGCAAATCCGCTCGCTGAGCGCCGGTGGCGTCGAATTCGCCTTCGAGTTCGCCGGCTCGATTCGCGCGCTCGAGCTGGCGTACCGCATCACGCGTCGCGGCGGCTGCACCGTCACTGCCGGGCTGCCGCCATCGACGGCCGTGCTGCCATTGCCCGCCGTGAGCCTGGTGGCGGAAGAACGCACCCTCAAGGGCAGCTACATCGGCACCTGCGTGCCGTCGCGCGACATCCCGCGCTACATTGCGCTGTACCAGCAGGGCCGTCTTCCGGTCGACAAGCTGCTGACCGGCCGCCTGAAGCTCGACGACATCAACCACGGCTTCGACCTGCTGCACGAAGGCAAGGCGATCCGGCAGGTGGTGGTGTTCGAATGAGCGACGCCGCCGCCAGCACCTGGGCCGACTCGTGGGCCACGAGTCAGCAAGCGTTGATGAAGCTCATGTTCGCTGCCCCGGCGCCGGGCGAGTCCGGTGCGAAGGACACGGAAGCACCGATGCAGGAGCAATTTGCCGAGCTTCGGGACGCCTGGCAAGAGTCCATCGCGAAGTGGACCGAGCTGGTGAAGCAAGGCCCGCAAGCGGTTTCGATGACACCCGAAGCGCTGCGCGAGCTGTTCACTCCGGAGCGCTGGAGCGGCGTCGGCACCGGCTCGTTCGACGCGGGCCTTCGGCAGGTGCTCGAAGGGCCGAAGTACGCGATGCTGTTCGACTTGGACCGCAAGCTCATGGCGCTCAGGCAGCTCGCGTCCGAGCGAGACCGGGACGTCGCGGCCTTCCATGCCATCTTGCGCAAGGCCTGGGGCAGCGCGTTCGAACGCTTCTCGTCGAATGCCGCGTCCAGGGTCGTCCAGGGACCAGCGACGTGGCGCGGCATGGCGGACCGATGGCTCGCCGTGCTCAACGACACGCTGATCGAAGTGCAACGGTCCGACGCCTTCATCGAGGCGCAGCGAAAGATGCTGCGGTCGGCCTCCGACTGCCGGCTGCAGGAGCAAGAGATTGCCGAGGCGTGGTGCGTGGCCTTCCATGTCCCGACGCGCACCGAGATGGATGAAGTGCAGCGCACGGTGACCGAACTGCGGCGTCAGCTCCGCGCGCTGCAGCGGGCGGCCGCGCCGCCTCCGGTGGCGACGCACGCGACCGCCTCCTCACCGACGAAGCGCCGCGCCACGACCAAGTCGCGCGCATCGGCGCGCAGCTGAGACCCATCGACATGGCCACCCCGAAGAAGACCGCTGCCGCACAAGCGCTCGCAGAGTTCAGCGACTTCAACCTGAAGATGGCGCGCGGGCAGCAGATGCTGCAGCGCCTGAAGGATGAGGACGTTCAGATCGCCACCGCCGACAAGGAAGTGGTGTTTCGGCAGGACAAGGTCACCTTGTATCGCTACAAGGCCACCGCCAAGCCGTCGCTGAAGGTTCCCGTCCTCGTCGCCTACGGACAGATCGGCCGCTACACGATGACCGACCTGCAAGAGGACCGCTCCATGTTGCGCAACCTGCTTGCGCTGGGGGTCGACGTGTATGCGGTGGACTGGGGCAACCCGACGCGCAGCGATCGGTGGCTCGCGTTCGAAGACTATGTCGACGGCTACCTGAACGAGTGCGTGGAGTTCATCTGCCGCCAGCACCGGCTGAGCGCGATCAACCTGCTGGGCATCTGCGAAGGCGGCGTCTTCTCGTTGTGCTACGCGGCACTGTATCCCGATCGCATCAAGAACCTCATCCTGACGATCACGCCGGTCGACTTCCATCAGGACCAGGCCGAAGGACGGGCGAACCACGGCTTGCTGAACCTGTGGACCCGGGGGTTGGGCGCCGACGACATCGACCGGCTGATCGAAGCCAACGGCAACCTGCCCGGCGAGCTGATGAGCTACGTATTCGCGCAGATGACGCCGGGCGCTTCACTGTCTAAATACAACATCGGCCTGCTCGACACCTTCGACGACGAGAAGAAGCTGCTCAACTTCCTGCGCATGGAGAAATGGATCGCGGATCGTCCGCACCACCCCGGCGAGGCAGCGAAGCAACTGCTCGTCAATCTGTACAAGAACAACGAGCTGATCCGCGGCGAGTTCCAGCTCGCTGGAAGAACTGTGGACCTGGGCGACATCAAGGTGCCGGTGCTGAACGTGTTCGCCAAGGACGACCACATCATCCCGCCGAAGACGACGCAGGCCTTGCGCGCTGCCGTCGGCACCAAGGACTACACCGAGATCGGACTCGACGGCGGTCACGTCGGCGTCTTCGTCAGCGGCAAGTCACAGGGCATCCTCGGCAAGGGCATTCACGACTGGCTTCGCAAGCGTGACTGACGGCACTTCGGACTACAGGCATGCAGCCGCAGCTCAAGGAACTCTCGGTACTCGGACATGGCGGCTTCCGCAGACTGGGCTACGCGGAATGGGGATCTCGCCATGCCGCGCGCACGGTCGTCTGCGTTCACGGCGTGTCTCGCACCGGCCGTGACTTCGACGTGCTGGCACGGGCGCTGGTCGAACAGGACGCCCGGGTCATCGCGCCCGACCTTCCCGGCCGCGGGCGCAGCGAATGGCTTGCCTCGGCAACGCACTACACCGACCGGGCCTACACGAGTGCGATGGGCGCGCTCATCGCGCGACTCGACGTCGAGCAGGTCGACTGGATCGGCACATCGCTGGGCGGGCACATCGGCATGATGCTCGCCGCGGAGCAGGCGACGCCGATCCGTCGGCTCGTCCTGAACGATTTCGGGGCCAGGCTGTCGGCGTCCGCACTGCGGCGCATCGGCGGCTACCTCACGCGCTCCTGGAAGTTCGAGTCGATCGACGCCCTCGAAGCGCATCTGCGCGACGCCTTGGCGCCATTTGGCAACCTGAGCGATGCGCAATGGCGCGACCTGTCGCGGCACAGCGCCGTGCCGGACCGATCGGGCGGCTTTCGCTTCCACTTCGATCCGGCCATCGGCGCGCGTTTCGCGATACCGATCTGGCTCGACATCGTCCTGTGGAGCTTGTGGGACAAGATCGAGTGCCCTGTCCTCATCCTTCGCGGAGAAGACTCGGACTTGCTCTCGTCGGACACGGTGGAACTGATGCTTCACCGAGGCGCGGCCGCCAAGGCGGGCAAGGTCACCGCGATCGAAATCGCCGGCTGCGGTCACGCGCCGGCGTTGCTCGATGCGAAGCAGGTCGGAGCTGTTCAGAGCTTCCTCTTCCCCGATCGTCCCGAGACACGGGACCGGACGACCGCCCCGACACGCCTGCGCGCGGGCCGCCAACCCGAAGCGAGTGCACCATGATGAAGGACAAGATCGTCACGGCGGATGAAGCGATTGCGCTGATACGGGATGGCGATTCGGTGAGTTGCTCCGGGTTCGTCGGCATCGGAACACCGGAGGAATTGATTGCAGCGCTGGAGCGACGCTATCTCGAGACACAGGGACCTCGAGATCTGACCCTGGTGTTCGCTGCGGCGCCTGGAGACGGCAAGGAACGTGGGCTCAATCGTCTGGCGCACGAAGGTCTGATCAAGCGCGCCGTGGGTGGCCACTGGGGGCTGGTGCCGAAGCTGGCCAAGCTTGCAACGGACGACCTGATCCAGGCCTACAACCTGCCGCTGGGCACCATTTCCCATCTCTACCGGGACATTGCTGCCCACCGTGCCGGCTCGCTGACCAAGGTGGGGCTCGGCACCTTCGTCGATCCCCGCAATGGCGGCGGCAAGATCAACGCGCGCACCACCGAAGATCTTGTCCGCGTGATGGACATCGATGGCGAGGAGTGGCTCTTCTACAAGGCCTTCCCGATCAATGTCGCCCTGATCCGAGGCACGACGGCAGATCCGGCGGGCAACATCACGATGGAGCGCGAAGCTTTGTTGCTCGACGCGCAGGCCGCCGCGATGGCCGCGCGGAACGCCAACGGACTGGTGATCGCCCAGGTCGAGCGCATCGCGGCCAGCGGGTCGCTCGATGCGCGCAGCGTGGTCGTCCCCGGCGTGCTGGTGGACTGCGTGGTGCTCGCGCCGCAGAGCGCGCATTCGCAGACCTACGGTACGAGCTACAACGCCGCATTCTCCGCAGAAATTAGAGTGCCCATCGACAAGATCGCAGCGCCCGTCCTCGATGAGCGAAAGATCATCGCGCGCCGATGTGCGTTCGAGTTGCCGCTCGGCGGCGTCATCAATCTCGGCATTGGTGTCCCCGAGGTGCTGGGCGCGGTCGCCGCCGAAGAGCGTGTACTGGACCACCTCACGCTGACCGCGGAACCCGGCGTGATCGGCGGCATGCCGCAAGGCGGGCTGAACTTCGGCGCGGCCGTCAACACGCAGGCACTGCTCCACCAGAACCAACAGTTCGACTTCTACGATGGGGGCGGCCTCGATCTGGCGTGCCTGGGCATGGCAGAAGTCGATCGCGACGGCAATGTGAACGTCAGCCGTTTCGGTCCTCGTCTGGCAGGCGCCGGGGGCTTCATCAACATCAGCCAGAACGCGCGGCGTCTGGTGTTCGCCGGAACCTTCATGGCCGGGGGGCTGAAGCTTGCCCTCGAGGACAGCAAGTTGCGCATTGCGGCGGAAGGACAGACACGCAAGTTCGTCCACGCCGTGGAACAGGTGACTTTCAGCGGACGGTTGGCGGCGGCCAAGGGCCAGTCCGTCCTGTACGTGACGGAGCGCTGCGTGTTCAGGCTGACCGCCGACGGTCTGCAACTCATCGAGGTGGCCCCCGGCATCGACGTCGAGCGCGACATCCTGGCGCACATGGGGTTTCGTCCGGTCATCCGTGATGTCGTCGTGATGGATGCGCGAATCTACAAGGCCAGGCCCATGGGCCTGGCGGCGGCGTTGCTCGACCTGCGGCTGAGCGATCGCCTGAGCTACGACGCCGAGCGGAACATCCTGTTCGCCAACTTCGAAGGCATGGCGATCCGCAGCGCCGAAGACATCGACAGCGTGCGCCGGGTCTTCGACTCGCTCTGCAACAAGGTCGGACGCAAGCTTGCATTGATCGTCAACTACGACGGTTTCCAGCTCGACGAAGCACTGACCGACGACTACTTCGACATGGTGGCCGAGCTTCAGGCGAAGCACTACACCACGGCAACCCGGTACACAACCAGCGCCTTCATGCGGATGAAGCTGGGGGCCTCGCTGCCCTCGCGCGATGCGGCGGCACACGTTTTCGAGACGCATGCAGAGGCGAGTGCGTTCCTTCATCGACGACCGCACGCGGTCGTCAAGGCACGGGCCTGACAGAGATCGAGATACCCACGACCACGAAGCTCTGCGTGCCACCGCCTCGGCGGCGGCGGCACGTGACCATCGCCTTGGCCACGACAAGCGTTCATTTCATGCCGCACACCGACCGCCCGCCGGGGCTTGCTCGACCCTATAGCGCTCCTGTCACACCGAAGGCGAGCTTTAGGAAGTAGACGCCGAGCGGCGCCGCCGCGGACGCGAACACTCGCCCGACGATCGTCGGGTTGAAGGGCCAGGTCGGTGCGTCGAGCACCTGCTGCTCGTAGGTGCCGAGGACCACGACGGGAAGATAAGCGTTCTCGACCGCCGCCGCCGCCTCGCCCGCGCGGTGGCGAAGCAGCGCTTCGCGCGCCGCGGTCAGGTCGCGCCGAACCGTGGCGAGCTCCTTGTCCCGTGCCTTGGCCAGGGCGATATGGACCGTCCACATGGACATGAAGAAGAGCGTCAACGCGACGACGACGAAGCTGCCGTAGACGATCACGCTTTCGATGCTGCGCAGGCTCTCGTAGGACTGGAACAGCAAACTCAGGCTGATGCCCCCAACGAACACCAGCGTGACGCTCTGCCCCCACTGTGCGAAAGGTGTCAGCAGATGCCCGTCGAACACGTTGAGCTCCAGCCCCGCACGTGAATGCGCAGCCAGGTGGCGTGATCGCATCACGCTGCCGTAGATCGCCGCCGCCAGCAGAGCGAACGTCAGCGCGCTGGTGGCCTCGTAGTACAGCCGAAGCCAACCTTCGGCCCCGGGCAGCCGGTGGGCAAGGGCGAGTCCTGCGAGCGACCCGACCAGCATCGCCGCCCACTCGCCGCGGCGGCGGCCCCGCATGGGTCGCCCAGCACCGTCGGCATGCGGTGCCAGGACCTGGAGGGAGTGCATCGCGCGCTTCCAGCGCCGATGCATCAACGGATGAAGAATCAGGATGTAGACGAGGATCACCGGGTCGAGGCCGAGCATCCACAGGGCCGAGCCGCCGCGTTCCCCTCTACCGCCCTGCGCGTACACGGCGAGCGCCAGCAACAGCGCCAGCACGACGGCGATGACGACGACGAACGGGATGTAGCGAGGGCCGAGAACGCTGTACAGCTGCGCCAGAAGCGACTCGTCTTCGGATGGCGTTGGCCGCGCGCTGGGCGTGGGGTTGTCAGGCGATTTCACGTCGATGTGGAGCAACCCATGAAGGCATCCTAACCGGGCGGACAAATTGTCCGCCTGCCGACCACATGGCAGCCGGCACAATCCCGGGCATGCCCGCCGACAGGAGGAATCGGACGCATACGTCCGGCGCCAAGCGGCCGGCTACGCTGGCTTCGGTGTCGCTGGCGCTCGCCGCGCAAGCCCGGGAGCCGATCACCGCGCGCAGCGCAGCGTGGGTCGGTCCCGAGTTCCTTGCACCTGCGGTACCGCGGCTCGTCGCCCATCAGGCCGGCAAGTCCGACGCGGGTGTCGATGCCGGTAGTTCGGCCAGCGGGGTTCCCGCACAGGCAGCGGCGGTTGCTTGGGATGCGGCCACCGCGGCCGGGCCAATCCAGCGGGCGAGCGTGGCAAACATCTCCTCGAGCTTGATCGGTTTGGCGATGTGGTCGTTCATGCCAGCCGCCAACACCTTCTCGCGATCTCCGACCATGGTGTTGGCGGTCATCGCGATCACCGGCAGGCCCTTCAGCTGCGGCCGCTGGCGCAGCAGCCGGGTCGCGTCGTAGCCGTCCATGACGGGCATCTGGCAGTCCATCAGCACGCCGTCGAACCGCTCGCGGGCCAGCACGTCGAGGGCCTCCTGGCCGTTGCTGGCGACAGTGACGACGATACCGGCGCGGCTCAACACGTCCAGCGCAAGCTCCTGATTGATCGGGTTGTCTTCCACGAGCAGCACGCGCGTTCCGTTCAGGATGGCGAGGTGACCGTGCAAGGCGTCCTCGCGACGCGCGACGCGTGTCGGGTGGCGCGTCACCAGCCCGAGCGCGGCACCGCAAGCGTCGAACAGCGTCGATGGGGTGATCGGCTTGGCGAGCAACGCACCGACGGCCACGCGCCGTTCGGCCAGCCGCTGCTGTACCTCGCCGCGGCTGAACGCCGTCAGCATCAGCACCGGTGGCGTCGGGTGACGCTGGTCTTCGCGCAGCGACAGCGCACGCGCGCATTCGATGCCGTCCATGCCGGGCATCTTCCAGTCGAGCAGCAGCAGGTCGTAGGGCGTGTCGCGGGCGTCGGCGAGCTCGACCAGCCGCAATGCGTCGCGGCCGTCGACGGCGGTGTCGACCTGCAGGCCGAGCGCGCTGGCCATCTCGGCGAGCACTTCGCGGGCATAGGCGTTGTCGTCGACGATCAGCGCCCGGGAGCCGCGCAGGCCGCCGTTCTCGAGCGCCATCGGCAGCGTTGACTCCTCGTCCCGCAGCCCGAAGCGCACGCTGAAGTGGAAGCGGCTGCCGTGGCCCGGCGCGCTGTCGACGTCCAGCTCGCCTCCCATCAGGCGCACCAGGCGCCGGCTGATCGCCAAGCCCAGTCCGGTGCCGCCATAGCGCCGGCTGGTCGAGGCATCGGCCTGCGAGAACGGCAGGAACAGGCGCCCCTGTTCCTCGTCGGTCATGCCGACGCCGCTGTCGCGGACCTCGAAGCGCAGGAGCACCGAGGCGTCATCGCGCTCGACCGCCTCGATGCCCACGCTGACCTCGCCGTGATCGGTGAACTTGACGGCGTTGTTGCCCAGGTTCAGCAGCACCTGGCTCAGCCGCGACGGATCACCGACCAGCGCGGTGGGCAGCGTCGGCGGCTCGACGAAAAGCAGCTCCAGCCCCTTCTCGTCGGCCTTCATGCCGACCAGGCTGGCGAGGTTGTCCATCACGTCGGTGAGGCTGAACGGGATGGATTCCATGTCCAGCTTGCCCGCCTCGATCTTCGAGAAATCGAGGATGTCGTTGATGATGCCCAGCAGCGATTCGGCCGACGCGTGCACCTTCTGGATGTAGTTGTGCTGTTGCGGGTTCAGGTTGCTCTGCAGGGCCAGGTACGACATGCCGAGGATCGCGTTCATCGGCGTGCGGATCTCGTGGCTCATGTTCGCAAGAAACTCGCCCTTGGCCTGGTTGGCCGCTTCCGCGGCATGCCGAGCTTCCCGTTCGCCTTCGGCACGCTTGCGCTCGGTCAGATCGAGGACGTAGGCCACGCCGTGCTCGCGGGATCCCTCGAGGAAGGCACCGCCGATAAGCACGGGAATCCGCTCGCCATCCTTGCGTATGTACTCCTTCTCGTAGGGTGTGCATCGTCCGAACTGTTGCAGTTCGCTCATCGCGTGTTCATCGACCGCACGGTACGCGGGCGGTGTCATGCTTGCCCAGTCGACTGTTCCCGAAAGCAGGTCTTGCCGGTCGCAGCCCAGCATGCTCAGGAAGGCATCATTCGCCTCCGGGATCTCGCCCGAAACCGTCCAGAAGAAGACGCCAATGATGTTGGCCTCCACCAGGCGCTGGACGCGGGCGTGGCTTTCCCGCAGGTCGGAATAGAGCTGCGCATTTTCCAACGAGACGGCTGCCTGGCCGGCCAACAATTCCAGTACCTGGACCCGATCCGGCGTGAAGGCATGGGTGGTCAGGTTGTTTTCAAGGTAAAGCAGGCCGACCAGGGCGGATTGGCGAAGGATGGGCAGGCACAGCACCGACTTGGGTTGCTGTTGCGAAAAGTACGGATCTGCAGAAAACGGGTGCGGCTCGGCGGCATCCATCAGCAGTACCGGCGCCCGACTGCGCCGGACGTACTGGAGGATCGCCAAAGGCAGGCCCGCGCGCGGTGATATGGCTCCGGCATGCCGACGCACCTGAACGGCCTGCTGCTCGACACGGGCATCAGCCGACAGCAGCAGATCGTCGTCATGGATCAGCAGCAGCCAACCAGCCTGGGCACCGGCGTTTTCGAGCACGATGCGCATGAGCGTGTCGATCAGTTCGTCAAGCTCGATGCGACCGGCGATGGCTTGCGAAGCCTTGACCACTGACAACAGGTCGAGCCGAGTCTCGCCATCGGCCGGAGCGCCCGCCGTACGCCCGGTGCGTGCACGCAACGGCGGGCAGTGCTCTTCGAGCGGCCCGGCTGTGCCATCGGCCCCGTGCCTCGCCTCCAGGTGGGCCGCGACAGCGCGCGCACCCCAGCGCACGTAGGCGTCGAGCGCCTCGCGCAGGTACAGCGTTCCGATGTGGCGGCGCCCCGCCTCGAGGTGGAACTCGGCCGAAAGCTGGGCCGCCAGGGCTTCGATGTGCAGAAAGCGCTGCTCGCGGGCGAGATCGATGGCCTGGCCGTACTTCTCAAGCGCCTCGTCGGTCCTGCCTTGCACGCGGGCGTACTCCGCCTCGACGAGACGCTGCTTGTGGAGGAAGTTCTCCGGAGCACCCTCTGCGAAGTAGCGCAGCCGTTCGAGGCTGTGCTCGATGTGCTGCCGCAGCCGCGCCTGTTCCTCGTTGGTGGCTGCGTCTGGCCAGCATTTCGCTGCTGCGAGCGCGAGCAAGAACGCAATGTCGGTCACGGGCGGATTGCCAAGGATGTCTGCCTGAAACTGCTCCGCCTCCCGCATCCGCGAAAGCGCCCGCTCCCACTTGCCGGCAGCACAGAACAGATACCCTTCCAGCGTACGGGCGAACCCGCCGCTGAACCTGTCGCCGTCGGCCAGGAGGGAGCGCGAGCCTCGTGGCAACGGCTCCTCCTCCAGGAGGTTCCTGGCTCCGTCAGGAGACATCAGCACCTCGCAAAAGGACGCCACCAG
>Ga0070672_100000874_pt1 | contig 18029 bp, 15 predicted proteins | sample KBSM13metaG_FD_66151 | JGI IMG/M metagenome (GOLD analysis project Ga0070672, IMG submission 66151) | Miscanthus rhizosphere microbial communities from Kellogg Biological Station, Michigan, USA - KBS M1-3 metaG | ecosystem: Host-associated > Plants > Roots > Rhizosphere > Soil ... | reverse complement strand
CGCTCAGGTCATGCGTTTCGCTGTTGCCCCTGCTGTCCCTTGACGGGGTCCTGCGCGCTCCGCGGAGACACCGTGAGGCTGGCGACGCGTTCCAGCCTCGGATGCAGGTGGTCGCCGTCGTCCACCACCCCGGTCTGCCACCACAATTTCAGCCCTTCCGGTACCACTTCCAGGTAGGCCAAGTTGTTTTGGAACCAGGGCCCCCGGATGCCGGACCAGTGGAACGGCGGGTCCGGCACCTTGGCCGAGCGCGCGACCAAGGCGCCCACCGGGGTGGCCAGGCCGTAGGACATGATGGCCGCGAAGGACCTCATCAGGCGGGGCAACGGGTTGCGGATGGGGGAGCAGACGGCCTGCAGGATCCGGCTGCCCGAGGCACGCCCCACCTCCGCCACATAGGAGTAGTGGACGTCCCCGGAGAGGAATGTGATTGTTTCCGGTGCCGGGCCGCGCTTACCGTCGGCGACTTCGCTGGCCATGGCCGCCAGTTCCCTGAAGCTGTTTTGGAAGGCGCCCCAGTGTTCCAGGTCCAGCGCCTGGCGCAGCTTCTCGCCGGCCCAAGCGGCACGGTTTCCCCACGCACCTTCAGAGACGGCCTCATTCCACGACTCGACGTAGTGCAGGCCCATCGGTAACAGGAAAGGCAGGGACGTCGCCACGAGCAGGTGGCGGAAGCCGCCTTGCATCCGGTCGTCCAGCCAGGCCATTTCCACCGCGTCAACCAGCGCCCGGTCGTCCGGCGTCAGGTCCCGGGCTGCGCGGGAGTCAACCACGATCAGCCGGGTGTCGCCGAAGTCGCGGCAGTAGCTCCACCGGTAGGATTTCGGGTCCCGATCAGCCCGCTCCGCGAAGCTGTCCAGCTCGGCGCCCACATCGAGCTCATCCCCGCCGGTGTGCCCGATGATCCGCTGCCACACGGCATCCTCCGCCCGTTCCTGCGGTGACAGGTTCCCCAGATGCTGGTAGACCCAGTACGAGGCCAGTCCCGCGACGATCCGCCCATGCCACCACGAGGTCGCCTCCATCTTCTTCTTCCAGCTCAGCGAGGTATTCCAGTCGTCGCGGATGTCGTGGTCATCGAAGATCATGGCGCTGGGCAGGGTGGACAGCAGCCATCGGTTCGCGGGGTCTGACCAGGCCAGAAAGTACAGGTGGGCGTATTCCTCGTAGTCCTTGAGCTCTTCGCCGGGGGGTGCCTTGATGTCGCGCCGGCCGCGGATGAACTCCTGCATCTGCTCGCTGGTCAGGTCGGCGTACACCTGGTCTCCGAGGAAGGCCAGCAGATCCGGCCACGGCAGGTCTCCGCCGGAGGCCATCTTCAGCGCATAGGCGCGCAGGGAATCGACGCCATGGGTCCGGTTGCCGGATGCATCGTGCGGGACGCTGGTCCTGCAGGAGCCGTAGGCCATCCGCAGCGGCTTGCCGGTGGCCAGTGTGGCGATCATGGACGGCGGAAACCCGGATGAGGGGTCGGGCCAGACCTGTGTTCCGTTGATATCGAGGGCGTACGGCGTCACCGTGCCGGGCTCCAGCCCGTCCAATTCCACCAGCGCGTAGTGGTGGCCGTGAACTGCGAATGTGCGGGCCTCCCAGCCCCGGCCGCCGGCACGGATGGAAACCCGGGCAGCGGTTTGGGTCTCCACCCAGACACTCGCCGACGTCTCATCCACGTACCGCACCATTGGGCCGAGCACCAGGGAAGGGGTGGTCATGAATCAGTTGTACCCGCTCCGGCCGGCTGCGGCCATGGCGTCAGGAAAGTCAAAGCGCAACGAAGGCAGCGTCAATGCCCCTGTGGCGGTTCCTTGGGTGTCCCTCCGAGGGCCGGGGTACTGGCGGAATCGCCCGGTCCCTGGGCGAGCTGGTCGTGGAGCCTGCTGATCTGGGCCACGAGGCGGGCACGTTCCTCGCTGCCGATGCCTTCGTCCGACCGCTTCCGCAGATTGGTTGCTGCCGTCACACTTTCAACGAGCCAGGAGGACACCACCGCCGTGACCATGCTCAGGACTGCAAACCCGCCGACCATCAGCGTGGCCGCAGCCCACCGGCCCGGAACGGTTACGGGGTAGTAGTCGCCATAGCCGATCGTTGTGATGGTGACAATTGCCCACCACAACGAGTCGCCCATTGAGGTGATATTCGCGTTCGGTGCGCCCTTTTCGAAATTGAAGACGCTCAGGGCGACCGTGTAGAGCAGGAGGATCGCGGAGACAATGACGTAGGCCAGGACGCGGGTCCTGATGGCGGTGCCCGGTGCCCGTTCCATGACCCGGCGCAAGGTGAACGGACGCAGGAGCCGCAACGGCCGCGCAACGGGGAGCACCACCATGAGCAGGTCCAAGGGGTGGCGGACGAACCACCGGCCCCGATGGGGCGCCAGGAGCAACTTCACAATGTAGTCGGCGCCGAAGGCGACCCACGTTGACCCCACGACGATTTCGAGAAGGTCGGCGTAGGGCTGCGGCGGTTCGGCAATGACGAGGATGGAGTAGGCCGCCAGAAAAACAAAAGCCGCACCGACGAGGGGCCACTCGGAATACTTTTGCCAGGTTTCTTGCCTCATGGCTGAATGCTAGGACTTTGTCCCGCGGATGTCCTTACGAAATTGCCACACTGTCCCTAAGCCAGCCACCAGCTGGCAGCGAGCCACCCGCGGAGCGCTGACAACTGTCGCCGTCAGCGGTACATTGGCCTTCTGAGGTGGCAGACCGAGGCTGGGCACGGCAGACCACATGGCCAGAACCTGCGGAGGCGGACAGCCATGGCGGCAAATCAGGACAAAGACGGCGCTAACCAGGGCCACGCCCATCACCGAGTCATCCCCAACGTGCTGGGAACAGTAGAGCAAAGCGTCGTGCAGCGGATTGAGGATTTTAATGATCCGCGCCAGGAATGGCGGCGCCTGTTCTCTGAGTTGTACGGCACGTTCCTGCTCGTGGTCGTCGCGGCCGGCGGCGGCATGATGGGCCAGGCGTTCCCCGGTGTCATCAGCCGCACGGCGGCAGTGGTGGCTCCGGGCCTGATGGTCATGGGCATCATCTTGTTCATGGGCAAGATCTCGGGCGCGCATCTGAACCCTGCGGTCAGCATTGCGTTCGCGCTCCGCGGTGACTTCCCGTGGCGCCGGGTGCCGGGCTACATCGTCGTTCAGCTCATTGGCGCGACGCTCGCCTGTCTGCTGCTGCAGGGCGTGATCGGCGTCTCCGCCACCTACGGTTCAAACTATCCGGCGGCTGGTTATACGGCCGGCGCCGCGTTCCTGATGGAGGCACTGCTGACGATGGTGCTGGTCAGCGTCATCCTGGGAACCGCCTCCGGGGCCCAGAACGTCGGGCTGTTTGGGGCGTTCGGGGTCGGCGCGTACATTGCCTTGGCAGGCCTGTGGGGCAGCCCCATCTCCGGCACGTCGATGAATCCGGCACGAACGTTCGGGCCGGATCTCGCCAGCGGAAATTTCAGCGACTACTGGGTGTATGTCGCCGGGCCGCTGGTCGGCGCGGCCGCGGCCGTCGGTATCGCATTCATCCTGCGCGGAGCGGGCGGCGGGAGGTCGGGCTCGGGAGCCGCGCAGGGTGCCCTCTTCACCGAGGCCGCCGAGGAAGAGAAGCCGTAGCGGGCCGTGAACGTGATCTCGCAGAAGGAGGGCGCCGTGAGAAGGTCCGCACCGTCTCATCCGCTGGATCCGCTGGGCGAGGACGAGTTCCGTGCAGCTGCGTCCTTGCTCGCGAGCGCGCAGGGTGTCACGTTTCCGGCGTGGCGGCTTGCCGCAATCGAGCTGATCGAACCGGAAAAGGCTGCCGTCGTAGCCTTCGAAACCGATGCCGACGCGCCGGCTCCGGAGCGGATCGTCGGCGTGAACTGCTTCGAACGGTCCTCCAACAAGACCTACCAGGCGCGGCTATCGCTGACTCACGGGGTTGTTCTCTCCTTCACCCATATCCCTGGCGTTCAGGCGAACATGACCGTCGACGAGTGGGAAGAAGCTGACGCAGCGCTGCGCAGCCACCCGCAGGTGATCGCTGCGCTTGCCAAGCGCGGCATCACTGATCTGTCCCTGGTCTTCATGGACGTGTGGACCTATGGCCTGTCAATGATCCCGGAGGAGTACCAGGGGCGCCGGATTGGCTGGTCCGACACGTGGGTCCGTGCCCGTGCGGGCGCCAACCCCTATGCGGGGCCGGTCAACGGGTTCCACTGCGTCATTGACCTGGCTTCCATGGAACTGCTGGACATCGAGGACACTTTTGTGGTGGACCGTCCCGGGATCATGGGCGAATATGTCCCGGCGCTGATCCCGGACCGGCTCCGCGACGCAAGCACCCGCGAACCGCTCAAGCCGCTGGACATTGTCCAGCCCGAAGGCGTTTCCTTTCAGATGGACGGCAACAGGATCAGCTGGCAGAACTGGTCCATGCGCGTCGGGTTCAACTACCGCGAGGGGCTGACGCTGCACCGGGTCAGCTATCGTGACGGCGGCCGCGAACGGCCGATCGCGAACCGCCTGTCCTTCGCCGAAATGGCCGTTCCCTACCGGGATCCCAGCGATGACCACTACCGGCGCACCGCGTTCGACGTCGGCGAATGGGGTCTGGGATTCATGACGACGTCGCTGGAACTGGGCTGCGACTGCCTCGGGGAAATCCGGTATTTGGATGCGGTCATGCACAATTCTGCGGGGGAGCCCTACACCATCAGGAACGCCATCTGCATCCACGAAGAGGATGGGGCGGTGTTATGGAAGCACATCGATCACGACGGCGGCATGGAAGTGCGCCGGATACGTCGACTGGTGATTTCTTTCCATGTCACTGTGGCGAACTATGAATACCTGGTGTACTGGCGCTTCTACCAGGACGGGAACATTGAGTGCGAGGTGAGGGCCACCGGCATCATGGTGGTCAGCCATTTCGGCGAGGGCCAGCAGCATCCGAGCGGAACGCTGGTGGACAACCGGACCTACGCACCCTTCCACCAGCACTTCCTCGTGGCCCGGCTCGACCTGGACATCGACGGCACCGCAAATACCGTTTACCGTTCGGAAACCGCGATGGTCCCGATGGGTCCGGACAATCCGTACGGGCTCGCCCTGCATCAGAACAAGACCCCCATCACGACCGAGGGGCACGACGACTACTCCTGGGAGACCCAGCGGGCCTGGACGGTGGCGAACGACAACTCGGTCAACGGGCTCGGGACCCCGGTGTCGTACAAGCTGGTGCCCGGCGCAGCTTTCCCGTCGTTCTTTGACCCGGCATCTCCGGTTTTCCAGCGTGCGGAGGTCATCGGGCACACGGTATGGGTGACGCCCAACGATGCCGCGGAACGCTGGCCGGCCGGCGAGTTCGTGAACCAGGGCACAGGCGGGCTGGGAATGCCCGAATGGGTGCGGCAGGGGCGGTCCGTGGAAAACACCGACGTCGTCCTTTGGTACGTCTTTGGCATTCACCACATCCCGCGGCCGGAGGAGTGGCCGGTTATGCCGGTGGACACTGTCGCGTTCTGGCTTAAGCCGGCCGGCTTCTTCGACCGGAACCCGGCGCTGGACGTTTAGGCGGCCCGGGCCAGGGCGTGCCGCCAGAGGCACGTCACTGAAGTAGATTTGTCGGAGTCGAGGCAGCATTTTGGGACCAAAGAACAGGGGATACGTGTGAGCAGGCTGGGCGAAAGATCGGACGGAACCGATGCGGACTTCGCGGCAACGCGCCTCACGGCGCCGGCGTATCCGCAACTGCGGCTCAACAGCGCTGCCCTCGAGAACAACATCCGGGTCATGGCGGCGTGGTGCCGGGATCGGGGCGTGGAACTCGCACCGCACGTCAAGACAACGATGTCGGCGCCGATCATCGAGCGGCAGTTGACGGCCGGCGCCGTCGGCGTCACCGTCGCCACCGTGGATCAAGTCGCCTCGGCACTGCGCTGGGGTCATCAGCGCGTCCTCGTCGCCAACGAGATCGTCGACAGGTCCGGACTAACGCGTGTCCGTGCCTGGCTGGAGGAAGATCCCGCCCGGGAAATCCGCTGCTTCGTCGATTCTGCAGCAGGGGTGAAGGTGGCGTCCGGGATCTTCGACGGCGCGGCGGCCGACCTGGAGGTGCTGATCGACGTCGGAACCCCCGGCGGGCGCACCGGCATCCGCAGCCTGTCCGAGGGTCTGCGCCTGGCCGGGCTGGTCCGTGTCACGCCGGGACTGAGGCTGGTGGGTGTTGCCGGGTATGAAGGCGTCGTGCCCAACAGCCGCGCTGAGGATACGGTCACTGCGGTTGACCGGCACTGCCGGCTGGTGCGGGACGTCTATCTGGAAGCGGCGGAGTTCTTTGAAACCGCCACTCCCATCTACTCCATGGGTGGCTCGGCGTTCCCGGACCGCGTGGTTGAGTTCCTTCCCGACCGCGGTCAGGTGCCCGGAACGCGAATTCTTCTCCGATCGGGCTGCTACGTCACCCACGACCACGGCACCTATGCCGCCGTCAGCCCCGTTCCGGGACTGATTCCGGCGCTCTCCGTTCGCGCGATCGTCCTGTCCACGCCCGAAGCCGGGTTGGCCGTCGTCGGCGCCGGCAAACGGGACCTTCCCTACGACGCCGGACTGCCCAGCGTCCTCTCGGTCCGGACCGCGGACGGAGCCCTGAAGCCCGCCGCAACCGCAGCGGTGCGCAATCTCTTCGACCATCATGCGGTGCTCACCGGGGTGTCCGGAGTGGATGTCACCGACACGGTGGATTTCGGGATTTCCCATCCTTGCTCCGCATTTGACCGCTGGCCCGACTACGTCCTCACCGACGCCGACGGGCAGGACACGGACGTGTGGCAGACCGACTTCCGCCGGTCGTCCCTGGCCCCTGGCTACGCCCCGTCCTGACGCTCAATCCTTGAGCTGCCTGGTCAGCACTTCGAATTCCTCCACGCCCAGGATCTGCATGTGCTGCTCCGCACTGGTTTCGGTGCGGATCCTGGCTGCGGCCTCCTGGCTGCCGGCGAGGGCCTGCTCGTCAACCCACAGCGTGATTGACAGTGATTTGCTGTCCTTCCCCAGCAGGTAGTAGATGCCCAGGCATCCCGGCAGCTGGAGCACCCGGTTGACGGTGTCCTCCGACGGTGCCCCGGAGCTGTCCGGTCCGGGCTGATAAGTGCTGACGCGAGCGAACATGTGCATCCTCCTAGATCCAGGTTCGACGGTTGGAGCGCCTGCCGCCCCAACCGTTGAACCGGGAGCTGGATCCTTGCGATGTCGCGCCCAGGTGGCGGGCGGCCTGGTCTCCTCCCACCAGTAAGGACCCGCGGGCGCAGAAGCACAAGGCTCCTGTGCCGGTCTATCCGCCCTAGTCCGCCGGCCGCTACTCAGCCGCCGGCGCCGATGGCCGCACGGGCGTTCCTCTTGAGCTCGGCGAGTTCCTTGCGCGCCACAAGGGCCTCGTCCAGGCTGATTGCCACGAACCTGGTGGATGTGCCGGGGGCGGCTCGGGCCACCAGGTCCATGTCGGCGCTGATGACCGTGCCCACCATGGCGTAACCCCCGCCGGAGACGGCATCGCGGTGCAGGATGATCGGTTGGGTGCCGCCGGGAATCTGGATGGACCCGACAGCGTATCCGGCATCAACAATGTTGGACGGGTCGGAACCGGCGCCGAATGGCTGTTCCCGCTCTTTCCACTGCACTCCGGGACCCGAGTACCGTAATCCCATCCGGTCCGCCACCGGAGTCACTTTCCACTCGCCGTTGAGCAGGTTGTCCAGTCCCTCGTCGGTGAGGCGGTGGTCATAGAGGCCCAGGACGATCCTGACCGTCTGCTCCTTGGAGAAGGCGGGACGGAATTCTTCCGGAACTGTATCGGCGTCGGGCACCGCTCCGCCGTCCAGCGGGCTACCGACTGGAACCTGGTCGCCGGCCTCCAGCTTGCGGCCGTGGAATCCGCCGATTGCGCCCAGACTGTAGGTGGACCGGCTGCCGAGCACGGAGGGGACATCGATGCCGCCCCGGACCGCGATGTAATACCGCGTGCCGCCCTGGATGACCCCGAAGCTGAGTTCGTCGCCAGCCTTCAGCTGCAGCCGGGTCCACTGGGGCCGGGCTTCGCCGTTGACCTTGACTTCAACCGGTGCCCCGGTGACGGCGATGAGGGCATCCTGGTCGGTGGACAGCACCGGGCCCAGGTAAGTGCATTCCAGGACGGCTTCGTTGGCAGTGTTGCCCACCAGGGCATTGCCGAGTTCGGCAGAGTATTGGTCCAGGGAACCGCTCTGCGGGATGCCGACGTTGTAGTGGCCGGTGCGTCCCTGGTCCTGGACCGTGGTGGCCAGCCCGGGGTTCCTGATGTCAAACGCCATTGAGGGCCTCCATGAGTTCCTGGTTGTAGCCTGCGGGATTCGCCAGCGCCCTGGACAGATCAAATGTCACGGGCACCTGCCGGTAGCGGAACGTTCCGGCGGAGATCTCAGACTGGATGGTGTTGTATTCGGCCTCGGTGACGGGCTTGAACTTCACGATGTCGCCCGGCTTGAAGAACACCATGAAGTCCTTGAAATCGGCCAGGGACTGGGCCGGATCGAAGATGGGGGCGGCAGCGACCCCGAACATCTGGTAGCCGCCGGCACCCCGCACGGAGTAAATGCAGCCGAAGCAGCCGCCGTGGCCCACGGTCAGTTTGGGGGTGTCGGTGCGGGGACTCAAATACTTGGGCACTTCGAGTTGTTTCTCCCGCTCCACCAGTTGGAAGAGGAACGGCAGGCCGGCGACGAAGCCAACCATGGAGACAAGCCACGGTTGCTCATGGTGGCGCTGGATGAATTCGGCGGCATCCTTGAGGTTGTTGACCTTGGCTGCGTAGTCAATGTCGGTGCCGCCGGGCTCCTGATGGAATCCTTCGCGGAATCGCTCCGCCACTTCCGCCGTGAACGGGTCTTCGTACCAGACCGGGACCTCGACGATCCGGGTTTCCAGCGAATGGTCGTGATGGTGCGCAAGATCCCCTTCAATGGTCCGGACGGTCTCTTCCAGGGTCGACGGCGGCAGGACATCGGGATCGAACCTCACCAGCAGCGAGGCGTTGGCGGGACAGACGTCCACGATGCCGGGCAGCTGCATGGCCGAAAGTTTCGCTGCTATCGACATCACCCTGAAGTTGGCCGCCAGGCTCATGGACTCCGCGACCTCAACGAACAGGAATTCGTCTCCGCCCCAGGTGTAGCGGGCCTCCAACACGGCGGGTTCCGGGCTGCTCATTGTGCCTCCATCAGATCGGGGACGGTTTCAAGGAATTTCGAGTGGTGGGTGACGGCCGCAAATTCGGGCCGGCTCAGCAGCTTCTTGTGCACCGGGATGGTGGTTTTGACGCCTTCGATGCGGGTCTCATCCAGGGCCGTCAGCATCGCCTCAATGGCCGCTTCGCGGGTGTCCGCATGCACAATCAGCTTGGCCATCAGGGAGTCGTAGTACGGAGTGACCGTGGAACCGGTCTCCACCCCCGTGTCCACCCTGACGCCTGCGCCGGCGGGCCAGTCCATGGCCGTGATGAGGCCAGGGCTGGGGAAGAAGTGGTGATCGGGGTCCTCGGCATTTATACGGCATTCGATGGAGTGGCCATTGAATGCGATATCGTCCTGGCGGAGGGACATCGCCCCGGTGAAAGCGATCTGCAGCTGTTCGCGGATCAGATCGACGCCCGTGATTTGCTCGGTGATCGGGTGCTCAACCTGGATACGGGTGTTCATTTCGATGAACGCCGCTTCATGGTTGACCGGGTCATAGAGGAATTCGACCGTTCCGGCGCCGCTGTAGCCGCACTCGCGGGCGAGTTCCACGGAGGAATCCCGGATCCTCTGGCGGACGTGGTCCGGGAGGTCCGGCGCCGGTGCTTCTTCAATGACCTTCTGGGAGCGCCGTTGCATGGAGCAGTCGCGGTCGCCGAGATGGATGAAGTTTGTTCCATCGCCGAGGACCTGTACCTCCACGTGACGGGCATGCTGCACAAAGCGTTCCAGGTAAACGGTGGGATCGCCGAAGACAGCAGCCGCTTCGCCGCGGGTCTGCTCAATGGATTCCAGAAGCTTGCCTTCGCTGTGCACAAAGCGGATGCCCCGGCCGCCGCCGCCGGCGGAGGCCTTGATCACGAGCGGGTAGCCGATGCCGCGGGCGATTTCCACGGCGTCGGCCGCTGGATCGAGGGGGCCGTCCGAGCCACGGAGCACGGGGACGCCAGCCTTCCGGGCCGATTCCCTCGCCAAGGACTTATTGCCCATCATCGCGATGGCGTCCGCACGCGGCCCCACCCAGATCAGGCCCGCATCAGCGACCTTCCGGGCGAAGGCCGCATTCTCGGAGAGGAACCCGTAGCCCGGATGGACGGCATCGCAGCCGTTGTCCACGGCAGCGGCGACGATGGCGTCCTGGTTCAGGTAGCTGGCGGTGGCAGGCGCCGGACCCACCACGACGACGTGGTCAGCGGACCGGGCAGCCAAGGACTCGACGTCGGCTTCGCTGGCAACCAAGAATGTTTCGATGCCCATTTCACGGGCGGTCCGGGCGATGCGCACGGCGATCTCGCCGCGGTTGGCGATGAGCAGTTTCTTCATGGCTATCCTTCCCGGACGACGACGATTGCGTCGCCTGGGTTGACCATGTCGCCCTCGTTGACCTCAAACGACTCCAGGGTGCCGGCCACATCGGACTGGATTTCGGTGAACTGCTTCATGATTTCGATAATGCCGAGGGTCTGTCCGACCTCGATGGCGTCGCCTTCGTTGGCGAAAGGCGGCTTGCCGGGGCCGGGCTTGCGGTAGAAGACGCCGGGGAGCGGGGAAACGATGGTTGCCACGGGATGCTCTCTTTCAGATGGTTTGGATAGATCGGTTCAGCCAAGGACCGCACGCACTGCTGTGGCCACTGCGACAGAATTGGGTGCGTCGGAGTGGACGCAGATGCTTTGGAACTGGATGTCCAGTTCGGTGCCGTCAACAGCGAGGACTGGCTTGCCCGCCAGCGCCCTGCTGACACGCTCGGCCGCGGCGTCGGGATCGGTGGGCGCCGGGCGGCGCTGGATCAGCAGCTCACCGCCCGGGCCGTAGTTGAGGTCAACATAGAGTTCGGGCACGAAGTCCACCCCCATGGCCCGGCACACGCTTTCGTGGGCGGTCCCCGCGAGCCCGAAAAACGGAACGCCGAACTGCAAAGCTGTGCCGGCTGCGGCCTGCATTAGTTCCTCGTCGCCGGCCAGCATGCCGTAGAGGGCGCCGTGCGGCTTGATGTGGTTCAATTTCAGCCCGTGCTTTGCGAGGAACGCTGTCAGGGCCCCGGTCTGGTACAGGATGATCGACTCCACCTCCGCCGGGGTGAGCACCATTCGGCGGCGTCCAAAACCCACAAAGTCCGGCAGGCCGGGGTGCGCTCCGACTGCCACGCCGTGCTCTGCAGCCAACGCCACGGTCCGTTCCATGACGTCGGGATCGCCGGCATGATACCCACAGGCCACGTTGGCGACGTCGATGATGCGCATGAGTTCTTCGTCATTGCCGAACTCGTGAAGGCCGATGCCTTCGCCCATATCGGAGTTCAAGAGCACCCGCCCTGAAGTGTGGGGAGAGGCCTCGGGAGAGGTGTCGGGGGTCACATTGGTTTGCATGGATGCAACGCTACTCAGCAATTCACGCGCCCGATATTGTGCAGGTCGCTGAATCTGCAGGCATGAATTATGGTTATTGCACTGCGTGGCGGGGAGTCCTGCCATAGTTGGAGGGTTCCGTGCGAATTTCAGACTTAGCCGACGACGCCGATCTCAACATCCGACTCCGGGTTGCGGGCGGCGAGGGCCGCCTGGACCGGCCCATCACCTGGTGCGCCCCCACCGAACACATGGACCCCACGCCCTTCCTCAGCGTTAACGCGTTGGTGCTGACCAACGGCATGGGCCTGAACGTCAAGGACTTCCGGATCTGGGACGCCTACGTGGAACGGCTGGTTTCCGTCCCCGTCTCCGGACTGGCGTTCGGCTTGGGCGCGGCGCACAGCGAGCTGCCGGCCGGCCTGCTCCGTGCCTGCGAGGTGCACGGCCTGCCATTGTTGGAGCTCCCGCCGCATGTACCATTTGTGCTGGTCATGCGGCACGTGGAGCGGGTTATTGCCTCCGAACGCTATGAGGAACTGCGGAAGGGCTGGGAACTGGCGGACCAATGCACCCGGTTGGCGGCCGACGGACATTCCTTGGCGGAGGTGCTGGCGAGGGTGGCGGACGCCATTAAGGCGAGGGTGGCCGTGATCGACCAGAATGCCTTCGAACTCGTCTCGGCGGGCGCGGCTCACGGAGGAACCGCGCGGACCGCGCTGCGCCTGCCCAGCGGCGAATCCGAGCAGTTCAGGCTTGCCATCGAGGGGATCGGGAGCAACATTGTGCTGCAGCCCATCCTGGGCCCCGTGGCCGCCGTCATCGCTATGCAGCTTAGCTATACCCTCGGGTCCCATTCGCCCCTGCATTCCCGGGAAGCCGCACGCTTCATGGAAGCCCTATATGAGGACCGCGGCGAGCCGTCCGTGCCGCTGCGCCGCTACGCCCTCGAATCCGGGTTCGATCCTGACGCCGACTGGGGTGCGGTGCTCATCGGCACCTCAGAAGAGGTGGCCCCCGCAAAGTTGCGCGCCATCGCATGGCGCGCCCGGGTGGGACTGCAGGCCGGGTTCGGCACGGTGAGGTTCATGGAAGAAGCAGGGCTCACGACTCTCTTGCTGCAGCAGGGGCACGCGCAGGCCGACCTGCTGGATGCCGCCCGGGCGTTCTTTACGGACGTCCCGGAACTATCCGTTATTGTCTCGGAATCCGCGGGCCTCAGTGAACTGCCGCTCGCGCTTCAGCTTGCCCGCCGTCACCTGGGACAGCCCGGCGTGCACCAGGCGCCAACGGCCGATCTCGCCGGCATTGTGCAGGGATTGCCCAGCCCGGGGCTGGTGGCAATGTGCCAGCGGCTGCTGGCTCCCTTGGCCTCCGACGGCGGCAGTTCGCTGCGGGAGACCTTCGACGCATACCTGCGCCACAGCGGGAACTCCGCGAAGATCTGCGACGAGCTCTTTATTCATCGGAATACGCTCAGCTACCGGCTGCGGAAAATCGAGGAGCTGCTGAAACTGGATCTGTCCGATGGCGAAGTCCGCGCCACGTGCATGCTCGCTCTCGGGATTGTTGCGTCCGCCCGCTAAGGCGAATGTGCAGCTTGCACGAAAAGCAGTCTCAATCTTGGGAGTAATGCCAATATGACACTGTGAGGCGGATCACTAATCTCAACTCATGGGCTCCTCAGCTCATGGGTTTGGAGCCCCACGGTTGGGCTATTGATTGGCGGACGGCGCGGGCCCGTATGGCCTCCCGCTTCCACCCACTGATTCGACTGACTGGAGGATTCTCTTGCAGTGTCACACCGGGGTCCTGAAGGCGCTGCTTTCCCGCACGCACAGTACCGGCTTCAGTCTGATGGATTCGACCTCCCGGCCGTCCAGGACGCCCTTGAGGAGCTGTACCGCAGTCCGCCCGATATCCAGCATGGGCGAGCGGACTGAAGAGAGCGGGATGGGCAGTTCCGCGGCCAGCGAGGTGTCATTGAAGCCAACCACCGCCACGTCGCGGCCGACGCTGAGGCCATGGGAACGCAGGGCTCCCATGGCGCCGATGGCCGCGAAGTCGTTGACGGCGAACAGTGCAGTCGGGTGGGAGTTGCCGTGAGCCAGGATGGTCTCGGCCGCTTCCCGTCCTCCGCCGGTATCGAATCGGGACCACACAACGGCGTTGACGGGAATCTTCCCGCCCAGCGCACGCCAGCGGTCCACGAAACCGGCCGTCCGGTCGACGGCCGTGCTGGCATAGGGCTCGCCGGCGATCACGGCGACGTCCCGGTGCCCCTTGCCCCACAGGTGGTCGGCCACAAGCTCGCCGCCAAGGACGTCGTCGCAGGTGGCCGACGGGAAGCCCGGGACGCGCCGGTTCATGAGCACGAACGGCACCTTCCGGGAGGCAAGCTCCCGCAACAGGCCGCTATCCAGGTGTGCATCGCCGATGATCAGCCCGTCCACGCGTCGGGCCAGCATGGACTCCGTCTTGCGGCGCTGTTCCTCGGGCTCATCGCGCGAGTTCATAACAAACGTGGAATAGCCGAGCTCCGCCGCGGCTTCGTCGACGCCCTCGTACATAATCGCCAGAACGAGGTCCGAAAGCCGGGGAACTATCACGCCCATGAGATGCGTGCGCCGCGTCCGCAGGCCGGCGGCCTGCGGGTCGGGGGAGTAGCCGCGCTTCCGCGCGAGCTCGCGAACGCGTTCGGCGGTAGCTACGGAGGCTGCCCCGCGCGCCACCTCGGAGCCCGAGTGCAGGATCCTGGATACGGTCGAGGGGTGGATGCCGAGCTCGCTCGCGAGATCCTTCAGCGTGATGGTGCGGCCACCGGCCGTGCTCTCTTCCATTCAGTCCCCTGCCTCAGCTCAAAAGGTCGTCATCACCAAGAGTGCCTGATAATGCCCGGATCTCTGGTCCGGGCACTCTTGACGTGTCCCACCTCACATTCTATAGTCAATCAAACGGCGTACCCAATCGATTGGGTAGACGGAATCCCGGGAGCCGGCGGCGAAGTATTTACCCCCCTGAAACTTCCGGGAGCATCTGCAGGAAACATGGCAGGGATAACTTTTAGCCAACAACCCAATCGATTGGGTAAGTGCGCGGAAACAGTTGCAGAACAAACGGAGTGGACATGACCGTCACAGATTCAGTTGGCCCCCACGTGGTCCTGCTGGCCACGGGAGGAACGATTTCTTCCCGTGCGTCCGAGGCCGGCGGAGCCGCGGTGGCATCCGACACAGGGGAGCAGGTGTTTGCCGGCATGGGAGTGCCAGCGGCCCATCCGGTCCGCGTGGTCGACGTTTTCCGGAAAGGCTCGTACCTGCTGACAGTCGACGACATGATCGCCATCTGCGCCACGATCCGGGAAGTATTGGCCGATCCGCAGGTTCTGGGCGTCGTGGTCACCCACGGGACGGACACGATGGAGGAAACGGCCTATCTCGTTGACCTCACCCACGATGATCCCCGCCCGGTGGTATTCACCGGAGCGCAGCAGGCTGCCGACGCCGACTCCCCTGACGGTCCTGGCAATCTGTCCCGCGCGATCGCCGTCGCCGGTTCTCCGCGGGCGCGGGGAACCGGTGTGCTGCTGGCGTTTGCCGGGACCATCTTCCCTGCGGCCGGCGTCCGCAAGCGCCACACGACCAGCCTCGACGCCTTCGCCAACCCGGACTTCGGAACCGTGGGATCGGTGTCCGACTCTGGCGAGGTCGAAATCCAGGCGGTACGGCCCGGCCCTTCCCCGTTGCCCCTGCCGGGCGCGGACGCCGGTTCGCCGCGCGTGGACCTCGTGGCTGCCTACCCCGGAGCAGACGCCACCCTCCTGCGGGCCGCTCGGCAGGCCGGGGCGGCAGGGATCGTGCTCCAGGGGACGGGAACTGGCAACGCAAACCGCGTGCTATGCCAGGAAGTCGCCGACGCCACCGCGGCCGGCGTCGTGGTGGTGACGAGCACCCGCGTGGATGCCGGCGCCGTAGTGCCCCGCTACGGCGACGGCGGCGGCGAGGATCTGCGCGCTGCCGGTGCCATCCCCGCCGGGCTGCTCAAGCCATCCCAATCGCTGGTCCTGCTGAGCCTTCTGCTCAGGCTCGGCACTCCCGCCGCCGGGATCGCGGACGCCTTCGCCCGGAGGGGCACGCTCGCTGACTAGTTCCCGCCCAACATCCGAACCTCACCAACAAACCTCAACAAAGTGCCAAACCTCAACAAATAGCCAGTGAAAGGTTGATCTCATGACTAAGGACATCCAAGTCGCGTTCGGCGTCGACGTGGACGCAGTTGCCGGAATGCTCGGCTCCTACGGGGGCGAGGACTCGCCCTGCGATATCTCCCGCGGCTTGTTCAGCGGCGAGGTCGGCGGCCCGCGGCTCATCCGGCTCTTCGAGAAATACAGCCTGCCCGCCACCTGGTTCGTGCCGGGCCACTCAATCGAGACCTTCCCGGACCTGACCCGGATGATCCTCGACGCCGGGCATGAAATCGGCGTGCACGGGTACTCGCATGAAAACCCCATCGCCATGACCCGCGAGCAGGAGACCGCCATCCTGGACCGCTCGATCGAACTCATCGAGAAGGTCTCCGGCCGACGGCCCACGGGCTACGTTGCTCCCTGGTGGGAATTTTCCCCGGTCACCAACGAGATCCTGCTCGAACGCGGGATCAAATACGACCACTCCCTGATGCACAAGGATTTCGAACCCTACTACGTCCGGGTCGGCGACAGCTGGAAGAAGATCGACTACACGAAGGCCGCCGAAACCTGGATGGAGCCGCTGGTCAGGGGCACCGAAACCGATCTCGTCGAGATCCCGGCCAACTGGTACCTGGACGACCTGCCTCCCATGATGTTCATCAAGGCGGCCCCGAACTCTCACGGATTCGTCAGCCCCCGGGACGTCGAACAAATGTGGCGGGACCAGTTCGACTGGGTTTACCGGGAAATGGACCAGGCCGTCTTCACCATGACCATCCACCCGGACGTCTCCGGCCGGCCCCAGGTCCTGCTCATGCTCGAGCGCCTCATCGAACACATCAACTCCCACGAAGGCGTCAGCTGGCTCACGTTCGACCAGATCGCGGACTCCTTCCTCGCCCGCAGCCCCCGAAAGGAAAACCAGTAATGACCATCCAGCAGCCCGCCGTCGATCTGACGCAACCCGCACCGGACGAAAAACGCCGCTTCCCGGTATTCTCCAAGCACCACACAACCGTCGCCACCGTCCTGGCGCTATGTGCCTGGACCGTTGCCGTGTTCGACTTCGGACTTTTCGGCACCCTCCTGCCGGCCATGCAGGAGGAATTCGGATGGACCGCGACCGAAGCCTACGCAATTAACACCTGGATCGCAGTCGGCACCGCGATCGTTTGCTTCGGCATCGGCCCGGTCATTGACCGGCTCGGCCGCCGCAAGGGCATGATGACCACTATCGGCGGGACCGCCATCGTCTCCGGCCTGACGGCCCTGATTCCGACCGGGATCCCGTTCCTCAGCAACGGCCTGCTGGTGCTGGTCCGTTCCTTCGGCGGGCTCGGGTTCTCGGAGCAGGCCGTCAACGCGACCTACATGAACGAGGTCTACCAGGTCACAGAAGTCGCGGACAAGCGCAAGCGCCCCGGCTTCCACTACTCCTTCATCCAGGGTGGCTGGCCGCTGGGCTTCCTGCTTGCCAGCGCCCTCGCCCTCGTCTTCCTTCCGTCCCTTGGCTGGCGCGCCCTGTACCTGATGGCGACCGTTCCGGCAGTGATCATCGTGTGGCTCATTTCCAAGAAGCTCAAGGAAACGCCGCAGTTCGAACTGCACCACAAGCTGACCCAACTTGAGAAGCACGGCAAGCCCGAGGAAGCCCACGCTCTGGCCCATGCATTCGGCGTTGAGCACTCCTCCGCAGCCCCGCTCAAGCGCATCTGGGAGCCGCACCTGCGCCGGAATACGATCGTCCTGTCGCTGGCCTGGATCTTCAACTTCTTCGGCATCCTTATTTTCAGCATTCTCGGCAGTTCTGTTCTGAAGAACGCCAAGGGTGTGGAACTTTCTGACGCCTTCTGGATGCTGATCGTCATCAACGGGCTGGCGTACTTCGGCTATGTCTTCCATGGGTGGCTCGGTGACAAGATCGGCCGCAAGCGGACCATCATCGGCGGCTGGATTATCTCCGGCATTTCATTCACCATCATGCTCAGCCCCCTCGCCGAGAGCCCCTTCATGATCATCTTGACCTACGGTGCCGGACTGTTCTTCCTCGTAGGACCGTACGCCGCGATCCAGTACTTCATGGCCGAGTGCTACCCCGTCAGCTGCCGTGCCACCGGCACAGCCTTCATCGGTGCAATGAGCCAGCCGGGCACCATTCTCGGCGGGTTCCTGTTCACGCTTGCCGCCGCCAGCATGGGGACCGGCGCTGCAGCCCTGTGGGTCGGCGCGGCCGGAACGCTGTTCTC
>Ga0070672_100000872_pt1 | contig 18058 bp, 18 predicted proteins | sample KBSM13metaG_FD_66151 | JGI IMG/M metagenome (GOLD analysis project Ga0070672, IMG submission 66151) | Miscanthus rhizosphere microbial communities from Kellogg Biological Station, Michigan, USA - KBS M1-3 metaG | ecosystem: Host-associated > Plants > Roots > Rhizosphere > Soil ... | reverse complement strand
CATTCGGAATCGGCCCGACGACGCCTGGCGTGGGGATCAGGTTGAAACCGGGCGGCACAGCGTTCGCGGTGCCTGTCGCTGCGACACCGCCGGCAATCAGAAGTGACGCGAGCCAAGACAACATCATTTTCCCGAGCCGTTCCCCGGGACGGGTGAGCGCTAGCATTGTTTCCTCCTAAAGAGACCGGAAAGGTCCGGGTGCCAACTAAGACTCTTGATGCCGGAGGCACTCGGCCGACTGTTCTGCGGGCGATCGACAGATCCGCGCCGACTCTCCGCAACGCCGGTTCATTTTAAAACGAAGTCGAGACCGTTGCTCGCCAGGAACGGCCAAGATGGCGCTGCGCGCAACTTCCGCGTCGAAGGCGCCCGCGTCCGGCGTCATCTGCGGAGACTGCTCGAGGACTCTGGATTCCGCGAGAACTCGACCGCCGGAAAAGAATTCGGGCCGGGCAACGAGCCGGTTCCCGCGACCATCGAGGTCCACGGCTCCAAACCTTTCCGATTGAGCCGTGTAATTGTGGCAATGACGATGGCATGTCCCGGATCGCGCAAGCCGTTGCCAATCGCATGGCGGCCGTTCCGTTTGCGTTGCGGTCGAGTACCGCGTCATGGCGTGCCAGCAGAACGTGCAAACCCGGAGGAACGCTTTTGTCACAAATGAAGGAGCGCGCAAAATGTCTCAACTTGATCGAGTCGTAACTCCGCGCTTAGCGCGGATGCTTCGTGAGCTAGAAGGCACGGATACTGCGCACAGTCATGCGACCGACGTCGCGAAGCCCGCGACCGACCCCGGCGCGCATCCGCGAAAACGTACGGCCCCGCAGCGGTTCAAGCCTGCACCCTCAGGCTTCGTGCCGTTGTCGCACCGCAATCGCATGCGGTCCGTCTGACCGACCGAGCCACCACGACAACGGGCACCAATCTGTGGTGTGCCGTCGTCCCCGACAAGAGATACGAAGGACTGTTCTTGCGCGGCAATGCGGTGCCCGCAGGACCAGCCACCCGACGAAAGGATCATGGTCATGAAACGCGAAGAGCTCACCCTCGCAGCACGTAATCCCTATGCCCTTGCGGAAATAGTACTGGGACATCCTATCGACTGGACCAACGTCGACGACCGCCCAGCATTGCTCGAGAAAATATTGCACACGCCATACGAACAGCTTTTCGACCCCAAGTATGACTCACCCGTCTATCTGGGCTTCGAATGGGATTCGAACCGCCGCATCCGCTCCGTCGTGCCCAAGTTTCCCCCTACGGAAACCAATGTCGACGACGCGAAGCGGTTCCCGGACATGAACCTCACCGAGTTGCGCCGCCTCCGAGACCTCGTGCCGCTGCTCGGAGACGAGCCGCTCCAGGACGTGCCGGTGCGCTCCGTCCTACCCTCCCGTGCCGGCGGCTTCACCATCGAGATCGGCGAGCCGACGCTCAGGCGCCAAGCTTCGCTTGGCCGCGCCTTTACGCCTGACGTCCTGGAGGCCCTGATCGACGTCAACAAGATAATCCTGGGCTGGACACCCGTTAGTGGCGAGTGGAGGGATATCGGCACCTTCTTCAAGGAGGCGGCCGAGTTCTCCGACCCCATTCAGTCCGGACTCGCAGATTGTTGGCTGATCGCGGCGATGTCCTCCGTGGCCTGGGCGAAGCCCTACGCGTTCGCGCAGCGCTCGCGCGCGACCGGTACCGGCAACGAGCAGTTCAAGAACCTCTTGAGCTTCACCGATCCGGACACTAACGCCAAGAAGGATTTCGAGGTCACCGACGCGACGGTCGTGTTTGCGGGAACCTCCTCGCCCATGTACGCACGGTCCAGCGAGCCCGGCGAGATCTGGCCCGGTCTCATAGAGAAAGCCTTCGCCCAGTGGCGGGCCAATACCACCCATGACCGCCCCAACATGACTGTCGTTGATTACGGCGACTGCGTGTGGGCGACTGCAGCGATCATCGGCGGCACGCGCCAGACCATAGGCACTTCGGTCAGCACCACGACCCAGCTCGCCAACTTCGTGAAGACGCACTGCGTCGACCATCGCACGGTCCACCCCATGACCTGTTGGACATATGGCAGTGACACAGACGCCCCGGATGAGATCAGCTATTCGGACGCCAACATCGTCGGCAACCACTGCTATTCCATCCTCGGCTGGATACGCGGCAGTTCCCTGCTGGACATCGTCGATGTCGACCTGAAACTCGATGATGTGATGCTAGCCAACCGCATGGTCGCCGGTGGCAGTCCGGACGTGCTATCAAACATCGGAATTCGCAGACGGATCAATGACGCTGCCTTCTGGCCGCTGCTCAACCGCGATTACATCGTCCTCCGCAACCCATGGGGCGTCCATGAGGCGACCCGCGGCAACCTGGCTGGCACCATCCAGATCAGGGACGTCAGCTTCTGGCGCTCGATCAACCTCGGCGACGTGGACGGGGTCTTCGCTATCGACTTCGCGACGTTCAAGAGGTACTTCGCGGGTATGGGCGTCGTCGTTTAGGTCGCCCGCGCGGCGCGATTGGAGTCAATAGGCGGGGCTCGGGGTACAGGGGCTCATAAAATGTTGCGGCGAACCCATCGAAAAGGAGTCACGCCATGTCAGCCCTGCAGCGCCTGGTAATGCAGACGTTCACCGCTTTCTTTTGCGCGAGTGTCGGCACGGGAGTCTTTGCGGCCGTTCAGCACCCGATGGATCCGCTCGAAGATACCGAAATACTGGGCGCTGCGTTCGTTCTTCTGGGCGCCGGCGCCGCGCAACCGGGCGCGATCTTCCAGAGTATCGACTTGCGAGAGCCGTCGAAGGATGTCGTGCTCGCCTTCCAGCCCGGCGATCCGATCTCGCGCGCCGCCACGGTCTACTTCCGTCAAAACAAGAAAAGCTACAAGACAGTCGTCAATCTCGACAACAATACGTTCACGCCACCCGTGCTGATCCCGAACAGCGAGGGCCAGCTCGGCCTCACGATCACCGAGGTCTCGGACTTCAGTTTCGCGTTCTCGAATGCAGCCTTTCTTGGCGCATTGGCGGCACGCGGCATCACTACGCCATCGCAGCTCGCCAATGTGCTGGTGACGCCGCTGACACCCGGTTCCTTCGGGCTGCCGGAGGAGTCGCGGCGGATCGTGAGGGCACAGATGTACTACCGCAACGACGCCGCGATAAACCTGTACGCCAAGCCGATCGAGGGCCTGCAAGCGATCATGGACCTCGACGATCGCGTGGTCTTGCAGATAATCGACACGGGCGTCGTCCCGCTGCCCGCGCTGACCCACGAGTTCGATGAGGCGACCGTCGGCGCCCGCTACGGCCTGCGCCCGGCATTGAAGCCCATCGAGGTCACGCAGTCACAGGGCAAGAACTTCACGCTGACTGGCAACTTCGTCGAGTGGCAGAAATGGAAGTTCCACCTGCGCTTCGAACGTCGCCCGGGGACGGTCCTCTCGCTTGTCACCTACGACGGTCGACCGGTCATGTACCAAGGCTCGCTCGCCGAGATTTTCGTCCCTTACCAAGATTCCGACACCAACTGGTTCTATCGAACATTCATGGATGCGGGCGAATTCGGCTTCGGTCTCCTTTCCTCGCCGTTGAAGCTCGGACTCGACGTCCCCCCTAACGCAGTGCTGCGTGATGCGCTGGTGTCGGCGGCGATTCCGGATTCCAGCGTGCCGGTCGTGCCATTGCCGCTGCCTGAGGTCGTCGGCATTTTCGAGCGGCTTACCGGTAATCCGGGGTGGCGGCATTTCGAGCTCTTTGGCGGTCCCACTCCCGCGTACGAGGGGCGCGCCGAAGTGGAGCTCGTCGTGCGCTCAATCTCGCAGCTGGGCAACTACGACTACATGGTCGATTGGGTATTCAATCAGAGCGGCGCTATCCGGGTCGACGTGTCGCTGACCGGCATCGACGTGACGAAGGGAGTGCGCAGCACGTCGCTCGGCTCGCCGTCTGCCGGAGCGGATACGAAATACGGGGCACTGGTCGCTCCGAATCTCGTCGCGCCCAACCACAGTCACCATTTCAACTTTCGACTCGATCTCGACATCGACGGCCGCAACAACAGCTTCATGCTGAGTGAGCTCAAGACCAAGGACAACGTGCCGGGTCCTCGCAGAAGTGCATGGGTCGTCGAGGACAAGCGCCTGGACAGCGAGCGCGACGGCAAGCTCGACGAGAATGAGGCGCTGTGGAAAGTCGTCAACCCCAATCGCACCAACGCGCTCGGCTACAATACCGGCTATGTCGTCGAATCACACGACCATGCCGATCCGTTGCTCAGGAAGGCCGACTTCAAGCGCGCCGGATTCATCGAGCATACGTTGTGGATCACCCGGTTCAACGCTGATCAGCGATTTGCCTCGGGCGACACGCCCAATCAGAATCCCGGTGAGCCTGGCCTTCCCGAGTATCAGGGCGATGATCAGAGCATCGTCAATACCGACATCGTCCTGTGGCTGACCGTCGGGCACCATCATGTCACCGCCTCCGAAGACTGGCCGGTGTTGTCGCGCGAAACGATGTCGTTCAAGTTGAAGCCTGTGCACTTTTTCGATCGCAATCCCGCGCTGGATTTGCGTCGAGCACCGTTCGAGGCGCCATGAGCGACTTCGTTCTCGAATCGTTCTTGTGCCAATTATGTCGACGTCACTCGGACCTTGATTGACGGAGTAAGCCGCCGGGCCGCCCCAATGCGCTCATCGCCACTCGTATCGATAGCCGAGCGCGTCCAGCTTTGCCCCGATCGCGGAATTGGCCTGGGCAAACGGTTGATCGCTGACACCGAGGGGTCGGGAGGCCGATAGGTGTTGAACGAGATGCCGTCGTGATTCACCGACCACTGCCTGCTCCAGGTTTCCACTGACAGAGGTAGCCGAGGCCGCACGCGCCGTCACTCACGTTCACATACTCGAACGATGGCTTTGCCCAAAATTCGCACTGGGGCACGCTGTAGAACGTTTCGGGCCATCCTTGTCGCCCGGTGACATACAAGACTCCCGTGCGCTGCAGCCTATCCTTGAGCGCGTCGCAGGACAGCGTGCGGGTGTCGAGGGGAGGGCCGTCCTGAGCGCGGATCGCCGCCGGGGTTCCCTGGACGGTTTGTGCTACGCCGGGGGCAACCGGCAGGACCATCGTGAAGCCGGCGGCAACGGCGCATAGAGCGATGGAATGCTGCCGCGGAAATGCGACTGGTGTTTGCGCTCGGCTCATCTCCTGTCTCCTCGAGATCGATCCGGTGACTCGCGTCCAGACCGAACGTAATGGCACACCTCATGAGGGTACACTTCGCCAGGCCACTCTATTCCACCGAGTCGGTCGGGCCCATTGAGCAAAGGGTTGGGTAGCGCAAGACCGATGCTACAACAGAGGACGATGCTCGATACGCTACGAACCTTGTTCGACAAGGGGGTTCGCTATTCGACCGTCATAGACGTCGGCTGTGCCGATGGGCATTTCTTCCTGACATTGCTCGAACGCGGCCTCGTCCCCGGTGCCGTTCCCGTCAATATCGACGCCAACGCCATCTTCGCGGAATCGCTAGCGTCGATCAGGGAGGCCGTCGGCGGACACTATTGCATCGGCGCGGTCACGGATCATGACGGCGAGGCCGAGCTCACGGGGTCGAGGCATCCCTACTGGGGTTCGCTGCGAGCGGCAGACGATTCCTACTGGCGCAGGGTAAACGCACCGTCGGCGACGGCGAGCATCGTTCCGGCAACGACGCTCGATACGCTGCGCGCTCGCCTCGCACTAAAGCCGCCGTTTCTGCTGAAGTTGGACGTGCACGGAGCTGAGACAAGTGCGCTGCGCGGCGCAACCGGCTTCCTCAAGGACACGCATGCCGTTATTTGCGAGGCCGACATTGAGGATTTTCACGCCATCAATGCGACTTTGGCTGAGAACGATTTTTCTCTATGACCTCACGCACCTCGAGCGCGTTGCGGATGGAACGCTTGGCTGGTTCTATCCGATCTATGTGAATCGGCACCTCGACTTCGTTCGGCCCACGGCGTTTTGGGCGCGGGACAACGATGCGGTCATCCGGGCGCAGGCAGAACGCCGTGCGACGATCTTGAAATCGAACGCGGCGCTTTTACAACACATAAAGCAAACCCAGCGCCCGCCTCGCGAAACCATCGACTTTGATCTTGGCCCGAAGGTGATCGGTCGCAATGATGTCTGTTCGTGCGGTTCTGGTCGCAAGTACAAGCACTGCTGCGGTCGAACCGGCTAGTCGAGGAATTTGCGCAAACCGGAATGACGACCCGGCAGTTGGTCGCCACATGAACGGGCTGAGGTGGCTCCGATTGCGCCAGCGCAGCGCTAACGCATGCGCGTCAACAGTTCGGCGAGGTTTCGTAAGCGCAATCATGCCCGCGCCAGCGGCACCCCCGTCAGTTGCTGCAAAGCTTCCAACCCGAGTCCGTCGACCATGTCGATCACGACGAGTCCGGTGGGCGTCACGTCGATGACGGCTAGATCGGTGTAGATCCGGTCCACGCAGGCGAGAGCCGTGATGGGGTAGCTGCATTGGGCGACGATCTTGCTCTGGCCCGACTTCGTGAGGTGCTCCATCATCACGAAGACGTTCTTGGCCCCGATCGCCAAGTCCATTGCGCCGCCCACGGCGGGAATTGCATCGGCTTCGCCCGTATGCCAGTTCGCGAGATCGCCTGCCACCGAAACCTGGAATGCCCCCAGAACGCAGATATCGAGATGACCTCCGCGCATCATCCCAAACGAGTCGGCGTGATGGAAATACGACCCGCCGCTCAAGACCGTGACCGGCTGTTTGCTCGCATTGATGAGGTCGGGATCCTCCATTCCCGGCGCTGGCGCCGGGCCCATGCCAAGCACGCCGTTCTCGCTCTGCAGCAAAATTTCGCGCCCCGGCGGGAGAAAGTTCGCGATCGTCGTCGGAAGGCCGATCCCCAAATTGACGCACGCGCCCTCCGGAATGTCGCGGGCAACGCGCGCCGCCATCTGCTGCCGGGTGAATCGATTCATCGTGATGCCCCTCATCGATTCGAGTGATGCCTCATAGATTGGCCTGCGGCCTCAGCGACCATTCGCCATGGCGACCGCAACCACGCGCTGAACGAAGATCCCGGGAGTCACGACGACCTCCGGATCGAGCGATCCGAGCGGTACGATCTCGCTGACTTGGACGATCGTGCATTTCGCCGCGGTGGCCATGATCGGTCCGAAGTTGCGGGCCGTTTTGCGGTAGACGAGATTGCCCCAACGGTCGCCGCGCTCCGCCTTGATCAGCGCGAAATCGGCGTGAATCGGATGTTCAAGCACGTATTGTCGACCGTTGATCTCGCGGGTTTCCTTGCCTTGCGCGAGGAGTGTGCCGTAGCCGGTCGGCGTGAAGAACGCGCCGATGCCGGCGCCCGCCGCGCGGATGCGCTCGGCGAGGTTTCCCTGGGGCACGAGCTGCAGCTCGATTTCACCGGCGCGGTACAGCGCGTCGAAGACGTGCGAATCGGTCTGTCGCGGAAACGAGCAGATGATCTTGCGCACGCGCCTTGCCTTGAGCAGCGCCGCAAGGCCCACTTCTCCATTGCCCGCATTGTTGCCGACGATCGTCATCTCGCGAGCGCCCTGATCGAGCAGCGCAGCGACGAGCTCCGACGGCATGCCCGCCATTCCGAATCCGCCGATCAGCACGGTCGCCCCGTCGTGAACGTCGGCAACGGCGGCGCGGGCTGTCGGATAGATCTTGTCGATCATGGCGCCTGTTGAGAAGGAAGAGCGTCGGGCCGAGCGTCGACATGATCCATCTGCCGCGTTAATATTGCAAACGGCCAAATGTCCGTATAACGGTCGAAGCGTCGGCCGCGGCCACTTGACGAGCACGAAAAGCTCTCCCGGATCCCGGATCATGGCCATCGACAAGGACGCACCCGACTTCGTAACGGCGCTTGCGCGCGGATTGTCTGTGATCTGCTGCTTCGGGAAGGATGCGGTCAACCTGACGCTCTCCGAAGTGGCGGAACGAACCGCGTTGACGCGTCCCACCGCCCGCCGGTTTCTGCTTACGCTCGAGGCGATAGGGTACATCGGCACCGATGGCAAGCGGTTCTGGCTGATGCCTCGCACGCTCGATCTCGGCTACTCGTATCTGTCGTCGATCGGCATCTCGGTGACGGCGCAGGCGAGCATGCGCGCTGTGGTGGACACGCTGAACGAGTCCTGCTCCATGGGCGTCCTCGACGACGGCGATGTGATCTACATCGCGCGCGCCGCCCCGAAGCACATGATGAGCTTGCAGATCAACGTCGGGTCGCGGTTGCCGGCGTTCTGCAATTCCATCGGCCGCGTTCTGCTCGCGGGCCTCGACGCCGCGGACCTTGCGGCGTTCTTCAAAGCGAGCGTGCGTCCGGCCTATACGCGCCACACCTTGACGGATGAACGGCGATTGCGGCGCGTGCTGGCGGACGTGCGCGATGCCGGATATGCGCTGATCGACCAGGAAGTCGAAGTGGGTCTGCGGGCGATTGCCGTTCCGATCCGAACCGCGTCGGGTCGCGTCGTTGCCGGTCTCAGCGTCGGCGCGCACACCGGGCGAGTGTCGAAGCGCGCGATGGTGAAAACGGTGCTGCCCGTTCTCCGGCAGCGCGCGCAGGAGATCGAGGCGATCCTGTTGCATTCCGATCATCCCGGCTGGTTCGGAGCGACCGAATCGACGCGAGGCAAACGCTAGCGGAGCGGTTCCGCAAAAGTCCCGCCATGCCTTGACCGGGTCAATCCGATTCCCTACCATTGTCCGCATATTGGCGCTTCGTCCGTTAAGCGGACCGCGCGAACGAGCGGCAAGAGACAAGGTTCGACATGGCGCAACTGGACGGCAAGATCGCCGTCGTCACCGGCGGTAGTCGCGGAATCGGCGCAGCCGTCGGGCGCGCGTTCGGCCGGGAGGGCGCCGCCGTCGTCATCTGCGATCTGCTGGACGAGCGCGGCGAAGGAATCGCGGACGACGTCAACCGCGCCGGTGGCTCCGCGATATTCGTTCACCTCGATGTCACCGCGCAGACCGATTGGCAGGCGATGACGGCGCGGGTTGACGCGTGGCGCGGCGGAATCGATGTCCTGGTGAACAATGCCGGCATCAACGTGCGAACCGGGATCGAGAACGTCGGGCTGGACGACTGGAATCGAGTCGTATCCGTCAACCTGACCGGTCCGCTGCTGGGTATGCAAACCGTCGCTCCGATCATGCGGCGCCGCGGGGGCGGTGCGATCGTCAACATCGCGTCGAACGCGGCGTTGCGCGGAATCAAATCGGCGGCGTATTGCGCGAGCAAGTGGGGAGTGCGCGGTCTGACCAAGGTGGCTGCACTCGAGTTCGCCGCCGCAGGGATCCGCGTCAACACGGTGTGTCCTGGCGTCGTCCCTACGGAATTGAACGCGGGCCAGCCCTATGTCGCTACCACCGGCGCGAAGACGCCGATGGGACGCATCGCCACGGCTGAGGAAATCGCCGCGGCGGTCCTCTTTCTCGCGTCCAGTTCGTCCAGCTTCATCACCGGCATGGATATGCCCGTGGACGGCGGGCTTACGATCGGCATGCCGTCCTGACCCAACGGCGATCCTCGCCCGCGAAACGATAGCGAACAGAAAGCGAGGGATCTATGGAAGCAACAGAATCCACGTCGAGCAGACGCGATCCAGGGCACCGGCCGGTGGCGGCGGTCACCGGCGGCAGGCGCGGCATCGGTCAGGCGTGCGCCATCTCGCTGGCGGAGGCGGGCTTCGATGTCGTCATCGTGGATCTCGAGGAGGATGCCGGCGCGACGCAGACACTGGCCAACGCCGCCGAGCATGGCGCGCGTGCGCGGATGGTCGTGGGCAACATCGCGGAGATCGATCACCGCGCGGACCTCGTCGATCGGCTGTATCAGGCGCTCGGCACGGTGGACTGCCTCGTCAACAACGCGGGAGTGCTGTCCGGCACGCGCGGCCAGGATCTCTTGAACGTGACACCCGCCGACTTCGACCACGTCATGAGCGTCAATCTGCGGGGAACGTTCTTCTTCACCCAGGAGGTTGCGCGGCGCATGGTCGGCGAAGCGGCGAAGGGCCCGCCCGCCGAGCGCAGCATCATCACGATATCGTCCGGCGCCGTGGGGCGTGCGCGAACCGATTCACCCGAATACGCGTTTTCGAAGTCATGCCTCGCATTGATGTCGCAGATGTTCGCCTTGCGCCTTGGAAAGCACGGCATTCGCACGTACGAGATCAGGCCCGGCATCAACCGCACGGAAATGAGCCGCGACGCATGGGGCATGTACGAGGAGCTCATTGCCGAAGGCCGTTTTCCGATTCCGCGGCTCGGGGTGCCCGAGGATGTAGGCAAGACGGTGGCGTCGCTTGCCACCGGCGGGCTTGCCTACTGCACCGGCGGCCATGTGTATGTCGACGGCGGGTTTCATATTCCCACGTCCGTGCGTCCGCGGCGCAACTAGCCGATGTATTACGACCCGCGCCAGAACAGCCACTCGCTGCCGCATGACCCGTTTTTGGCCTTGGTCGTTCCGCGCCCCATTGGCTGGATCTCCACGTTGGACGGATCAGGAAACGTCAACCTGGCGCCGTACAGCTTTTTCAATGCCTTATCTACCAAGCCGCCCTTCGTCATGTTCAGCAGCAGCGCACGCAAGGACTCGCAGCGCAACGCCGAAGCGATGGGCGAGTTCGTGGTGAATGTCGCGACCTACGACCTGCGCGAGGAAGTCAATGCCACGTCGGTCCCCGCCGACCCCGGCGTTGACGAGGCCGCACTCGTGGGACTGGAAATGATTGCCTCGGTCGCCGTCAGGCCTCCCAGGGTCGCGCGTTCGCCGGTCGCGCTCGAGTGCCTGTACCTGCGAAGCGTGCCGATGGTGAGCAGCAACGGCGTCGTGCATTCCGCCACCATCGTCATCGGCGAGGTGATCGGCGTGCATATCGACGATGCCGTCATCACGGACGGTCGCGTCGACGTGCGACGAATGCGCCCGCTGTCCCGCCTGGGATATCTCGACTACGGAATCATCGACACCGTGTTCAGCCTTCCACGTCCCAAGAAAGCGGTCTCGAACGGAGGTGCGGCATGAGCTGGAGCTTCTTGACGCCACAGATGGAAGGCGACGCGGCACGCCAGGCGCACGCGGACATTCCAGCGAATTCATTCGAGCGGGAGATCGGGCGGGAAGGATTCTACGGGGCGGCGACGCACATGTACCACCGCAATCCGCCGACCGCATGGCTCAGTATCGACGGGCCGATTCGTCCACGGGCGTTCAATCCGGTGCTCGTTGCGACAACGACGAAGTCGCCATGGGATGCGATGCCGCTCCTCGGCAATGCGCATCTGCAGATGCGATTCTGGCGCACGGAGGAGCCGATGCGACACCTCATTCGCAACAGCGATGGCGATGAGCTGTTTTTCGTGCACAGCGGCAGTGGCGCGCTCTATTGCGATTATGGCCACCTGTCGTACCGCGCCGGCGACTACGTCGTGCTTCCCCGCGGCACGATGTGGCGCATCGAGCCGGTCGAGACCACGGAGCTCTTGTTGATCGAGGCCACGGGCGGAACGTATCGCCTGCCCGATCGCGGAATGCTGGGCCGTCACGCGATTTTCGACGCCGGTGTCCTCGATCGTCCGCATCTCGACGATACCTTCCGCAAGCAGCCGCGCGACGGTCACTGGGAGGTCGCCGTGAAGCGCGGCGGGAAGCTCGGCCGCGTCACGTATCCATTCAACCCGCTGGACGCGCTGGGGTGGAAGGGCGACTTGCACCCGGTGCGGCTCAACGTGGCGGACATTCGGCCGGTCGTCAGCGCGCGGCTTCACCTCCCGCCTTCCGTCCGCAGCACCTTCGTCAGCGAGCGTTTCGTCGTCTGCACGCTCGCCCCGCGCCCCATCGAGTCGGACCCCGGCGCGATCAAGCTGCCGTTCTTCCACAGCAACGACGACTACGACGAGGTGATCTTCTTTCACAGCGGCGAAATGGGAAGTCGAGGCAGCGTCGTCGGCCGCGGGATGATGACGTTTCATCCCTCTGGAGTGACGCACGGCCCCCATCCGGAAGTCCTGCCGTTCATGCACACGCACCCGGCGAAGTCCTTCGAGAACTATTCGATCATGGTCGATGCCCTCGACGGGCTCGAGGTCCATCCGATGCCGGAAGGCGCCGAGCTCATGGGCTACGGGGAGACCTGGCTCGCTTCCATCGATCACGCGCCGGACGCGCCTCCGTCGCTTGTCAACTCGACTCGATGAAGCTCGCGACGCTTCGCGACGGAACGCCCGATGGCGCACTGGTCGTGGTCAGCCGGGATCTCGCTCGCGCGGTGGCGGCCGCCGGAATCGCACCGACGCTGCTGGCCGCGCTCGACGATTGGGAGCGTACGGCGCCGCAGCTGCAGGGCCTTTCCAATCGACTTGCGGCCGGCTCGCTCGACGGCGCCTTTCGCTTGGAGCCGCAGCGACTCGCGGCACCGCTGCCTCGTGCGTTCGGCTGGATCGACAGCAGCGTGTATCTCAATCACATGGAGCTTGCACGGAAGCTTCGCGGCGCCACGGTGCCGGACGCCTACCGCCGTGAGCCGCTGATGAGCCCGCGCCTTTCCTCGCCGTTCCTTGCCGCCAACGATGACTTGCCGCTGCCGCCCGGCAACGTTGACCTCGATATCGAAGGAGAGCTCGCCGCGATCGTGGACGCAGTGGCGCCGCGAACCCTACCCTCGGAGGCGAGCCGACACCTCAAGCTCGTCGTTCTCATCAACGATGTCAGTTTGCGTGCCGTGTTTGCTCGCGAGATGGCTCAAGGGAAGACCGGCTACCTGGGGAAGTGCGCGGCGTCGATGTCACCCGTCGCCGTGACGCCGGACGAGATCGGCGCCGCGTGGAATGGCGGAACGATCGACCTGCCGCTCGTGTGTCACGTGAACGATCGCTTGCTCGGACGCCCCAACGCCGCCGTCGACATGTCGTTCGACTTACGCGATCTCGTCAGTCATGCAAGCGCGTATCGACCGCTCGGCGCCGGGACCATCATCGCCACGGGCACCGTGTCGAATCGCGATCCGGCGGTCGGCTCGGCGTGCATTGCGGAACGGCGGATGACCGAGACGCTCGAATACGGCGCGCCCCGAAGCGACTACCTCAAGGCCGGCGACCGATTCCGCATCGAGATGCTGGATGCGCGCGGTGCAAGCATCTTCGGAGCGATTGCGCAGCAGGTGGTCAACGCCGGATAGCGGCGAAGCGCTCACGAGGGGCGTTCGCCCGGAACGGTGCGCGCGATCGACGGACGGCGGGCAAACGATTCGAACCAGTCGGCCAGCGTGCCCCGTCCTGATCGCCAGTCGAAATCCGCGTAGCGAAATTCGAGATATCCGATGGCGCATGCGGTGGTCAGGGTTCCGATGTCCACGCGATCGCCGAAGGTTGGCGACCATTGCTGCATCCGATCGAGTGCGCTCACGATCTTCGCGATCTGCGCCTCCCGCCACGGCTCCCAAACCTTGTCGGCGGGACGGAGCGTCAATTCCTGGCGCGCGAGCACTGCCGCGTCGAGCAGACCGTCGCTTGCGGCCTGCTCCGTAAGCGCCCGGTACCGACGGTCCATCGGGAGGGGAAACAGCCGGTGGCCACCCGCCAACGTGTCCAGGTATTCGCAGACGACCCGACTGTCGTAGAGGACGGTTCCGTCGTCGGCGATCAATGTCGGTACCTGACCGAGTGGATTGTGGACGACTACATTGACGTCGCGCCGGATCACGTGCACCGAGCAGGGAACGCGCTCGATGCGATGCTCGAGATCGAGCTCGATGGCGCTGGCGAGCACTTTTCTGACATATGGGGACGCCGGCGAGAAATAGAGTTTCACGATGCTGCCCTCACAGTGTCGAACCAGTTCCACTCCCAGGGCACGATCATCCGGAACGGGCTCGCGAAGAACACGTCCTCGATAGAAGACGTATCGCGGACCCGGCCCGACGCCCTCCACGCGGCGTCGCGCTCGGCGACGTCCGCCAGATACTCGAGCGGATCCTCATCGAGATACATGATCGTCATCCGGAGCGGCGACGCTGCGGCCAGACGCGAGCCGCTGTCCGCGAACGACCAGGCCGGCGTCGACTCCTCCCATGGCGGAGGGAACAGATCGTCCGAGGCGAACGTCCAGGCACCGGCGGCGCCTCGACACTGCAGCAGATCCGGGATGCGCACCTCGTCATACCAGCGAAACGCTTCGTGCGCGAGCGCATCGTGGCGACGAAGCCGCGAGATGGCGACGTGGATACCGCGGACCGGACGTCGCGGCAGCGCGTCGACGGACACTCGAACGCGTGCTGCCACATAACCCTTGACCGGGGAGAAGAAGCCGCGCAACGGTCGCTTTGTCCAGCCGATCTGCGGCGAGCGGCCCCATTGAAACGAAAACTCCGACAGCGCAAAAAACTGGTCGAGCGTTGGTCGCAGCGGCTCGCGAAACCAGTACATGATCGCGTAGTGCGTGCGAGCGTACTCGGGTGCGAGCCCGGCACTCGCTTGCGCACAGTCCGGCGAGCGCACCCAGCGATCGCCCCATGCAACGCCTGGGAGCAGCAAATTCTCCGGACGATGATCGAGCTGGTGCCACTCGTTGTGCGTGCGGTGGTGCGCGGGATCGAGGATTTCGGTCAGAGAGAAATAGACCTTGGACGCGAACATGGACACGGGGCTCAGTGAGGCGAGTCGAACCACGTCCAGCGCCATGGAACGATGGTACGAAGCGGTCCCGTGAAAATCGGTTGCTCGACCGCCGACGCGTCGAAGTGGCGCATCTCCGCTCTTCGGCGCGACTCGCGCTCGTTGCACTCGGCTGCGAACGCCAGCGGGTCACCGTCGAGATAGACGATGCGGAGTCGAAGCGTGGGGAGGGTCAAATCCCGCGTGGGGCGAAACAACTCGCGGCTCGTGAAGGTCCACGCGCCGGCAGCGCCGTCGCATTGGAGCAGATCAGGAATGCAGACACGCTCCTGCCAACGGTAGGCCGCTTCTGCGGTCGCGTCGTGCGCGAGAAAGCGGGATAAGGTGAGGTGAATTCCGGTCATCGGCCGTACGGGGAGCGCATCCGCGGAAATGAGCACGCGCGAATTTACATATCCTTTGAGCGGCACAAAGAAGGCAGCGAGGGGCTCATGAGCCCATTCGACAGCCGGCCGTCTTCCCATCTGAAAGGCGCGCTCGCGGTGGTCGACGAACCGCCTCGCGCTTTGCTCCTCCGGAGCGCGAAAACCGTACAGCTCCGCATAGTCGAACAGACAGGATTCGCCTTCAGCAACGCTCGCTGCGGCGGCGCAGCCGGGCGATTGCACCCATGCGTTGCCCCACGCCATGCCGGGATCGAGCATCAACTCCGGTACATAGTCCAATTGGCGCCATGCGTTGTGAGCGCGGTGCTTGGCGGGATCGCTGATCTTCGTCAACGACAGATGTACCAAGGGCGCGAGCATCGTTCATCCGAGCGTTGTGGCGGGCGGTCAATCGTGCGCTTGCTCGAGTGTGCCGCGGATTGACACCGATGTCCAGAATCGTTAGCCTCGATTCGGACGGTTATCCGTCACGCGGACAAACGTTTTCAGCGGGTCGCGGACCCGCAGAGGGGTGTCTCTGATGTTTGCATTAAACGATTGCGATCGACTTCCAGCGCGCGGCGGAGCGAAGCACGCGGGGGCACGGCGGGCCTTGGTCATGTGGGCGCGACGGGCCGCGGTTGGCACCGCGATCCTACTTTACGGTGCCGCTGCGTCCGCCGCCGACCTCACCATCGGCCTCAATGTGACGCCGACCAGCATGGATCCGCACTTTCATTACGTGTCGCAGAACAGCAGCCCACTGTCGCACGTCCTGGAAACGCTGGTGGCGATGGAAGGCGACCGCAGCCTGAGCCCGGCGCTTGCCACCTCGTGGAAGGCGATTGACGACACCACGTGGGAATTCAATCTACGCAAGGGAGTGAAATTCCACGACGGATCGGACTTCACCGCCGCCGACGTGGTTTTCTCGTTCAAGCGGGTGCTGGTCGTGCCCAACAGTCCGTCGTCGTTTGCCATTTTCGTGAAGAGCATCGACACGACGACGGTGGTCGATCCCTACACCATTCGCTTCAAGACGAAGACGCCTTTCGCCGAGCTGCCGATCAACCTGAGCCAGGTGTTCATCCTTTCCCATATGGCCGCGGCCGGGCCCGCTGCCGAAGGCAAGACTACGCAGCAGCTGAATGCCGGGGACGGATTGGCCGGCACGGGCCCCTATCGATTCGTGAGCTTCGTCCCGAACGAGCGGATGGTCGTCACCCGCAACAAGTCCTACTGGGGCACCCCGCCGACATGGGACAACGTGACGATGAAAGTGATCGCTTCGGATTCGACGCGTGCGGCGGCGATGCTCGCCGGCGAGGTCGATGCCGCGATCGTCCCCGGCGAAAATGTCGACGCGCTGAAGGCGAACCCCAAGGTCAAGGTGAGCGTCGGCGACGCCTGCTTCTTCACCTACCTTGCTTTCGACATGCACGAGCCGTCCCCGATGATTACCGGCACCGACGGCAAGAACCCCCTGAAGGATGCGCGCGTGCGCAAGGCGCTTTCGCTCGCCATCAATCGTCAAACGCTCTCCGAGCGGGTCATGTCCAATCTCGCGGAACCGACCGCCGAGCTCGGCGCACCCAGTCTGTTCGGCGCTACCCCGGGGGCAAAGCCGGATCCATTCGACCCCGAGCAGGCGAAGAAGCTGCTGGCGGAAGCGGGTTACGCGAAAGGCTTCGGCATCACGCTACATTCGCCGAAGGGACTGTTTCCGTCCGATTCGCAGCTCGCGCAGGCGATCGCGTCGATGTGGAGCCGCGTCGGCGTCCGCACCGAAGTCGACACGATGGTCGGCTCCGTGTTCTATACGCGGCGCAACAAGCTCGAATACAGCGCGTATGTCACGAATGCGTGCCCCTATATCGGACAGATGTCGTATTCGTTGCGCATTCTGGCGATGACGCGTGATCCGGAAAAGGGAAATGGGCAAATCAACGTTTCGACCTACTCGAACCCGAATGTCGACAGGCTGTTGACCCAGGCCTTCGGCACCATCAACGACGACGCGCGCGCAAAGCTCGTGCAGGAGGCCGACAAGATCGTGATGCAAGAGGATCGACCGGTCCTGGCGATCATTCGCCATCGCTACGCGTACGCGGTTCGCAGCGATCTCAACTTCCGGCCCAGGATCGATACGTTTCTCACCGCGATGCAGATCAGCTCTGCGAAGTAGCCGCCGCCGCGTAGGTCACTAGTCATCGCTCGCCGGGTCTCGCTTGGCCGGCGGTTAACTGTTTGACGGTATGCGCCAGGCAACCGGCGCAATCGCATGACTGCGTGCGATAGGTGCGGTTCACGCACCTCCCTTGGCTTCCGTCTGATTCATCGCATCGATGGCGAGAATCGAGTGTGCGTATGTCGCTCCGGCACGCATCTCCGAGGCAACCCATATCGCTTCCATCAACTCCTGTTCGGTGGCGCCCTTGGTCAATGCAAGCTCCGTGTGGCCGCGGATGCAGTAGGGGCACTGGGTCACATGCGCGACCGCTACCGCGATGAGCTGCTTGGTTTTGGAAGGAAGCGCGCCATCGGCAAAGACGCGCTGGCCGAATGCCCGGAAGGCGGCGTAGATTTCGGGTGCAAGCTCGCGTCGCTTCTGCGCGAGCTCCTTCGACACGTCGGGGTACATGTGGTCATGCATGGCAATCCTCCTCTAAGTTGATCCAGCCGCTCCACCCGAAACGGCTGCAATCAAGTATCCACCTAATGAGCCGCCACCGCGCCTCTCGATCCGGTGCTGGCGCCCAGGCATCCGGGCTCGCGGCTGATTGCATGTTTTATGGAAACACTGTTGTGCACTATCCATGCCTTATCACCAGTGGTGGCGACCTCTAGAATCAAAGGTCGGGGATAATTTCCGTCTCCGGGGGTCGCGCGGCCTGCTCGACGCAATGTCAGGAGCTCGTTCATGAAACAAGAAAACGCCATCATCATTA